>Ga0179593_1599505_pt1 | contig 14438 bp, 15 predicted proteins | sample CZODoug2_1_08_16_FD_185931 | JGI IMG/M metagenome (GOLD analysis project Ga0179593, IMG submission 185931) | Vadose zone soil fungal communities from Angelo Coast Range Reserve, California, USA - CZODoug2_1_08_16fungal (PacBio error correction) | ecosystem: Environmental > Terrestrial > Soil >...
TGCACGGCGGTGAGAGCAGAAAGCTGACAACCGGCGACCTTGGGCCGTCGAGAAATGCGCTAAAAATTGAAGAGGTCCGAAACTCGGGGAAGGCAAAGGCCCTACCTGGTGGGACCAAAGCTCTGCCGAGACAAGGACGCTGAAGGCTCTCCTCAAAAAACAAGTACTTTTCAGCGACGACCGGAGATCTGGACGCTACAAAAATAAACGGGGAGCGAAAAAAGAAAGAAAAACGGGTGCCGCGTCACTAAAAATCTGCCGTTGCGGTCGGCCGAATGGCAAAGTGCTGGCGGCGCTCGAAGAGTCGAGAAAAAAACAACAAAGAGGAGGATGAAAAGCTGATATAAATCGGTCCGGGGAGTCATCACGCTAACGACAGCCACCCGAGAAGCACATCGAAGCGCAAGGGACGAAAGAGAAAAAGATTCAACTAAGTTCGTTGAGAGAGTCCGATGTCGGTCAAAGACCGCCGTGGATGAAACTCTCGATCAGCGTGGGGCAAAAAAAACGTGAAAGCGAAAAAAAAGGCGCACCGGCGGTTATCCGCGACCCGCGGGTTAAGGGATAGGGGGCCAAACTCGGATCCCCGTAGTGGGAGGCTTAACAGAGAACCATCGTCGCCGAGAAGACGATGTCGGGTACCACGATATCGAATACAAGGGGGTATGACATTTCTGTTCATAGCGAAGGGGGCTCCTAGTATGTCTCTCCTTCGAAGAACTAGAAAAGAGGAACGAAAAAACTAAAGCCTATTGTGGGAAAAGGAAAAGTTGGGTTTTGATGCGCCGCGATTACGAAAAAAGGAAACCTGCGTCGGGAGACTGCTGCACGCGTTTTTCAAGTCGTCAGTGCCAGGGCGACATAAAGAGGCGGGAAATTGACAAGCCTAACAAAAAGAAAAAGGTTGGGGGGAACAAAGCGGAATGTCTTCTTTGCGGGAAGGTTCACACGCTCTTCGCGATGAAAAGAAAGACTAAAGGGTGAGACCCGCACGCGAGGAAGCGCTTTTTTGAGAGTCTGGGAACAGAATGGGGTACTTCAAAGTTGGCAAAAGTGGGGCCCGATCAGGGAAAAACGCAAAAGGAAGTGATTCGCGAGCACCCGCAGGAACAAAGAAAGGGATAGAGGACCGGAGCTTTAGACCGGCGGTCGGGTCCAACAATCAACGGTTTGAGTGCGAATCGATGAAAAGAGGACAAGGGCTTGCCGTGATAACACTTCCGAAGTTAAGGAAATCATTCTTAACCTTCCGGCGGCGGAGGCTCCGCCGCGTAAGAGAGTTAGTGGGAAGCGGAGGCGGAGTCCCTTCGGCAGCCGGTATTAAAAAAGAAAGGAATACCGGCCGGCAAACGCAACGATAGGGGGGTCTTCTCGTTATTCTGGGGGGGGGACAATGGCAAGGGGGCAATCGCGCATCCAAAATCGATTGGTGTTCGGAGGAAAGACATAAAACCAGTCAAACAAAAGTTTGACCCGGCCTCGGGAAAGTAGTATTTTCAAAGTCCCAAAAACGATAACCGACTCTTGCTTAGAGAGAAACGAAAGAATAGCTAAATGGGCCCACTGAAAACAATGTAGGAAAAAAAAGTGAGAGCTGATTATGAAGGGCGAGGGGGAAAGGAGGTGGTGGAGTACTGGAGGTGGGGGGGGGGGAAGAAATTCAAACACTAATCCAATACTCCCACTCCAAGGAAATCGAGAGAATTCATATCCCGGAGATAACGCTCGAAAAAGTAAGAGGGGAAAATGGAAAAATTGATGGCGCCAAGAATTCGCGGGAGATTCTCTCTCAACCCCAAGAAGAAAAGTCGAAAGAAACAGTTCCAAGCGGGAGACATCATTGATGGGAAAAATGGCAAAATAGAGGTACCGGCCGAACAACGGCTGGGTGAAAGTGTAGGAGAAGAATTGGTAATGGGAGTGGGGGGGATGGATGGAATTTAGCCCATCTCCACACTAATACCCATCCACTCCAGCAGCTGTTGCCAGTCGAGAAGATCAAGATGGTTGGGGGGGTTTTCAATAAGGTCATGGAGGGGACTAAGAGAAGGAGGTAGTTAAGGACGAAGGAAGAGTCGGTGCGCTGGGGGTAATTTAAGTGAGCCGAGGCAGGAAAAAAAAATTGATGCCTTCTTTGGTCCTAAAAAAGGTGGGGAAAAAATAGAGAGCGATCGGAGATGGCACCAGAATCTAAAGCTTAAAAGACGCAAAGTTTTGGCTCGGCAAGAGGGAGCAGTCTTTGGAAGACAGCTGGACGACTCCCGCGACGCATAAAGAAGAAGGAGGGGACCTGAAAAAAAGTCTTCAACGCTTGCCTCAGACAAGAAGTCGAAACGCCGAAGAGGAAAGAACGGAAAGCGCCTGAGAGGGGGGGCGAGAAGTGGAACTAACCACGGGGCAAATTAAAGGGGGGGGGGGGTTGCAGCCGGGAAAAACGAAAAATCCCTTTTGCCGGGCGAAAAATAAGAAGGAATCGCCGAGGGGTTTTGTGCAGATGTGACCGCCGGGAATACACGGTAGCTTGGCGGGTGAATCCAGCGCGAGCCGAGGCGAGAGTGCACTTGGGGAAGAGCCCAGATCATCAAGGTGGGTCGAGAAATAGGGGTCGCAACTGGGAAGTCGCAAAAAAACTCTAACCACGGCAAAGTTCTTTCACAAAACGCCGAGATTAGGCTGTGAACCTTATATAAAAAAAAGGAATAGGGGAAGGAAAATAAAAGAAATGGGGGCTTGATCAAGGCTATTGAACGATTCAAGTGCGGGGCCAACCAGCGGGTACGAAAAACGCGGGTACCGCGACGCATGAAAATTCCGCTTACGAGAACCGCGGCGCATCAAACAACCAAAAAAAGGGTAGGCTTTAGAATATTTGCCAAAAGGGATGTGGGGTCGGGTTCCGGTTCTCTGTATTCAACTGAAGAGAAAAAAAAAAGCCAAAACCAGACCTTGGCACGAGAAACTGTTTGGGGGGGTGAAAGTCATGGACAGCGAGGGAGATAGGGGAACAGTCAATAAAACGACATGCTGCTTCTTAAGGGAAAGGAAAAAGTCGGCAACCTGACCACCCTCACGGTCTCACCGAGGTGGGGGGAAGAGCTAACGACGACGGCTTGGAAAAAGAGGGAAGAGCGGTTGCCCGCTAATCTGGGAAAAACCTTTGTACCAAAGAGATGTGAAGATAGAAAAGAGAGCTGGGTCTCCAAGGTCGGTGCTACGCCGTGATAGAAACGCGCTATACCTACGAACTGGTTATTGAGGGAGTCCAGAAAAGTTGTGCCGTCCACCGTAATGGGACTAAGGGAGATGGAGGCTCTTTGAGCTCGACGGAAGATTATCTCACTCACCAACAATTGTGAAGAATATAAATCTCTTAGGAAAAAAAAAGCACGGCCAGCGGCAAAAACCGATCAGTGCAACATCGAAGCGCTGACTAAAAAGTTCGGAGACAAATCATAGGGTCATTCAGAAGTCTCGAGGGGGCGAGATCCAAGAGAACAGTGAGGAGGCCTAAGCGCGCCGGGAGAAATTAGGATCAGTGGTCAAAAGGTCTGCCAGTAGAGTGTTAAATCGCGACAACGGCTTTGAAAAAAAGTAGCAGCCGGTCGGACGCATTCCGAACTGAGAAAGGGGAGGAGTTGTCAGCTCCTGCGACAAACCGGCGTAATCTCAAAAAAAGTCGGGGGCCCGAAGATCTACTACCTAGAACGGGAAGGAAAAAAACGTTCAGGGTCTCCTGGTTTCGGGGGGACATCAGTTTGCGGACTTCGAACTAAAAAACAAAAATCACTATGGGGGCAAGAAAAATCCAGACACTCGTGGTGTTGGGGGGACGCAAAATCTTCGCATGCACGGCGCGGTACTAATGCAACAGCGTTTTTTTCCTAAAAGGGTCGGCGAAGCTGAGAAAAGAATAAATAGCCGGATCAAGCGAATGCCGCCTGACGGCATGGGGGTTAGGAAGGGCTCGGAAGGTTGCACCCGAGAGCAGTAATACGAGGAAGGAAATAGAGAAAAAGGGGGGGCGAGTTGGTGAGATCCCAGCGCAGGCTTCAAAAACGGGTTTTGGTTGGGGGGGGGGAACGGGGGTTATTCTACTTTGTCGCGAAAACTTTGGGGGGGAAATCGCGGGCCAACAGGCACCGAGTCGCAGAAATAAGCAAGCGTTGATGTAGGAAGGCGGCAGGCATTGAGCACCACTGTCAACGAGGCACTTGAGACGCGAGGGAAACGTCGCCATAACGGGGAGGAGGGGAAAAAGGGAAAACCGACGAGCCGAAAGGTGTGCTTTCCGGTATGTGATTGTACTTCGTCGGGGGTTTTCGTGGGTTCAAGAGCAGGCCATATCGAAAAGACTTCACGGCGGGCGTCGCATGGATGGGGGGAGAGGCGTGACGCGCGGGGCGGAAAAAAGGCAAGAAGAGGTACCTCCACCGGAAGAGTCCAAGACGCCAAAGACGGCGACTCACCACCAACGCATCAAAAATAGACGAGCCAGGCTTAGATAAGGGCAATTCAGGGGGGAAGGCCAGTGAGCGGAACCTAAGCGCGCATCAAAACGAGGGGGAAAAAGGGACGGTCGATAGGCTGAGTTCATGACAAGCGCAAGGTCTCAATTAGGGGTAATTAAACCGAACCAGCGCGTAACCGAAAGAGAGACGGACAGAAAAAGGCTAAATTGCCCCAATGAAAATGGAGAAAAAAATGATGTGATGCAAGGGAAGGCGACGGGGCAGGCTGGGACTGAGGAATGCTAGGAGTGTAGTGTAGGACCAAGAAGACGCCACACCCACTGACCATTCGTCTAGAAAAAACTTGGACAGGAAAGACGCTCGTAACCCAAGGGAATATTCTTCGCCAGGAACCAGCGAGCGCAAAGGACTGAGCGGGAGAATCTCTCGAAAAAAGATCGCACGCGCATTCCCAGGGGAGCCAGGCTGTGCGGAAAGGGCATAAGAAAGGAAAAAAATACCGAGCGGCTGAATCTGGAATTACATACGATATAAGAAATGTTTAAAGTGGGGAGTAGGTGGAGGGTAGAGAACGACAAACTCCAGTCCATCCACTCAGTCAACTTTGAAAAGGAATATGAAACTATAAGGGGTGTTCATGGTGAAAAAAGTGGTCATGGAAATTAGACTAAAGAAGGTATCTGAAGGGAGAGAGTCGGGAACGCGCTGGGTGACGGAAAATAACTAAAAAAAAAGGGGGGAAAAGGAAAAAAGGCACCGCGGTAGGGGGGCCTTCTTTAAAAACCATCGATTGGTAAGACGATTGGAAGCTCACAACGGGCAAAGAGGGATCAGGCGAAGAAGATCGTGGGAGGTTTGCGAGCCCGGTGGGGGGGGGGGGTAATAGTTGGCGAAGCAAACGAACCACCGGCGGCGAACGATCGCAAAAAGGCGCCTGAAAACAAAGAGCACGAGAGGCGGGCAGCAGGCGCGACACGCCGGAAGTGATGTACTACGTCTAGAAAAGGAGGAAGTCTCGGCAAGTGTCATACCACGGTCAATCAACAGGGGGGATAAGCCGGGGGGAAGTAAAACATCAAACTAAGTTATTTGCCCGGCTGGAGGAAAAAAAAATAAGCGACTGACATATCGCCGGGTTGGTGCTCATGCGTGTGATCGGAAGGAAGGCTGTTAAACGAAAGGTCTGCGCGGCAGCAGGAGGGGGAAAACTTGATTAGCCGAAAAAACTGGTCGGGATCGAAAATCAAAAAAAAGCTGCGAAGATGGTTAAATCCCAAAACCGGGGAAATGGAGTTTCAATCGCCGCAAGAAGATTCGCGTCCGGTGAAAAATTCCAGAAAAAGGAAAAAAAAAAAAAAAAACGCTTTGCCGGGGAGCGGCAGGGAAGGCTGAAAGGGGCGGATTCAAGGGGGGAAAAGTAGGAAGGGATGAAAGCAAAGGGAAAAGAAAAACGCGTGCAGGCAGAAGCGGACGCAGGCTCCGATGACGAGGAATCGCCCGGCGTCATCAGATTGCTGGGGATTGCCCATAGAGTTTTGAGTGTAGGGGAAAATAGGTACGAGAAGAGAAAAAAGGAGGATGTCCAAACTAGAAACAGCGGAAGAAGAAAAAAAAAAGGTTGGTAGAAGGAGGAAGAGATAATCGTCTGACCTTCACAGAGCTAGAGGCGACGAGACCGAAGACAAGGAACCCACCACCGGCGATACGAGTGGAAGCTAAGAAAACCGGAAAAAAAAAAGGGATTCATAAAAAATTGTCGGGGCAACGCAATGAAAAAAGTGGAAAAACCGCGCTATATGAGCGCAAGGGCGCGAGAAGGCGCTCACACCACGCATGGCGTTCGCTCACGGAAGGGGCCGCGAAACGTGCTACTAACGTAGGAGGGGAAATCGACCTGGGGGGAAGCGTCAGACTTAGATTGAAGAGGGTGCTGCCTGGCATCGTAACTGGAGGAAGTAACGAGGTAAGAGAGACCGAACAACCAACACGTAGTGATAAAAGAAGGGAAGCGCCGCAGAACACTCCACGAAAAACCCATAGCACACAAGAAGCGCTGAAATGAAAGCGAGATGAATCATACAGTTCTTATAGAGACTGGAAGGCGTCCGCGAGAAGAGTGGTGAGTAAAAGGTCAGGAGGGAAAAGTGCCGATCAACGCGGGACCACGTGCCATGAATGCGTGAAAAAAAGAAACCGAGTGTCGCTCCCGGGTTTTGAAAGCCGTTCAGGGGAGTTAAAAGCGGCCAAAGAAGGAAGCAAGAGGGGCGGGAGTGCTGATACGGTCGTCGCCGGAGACAAATGTCTGAAGGGCAACGAGTTAAGGACAATCAAAAAGGGGTGTGGCTCGTGCCAATAAAGGTGTAGAGAATCGAGTTTGAGCGGAATAACTAGTTAAAGAAAGAAAAACCAATGGGGGGCAAATAAATACCCCAGTGGGGGCGACCAGGGGCAAGTAACGGGCTGTAATCTTGTAGCCGGCAGGGAGGAAGGGAACGGCTGTGGTTTTCACGTCGTCACTCGTAACGGCGGTACATCTTCTGAGGGGACTGGTAGAAGGGTGCAGAGCAAGGGGAATGGTCTGAAGCGGAATGTTCTGGAGTTGGCGGGGGGGAAGAAACGACGCGACGGCGATAATGAAAGACAGTGGTCTAGTGGGGTGGAAAGACTGCCAAGCTCCCGCGTAGCGAGGGTGGGATCGTCTGAAACGGGAGGTCATTAAATCTCTTCCCTCCAGAAGCCGAAGAGAGAAAAAAAAGTGTAATTCCAGATGCACAAATGCATTGAGCACAAAAAGAGAAAAGAGAGATTGAGACGGCGGTAGCAGTTCAGGGGGAAAGGGGAAAAGATCTGTGTGCGTGTAAAGAGCTGCAAAAAAAACCAACCTAACGTTAAGGGTTGGTGGGGGTGTTTGAGGGGGTTAAGGGGGGGGGTTGTACTTTTGTCCATGTGGTGGGTGGAGGCGGGGGGAGTGTGGGAACCTTCTCGCCTTAAAAAAGGCGCTCCTGTCCCATCCTTGAGCACTTCGGGGAGCGTCTCTGCCAGGTAATTTGATTGAAGTTCGTACGAGACGGGTGGGAACTCCGGGGATCTCACCGGAGCCAGCGGTTCTACAGCGTCGAAAAAGACGGCGAAAGAAAAAAAAACCGCCTCAAACGCAGCTTAGCCGATATTGTGATTGGTTTCAGCCAATTGCCGCAGGGGGGGGTGAGAGAAAAGGAAATAGCGTCAACGGTCGTAAAGAAGGCCATTCATAAGCCTCGGTCCTAATTTTTCAGGAAAGAAACATTCGCTGACGTTAGTAAATGAGACCAGCCGTACCAATCTGGAAGAAAAAGGAAACAAAGACATCTCGAACAATTGCCACAAATGACCATGTCGGGAAAAAACAACCAAAGATTATATTCTGGTCATACTGGAAGGCGACGGGCAAGGGAGGAGGAGGGTTGGGGTGCTAAATTCAAACCCACACTACCCATACAAAAAACTCCATTGCTATCGCGCAAGATTCAAGCCGTAGCTTGCTCGTTAAGCTGCCTGTAACGATATTCAGGCTCAGCGACAGGAAATGAAGGAGAGCGAGAGACAAAAAACGGAGGAGGATAAAGAGAAAAGAGAAAAAATCAGGACATCGGCATAGAGAAAATATCGAGGACGGCCTCTAAAAACGAGCGTTATCACGCGAATATGAAGTGGCTAGGGGGGGGATTTTTGAGAGGGGGAATTGAAAACACTCCCATACCACGAGACAAATCCACAAGTCATCTGGGGGCTCTCCGTCAAGTAAGCCGTTGGGGGGGGAAACGAAAATATTGTGCAGGGTCAAGGAAAGAAAAGAAAGGGCGAGAAGCTGAAGGGGCGAAGGAAAAGTGAGGGGTTTAGAACTGACGGAAATGAAAAGAAAGGATCGACGGAGGTCAAACCAGCCGAGGACAAATGAAGAGGTTTCCGAAACAATCGAGTTGAGGGAGAGAAAAAGAAAGGGTCGGGGAACAAACCAAAAAATCTAAAGCTCTTCACTAGGAACAGATCGGGGAGGGGGGGGGGCGCCCGGGGGTGATGCGCAGAAGACGCGGGACTACTCACCGGCGGCCGGAAAATGAAAGCTAGAGTCCCGCGCTAAACAAAGCGCGCGAGGCCACGCCTTGCAATACAAGTCGTTCCCTCTACGCGGAACTGAAGAATACGTCAGAGTAAATAGGGAAAGGAGAGGGGTTCCTACCCCAAAACGCACAAAAAATTCGATAACTCTGTTGGGGGGGGGAGGAAGGGGAAGAAACCCGCCCTATTGTTGACAAAAAACCAGGGGACTAAATGAACGTACAGATCGCCGGGGGTGGTTATCAGGAGAGAGCCCGGAAAGACACTTTAAAAGATTTTCTAGACCGCGAAGAAGCTGCCCGGCTGGAAGGGTGGGAAAGGGAAAACCAATCATCAACTTGTGGGAAGAGAAAGGGAAAAAATCGACGAGTTAGCGGGGGGGGAATTCTCACCAACGTAAAAACGCTGCAGATTGGATTGTAATAACGAAGAGGGAGGCACTGGCGTAGGTGTATCCGAAGCAGTAACGCCTTCGAAAAGGGCCCGTGCCGCGCGGAGACTTGATCAAGTCTCTTCAGTCCAACGCCCTATGTAAAACAGGGGAAGGAACAGAACGAGGGGGCAGCGAATGGAGCAGGACGAGAGGACAATACGAGGCGGAAAAACAAACTTATTTCTGATTGTATTTGCCCAATAGGGTTTTAGGGGGAAAGTGGCTATTTGGAAAAGGAAAGAGAAAAGAAAGAGTAAAAAAACTAAAACCAGAGACTTGGAAACAGAAAAAGGGGTGTATAGAGAGGTTATCGGGAAGAGACGGGGATTCGCAACAGATAAAAAAAGGGGGAGGGGGCAACGAAAGTGATCATCAAGAGACCAAGCCTGTCAATTTGGGAAAAGTCAATTCAGAAAAACAAGGCGGAAAACGGTCAAAGAAGAAGGAAAGAAAAAAGTCATGAAACGACCTTTGTTGGACTCACGCCGATAGAGGGAGTCAGGGACGAAGGCGCTCCTCGAAAAGGGAGGGGCTTTCAGAGGACTCCTGGGGAAGAGGACCAGCATCGCTAAACTGGGGAGGTGCTAAAAAACTTGGTTGCCTCCACGGAAAGGGTAGAGGGGATGAGCAGGGGGGGCAGCGTTCTGGCGAAAAAGAAGAAAGGGTTTGAAAACGCTCAAGCAACAAAAAAGGAGGAGGAAAAAAAAAAAAAAAAAAAAGGGAAAAGAAATGTTCGTCGAGCGCCGCCAAAATGGGGGAAAGGAACCAACTCAGAAAAGAGCAGAGCAAGTGACGCGGCAACAATTTTTAGGGAAAGACGAGGATCATGAAAGTTTCGTCGATTCGCAACCACGGAGTGAGAGGGGGAAAGCCAGGTTAGGAGCGCCATTCAAAGCAATGAAGAGCGAAGCGCGTTGACCAGTCGGGGCCATAGAAAACGTGAGACTCTCACAAGAGGTTTATCGGAAGGGTTTCAGTAGGGACCGCGTACGCTTCTCGAAGGGGCAGGGGTCAGCAGGGCTGCTGATCACCGCCTGATAGGAAGACAGCAGCATGAAACAAGACGATATCGATAAACGCGGGAAAAAGGGATTCAAAAACTTTCTGTTCCTATTCTGGAGAAGAAGGGGGAAGGGGAAATGGTCCTTCGAAATAACGATACGAGGGAAAGAAAAAAATCTAGAAATCCGCAATCAGGGGGTTTATGGCACGCGGAATGCAGTAAAAAGAGGGGGGGATCAACGCCGCGCCGCGGTAAAGGCGACACTGAAAGAAAAAGATGGCGGGAATCTAGTATCGTAGGCCTGGGATTAAAAAGCAGGACGCCTAAGAGGCCCTTTTCGAGGCGGAATGTCTTCTGGGTATCAGTTGGACCGAGAGCATACGTCGGCGCAAAAAAGAAGGAAAGGTCTAGTGTTTGGGGGGGGGAGACCATACACCGGGAGGGGGTTTTTAAAAAAACGGGGCAGATTTTTGGTGATCGCTTCGGAGAACAAGGGGCTAAGGTTGGAACAATCTCGTCCCGCAGCGCCGAGCCGCAAGGTAAAGCGAAAAACACTGGGAAAAAGCACACAAAAAAAGGGGGACATGGCAAGCGAGTAGACCGGCGGCGCCGTAAATAAGGGGGCACGATTCCCTTCTTCCACCCACCGGCTTTAGAGGGAAAGGGTGGGGCCTGCCGATTCACTTTTCAATAGCAGGCTCAATCGACGGGACTTAAGACGTAGTCGGCTCGGAAAGCGGGGAACGCTTGATCTTGTTCATGCTCAATCGTATAGGGCAGGGTGAGTGGAAGCGGGAAAAAAAAAAATCCAACCACGGGAAGAGAAAAACGCACTATCGTCGTGCCGCTTGAGGATGGGAAGGAGATGGAAAAGTGAAGAAAAGGAAAGAGGACGACGGAGTGGTTTCGGAAAAAGGGACATTTCCGAAAAGCAGAGGAAAACTGTGGAATAAGGCCACATTGGCGCTGAGTAATTTTCCGGCCACCAGCTCGACCAAAGGAGTTCACGGCAGCCATTCAATATCCTCACTAAATTGAAAAAAAAAGGGAACATCGGGACACACCAAAAAAGGATTAGGGAAAGGGGACATAAGGGGTCGACACGGGGCAAAAGAACGGGGGGAAGTGGAATTGAAAAGGGGTTGGGGGGGGGTGAGGGGGCTAAATTAACCCACTTCAAACTCCGGAAAAGGATCTAACTTTTCCATTCCAATAGAGACGCACGGCAAGATAGGACGGAAAATCGATCGGAAGACAAAAATTTATGGGCCACGACGCTCTGCGAAAAAAGAGACTCAACAAACACGGAGGAAGAGAAGAGAAAGCGAAAAAGGGGGGGGAGGGGGGTAGCATGTGAAGAATCTCCGGCTTGAAAAGGGCGTATAAGGATATGAGGTGGGATAAGAATGGGGTATTGAGTTGGGTATCGGGGGGGATTGGGTGAATTGACCACACGAAGACAAATCCACGCCGACATTTTGCCCCTTCGAAGCAGTATGAATCCAAAAGGTTTTCAAAAAAGGTCTGGGGGGAAATGCGACTTTTCGAAGGTTTTCAATGGCGAAGGAAGAGGGAGAACGGGAATACGTCATGGCCGAGGTCCGGAACAAGCAAGTAGGAAAGCAAGGAAATGGCAAGGGAAAAAAAGTAAAAAAAAAAATGATTCGGGAAAAAGAAATGGCTCCCGTAAATTGCAAAAGAAGGACAAGAGGGTTGAGGCGCCCGGTTGTGAGGGCGGCGGGGCGGGTAACTCCACCCGGAGCATGACGATCGCTCACTAAATCAAATAAGCGCGCGTCCACAATGGAAGGAGGGGGGAGAGAAAATAACGAAAGGGAATTGCAGGGAAGAGGAAAAGTCAAAGGCGAAATACTGGAAAGCGAAAGGTTTTCCTACCGCAAGAACATCCATTTCGAAGAAATGGCTTTTGGTTTGCCAGCAAGAGCGAAAGATTGGGGGGGCCGGCGACGCGTACCTCCTGTCAAAGCTAAATACAATAAGGAGTTTACGTCAATGCCGGGGTGCGCAAAGGAACCTCAACGCTGTAGGAGAGAGGCAGAAAGCGGGTATGGCGGGCCTCGATGGCCAAAAGGCCCAAGAAAAATTCGGAAAGACGAAAAAAAAAAGGCGAGTGCAGTTGCCTGGGAAGTAAAAAAAAAGAAAAAACACCGCCGTGCAGAGGTAGGTCACAACGACGCCCGAGCCCGAAGACAGCGTACGGTGACTCCGAAAAGAAAAAGGAAGATTTTTCGGGAAAAGGCCGCCCGGTCAATATGAATCAGAAGGAAAGAATGTAGAAATGCCATCTGGGCCACGACGAAAAAGGGGAAAAAAAGGCAAATACCGAGACGCAGACCAAGATGCAGGAGGAATGACTCTCTAAAGAAAAAAACACGATTGCTTTTATTTATTAAAATAAAAAGAAGGTAATCGGGGCTCCTCAGGTAGATGGTCAATGAAGAGAAAAAAGAAAGTAGAAGGTCAAACACTAAGAAAACCAGAACTTGAACGGGTGGAGAAATGGACCGAGAAGTCTCGATATGGCGGAAAGAAAAGAAAAAGGAGGAGCGCTAGCAGGGTGACAACAGGAAAATTACATCCGTTGGAAGAAGAGGGGGCCGCAGAATGCGCCGAAAGCCGCGAAAGAAGGGTGAACGGCGGTCACGCTACTTCATGTCACGAATTTGTGAAAAACGCTGGGAAAAGAAGCAGCCGCCTAGGGCGCAGAAGCCACCAAAAAGAGTTGAGGGAGCGACGCCGGGGTCGGCAGCGAAGCGAACTGAAGTGAGGGGGGGAATCTCGAGGGAAAAAGAAACCTTTGGTTGCATGGGCTTGCGATCGAGGGGATGGGTTGGGCCGATGCAGGCGGCCGGCTTAGAAAAAAGATTTGGTACACCGGAGGGGGGACGGGGGAAAAAAAAAAAAGAAATCAATCTCGTCTCCTGCTCCAACACAAGGAAACCGTCCCAACATAATAGAGGACTGCACAAGGTGGGGCGGCCAATCGGAGAAAGGCAATAGACTTCGTAAGAGCTCGGAAATCTCCACGGCGTCGAACAAGCCGTGTTGAGTGTCGCCAGCGGTAACTTGCGGGGCTTTTCAAAAATCGGTCCATGATTGCAACCGAAATCAACCGGATTGGGATCGCGCCGTTTTTAAAACAGGCCGGAAGGGACAACTGGAAGAGTGTAAGCGTGAAGGATCACCGCCGTGAATCGTGCGCCGAAAAGGGAGTGAGAAGCATACCAAGACAGTAGTCAAAAGTTGAGTCGTCCAAGTCTTGGGGGTTTCGGGTTGGACATCCGATTTTGGAAAAATACATGAGAAAAAAAGGGGAAAAAAAAAACGCCTATGGGCAAATAAGAAAGCAGGTGTGTGGAGTTCTCGGAGGAGGACGTAACAGACTTTACGGACCTGCTGTGCGGTACTGCTGAATTGTGTTCCTTCAATCAAGGCTTACCGTCTGTAGGCATAAAAGGGTAGAAAAAAAGGAGAAAATGGAGCAGACAGTCCATGCAATGCGGAAAAGGGGAAGGTATAGAAAGCGGAATGTATTCTTGGATAAGGGGGGAAAAACCTTGGACGACGTAAAAGAAACGCAAGGGGGGGCGTTGGGTTGCGACGGGGGCAGCAACGAGGCAGAGAGGTGTGGTGTGATCGTCTTCTCGAACGGGTGATGGGGGAGATCGGCCGTCAAAGAAGCCGTAGGCGCGGATAACAAAGCGGGACATTGTTAATGTACACAAGGTCAAAAAAGGCATTTAGCACAAAAAAAAAATCGTAGGGAGAGGGAAGCGGCTTTACCGCGGCGTGAGGGAAGGGGAGAAAAAGAGGCTGCCCCGCAAAACGTTATCTAAATTGAATGGGACTTGGACTCTCAAAGGAAAGAAGGCTAGGAAACTTGACGTATGGTTTCAGCACACTTCGGCGGCGAGCCTGTGTGAAGGGACGGAAATTCTCCTCGTGGGGGCTTTTGAAAACGATCGGAGGGGATCGGGGGAGTCAAGCTTCGCCAAAGACGCGCCTCAAAAGGAAAAGCTCACCACGATCTGCGTCGTTAAGCTTGGGAGGGATGGCGGAGCATCGGCCGAATCGGATTAAAACTCTATGTTTAGGAAAAGAAAAAAAGGGTACCCGAAAACAGGGACCTCTTTTGGACCTCGCCAGGAGATGAGGTGAGAGTTCCGTAAACTAAAATCTTAAGGAAGATAAAGAGAGCTAGCACTTGCCCCAAGATGGTAAAAAAACAACGATGGAATAGGGGAGGACAAGGAGAAACGGGCAAAAGAGAGGGAGGGTATTGAGTAGGGGAAGTGTGGATGGGATGGCTATTAACCCACTAACATGACAAAGGTCCTTCATCACTTTCATCTTCCAGATACTCGAGCTCGGTCGTAATAAGCGGAACAAGGGGAAAAGCGCCACATGACTGAGG
>Ga0179593_1693268_pt1 | contig 14437 bp, 17 predicted proteins | sample CZODoug2_1_08_16_FD_185931 | JGI IMG/M metagenome (GOLD analysis project Ga0179593, IMG submission 185931) | Vadose zone soil fungal communities from Angelo Coast Range Reserve, California, USA - CZODoug2_1_08_16fungal (PacBio error correction) | ecosystem: Environmental > Terrestrial > Soil >...
CTCCAGCCTGTCTTCCCCATATCGGGGGAAAATAAGGGCGCCGTCCAATCGGTCGGTACAGGAGGAAAATCATACTTCGCAAGGGAAAGAAGGGGAAGCAGTAGAACTCGGCGACCACATCGTCCCTGGTCGGCGACAAAAGAAAAACTTCTTGTCGGTTTCTCTAAAAAGATAGGTCTTGGGGTCGCTCGGGGGGGATTAAGGAACACGTATCGGTTGAAAAACAGTCTTTCTCGAAGAGGGGAGTGCTGCAGGGAGGGGGAGACCCTTGGGCAGGTGGGTGGAAAGGCTCGAAAAGAAAAGAGGCGCCGTTTCCGCACATTCATGAAGAGGCCCATTGGTCGACCATCCACACCAAAGGAACTGTGCGCGTGAAAAAAGGAACTGCTGCGTCGAAATCCTAAGAAATTTTCTGGTCACCTGGGAAGATTTGTCAGAAAGAGAGTGGGCGACGGAAGAGAAAGGAAAATCATTTCGAGCCAGATAGGAAAAGGAACTTAGATGGAACGAGCCCGCAGAGTCTCAAGCTTGGGGGAAGGGAGAGTCCCCCCGGTTGACCTTAAGGAAGGAGGGGATCGTATCTGAGCCCAGCAAGGAAAGGAAATCGCTTGAACAAAAGGAACTGGGCGGGAGGAGAGGTGACGGCATCATGGTTCCTTGCGCGGAGAATGGAAGAGAAAAAAATGGTTTGCCCTTGCACAAAGAAGGTTTTTTGCCAGGGAAAGAAGTAAACCAGAGGGGGGGACTGACTGATATTGTGAATCGGAGAAGGGGCGCCTGGCTGATGGCCCGGCAGAAAAAGGAAACCTTATCTTTCAATGGGGGGAAATTGGAGGCGGAAGGGAACTGTTTTTTGCAGATCTCGCAAGGAAAAGGACCTTCGAGAAAGAGGGGGTGTGCGCTGCTACAGAAAATGGGTTGGTGAGGAGGGGGAAAGCGGCAGCTTCTCTTCGCGGAGGGGACAAGGGAAGCGTCGGCTTGGGGGGGAAAAAGGTGACCGTTCGATGTGAAGGGGAAAAAAGGTGGCTATCGCGAGAGGGAAGTCCTTTCCCGAAAAAAAGGATTCGGAGGTGTCCGAATCCAGAAAGAAAAGAGGGCTAAGCTTCAAGAGGGGGAGTTGACCCTGATCGATCTTGGAAGCAAGGAGAAAAGTGTCGTTTTTTACTAACGGGAATGGATAAAGAGCCGTCCTTGTCAGGAAGGAAGAAAAGACAGAAATTTCTCCGGGGGCAGAGCTTGACCTTTCCAGGGAACTGGGGTCTGGGGACCCTCTCGCAGAGAAAAGATTATTCTGAGAAAAGAGGCCTAATATGCCTGAAGGCAGAACTAGGCCTTATTTTCAGGGGAAGGGGGACTGAAGCATATCCCGGCGGATCGCCCCCGAAAAGGAAGGGGGAGTTTCCTTCCAATCAAAGGAATTGAGTGTCTTCGAGGAGAAGGACGCCTTCTCTCTCCTGAAAAGAAGAAGGGGAAATCCTAGGAGACTTCATCTTTCCGCCAGGTGGAATAAGAAAATGCTCCACCACACCATTAAGCCGGAGAAAAGAAAGCTGTCGTTGCCCTTCAAGAGGAAAAATTCTCGTCATCTATCACAGAGGGGGATCTCCGGGTGAAGACCTCATCTCATAGGAGAGGGGAAAAGAATGAGCGGAGCGCTCGAGGATCTCGAAAAAAGAAGGAGGAACTGCCTATCCAGGACAAATAAGGCGTTCTAATGGCCATGTTTCCGGCAGGAAAAAGAAGGAGAGGGAGAACTCTCGAGGCATTCAAAAAAGGAAAAAGAGAGAGGCCACGACCATCCGGCCTTCTTCAGCCTGGGGGAAAAGGGAGGGGCCGCTCTCTACTCTTCTCGGGGGAGAACGATAGCCGCAGCTGATCCTCACCGGAAAAAGGCGACGTCCGAGAGGGCGCAAAAAACCGCTCTCTTAAAGAATGCCACTCACAAATTCGCTCACATTAGCGGGGAAGAAGATGGGCGAGCCTGTTCCGGCGGAGAGAGAAAAGAGGAAAGATCCGGGATGGGGGGTGGGTCTTCTAATAGGGGCGCGCCATCCCTATTCTTCAAGGGGGGGGGGAGGGAAAAATCGCCTTCTCGCCTCGAAAAAGAAAGAAGGCCGCACTCTCTCTCCACCACAAAAAAGAAGAATTGGCTCCTCGCGTCTCCCCTCTCTGAGGGAGAGAGAGCTATCCCATAACATTTGAAGAGGAGGGGAGACCGAGTCTACTATTCCTTCCGAAGCTGGTCGTGAGAGCCGCCGCAAACCGGGATAAAAGAAAAGAAGCTCATTTTGCAGGGGGGGATCTTTTCGATAAAAGAGTCTCCGCCACTTTTCTACACTCTGCGACTGCGGAAAAGGGGGGACCCTTTGAGGTCATCTTAGGAAGGGGACCTAGACGCGTAAGACGACTCCCTACATTACTCCTCCAAGGGGGGGACTGGGGATAGGGCGTTTTATCGGGAAAGAAGGAGAGGAAGGAAGGAAATTGATCTATCTTCGCCATATCCGGCATGGGGGAGCTGGAAGTTCATTCCACCGATTAATTTCTATGTCAAAGAAAGGGCCGCCGCGCCCCAGCTTGGAGAGATAACGAGAGGAGATGATCATACATCTGGCGAACTAGAAAAGTCTGTTTTCACTACTTCTCTTCACCGAGGGGGATGTGTCCTCTCGACTGTGAAGAGAAGGGAAGGGAACGACCATCTCTTCGACGATAGAGGAAGGGTAGAAAGTCTATGTAGTCGGCAAACCTTCTTAATATGCAGGGGAAAAAAAGAAAGAAGGAGGGCGCCAGATAAAGGAAGAGGGATGAGGCTCTCTCCTAAAACCAGGGAAGGTGAAATTGTCAGCCCGACAGGCCGTTTCTATTCTCTGGCTATCCGCCGGAAAAAAAAAAAGGAAACGACAATAAGGCAGGAGGAACCCATGCGCAAGAAGGCACCGGCGTAGCAAAAATCGGTAGGAGTTCAGCGCCGCGAGGGGGAGGGGGATATTCGGTCTCGCAGGAAGCCCCTTGTGCTTTGTAATCTCGTTTCCTCTTCCTTTCTCTGGGGGGGGAGGGGATGTTTAACGGCCAAGAATCACTATCCGTCTCACCAACTACAAGTTGTTAAGAAAAAAGGCGGCCAATAACGATACGGGAGGACCGCAGGAAAGATTCGCAAGTGGTCGGCAGCTAAGATTTTTCTTCTGTCCATAGGAAAAAAGGATCTCTCTGCTAAACAATCTCACTTTCAACTGAAAAGGAGAAGGGAGAGCTTCCCTGTGCTCTCCGAAGAGAGGAGAAAGACGGCTGCCCCAACTGCAAGAAGAATCGCCAATCTTCAAAAGGAAGCGATGGAAGGGGGAAAGGGAGAGAGAATTCCAACAACAGCTTCAGGGGAAAAAGAAGGTTTAAGTACCGCAAGGTTGACGCTTAAACGGCCGCCCATCTCGAAGGAGAGGGGGGGGAAAGAATCAGATCATTCAGCAGCCTATCTGGCCTAAAAGCTTTTAAAGGGCAAGTTCACCCAGAAAAGGAGAATATAATCTGTCCTCGCCAGAAAAAAAGGGAAACGAACGACGTCATCACCGCTGACAGCGGAAGTTGGCGCGACCAACGTGCTGTGCTCTCTCAGGTCACCGAGCTTCATCCCTATCAAAAGGGGAAGGGGAAAAAAAAAACTCGCTCAACTGCGAAGCCCGAAAAAGGCAGAGCATGATTGTGTCGCAGGGCGGCGTCAGGGAAAAGGCTGCTTACCATTCTCCAGGGGGAAGGAAGGAAAAAGGGGCGCAATGATAAGCAGGGGGGTCCGTACCCCTCGCCTCCATGGAGGAGGGGATGGTCGACAATGGCACACGAGGAGAGGGGAGGAGAAGGGCGGAACGGCGGAGACTTGAAAAACCTGCCCAAGGGATTCCTCATTCGCAAGATCCGAGAACTTCCCTGTGAGGAAAAGGGAAGGAAGAAGGGGTCCGTGTTACGGATACGGACCCCAAGAAAAACTATGTCGAGAACCCCTACCAAGAATTCTAATCCGAAAGAACAGGTACCTGGTTTTCGCAGAGGGAGAAGAAAAAGGAAAGATGATGCGAAGGCTCAGGATGTGAAGGAAGGGAGACCGGGGAAAAAAAAGCTACACAAACCGCCACTATCCTGGCCGCAGGACATGGAGACCGACCTCATGTCCGCAGAGAAAGAAAGGACGAAAAGAGAGAGATATCTATGCGTACGAAAGAGGGAGAGAAAAGAAAAAAAAAAAGAAAGAGGGGAAGGGGCGGTCGTCCAAGCGCGTCATAGGGAGAAGGAAGAAAGGAAAAATTCCTAACTCTTCTCCTTCGCATCATACTCCTACATTTTCTCCGTTAGAAGAAAGGGTCGTCGACATTTCCTCTCCGCGAGGAAGGAAAGAGGGGAAGTGGGGTCGCGACCATCTGAAAAAGGGGATATCCCCCGGATTCGCCTCCATACTCGTTTTACTAAAAAACGGCTGCGAGTCCGTCGGGAGGGGGAGGGGGGGGCAGGTTGGGGAAAGCCGCGACCAAATCCCTCGAGGGGTCGCATCCAGCGCTCTTTTTCCATTTTCTCAGAAAGAGAGACAAACCCTTCGTCGGAGAGGAGGAAAAAGAAAGAACCATGCCTCTGCTGCGTCGAAGAACTACTTTTCAGGCACCTGTAAACATGTAGAAAAAATGGGAGGGGGAAGTAGTTGCGGACGAAGAAATGTAACATCATGGCAAGCAAGAAAAAGGTCGTGCTCGGAGTGAGCGTCCCTCGGGAGAAAAAAAAAAAAAAGAGGGGAGGTGATGCTCGGGGGGAAAGGAAGGGAGGGAGGAGGAGAAAGAAAGGGTGGTCTCGAATCGATGAACCAAACCTTAAAAAGGGGGGTGATTACGTCGTTCTTCAGAGGAGGAAGAGTTTATATTCGTTGTAAAAGAAGTTAACCCTCGGCAGGGTTTTTTCCAGCTAAAAGCTCGGAAGGGAGGAGGAAGGGATCGTCTCCATGTAATAAAGAATTGCGGATGGCGCCAAGGGCGCCCGAAGCGCGTCCCAAAAAAAGAGAAAAATCAAAAGCGGGAAGACCTTTTGTGTGGAATCGCGCCCTTCGCAATCTATTAACTTATCCTGTAAGGGGGGAGGGGAATGCAGGATTCAAGAGGGTGGAGGGACGATCATATTTCAGCTTCTCTTAGAGGATCGCCATCCATTAAAGGGGGGAGGGGATTGACCGAAGGGGAAGGGGAGTAGTCGCGAGAATCGTCTTTGGAAAAGCCTCACTGTCGCTGGGAAGCCCGGGCCGCGAAGAAATAGTTCCTCTTTAGTTACCCTTAGAGGGGGGAGGAAACGGGAAGGAGGAACTGGCGGGTGTTGACGCCGTAGAGAGATCCGCCTGGAAGAAACCGCACTCCCTCCAAAAGGAATTCCTCGGCCCGAGCAGATACCAGAAAGTTTGTGCCAAGGCTTTTTCTGCGGAAGAGAAACCTAATGGGCGATGAGGCAAAAAAGCCGTAAGATGGCAGGCTGCGTCATAGACTGGCTATTTTCGTTTGAGGGGGAGGAAGGGAAGGAGGGAGCGCCCGAGCCTAGAACCGGCCGGGCAAAGCGAAAAGCGATGGTTCTTTCGGCGAAAGGGAAAAACCTTCTTCTACGAGGGGGGGGAAAAAGTAGGACGCCCTCCCTCTGCCGCATCTTCCGCAAAAAGTCTCTCGGCTCACCACTACCAACATGAACCATCGTCGACGAAAGAGGGAGGGAATTAGAAAAGGCGATCGTCCACAGGCTAGAAGGGAAAGCCCGGTGAAGAACTCATCGTCACATCTGGAGAATGCCTCTTCGCGAGGAAAAAAAAGGACTGGGGCGCGTGAAAACAGAATCTCCCATGTTCGGGGGGTAGCACTTCGCCTCTCATCACAAAGAGTGACCTCTCGATTCAATTCAATGCTGCACGGAACTCGACCCCCTCTATCATCGCCACGGAGGGAAGCGAAGGGGGCTTCTTCTAAATTTCTTTTCGCTCGTACTCGGCATCTCCGAAAGGCGGAGGGGGGGGCCGAAGTCTGATCCTCAAAAAAAAGACGTAACCTGGCCTATCTTGTCGTCCAGGGGCCTCTCTCGGGGAAAAAAGCTCACGCAATTCGCGAAAAAGAGAACCGGGCCTATCCGTTTCCTGAGAGGCATCGCCATTTCGGAAGGGAAAAAAGAGGGGCCCTCGGAGCTCCACCCGAGGGGGGGGGGAGGAGCACTCCTTCCTCCGCCTCTCCGGGGAAATCTAAAAAAGGGGAAGCATGCTCCCTCTCTCAAAGGGAAAAAAAAAAAAACGAGGTCTGGAAACTCTACTCTTTTGCGGAAGCCTCTTCGGCGGGGGAAAGGAGAAAGAGCCATACCTTGCAGCAAAGGTCGTCGATTTCTACGATTCAGGGAAGAAAAGATTCCTTTAGGGGGTCCCAGGCACCGGAGAGAAAGGGGGGGACCGGGTCATTTTCGCTAATTTCGTTAGCTGGGGCTATCTCTTCGAAAAAGGAGGAAAGGGCCGTCCGCCGTCGAGGGGGGGGGATAGGATTCTTCCTCTCCGCGCGTCGGGAAAGATTCTCTAGCGAAAAAGGGGAAATCCGCCCAGGAGAAGAAGGAAAAGGGGGGGAAGGTCTATTGGATCTGCTATGTGATTTTCTCTATCTAAAGAGAAGAGCCCGCTCCGGCCTGCTGGATAAAAAAAGGATGGGCTATGTCCGGGGGGACGCACTCTCCCAAGGTAGGGGGAAAGGCTCGAATCGGCTAGAAAAGAGGGACTAACTCATCCCTATGGAGGTTGCTTAAAAGAGAGGAGAAAAGCTGTATCGATGGAGAATCGTAAAGTTTCACTAATTTCCCCTAAGCGTCGGCTTCATTTTTTGGGGGGGGGGGGAAAGGGGACCGATGGTCTGCGGCACCGAGAGAAAAGAAGCAAATGAGTCTCCTATTCTCAAGGAGGAATTGCGCGTTCTCCTAGAGAAACCTCTCTCCTCTCCACTCCTGGGGAAAAAAAAAAAAAAGAAGAGGCCGATATGCTCTGGCGATCCGCCGATCTCCATGAAAGACAATATTCAGTAGGAAAACGCAGCCTGCATCTTCAGGAAGGGGGAAGAAGAAATTCAACGATTCATCTCAAGAGAGGAGCTCTATGTCTCTCGCAAGGGGGGGAAAGACCACCCTTTCGGCACGGGTCAGAAAAGGATGCGCCATGTATGCGTGCTGGTGACGAAGACGTCTCTCGCATCACCTATACGGGAGGAAAAGAAAAGTGAAAACGCCTTCAAGGAGGAAAGAGAGCGTGTCACTACCTCTTAATATTCTCGCACCCGAAGGACGCATCCTCCTATGTGGAGGGGAAAAAAAAGAAAGACCGATCTCGCGCTCCTCAACGACGTAAAAGAGGAAGGCAAAAACGTCAACTCCGAATTTCTGCGAGCTTCCAAAGAAAAAAAGCTTCCTCTGAGGAGGCATCCAACTTCCAAAGCTGGAAGAGGAACTCAGAAAACCTACGACCCGGTCAGTTCATCGATTAAGGGCGCGCTATTCCAACAACAGGAAAAAAAGGTCCGGTGTCCACTACAGGCCGGGAGGAGCGCGCGCATCCCGCCAGGGCGATTACATGGAGAATAGCTGGGCTAAAGGGTCCTGCCGCGGGTAAAGGGGGGGGGGAGTAAAAGATAATCTTCCCGTCCAAAAGGGATCACCTATGCCAGAAAGGAAAAGGGGTGCAAGGCGATTTCGAGAACAAAAGAAGGAAAAGAAACCGGGGTTCCATCTCATCCCTATCCCAAAAAGAAATTTCCTCTCTCAAGAGAAAAAAGGAGGGGGCAAATCTTGGCTCGACATGGGCGGTCCTCCAAATACTACAAGGCTGCTGAAGAGTGACCGAAAATTTGCCGCAATTATAGGAAAGAGGGGGTGAACGAACTCTCCTCCATTTCGAGCAGGGGGTGGAAAAAAAGGGGGGAAAAGACTCAGAGCTGTCGCATGAATTTGCTTAGGAGGAGTGTGATTTTGTCGAGAGGGGGAAAAAGAAGAAAGGGGAATTCGCCTACTGCATCGCCCCAGAAGGAAAAAGGTTCCTTAACGATTCTTTCTTCGAATCCGTGGACCGAGAAAGAAGAAAGTCACGATGGTCTCGACCAAAAAAGGAAAAAAAAAGGGGAGAGGCCATGTCTACTACCCGGGACGAGGGTGGTTAAAGAAAGGAGGAGAAAAAAGGTCAGGCGATGATTCGATTGGCAGAGGTGAAGGAATGGAAGGTCCGAAAGGGGCCCGACCGCAACCTGCACGATCTTTGCCGCAGGAAGAAAAGAAAAGGGATCTTCTCCACAAAAAAAAAGGTAGAGACGGACTATTTCGTCTTTCTCCAGCCGGCGGCCCAAAGGAGGCCAGCTCTTCATATGCTCGGAAGAAGGGGGAAATTAATTAAAGAAAAGGAAGAGAGAGCACATAGGACCGACATGTGTGACTCCGTGAACTCGGCGAACCACCAGGCTCTCCTCGTCTTGAGGGGGAGGAAGAAAGGACCATCGTGACCTCGCCGGTCGTGGGGGAAAAAAAAAAGGAGCCCCATAATCGTTGAATAACAAGCCGTTCTCGGGAACGTAGTCTAATTCGACAGGAGAAAAGGGCCTCGACCAAATCCCACTACGAAGGGAGAGAAATAAAAGCGTGTGGTGCCATTGTCGACCATCACACCAAGGAGGCGCTTTCTTCCCACAAAAAAGGGACGGACGGAAACTGAATGAGAAAACTTTCGGTTCACCTTGAACAGGGAGAATTTGAAAAAGATTTGTCTACTCCTCAAGGGAGAGGAGGAACAGAGATTGCCCTCATGGTCGGGATAAAAAAGAGAAGCCCTCGTATATTTTTTCGCGGGAGAAGGTTACCTTGAGGAAAGGGTCGGATCGGAGAAACGGGCACTAAATGCTTAACCACAAAAAGTTCCTCTTTCAGAGGGAGGCGGCATCATGTTCTGGCGAGGAAAAGAGGGGGAGAACTTTGTTCCAGTGCCCTTTAACCCGCGGAAGAGGAGGCCCATCTCTTCTCGGGAAGGGGGGATCGTCTCCATTTAATGCGGATGGAGGAAAAAGGGGAGCCAAGGCTTCACCTTAATCGTCCTTGAAGAAAAGGCTTCATCTGTAATCCTTGGGGGGGGCATAGGAAAGGGAAGAGAATGACCGCCTATGAACTGATCCGGGGAGGCGAATGCTCTTGCTCGGGGGGAGGGGGGAAGCCGGCAGTCTGGCACTGTCGATGGATAGGGAGATAAGTTAATCTCAGCCATCCATATTCGGCGGGCCGTCGATTTCTTGACGAAAAGGAGCGGGCTTTGGCCGTCCGGGCCCAGAAAAAAGATGACAAACGCCTCTCTCCCCGGAAAAAGAATCTGTCAGCGTAAAAAGGAGAAGTGCAGCCGGCCTCTCGTCTTCACCCTGCGTTGTACTCCTTTCATCGGGGAAGAGAGGAAAAAAAGAATGGGCGGCCGTCCACCAGCAAAACGCAACGAAAGAAGGATCCTTCCTCGTCGATCAGAATCCCGACATTTTGGAGGAAAAAAAGGGGGAGTAGCCACTAAAGGGCGATGAGGAGGAAAAAAAAAAAAAGAAAAAGAGTAGGCTGCTCATTGGTTCCTCCCGGTCGTTTCCGGAAGTCTTATTCCTGAAGGCAAGATAAAAGAGAACCGGCCGTGAAAAAAGCAAGGCGTTAGGAAGAGGAAAAGGGGGGAGCAGGCAAAAGACGCCTCCTTCTGCTCGCCTTTAGGGAATGCGCGTCAATCTTTCCTCCGGGAAAAATCTCGCTGCCACAAAAAAAAGAAAAATCACGTCGCCTAGCTTTTCGGGGGGGAAAAATCGTCCACAATCTCGGAAAGAAAAAGAGGTGCAGCGCCGGTGATAACCCATCGGAAGGGAAGGTCGTGATGCATATCCTCTGGGGAGGAGGATCTCTAAAAATCTTGGGAGAGGAGAAAAAGCAGGACATCTCCCATAGAGGAATTGCCATTCATGGGGGAGACTCAGACCGTATATTGGAGGAAGAAAGGGGGGAAAGAAAGGTAGCACTCCTCGCCGCTCCAGAGGACCGAAAAAAAGAAAAGGAGGAAATCTGGGCGGCGTCTATTAGGGAAAAAGAAGAGGCCATCCGACGCCCCCCTTTTGGGAAAAGGGAGATCTTATCCTCACCGGAATGAAGACGGGCTACTGGGACAAATTTCTTCGAAATTCTTTAATGGTGGACCGCTCACTCAAGGAGCTAAATTAGCTGACGCCTTTGGGAGAAAGGAGTTTCAAGGCAATCTCCATTGAAAGGGACTCAATCTTCGCCTACGGAGGAAAAAGAGGAGGCAATGGATCTCCCTCCTTCCTATCCTCCGATCAGGAGGAGAATCCATGAGAAGAGCGAGACAACAACACTGAGTATTAGGAAAGGGGGATGATTCTCCCGAGGGGGGCGAGTCTAGGAAGGAGAGAAGGGGGGAAACTCGGTCTGGCGCAAGAAAACGGCCTCCATTGAGGGAAAAAAAGGAGTGAGCTCCGCAGAGAAAGGAAGGAAAAACTCTGTTCGTCAGGAATTGAAAGGCTTTTCTAGGGAAATCGCGGCGCCGAAGGGGGAAAAAGAAGACTCGGGCCTTCTCCTTCTCGGGGCCGTGAGGCCGTCCTCACTCTTCGGGGAGAAAAAAAGCGTCGCGAGCGCAGAGAAAAGAAAGAGGGGCTTCGCCGGCCGATCGGAAAGAGCGGCTAGGAAAGGGAAATTGCTGAGCGAGAAAGATCCCGTCTGCGCCGGAAAAAAAGGCATGGCAATTCCAGAAAAGGGGGGGGGAGGATGTCCTGATCGTGACGGGAAAAAAAAAAAAAGGTTGAAAATCCTCGAGCGCGAAGAGAAACGCCAAAAAGGCGAACTCGCCCGATGCGATGAGGGGAAAGGGAAAAGGGCGCGGAAGCTGTGAATCTATGACGACAGGGGACGCTCTCCGGGGGGGAAGGGATACCATCTCTTCGACGATAGGATTGGGGGGGGGGGGGGAGAAAAAGAGTATAGGGCTTCACCGGCTAATATTCCGCTCAGAGGAGGGAGGCGATCATCAGTTCTCGGAAGAGGAGATTCCTCCCGCTTTTCTTGTCCTCAGAACAGGAAGGGAGAGAGATCAAACGTATCTTCCTTCATGCCTAAGAAAGAAGAATGATTATTACCCCATGCGCAAAAAAGAGGGCCGGCTCTTTCGAGAGTAAGCACTGGATGAACGGCAAGACTGAGGGGGTGGGCGGCGGGATGGGCCGGAGGGAGGGGGCGGAAGCGGGGGGAGCGGGTATAGGTATGGGAATTTTACCGGGATGGAGAGAAAGAAATGGTAAGATGGAAGTAACTGGATAGTGGTACAAACCCCCTAGTAGGTGAGGGGAGGGTGGAATCGCCCTCTCTTTCTCGAGGCAGGAGAAGGGGGAAGGAAAAGAAAAAAATGTCTTTCAATTGGTCATCTCGTCCGAGGGGAGAGGGGTCTTTCTTTTTACGAAGGACGCTCGATCAATCACCTATCAGGAGGAAAAGAGGGGGAAGATCAAACGGCTTGCCCCAAGATCGATCCGTGTCAAGAGGTCTCGAAAAGAAGAGGGGAAGGAGGCATCTGCCTCTGTGGGAGGGAGGAAAGAAAAAACTAATCGCGATCTAGCACGCGTCAAGAACATCGAGGGAAGAGGAGAGCTTCCCGGGCTCAGCTCGAGAGAAAGACGGCTGCACCAACTGACCAAAAGAGAAAAGAATCAGAAGACAAATCTTTCCTACGACCCGGATCAATTCATCGAAGGAGGAGATGGAAAAACAAAACAAGCTTCCCGATGAAGCACCGGAGGTGAAAAAGGGAAGGAGCTTAGAGCTTCTCCATCCGCCATGCTCATTACATGGAGAAGCAGCAGCCGAGCTTTTTCCGAAGGAAGGGGAAACTGCAAAGGAGGGGGGGAAAACCAACAGTTTTTGATCACCGAATATAAAAATGATTCCGCCTACTTAAGAAAAGACGGAACGGTGTGGCAAGGAGGGAAGGGGGGAGAAAAAAAACTGCTTTCTCGTACGCTCGATCCGAAGACAGGGCAGGAAAGGCTCCCAGCCCAATCTGCTCGAAACTATCCCGAGGGAAAAGGGATCCCTCCCTTAGTGCAATCCCTTTAGGAAGAAAATACAACAGGGGCGTCGCCAAAGACGCAAAGGGAGAGAAAAAAGGGTCAAGGCCCGAAAGTTCGCAAGGATTCGACCATCATTGCATGGGGGGGAAAAGGGGCGGACGGCAGGGTGGGATGGTCGAAAAAGGGAAGGAGGGAGAAGGGGACGGGGCGGAACTCTAGTGTATTTGTCGAGCAAAAAAAGAGCATTCGACCTACGTCATCGAAAGGAAAGAAAAAAGGGACCTTTCTCACCGATTATGGCGGAAAAGAAGGGGAAGAAAAAAAAAGGCTAGATTGTCGCGACCCCGACCAGAAGGAAAGAAATTCTACGACCAGGTACTCTTGTGGGAAAAGGGGAAAAAAATTCCGCTTCTATGATGCGAAGTCCGCAGGAGGTGAAGGGAATGGAGGGGGGGGGGGAGAGAAGGAAGAAACTGCCTAGAACCGTCACTATCTTGGCCTCCGGCATGGATACCGACGAGAGTAAAAAATGAGGTTATTAAAATATATATTATAGGAAAAAAGAGGCCGGCGGGCCCGATCGTTCGTGCAAGGAGGAAAAGAAAAAAGAGAGGGAACCAATCGATACCTTCCATCCTTCACCTCCTGCGCCTTCGCTCATAGGAAAGAAGAAGGGACCACCAGCGTCCCCTTTTAGAAAAGAACGCGGCGTTTCGACTTCAGTGTGAGGGAAAAGAAGAAAACGCCGATTTTGTCCAGCCTTCCCACGTCCATGAGGTGAATAACATCAGTCCGTTCGAGAGGGAAAAGAAAAGAGTCGAATGCCTAAGCCAGTGGGAGTGGGGGAAGAAGAAAGAAGAAGGGGTGAGACACAGAATGTCGCAGAAAAGGGAGAACCATCCACACCTTCCGGAAGAGGGTCGGCACCATGAAAAAAGTTCTATCGCTTGCGCCAAAAACTGGACCAGTGAGAATTTGGGGGAAAAAAAGGGGGGGGGAGAAACGCCGCCCGGAACAGCAAAGGAAAAAAAGGAGTAAATCATGTTCTTGGCGAACCCTCTGTATGTTTTGGGGAAGGAAGCTTGGGACTGAGGGAGACAGGCAGGTCTTCGGATCGAGCGGCCCAGAAAAAAAAGCGCTTACCACACCGTGAAGGAGAGTCGTGCTGCATCATGGTCGGGAAAAAGGCATTATATTCGGAGGGGGCCCTTTCCCTGAAAAGAGGAAGAAAATCTCGTAGTCCCATCTCGGAGGAGGAAGGAGGGGGGAGAGGCAAAAGAACATTTGAATGCTTCCTGGGTATGGGGGAGGAAGGCTCCTAATCTCTGTAAAGGGACTTTTACACCCCTGAAAGGAGCGGGGAGGGTGGGGAAAATATCTCTCATTCGCCACTCCGGTTCTTATTAATATGAAAATGAAGCGTGTGGCAGTTTGTTGAGAAAAAGGAGATGACTTCTCGCGATCCCGGGTAAGCTCGAAAAGGTCATGGGGGAGAGGCGATGTTCTGTACCGCAGTGGAGAGAGAGGGAAGGGGGGCCTCTACGCCTCCACATCGCGCTGGCCGAAAAGGGGACTCTATAAAGATCTTCAGCGGGGTAGTGAAAGAGGAAGGCGGAAGCCTTATTCGTATTCCCACCCTGTCGTGGGGGAGGATTCCTCTCCTTCCTTTGAGAAAAAAAAAAGAAATCCATGTTCCTTCCTCGGACGAGCGATTTGAACGAAATTTTTGGCTTTTCGGCGGGGGATCATCTATCCCTAATATTGCGAAAAAAGACGCAATCGCCTGAAGATAAGAGGAGAGGGGAAATCCTCCGGGTCTTGCCGGGCTAGTGCCTAAGGCAGATCCGCGGAGAAGGTCTTTCCTTACAATCAAAGAGGGGAGGGGGATTTCGTCTGGGGAGAAAGGCCGCCTGCTGCTCGCCTGAGATCCTCTGCGCTGCAACATCTTCAAAGGGGAAAGACGACAATAGAGAAAAAAAAAAAAAAAGGACGAATCTTCGACGGCTGGTCGGACCTTCGAAAATTGCGAGAGGAGCAGTAATCTATCACAGAGGGGTGAAGGGGAAAGGAAAAAGAGGGACTGTGTTCTCCTTGTCGGGATGCATAAAAAAGGATCCTAAAATCTTTGAAGAAAAAAAGGACATCGGCCCATTAATAGGGAGAAATTGAAAAAGAAAGGAGGAGAAAAACGGATATGGGGGCGACCTCTCGAGCAATTCAATGCCGCACTAATCCTCGCCCTCTCCCAAGAAAAAGGGAAAAACGCCCGATCCGCAAGGGAAAAAAGGGGAAGGGGTGTAGTTTCTTTTTCTCGCGAACGAGGGAGGGGA
>Ga0179593_1314751_pt1 | contig 14436 bp, 25 predicted proteins | sample CZODoug2_1_08_16_FD_185931 | JGI IMG/M metagenome (GOLD analysis project Ga0179593, IMG submission 185931) | Vadose zone soil fungal communities from Angelo Coast Range Reserve, California, USA - CZODoug2_1_08_16fungal (PacBio error correction) | ecosystem: Environmental > Terrestrial > Soil >...
GGGCAGTAGAAAAGCGGGATACCATTGTCGGACAGACCGCACACGCACATCGGACGTGAAAAAAAACTATAACTCCCGTCAATGCAAAACACGCAAGTCAACAACGTCATCACAATGGCGTGAAACGACAAAAGTCAAAAAGGGTCTAAAAAAAAGGCTGTAGAGGGGTGAAGACCAGGCAAGAGAAAAGGGGATTAGAGGCAGGAGGGAAGGGGGTGCAAAGGGCCGCTAGGACGACGAGCCATGCCCCTACGGAGTGCATAACATCTACCGGGGGGAAAACTAAGAAGGGCCTTCAAAAAAAAGGGGAGCTTGGACAACAAGTTCCCCCGTTGGGTGTTTGCGAAAAACTAGACATGCACGCATCAAAGTAGGCGACTTTGAATCCGACGGAGAAAAATTGGATAAAGGGGGCATGGTTGGCAGAGGGGGGCAAAATGAAATCAAAGGGGGCGATCTCGAACGGGAAAAAAAAAAAAAAAGAACAATTCTCGGGGAACGATGATCCTCTCTAGAGGGTTAGCAGGGGGGGCTAAACAGGGGGAAAACGGCTCATGGATGCCAAGTGGCCTCGGGGGGAAGAAAAGTAGTGTTACGCGGAGGTCAGGGGGGGGGATGTCAGGGGGCGGGCTGCAACCGAGGTCGGTGGGAGGCCATCCGCAAGTGGAGAAAACGTTGCCGGAATTATAAACCTAGGAAAAGGGAGCAAAGTCACCAAAAAAAATACGGGGGGTTCAAACGCCTTTGGGTCACGGGACGAAATCCTTTACACGGGGAATGGTAACAGAAATGAGTAGGAAGTGAAAAGTCAATACGGTCATACGAAGGGTTTTGTATCGTAAAACAACGAGAAAGCACCGATGAAAAGGCTACATGAGGAATTACAGCCAAAGAGAGGAAAAAACAACGGGGGCATTTTTCTCGCAAAGGGTAACTGGGTAAAGGGCTTGACTGGGATGGTCTTCTTCAGCACAACACTGACCGAAACAAGGAAAAAGAATTGGGAAGGCTGGAAAAACATAGCTCCAGCAAGAAGTGAAAGTTCCTCAGCAGGGAAAAAAGCCTCAACGTGGAAATGATACTATACGATGAGACTTGGTGTGGTCCAACAAAAAAGTGGTGAAAAAGCAAGGAGAAGGGCACTGGAAAACATACATATTCCAGGGGGGGGCAAAAAAAACGCAACCCGAAAAATACCCACGAACAGGGAAGGGAAACGAGAAGTACAACGTAATTACCCCGTTGCCTTCCGGAATTTAGGTCGATCCAAAAAATTTAGGGGGTGCGAAAGGACCTTCAAAACTTGAAACGTAGGAAAGGGACGACCGGGATGGGGATTGTCTGGATTCCGGGGGGGGTTGGGGGGGACGAAGCCGAAAAAACCAGTCGCCGAAGGCGAGAGCCGTGAGGGGTCATCAAAGAAAGATAATGCGTACTTGGGGGTAAAAAAAAAAAAAAAAAAATTATGGTCAAAGAAAAAGGCAGGGCAAAAAGTCGTGCAACATGGCAGGGGAGAAAAAAAACCTTCACCCTGCGATGGCCCGTGGCCGATATCAAAAAATCTAGGCTCCAAAACGGGAAGGGTTTTGAAGGCACGGCACGAAAGGGAACAGATTATGTTCACGGGGGTTTCGGGCGACTCGTCACAAGCCGTCCGGGCACAATCACAGATGAACCGAAAAAGGGAAAGTAATTTTTGGGAGGGGCCCAACGGGGGAAAAAAAAAAACCAAAGACATAAGGAACAGCTCCTACCGTTGTGAAACTGTAAAACTGAAAAAAAAAAGCGTGAGACACAACGGAAAAAATAAGGGGGAAATCAGTGGCGGGAAAAAAAGAAAAGAGGGGGCCAAACGCAAAGGGCGAATAACAGGCAAAAGAGCGGCGTTCAGTGAAAGACAGGGGGATATTTTCAACTGCACGAAAGCGGGGGGGGAGTCACAAAACGAGAAAAATGCAACAAAAAAACTTGCTAATAACAGAAAAAGGAATGCTTGGAACAGAAGGGATAAAGGGGAAATAGGGGGAACCTTTGGAAGGGGGGTCGGGGGGGAAGGCGTGGTGACGAAGCTTCAATACAAAAACCCAAAAAAAAAAAGGAGAACAATCCGTCTCCCTCAAGAAAACGGAGGCAAAAATAAACGAAAGAAAGTGCGGCCCAAGACAGGCCGAAAAAACGAAAAGTCCAAGGCTGTAAAACTCTAAAAAGGGTTTGTCTACGTACGATTTTGGAAAGGAAGACCCACGCGTCTCCTGAGTCCGGTGGAGGGCAAGAGGGACTCCAACTCCGGTACGAAGGGAAATAAAATCGGGAGCCAAGAAGGATAGGCCGGAAAAGCTCCGAGAGGAACCGTTGGAATGGGAAAAATTTGGACTAGTAGCGGACTTGCTAGGCTTGTTGGGAAAAAAGTGGGGGGGAGGAGAAGCGAAAAAGTGTCAAAAAAGCCAAGTTAGTGACCGTTCAGTTTTTTACAAAAAAAAAAAAAAACAATTGGAAGAAACGGGACGACGGAGGGGAAAGAGCACCAGAAAAAAGGGGGCAAAGGCAAAAAGCCACGGAACGAGTTTTTTCGACGAAAAGGCATGACACTGTGGTAAGCCAAGAGGGGTTGTCAGGGAGTCAGACCGATTGTAGTCAGGGGGGGGGAGGTAAACGGGGAGACCCAAAAATAAAAGCAGCGGGGCTTCCCATCGACGGCACATGGGTCTGCTTTTGGCAGTAAGAAATGAAAAAAAACTAACAACTAAGACATTCATATTCTTGAGAATGGCAAAAAAGGGTGGGAAAAAAAGGAGACAGAAAAGGAACACAAAAGGTCTAAAAGTCAAGATTGGGGAAATGGGGGGGGTCAGACACAAAAAAACGAACGGAATCTTCAAAAAACGAGAAGGGGGAAAACTGGGGACAAACATACAAAAAGAGGGGGGGGCGGTGTTGATGGCAGCGCCAGGGGCGGAATGTCGACCCGCCCAATCTGAGGGGAGCAGTTAGAAGGGGGAGCGGGGGGGGGAAAGCGAAGAGGCATCATCGCGCAAAGACGATCAGAGGACAATGCTGTTTGGACGCAGGACGTGTTGGTGTTTACAAAAGACAGAGGCGCAACAAGAAAGCCTGCCAAGGGGACTATTTGCGGGGGAGAGGTGGAAGGGGAAAAAAGACGAATGAGCGGCCCTCGGCGGACAGAAGAGTCCCCTTTGTGTACGCAAGGAAAAAGGGAGAAGGGCGACCAAGCCTGGGGGGACCCTGAGCTCAAAAACAGGAAAAACCGGCCTCGGCAACCAAATTTTAGATGGGGTAAGCCCCCTTGGCAAATTCCCAAGCAAAATACCAAACTGAAGCAGTCGCCCAAAACGGGAAAGGGAGGGGGGTGAAGGGAAGCGACGAGTGGGGGGGACGGTGACGAGACTACAGTGGTGCCTGAGGAGGAAAGATTTGTAGAAGCAGATGGGGAGGAACAGAGAATCACCGGAAACAAAACCGAAAAGGGGGGAAGGGAAATGGAGGGGCAAAAAAAAAAACAGACTATCATCTAGAAAAAAGCTTACTCGACGACTGCGGAAAGGTAACTCGCTTAAATGGCTCAGGGTACGACCAACCAGAAAAAATACAAATAAAGCGAAAGAGGAAAAAAGAAAAAAGTGGGGGAGTTTTTCTTTGGAATTGGGGGGGCAACGACTGCGAAGGAAAAAGCACTATAATCGGACGCCTACCAAAAAGGAGTCCTGGGATGTATCATCAGTTCCACAGCCTGTTTGGGGCAGACAGCGAGTTAGAAAGGAATTTGTCAGCAACTTTCGACCATGGCCGTTTGCAAGGCAAAATTGAAAAAAGCGTCCCGAGGTTCCCCGGCCATGGTATAATGTTGGACACAGGGTCCAAATCCCTCAAAATAAGCATGCATGAAAAGAAATAAAAGTTCTCTTGCCTTGGACTGTGGGGTCAGGAACCCTTTTCCACTTTATGGATTCGGATAAAACAAATATAACGTCCTGAAATCAAAGGGTGGGGGACAGGCACACTGTATCAAAAGGTATGTAACTCTATGAAAAAATGTCATGACAGTTACCAAACAACCAGGCCGAGACGATTCCCAAACGGGTGGGGTTGAAAGCAAAAAACAGACTTGGGGAGACGACGCAGTTTCGAGGGAAAAAAACCAAAGACCAAAAAGAGGAAAAAACGAAGTGTGAAGGGAAAAAAGGCCAGAAATAAGAAGGGGGGAAATGGAAAGTCTGGATTGGGGGGCAGGAAAAAGGACCCACTCGGCGGCCACCGAAACGGGGCACATTGAGGGTAGCTAAGGGGTGGCAAAAAACCTTGGGAACGGGAAACTGAAAACAAGAGGGTAAAATCGGGAACACTGAATCAGGAGGGGGAAGAAAGACAGGTTCGTAAAGCGGTAAAACAGAAATCAAGCCCAAATCCGCGGAACGCCAGACGATTGGAAAAAATGGGGGGGGGAAAAAAAAAGCGGAACCGACCTAGGAAACACTCATACCAGACCGACATCTTACGGAAGAAGAAAGACAAAGTAGAGGGTCTTAGGTTAAAGGACTTCGAAAGGGCCGTTCCGTTTGAAAAAAAAAAACCGGGACTGTGAGAAAAAAAAATCAGCGCCCTAGGGGTTGGGAAAACGGGTTCCTTGTAAAGGGGGGGACACGGTAAAACTGACGTCAAAGAAGGCAGATTTGAAGAAGCAGAACAAAGCCAAAAAAAAAGGGGTGGGGAAAAAACACACCCTTTGGTCCAAAAACGTAAATAGAAAACGGGAGCATAGCCACGGGGAAAATAAAGCGAACAAGGGTAGGCGGGAAGGTTTGTTCCTGAAGAGGCAAAGGCACGTGGCTAAGAGGGAGGGGGGGGAAGTGGGAATGCAGGGTTAACGGGAACCGCGGGTCCGCCCCGGCAATCCGCGACATCGCCGGTGGGGATGAAAGAAAAACTTCCTAAAATACGTGGAGAGGGGTCAAAAAAAACCAAAGGCCTATTCGTAGGGTCCCCGGCGAGTAAAAAAAGGGGCAGGGCAATACCCTCACGGATTGAAAAAAGAAGTCAGGCTTTTCGACTAGTTCTTGAGGGGACGAAGTGGGGAAGGGTGGGGAGGGGGAAAACTTGCGTCCTAAACGGGCAACCGACGAAAAAAAAAAAAAGGGGAAAAAAGAAAAGAAAGGGAAACGGGTCACCACCGGGGGGAAACAGCATCACCGTGTTGGAGGGAAATGGTTAGAAAAAGTTTTTTCAGCGCAATCCAAACTCGTTTTGACCCGGAAGAAAAAAAAGAAACTCGCCGGGAAAAACAGAAAACAGGATGAGAACGGACGAACGAGCCTCAGTGGGGGGGGGGAAGGGAGCAGGTTGGACTAAACAGGAGTTGGGCCGTGTAATGGGAACGCCAGCAACGGTACCTGCATGAAAAAAAGAGGGAAGAAAGGAGAGGAGGTCCAGGTTAAAGGAAAAAGGAGAAGATCAGCAAAACCTTGAAGTGCCCGGGCACGGTTGCCAGGCCAGTAAGAAAGTGACGGCTAACACTGGGGACCACCCGGGCCAAAGTTACATCGCCAATCAAAAAAAACAGGCTAGGGAAGAGAATTCGGTCCAACCTGCCGGGGAAAGGGAAGATGGACCTTAAAGACGAAAAGGACATCCAGCATCGCAATCGGCCAAAGGAGGGTGGGGGGCCCAGACACAAGTCAAAAATCGGCTGCGTTTACAAGAGGGGGAACGCAAATCCGCCTTACCGAAGAGTGAGGCAAAAATGAAGGGTGACAAAAAGAAAAGCTCGAGAAAGAAAGTCGCTGCAGGGGGGGCCAGGTGGCAAGATCACAAAAAAACAAAAAAAATCAACGGAACTTGCAGAAAGAGGGAGCTGGTGTCAGAAAGGGGGGGGAAAAAACTTAAAAAAGAAAAGATCTTGACAAGGAGAGAGAAAAGAAAATAAATGAAGGTCAACTGTTAATTCCCGGGGGAAAAAAGAATAAGTGGCCGCAGGGCCCGGGGGGACACGACACGGACTGACAGGTTTGAAACCAAAAGAAAAAGATTTCAAGTTGTCGAGGGCAAATAGCGCTCAACACCTAGTTTGACACACAAGGCGATTCGGGAGCGATAAAAGCAGGGTAAAAAAGTGGTTCCGAGCAACAAGAGGATAATCTTAAAGGAGGACGGATTCCTGTGGAAAAAAAAGGGAAATGGAAAGGTTCGGGCCGGCAGATGAATGGGCAAAGGGAAAAAAACTGTACAGAAAAGGACCCGGAAAACAAGGGAGGAAGAAACTTGGTTAGGTGAATCGCTGGCAGTGAAAAACACGACGGAGCCGGCTCGCCCAGTTGGGGATTACAGCGAGGGGGGGACAACTATCCAAATCGGAGGAAAAAAAGAGAAATACTTAACGGCAACGGGAGGGGAAAACAATGAAAAAATGGAACGGTAAGAAAGGAGGGACCTGCCATAAAAAAAAAAAAAGAAAAGGGGGACGGTGGGGGGGGTGGAAAGGGGAGAAGGGGGTGTGGGGGGCGCCACGTGGATGACGGAAAAAAATTGTTGGGGGCACGGGATTGGGAGAAAGAAAATAGCACTCGAAAAGCCAACGAAGGAAAAGACACCGAAAAACGACTATAAGGCAACGCCGAAGGCCCTGGCATCAAACAGGGGTAAAGGACAAGCAGCGGTTTCCCTGGTTGAGAAAGCGAATCAAACAAGGTCGAACGCCTAGTGTACGACAAGACGAGAATCGGGAAAGACGCGTAGAAAGGGGGGAAAAAAAGAGCCTGCAAACCGGTATCAATGGTGGCAGAGGGGGGGGCTGGCAAGATAAAAGAAAAGGGTAGCTTAATAAATCGGTCAAAAGGGGAAATGGAGGGACAAAAGAGGGGGTGCGTCATTAAAGCTAAAAAAAAACTGAAACCGTAGAATTGTTTAGGGAGTACCAAAACCGAACGCGGGTCCGTTTCTCTGAGGAATTGCGACGAAAGACGAAAAACAAATCCGCCGAAGAGACTTACTCATAAAAAACGCATGGTTAAGCGAAAAAGATGGGTGTTCGGAAGGGGTCGCAACAGTTGGGTTCAAGAAAACACGAACCATGGTGAAAACAGAAAACCTGTGGAGTTGTGAAAGAGTGAGAGCAGTGGGGGTCAACGGGGTCGGATTATCGCTGATGAAAAACAACCTTCTACCCCGAATGGTGAACGCCAACCGACCGGAAAGAAAACCCCCAAAAAGAGGTCAGTAAAAAGAAAAAAGGGGGGGGGAGATCTACAACTCGGGAACAGTGAGGGTTCATCCACCAAGACCGCGCATAGACGTGAGAAACAGGCGACGCACGGAAAGGGAAAAAAAAAAACACCTTCCACAAGAGTCAAGACAAAGGGGAGGGGCTGACGAAACAGACGCGGAACAGGTCCACGACTTGGATTTACAAAATGAAGGAAAGAAGTAGTCTCTCAAAATTGAGGGTAAATGAGGTTCGAAAAAAGGGCCGAACAATCCAGGTACCCGCCAGAAGAAACATAAACAATCAACTCCATCAAAAAAAAAACAAATCAAACCGGACGGGAATAAAGATAAGAGGCAAAACGACAATGGGTCAATGAGGTCCACGTGGTTGATGAGAAATGGGAAAAAGGGCCAACCAGTAGGGGGAAGAGAGTGAAATCAAAAAGTAAAACCGACAAAACAAAAGGGGGGGGTTAGGGGGGAAGGGCATTTGGGAATTCCGAGTAAGAGGTCGACTCGAAATGGGAATTAACTTATTAAGTCGGGAAGACCGAGTCAGGTAGCAAAAACGGGTACAAAGGGCAGGACACAGGTAAAAAGGGAGGACTATCCGCAGAAATGGGGGGAATAAAAGTTTTTGAAAAACGAGTACGGTCACGGGGCTTGGGCCATAACAAAACGTGCCAACCAGGGTATGGGGACGATTGAGTTCGCAATCCAAAACCAACGGGAATTTGGATCCGGGGGGAAACAATTAAACAAAAGAAACCCTGAAGGGGAGAAGGGGTCAAACAAAGGACACGGTTTTGGACAGAAGGGGAAGATGCAAAATAGATTAAGAGAGGCATGGTAACCGAAGGTGCGGTGGTATGAAATCCTACTACAGAACTGGGGGGGGGTTAGATCCCCCAAAGAGCAAACGAAAAGCCAATTCGGCGAGAGGCGACAGTTGGGGCAAATACCAGAAAAAGGTCAAAACAATACGGCAAGTGGGAGGACTTGGAAAGTAAGGGGCTTCCTTGAGGCCTGAAGGCGCCATGGGAGGAGGGAGGGGGACAAAGGAAGGTCAGGAGGCCAAGCACGCACTGGAAGGGGCAAAAAAAACCAAATACTTATCACCGGCAGGGGAGCGAAGTCCGGCAGAAACAACTGAAGAAAGGACGAAGATCGCAAAAAAGTGACCGATGAAAACTAGACGCCAGACTGGGTCAACAACGGGTTGGGGAGCTCTAGTTCAACTGACGAAAGGAGGCCATTGCACAAAGGAAAGAAAGGAAAAACGTGGAACCCCAAAAAAAAACCAGCCAAAAGGGAGGTCAAAGGGGGGAGGCCGTCAGCCTTAAAGTGGGGAAAAAAATAGAAACGGTAATCAGGGGGGGCTCCAAATGAGGGTCAACGGGTCAAAAAAACTTGGACATGTGAAAGAACATCGAACGATGGAGGGGGGAATGGGTAAGGGGAGCCTTTGGTGGGGGGGGGGGCCGACTCCTCAAAAAAAAGAGAAAGAAGAGTAGGAAGGGAAGTAAGAGAAGGAGTTTAACCAAAGGGGGGAAAAAAGAAAAGGGAATAAGGGATAGGGCGGAAGACGGGGAAAAATCTGTCCAGCGCCGGAGGGGAGGGGGGAGGGGGCTGCAAACTGGAAAACAGACATGCGGAGTTGCCCGGTGGGAAGGGGGGAGAAAAAGCAGAAAATCCAAGCAATAAACGGCGGTTGTGGAAAAAAAGACGGCAAAGAGTAATAACATAAAAAAAAGGTTAGGGGGGTTGCGTGCTATCCACGTCAAAACTTTCAACAGAAAATAGGGAACTAAAACTGCCGATGAGGGGAGGGGTCCAGGAAAAACTCAAGCAAAAGGGTGAAATGAAAAGCCAGACGAATTTTTGACCGTGTTAACTAACGCGCAACAGGGGTCAAATTACGAAATCAGTAAAATATTGCGGCAATAAAGGAAAAACAAAACCCCTGCGAAAATCAAAAGGCCAACCGAGCTTCGTGGAGATGTCTGACGGAAAGGCCCAAATAGCCAACTTCACCGCAGGGGGGGTTAGGTTGTCAACGAAGGAAAAATGACGGCGAACAAACGGGGCCATTATGAAAACAAGACGACTGGGAAGGGATGTGAAAAAAACCGAAAGAGAAGCAGAGGGTGTCCGGGGATTTTACGGGGGGGGGGGGGGGGGGGGGGAACGGGTGACGGCCGGGTGATAATAAATAAGGGAAGCTCCCCGACAAAAAACCCAGCCAAAAAGAGGAAGACGAATCGTCCAAGAAAAGAAGAACGTCCAGTCAAAGAAAGTCCGAGATGACGTGGAAAAAATCCTGTGCCTGCCAGGGGAAAAAAGAGAGAAGATGAAAACCTCCTCAAGTGAGGGGGAACGGAATGGGTTCAAGAAAAATCCCCAGCTCAACAGCAAAAGGCTGGGAAATCATCTTTCCGAAAACGAGGAACCGGGCAAATCCCTCTGCGGACCAACAAAGACTCCCCCCACAACCCAGAACCATACACAGCTAAAAAGGGTAAATTGGCATGACACGAAGCAAACGACAAAAAAACATGAGAAGAAACGTTTTAAAAAAAAAGGGGGGTGAGCATAGAAAGAGGGTGTCCAACCCGGGGAGGATGACCGTGAACCGAAGGTGTTAGAACCGGACACACAATGATACGTTGCAAACGAACTGCGGGATCGTCAACAAAAACGCAAGGTCAATTCGAAAAGGAGACGAGGTGGGGGACGAAAAGCATTAGCAGATTATTCAAACAAAATCAAAACAGATGGGGGACACGCGGGGACTCGAAGAGGTCGGGGGGAAAAAAAAAGTAAAATACCCCGTAAACCAAAGAGGGAGGGTGATTCAAAAACTCGTAAAAAAAGGAGGCCTTGACCCTGGTGGAAGAAACAAGGGAGATAACGAACGAGGCGTTCATAAAGGGTTAAAACCAAATCGCGAGAAAAAGGTGTCAAAAGATCCAGAACAGGAAAAAGGGGAGGATTCGTCCAGAAGTGGGGATTTTTTGAAGCCCACAAGAAACAACGTTAAGCTTGGACAAAAAAAGAAGAAATGGGATTGTCCTACAATACCAAGGTCTTGGAGACGGTGGGGGTTTGTGGGGGGAAAGGACGGGCGGGGCGAGTGGGAGGAAAAAAAGAAAATAGGGGGATCGGCCACTGGTAAAAAACATTTTAAATCCAGACTAAGCAATAGGGACAAGAAAAGAAGGGCCGCCCGGGGGGGACTGGTTGTCTGACCGGGAAAAGGGGGGGGTCTAAAAGGCATGTTCAAGAGGCTGAACGGGAGAAAAAGAAACTGCAACGGGCTCAATTAGTTACAGGATCCGGAACCGTCACCACGAAAAAAAGGAAACCATGAGCGCCTCAAGCAAAGGCCTGTGGGAAGGGGGGAAGAAGCTACAATGTACAATCGGAGGCGGCCGGGGGAAAAAAGGAATTGAACCGAGCAACTAAAGCACATACTCAAAAAAAGGCTGTCAAAAAACCAAATTGGGGAATTGTGGGGAAAGGAAGATACTCAATGGGGAAACAAGCACAACTAACAAGGGGACAAAAAAAGGACTCTATGTGAGGTGACGGCAAGGGGAAAATCTTGGACCAAATCAAAAAACTTGAGTGTGAAGAGGGGAAGTAAAAAAGGGGGAAGAAGCTGGAAAGCAAATCGGAGCAAAAAAAAAAAAAGAATTAGGGGTTAGAGAGAAGGATGCGAAGTAAAGAAACCCAGATCAAGGATACGACCTGGGCTGCCTCTTTTTCCCCGCTCAAATGGCTAAAAGGGCACGAAAAGAAGAGCACGCGTCCCGGAGGGGAAAAAAAAGTTGGCGGGTTGGAAAGGGTTTCACTAATACGGCTTACAAAGACCAATGAAAGGAAAAAACCGGGCATACGAGTAATGGGGGGTGCTTGGGCTAGGGGCAAATTGAAGTTTCTAACAGAAAGAGGATGTGACAGCTTAAAAAGCGCAACGGAGCGAGGCACAAAGGCAGAGGAGAAGCAGAAGCAGAGATGACGATGGTGGAAAGGTTCAAACGAAATCCGGCAAAAGTAGCAGGAGGTCTCGCAAGGAAAAGCACCTGAGGGGTCGGAAAAAAACCCGCACTCCCCTAAAAGCAAAGAAGGGCCGCTGATTCGATGGGAGGGAAGATTCACTTTCAGGGGAAAGGGACGAGAATGAAAAAAGGGTGAACGCCAGAGAAGGAGGGAGGGGTGTACTCAAATCCATTTCTCACCGGGGAAAAAAAACAAACACGCGAAACCGAATTGTTAGGATGGGGAAAGGGGAAAATGAAAGATTGGAAAAGGGGCATTGGGGATTGGGTGGGCCCCCATAAAAAGAACAAGACTTACGGATCCAAAGAAAAAGCCAATGGTCGGGATGGAATGAGCTCGGGGGAAAACCTGTTGGGGGAAAAACAACCAGAAGATGGGAAGATTCAACGCTAACCTTCCTGGCAAGACCAATTCGGTAATGAGACAACAAAAACTGAACTAAAAGACACTCAAAGGGAGAGCCATCACAAACTCTCCTGTGTATGGGGAAGAAGGCCAGAACTGACCAGAAAAAAAAACCAGGAGTCGGGACGGAAGGGAAGGAATGCGTACTTGGATGGGAAACGCTAATGAGGGAGGGAGAAAGCGTGAACCGGGAAAAGTGAAGGTGCACCTTGGTAAAAGGGGGATAACGCCAACGGGAGGGGTTTGCAAGACATGGTGGGAAAAAACACATTGGGGTTGGCCCGGGAAGTAAATGCCGGCACGAAAACGGGAAAGCTTTGCGGAGCGGGAAATTTGTTCAAAAAAAAAACTTCAGAAACGCCGAACCGTGCCAGGAAAAAATTCGGGGCAGGTGAGGGCAAAAAAAAGGCAACTTGGGGGGGGGGACGTGCCAGCGCCAGGGGCCCAGTTTGGAGAAAACGAGGGGAAGGGGCCCGTAAAAAAGAGTTCAAAAGATGCAGAAAAACCAATTCCGACAAAAACAGGAGAAAGTGGGGAGGGAAGGGGAAAGCTACCCCCGGCTAATCCGGGGGAATTTTCCAAGACAGGGGGGGGAGAATCTGACCGGCAGGCGGCCAGGCGGGCAAAACACCACTAAGGGGGAAAAAAGACGGCGGGGAAAGGAGATCAAATGTTGACCTCGAAGGTTGCCGTGGTGTGACGGGGTATCTTACGGGGAAAAAAAACTAACTCCACAGTACAGCAAAAGGAAAAAATGAACACGAGATGAGAGACACGTTCGGTTGGGGTCAAAAGGACATAAAAACCGGTGGAGGGAAAAAGGAAAGAACGGTTGGGGTCAAAAAAAAAAAGAAGGTGATCTTTTTACCACAAAGCACAGAGGAGGGGGGACCCCATTTAAAAGCCTGCGAGCGAAAAAGAAAAACCCGCCAAGGCCGTTGCCCTTATATTTCAGTTGGAGTGTGGGGCCCGATTCCGCAAAAAAGACGGGGGGAAGGAAGAGGGGCCAGCGAAGGGAAAAATTTACAAAAGCCAAAGGGGCAGCAGAATAGTATCAACTGTTGAGGGCGGTCCACAGTGGTTGTTCAACCAAACAGCAAAATAATCTGGCGGTGGGGGAGTCATACGGAGGAAAACCAGCCAACAGCAGGGGAAAAGGAGACACACCAACGAAAAGGAGCCCGGTTACAAAAAACAAACGCAAAGTCAAAACCAAAGGGCTTATGAGATAATCAAAGGAAACGAACAAAGAATCTGCACATAAAAAAGGTAGTGTAGCAAAAAAACTGCACGTAAAGGGCCGCGAGGAGGGGGGACGCAATGGTTTATTCAGAAGTTGTCAGACCTTATACATGACGTCCCCTGGAACACAAACACTCCCACGGGACGGGCACTTCGCTCGAAAAAATCGGACGTGGGATCGGAATCATGCACCAACCCCAAGCTATAAAAAAAAACCCCATGACAATAAAATGAGGGATCTTGGGGGCCTGAAAGGACAGGGGGGAACAGGAACAAGAGGGACACATAGCTACCTGAATGCTGAAGACAGGAGGCCGGTATTCCGTTCCAGTCATTGGGCAGGCGGCGGGGACGTCAACGGGAATGGGGCACACAGGTTGAAACGGAAAAGTAGGGAGGCTGCAAAGTCAAGAAGAACAAAAAAGAACGTAGCAAAATCAGAAGAAGTATCGAGATCGGCCACTTCCGATCAAAAAGCATAAATGATGAGGAGACGGAGGAGATTCAAATAACGGTACTTGAACAAGAATAGTGGGCTGGGGAAGAACTACATCAACCAGGCACCACGCGAACGAGAATACTAAGAAACTTGAACAAAAAACTAGGGGGGAAGATGCGCACGGGTAGCCAACTCCTAGAAGACGGTCCGGTCGGAGCGTTGGGGGACTATCCCAAAAGTAGGGAGAAGATGTCAGAAAGCATAAGTGCACTCGGTTTAAACCATGAACAGGTAAAGGGCCACTGATATGCAAAGGCTGAAAAAAGGTCAAGGGTGTTTAAGGAAAACAAGTCAGGGGGGGGGTGTGGTCGAAACGCGACTACACGGATCAATTGGGAACGGGAAGTTAACGGAATAGCAGAAAACGGGACACCCCCAACTGGCCAAAACACACAGCCCGAAAGACAGAATTAGCAAGAAAGACGGCTGGGAACAGGAGGATTAAAGGTTAAAAAAAAAAGAAAAGCCAAGGGGGAGGAACGCGGCGGATCGTTCACCGAACTAAAGTTACGCCAAAAAACGGGATACGAAAGATAGACAGAGGGAATGAGTCTAACACCCACAAAGGGTTGAATTAGTGTGCAGAAACGGCTGGGCACAAAAAAAAAAAGGGAAGCAAACGAGGCGGCGAAACAAGTTGCATTCCGATGGGGCCCAAACGGGGTGTGCAACTGAGAATCAGGGGTGGCGGTTTGGGGAAAAGCCAGCTGACGAACGGGAAAAAATTTTTTAGGTGGCAATCTCGTGGGAAGTGGGGGGATATTATACCCTTTAAAACAATCGAAAAAAGACGACAAAAGAAGGACTACTCCAATGAGGGGAAGGACGCGGACCAGCATGGGCGGGTGGTCGGGGTTGTGTCGGCGGCGGGGGGCGGGTCGAGCCAAGGCCAGGGGAACGAGGTTCATTAGTTGAAGGCCAGCAGGGAAAAGGCAGGGGTAGTCCAAAAACGGCCACGAGCAGACAGTACGTGAGTTTCAAGACCCGACCACGAGGGGGGAAAAACATCGCAA
>Ga0179593_1415280_pt1 | contig 14436 bp, 12 predicted proteins | sample CZODoug2_1_08_16_FD_185931 | JGI IMG/M metagenome (GOLD analysis project Ga0179593, IMG submission 185931) | Vadose zone soil fungal communities from Angelo Coast Range Reserve, California, USA - CZODoug2_1_08_16fungal (PacBio error correction) | ecosystem: Environmental > Terrestrial > Soil >...
ACGCTTCGAAAAGAGGAACAACACTCCGTCTCACTCGAACGAGGACCATGTTCTGGGACCGACAAAAAAGAGCTTTCTAGTATGGGGTAATAAAAAAACAAGACACCACTTCCACTTTACCTTGGGGGGGGGACGGAAGAGCATGCGGAAAGTCCTTCTAACTTCGCGCTATGCGGGAGGCAGACATAATCAGGGACTTTTTAAAGAGGGGTTTTGGGGAGAACAAAAACTGAAGGAAAGAAAGGGGGGGAAAGTTGCAAGCCAGGGGTACAGGTTACCTCGGTCAAGGAGCAGAAAATTAGATTCCAGGGGTGAGGGAAGTATCCTTGATAACCGGGGGGGGGGGCAAAGAAAAAATTGGGGGATAACTTCACGGGGAAGGAAGCGATGGGTCACGCAGGATCTCGTCCCTAGCTGATCGCTTCACAACACAAAAAAGGGAGGGAAAGAAGATCAAAAACTATGAGTGAAAAAGGGAAAGGCTTCCCGCGCTCTAAAAAGCCTACCAAACGGGCGAAGACCGCGGTATCAAAAAAGAAAAGACAGGACCCGAAGGAGCCTCCAAAGAGACTAGTCCAGAACGGTCCAAAAAAAAAACCGTTGGTGGACCCAGCGAACACCAATGGCGAAAAGAGGGAAACTTTAAAGAAAACGGTCTTTGCACGAGTAGCCAAAATATGAACCAGCCCTGAGTAGAGAAAAAGGGGAAAAAAAACGATCGGGCGACGAAAAATATTAGGGGAAAAGGAGAAAACCTCCAAGGAGTTGATGAATCGGGGAACTCAAATTCAAAATTAAAAAACGAACCTTGGACTTGGGACGAATCACACGGAAAGAGAGGAGTCCTGGCCAGGAGGGTCGTTTCAAAGGGGCTCAAGGGGGCATGCCAAAAAGTTCTCCCTCCGCTCCGAGAGACCGGAATGAAGAGGACCACGATGGGGATTAGCTGGGGGGGGGGGTGGGGGGGGAAAAGGGGATGGAAATGAGAAATACCATGTGTAGTAGGAAGACAGAAGCCTCAGATGAAGGGGGAGGGTCCAGAGGGATTTTGGTTCTGCGGCGGCAGCTATATCCGAGAGCCAACCGAGAAAAGGTATGCTGTCTTCACAACGGAAAGGGCCGTCTAGTGGAGGCGCAGTAAGAACTCTAGGTGTCGGTGAAAAATGGCCAACTCAAACAAACTCTTGGGACGGGGTCTCGCTCACCTCTGTTCGCCTATAAGGAATCCTGGTGGTCTTGGGGGAGAGGATGAACGAAGGCTTTGGGGTTCCGAAGGGTACGAATTGATAAAAAACGCTGGGGGATTGACAGAGAAGGTACGAATACTCGGAAAGAAAAGACGCGGAAAGTCCAGTAGTTCCAGAAAATAGGAACGAGCCAAAAATGGGGAGGCAGTCGAGGCAACTTGGGGAAAGAGGTTTGGGCATAAGACGATCTATTTAAGCAAGGAACAAAAAAGGGGGGGGGAAAGGAACTGGTGGGCGACAAAGAGACGTAACGAAGCCAACGCAACCCTCAGATACGCAAGGAAGGCAAAAAAGAGAGGAAAGGGAAGAGAGGGGGGGAAAGGCTCCGGCTTAAGAAAAAGGAAAGAATTCTGGTTCGGGCGCAGGACGATTTGACGGCATGAAAAAGAAAATTGAGAAGAGAGGGGGAGTCAGAGTTCCCGAACTCGCGGGGTAAGGCTGGGGAAAGAAGAACTGACGAGGAGCCGGAAAAGATAGGAACTGCTTATCCAAGGACGGACGGAACAGATTGAAAAGAAACAGAACGTCGCATAGAAAAAAATACCTCGGGGAAGGCAATGGGGAGCTCCATCCAGTGAAAGAATTTTTTCTGGTCCTAGCGACCCTTCTTTGTGGGAAAAAGGGGGGGGAAAGATAAGCTTACCAGGAATCCGAGAGTGAGAAAGGAGAATGATAGGGCACAGGTAAAGCAAATAGATTACTACTGTCCAGTGGGGCTCCTAACTACAAGAAAAAGAGACCTTCTGGACATCGGGGGGGACCAAAGCCTGGGACAACTAAGGGCGGCTTCACTCGACATCGTAAGCATAGGATTGAGGGTGAGAGAGAAAACTTCTCTCCCCCCGGGGGGAGAGGAAGAGGGCGTAGGGGACGAGGGGGAGAGGGTTAAAAAGATTGCAAAGGCTTCGCTAAATGGTCGCCGTTTAGAACCTCTTGCGACCTACAAGTTGGTGAGAGGAAAAAGAGGAGAAGGAATTGTCTGAGGGGGATTGGTCTAGTGTTAAAGGGGAGGGGGGGATCGTGGGGAAAAAAACAACGCGCCACTAAGCACGCCGACAAAGGCGATCGAAAACTCCTCAGCGAAAGGGAATCATGAACACAGAGAGAATATCTTCTACGGAGAACCAGGGGAGAGATCTCGTGGAGGAACAATTACATGAATGGTGCAATGCGACCCCGAGCCTGGGCGAAACATTAAGCGAGATGAGGCTCGAAAAAAAAAGGGAAAATAGAGATAGATAGGGGGCTGAAAACGAAAGTAGGGATCATCGTAGGAGGGGTAAAACTCAAGGACTGATGCTAGAGAAAACTATGACGAATCAAAAAAGGGGAAGGGGCAGAAGGAAGGGAGGAATAGAGGATTCTTCGGGAAAGGGGGGTGGCGTTCAAAGAGAAGGTAGGGGATCAGTGTATGGAAAACATAGATCCAGAAGGAAAACTAAACGTGAAGATAGAAGAAACAGAAAAATATCCAGTGGAGGACTAGAAAGAAGGGGACTAACACCTTCTCAAGGAGGATTACTCAAATGGGAAATCATTGAAACGATAAACTAGAAACAGAACTAGGAGTAAAATGGAGGAAGAGAGAATTCAAAACAAAGAAAAAGGGGCAGGTTACGAGTGGGGGGGAACTCCTAGATGCTAACAGGAAGTCAAGAAAGTTGGTAAAAGGGTAAAAGAGAGCGGCCGCAGGTCGTCTTCCTGGGCTGTAGGAGCCACAATGAATAAAAGCAGGGTGCGGCTAAAAAAATCTGGGAATGGGGAACTTTATACTAGGAATTAAAAACCCACACTGGTAGAACAAGCAGCACAAAGCTGCGAAAAAGGGGGGGAGAAAAGAAACTTCCCACTGGTCCGAAAATGAAGGCTCGTTGGGGCCGTCGGACCGTTAAAGCGGAAGAGGTCGATTCAAAGGTGGCCCGCAAAGTCGCGGGGAAGAGACTAGATCAGTAGTGGCTTCGCCTAGTACAGCAGGAAGGGAAGGGGAAAGAGAACGAAGCCGAGGAAAGGGCCTTTGTTTCATGCCGCAAATGAGCAACCTCCAAGGGGAAAGAGCATAAGGAACTGAATGCCTCTCCGCGGAGTAAACAGGAAGAACAGAAAACCGGAGGCTCAGCCGTAAAAAAATTGAATAGTCAAAGGCTTGTGGGAGAGGAATTCCGCTCAGGAATTGTTTTCAAACCCAGTTTCAGGTCTCCTTGTCAAGCGCAAGAGAGAAAAAGGGCCAAACAGGAAAAAATCGGTGCCTGGAAAAGAAATTCAAATTCTCACGGCAGCGGGTAATCAGAACGCCTTGTTATGGCCAGAGTACTAGGGCGGAGAGAGGAGGAAAAAGTATCCTCAAATTCTCATAGGTGACGGCCGGGTAAAAAAAAGTGCCCAAAAGAAGGAGTACTAAGACAGCAACCTTAATGGCAAACCGGGAGCAGCTCGAAAAACAGCATGTTGCCGGGGGAGACTTATTGCCGGGAGGGAATCGCCGTATGCCACAAAAGAAAAGCCTGGGGAAATCCAGTTTACCGGAGAAGGCGGAGAAGGATATCGTCCGTGACGACCGGTGCAAGCAAAATTAAAAGCAGGCGACGGCGGATTTAAAGAGAGCACAGAGAAGAAGAAAAATGAGTTCACAATCCTGTTCAAACCAAACAGGAGCTCGGTGACTATTACTTTGAAGGGGATTTCTTCCAAGCGAACAGGGGAGAACTGGATGAAGAATAAAACCCTTACGAAGAAGAAAAAACCTCCGAGAGGACGGGGGGAGTAACTGAAAGAAGGAAGGGGAAGGTTTTTCAAATTCCAAAGGAATGTTGAAAGAGTCCGAAGCAATGTTGAGTCCTCACTCCTAGGTCGTTCTCCGTAGAGGGGAAGAGGGAGCCTCAGTCGAAAAAACCTTGGAGGGGGGGGTTCAGGAACGGACTTAAAGGAAACGGACTTGTACAGCGTTCCGCATCCAGCAGTTCCAAGGAAAGTAACAAGGAGATAAGTATGTAGGAGGGGAAACAAGGGGGGGGGGGTGCGGTTCAGGGAAGGAACTTTTGATACCGAGGCCGCGTTTGCGGTCAATGGGGGGGGGTAGGAAAAGAATACAAAAGAAAGGAAAGAGAGGAAGTCCCTAGTAAGGAGAGAAGAAAAAAACCCAGAGATCGAAACAGATGTTATCTCTGAATTTCCCTGGCTTAGCCAAGCAGATTGCGTGGAAAAAAACTTAAGACAGCGGGGGAGGGAGAAAGGGAAGAAGGGGGGGCATCTCAATTCAGAATCAGGACATCCTGTCAGCTCCGTGTGGGGGGGAAATATCTTTAAAAGGAGTGCCGGGCGAACGCTTGAAAACGATTCGGCGTTTCTCATTAACACGGCCCAGTTGTCGGGTTTTGGGGGGGGGGGGGGGTTCCGAAGTACCAAGGGGGGGGGGGGGGGGGGTCTCGCGTTCATCGGAGGTGGCAGGGGAACAGGGGCAACTAAGAAAGAAAAAAGAGGGGACGGGGGCTTTATGCAAAAAAACCATTAGAGTAATCAAATCAAGCTCATGAAAAACTCGACAACAAGGTGTCCTCCAATGTAAAGTCCTGTAATGGAGAAAGGATTGCGGTGGGGGAACGCGGGAGGGGAGAAAACAAGTTTCTCCCCCTCCTTCACGCCTGAAGAAAAGAACGTCGGCCATGTATTCGCTGGTGGAAAAGGGAGGTTACCGAGGAGGGGGGGTCGAAAAACTACAACTTCATTTTATGCGGACAGAAGAAAAACCTCGGGGTATCTGCTGGGGGGGGGGGATCAGGCTGGCGGCGCCGAGACGGATCTCAGACAACGGAGAGTGCTGAGAAAAACAAAAGGCTGTTGTTCAAGAAGGGGGAGGTTTTCAGCTGGAATCGCGCGATGTCGTCCCTCGGCCAGCCTCATCGGCATACAAAGAGTCCATAGAAGGAGGAGGACTGATTTTACACAAAGGGTATGCCCGACGATTTGGGGAAGGTGAGGGTCCGAGTGACGAGGAGGTGCATCCGTTTTCCGAATACCGGGGGAGAATAAGGGAAAAAGAGGAAGATGCTCAGACTAAAGACTCAAGAAAAAAAACGGCCGCAGGGCTTTTTTAACCGCGGAACGAGGAGCATGGAGGGAGGGGGGAAGATCTGAGGAAAACTGTTCCGACCTTTCACGGAGTACGGCGGAGACAGGTGGAACTTGTGCGAAAAACTTAAAAAAAAAAGCCTAAGCAACCGAAGAGGAATCCATCAAGAGATGTGCAAACTGGTCATCCACCTGTCTTATCGACGCGCGCTGAAACGAAGCAGAGGGCTAAAAAAGAAAAGAGGGAGGGCTCAGGGAAAAGAAGGGGAAAAGGGAAACAAGGCAATGGAAAAGGAGGTCGTAGTGCCTATCAAGATAATTCTTCGGACGTCCTGATTATTGCAGCGACGGGCCCAAATAAGGGAGAATGGGGAAGGGGGAAAGAAGTTCGACGGAAAAGAAGCCAGAGAGAAAAGGTTGGGAAACTTCAGGTTCTATCCCAGGACGAATGAGGTTCTGGGGGGCTGGCCCGACCAGTTATAGGGAGGGCAGAACATCTGAGTGTGGAACCTTTAGCCCGCTCAAGTCGGGGGATAAAAGAGAGGTTCGGGACAAAGGAAAAGTGATCTCATAGAAAAAAAAAAAAAAAAGCACGCGGAAGAGGGGAGGGAAAGGGTTTTCTCTACTCAAAGCCCAGGATGTGCCTCTCGAAAAAATTTCTCAACAGAATAAGGGGGGGAGGTTCGCATCTCTAGACAAAAAAAGAAAGCATCTGTACTGTAGGGAGGACGAGTCTGCTCTCTAAAACCGCTACGTCCTAGTTTTAGTTTATTACCTCAGGGAAAATGAGAGGGAGGGTAAAATAGTCAAAAAACGGGGGACGGTTTAGAGGACAAAAAGACAGAGTCTCAAATCTGTTTTAGTTCAGGGCCTTCTATGGAAGGGGAAGGGGCGGCCTGAGGGGGATAGTTTTCCCTAAAAAGAACTGGAAAGAGGAAAATGGGAGGCCATGAGGGAAACCCCCTCAAAAGTTGAGCTCTAACCGGAAAAAAATCCCGAAGGATTAAAGGAAGTCCAAAATCGATCTCCGGGAGGAGAAGATTTTATCGCCAGTGACGGAGCATAAAAAGAGGGGAAGGCTAAAAGCTGCCGAAAAAAGCAGAAAAAGTGGGGGTGGGAAAACCTTACCACACTGATCAAAAGGAGAACTGAAACACAACGGCGGATAAAATACGGAGGGGGGGGGTCAAGGGAGGAAAAGGAGGTAGGGTCAAGCAGCCTTAGACGGGGTCAATGAAAGGGCAAGTAAAGCTAGCGCATAAACTTGACGAAGTGGCGAGCTGACCAGTCCTTTATGTGAAAGGAGTGCTGTAGGAGAGAAGGGAGTTGGCCACAGCTGATTCGGGCTGGGGGCGAGCTGGATGACGAGCCAGAGCAGCCCGAAAAGGAACAGAGAGGCAAAAGGAAAGTAGAGGGAGAAAAAAGAAACGAAAAGGAGGAGCGTCGTGGTCGGAACGGTCTAACCGTTCAAAGGACTCTTTACATCTGGGGCACAGACGTGGAAAATGAAAAAAAAAGAAAAAGAACCTAGCCTTCTGAGTGGGATACGAGAGATTCAAAACCAAGCTAGGAGGCAGGGTTTTAGAAGAAGACTGCACGAAAAAAAAAAAAAGTATTGCGAAACGGCGGACGCTCGGCCCTCCTTTCGCAACTGGCTGGAGGAGTCGCAACATCAGAGCCAAGCGTTGAGGAGAAGAAGGAGAAGGTCGCAGGTTCTCCGAGGACTTATATACCTAGCGGGCACGACCTCAAAAACGAATCAACGCTACTTGTCGGGGAAGAAAAAAAAAATTCCTGCAAAAGGGGGCGATGCGAAAAGGCCGAAAGGGGGGGACCACAAAAAAATGTGCTATCTGAAGACGGCTATTTTCCGGTCGGCCGAGGGGAATCGGAGGGGGTCGGAATTCAAGATATGGATTGCGTTTCATAGATCAGATCTCGCCGAATTCAGAAAAGACAAGAAACTCTACTCTAAATGGGGAAGTGAGTGAAAAAGGAGAAAAGATGCAGGCTCACCGATAAAGGGTACGAATTCTTACAAAAAGCGAACCCCTTGTAAAAGACCAGTGTGGCTGACCATCTTCTCTCATAAGATGGGGGAGGGAACTTGAGAAAAAGGTGCCAACAGGGTTAAAAATCTCGGGAAACGATAAAGCGAACCGTATTCCAACCGATCCCCAGACTTGCAAATCACTGAAATAGAGAGGAAAAGAGTTGGAACTAAGGGAAGGAAAAGAGGTTGCAGTACTGGGGTAAAAATGAGCATAGGATCCTCCCGTTCTAAATAACGAAAAGGGAAAAAAAATGAAGTACATCGACGCATCAAACTCAGCGGAAAGGTGGCACCAAATCTCAACAGACCAGGAGTGGGGACAGGGATTAAATGGGAAACAAACGGTAGACCGACAACGCTCGTCCTTGCCAGACGTCCGCGGGAGGAACGTATGTCAAAGGGGGAGTGCGCGGGGAAGAGGGTTGGCATAAAAAAAAGACTCGAAAAGAAAGGCAATTCCTCCCCAACAAGCGCCCCGCGCATGTGTCCAATATATAAACATGAGGAGGAGAAGCCCAGGAGGTCCACAATAGCCAAACGAAATCTAATAATGCGCTGGACATGACTGTTTGATCTCGAAAAGCGCAGAAGGGGGGGGGGAGAAAGGGGAAGGGGAAAAAAAGCGAGACCTAAACTCATTCAAGCGGCGAACTACAGAGAAAGTGTTGAGGCCTGCAATCGGTCCGATTGGGGGAATGGGCAAGGGGGATGGGAGCCGCTTGAAAGACAATGGTGTGTAGTCTAGCACCTATGTCGGGGAGCGCTCGGGAAAGAGGGCTTTCGGAGAGGGGAGACGCATTGAAGGGTTCAGGAGGTTTAGAACATCTTCCTAAAACGCCCGTGGGCGTCATTATCTCATTAAAAACACGCTCGGGACAAAAAAGGGAGGGAAAGGTGGGAATGTAGATGCCCTTAAAATGGAACTGGTGAAGGACTTGTAGACTTCGCGAGGGGAGAAAGGACTTGGTGGGGATGAAGAGGGGTGCTCATAAAGGGGAAGGAATCCACCTCCCCGAAGGCGAGCTCGAAAAAAAAGAGGTAGGAAAGAGAAGGATATAGGAGGCGAGATAAGTTACTGGAGGTCAGGCAAAAGAGACAAAAAAAAAAAAGTTCCTTATCCAACGGGGGGGAGCCCCTCGGTATCAAGGCTCAGGTCACTTAAAGAACCATCCTATAATAAGGAAGAGAACTTTTACGAGAGTGAGAGGGAACCGGGCGAAAGGAGGGGAAACTTTACACACGGTCGGGGGGGTTACTTCTAGGCGCAAAACTCAGAAAACGGCTGCACTAGAACTAGTCAGCCCCTTCCCAAAAAGAAGGTCCAAGAAAAGAAGTGGGCTTGAAAGAAGCAGGCTGCAAATTCCCCTTGAATAAAACCCGACTGGGGAAAGTACTCACACGGTCCTCTGCGGAGTTACCAGGGGAAAAATAGGAGAAAGTGCAGAATTCCCACGTCCCCCCTCCACAAGCGGAAGACATCAAAGAAAAAGGGGAAGCGTCCAGCGAGAGGATTCGATGGTGACAAAGGATTGTGAGCGAAGATAGAAAAAGGGAGTGTCATCGAGGAGAAACAGCACGCAATCGAGGGTAATGTCGTTGATCAGGTGCGGCGGACGGATTCCAAGAATGAGCCTGGAAGAGCGTCACAAAGGAAAGTCCGAATCGGATTGTCGTCAAGACGATCGATGTTTCCACGGCCCCATCTACGGAAAAAATAGAAACGGGGGGAAGTAGATGCTAAAAGAATGCCCCTAGGATTCAGAGTTTGCTCGTGGTACGAATCGTGGGGGGAATCCGGAAAAAAACGTTTAAAGTGAGGACTCCGTCCATGCTAAGACTAAGTAATAGGCCGAAGGAGCGCCCTAAGGCGGTTAAACCCAGGAGCGGGGGAAATTTGGGAAGGGGAAAGGTGCGGCGGGCGTGGCATCCTGTCTCGTGCGGGAAGGATCATATGGGGAAAGGGGGCTCAAATAAGAGGAAGTCCGACCAATGGATGACTCAAAAATAAAAGCAAAATCTTGACAAAGAAGGGGCAGGAGGAGGTTCGATGAAAAGCACAGAGAAGCATCGTTGCATTCCTGCATCTGTCGTTGGAAAGAAGTAGACTTCATTAAAAAGGGGAAAGGGAGAGGGCGAGGAAGAGATGTTCCCTAAGGAAGGAGAATGAAAACGTGTTACGACTCACTCCTGATCTATTACGAGGAAAAAAGTAGTGGAAAAGGAGAACCGGAAGTCTACTGCTTTCCTCAAGACTTCAAACACACCGTCGAAATATCGGTAGAATGACCCTTTTCGCAAAAAGGGGTGCAACTCTCCATTTGGGGGTCCGAATCCTGTTTTTCGTGGACGTCTCCCCTTATAATTCCGCAAAACGTCTGATTGGGGGAACTGGAGTGGCCCTCTCTCTGCTCTAAAATTAGCTTCGCCCTTGCTTATCGTCTAAACTCGGTCGCGGCAGCCGAGGATTGGGAAGCATTGTGTACGAGTGTGTTTCCTAACACAGCCCTAGGCCGCGACTGCGTGACGATCGCCATCAAAGGCAGCCAAGTCAAGAGGGGAGGGGAAAGATAGAACAACAAAAATCGCTGGAGTGAGGTGGAAAATATTGCGTGACTCCCCCCATCCACTAGATAGTGGGTAAAAGAGTGGTAGGTGACCAGGAAAATGAGGAAGAGAATAGCACAAGGGGAGGGAGGGGAAGAAAAACGCTCGAGGCTCCTACTGTAGTTTCTAGTTTCGAATCAGCCTTCTAGTCTCTGAAGTTTCTGCAGGCTATGTCTTTTTTCCCTGTGTGATCGGGCGAAAAATCAACGAGGGAAAAAAAGAATTGTAACAAAGGGGAAATCTCGACGGATCCAAAAAAATCCGGCAAATTAAGGAAGGTCCCAATCGAGAAAGGAGGACCGAGACTCACAGGGAAAGATCAGAAGTGAATAACACAGGTTGAAGGTGCTCAGCCTACGCGAATCTCGAAACTACTATCACTGGGCAACTTCTCATAAATCAAAAAAAAAAGGTAAACTGAAAGAAAGAAGAGGGGGAAAGGGTCTAAAAGGGATATGTAGGGGCTCAGGACTTCGCGAGTCTCTTCTTGATGCAACGAGACGAAATAAATATGTGACGAGGAAATAGAGAGAGCGTAATTCCTTAAGTGTGTCCTATATGATCTCTCCAGGGGATACAGAAAGGGGGGACGTGTGGCTTCCAGCTTTTACGGTTAGCAAAACACTCAGGGAGAAAAACAAGAAACCACCCTGTTCCCACGCACTCTCATGCAGCCCTTGAAAGAGGCTTAAATAAGAAAAAATAGGATTCCAATGCGGTCGTCCGTGAAGACCTTGCTCCCAGTCGGAAACAGGATCTCCAAGACCGATTGGCACCTAGAAACTATAACTATAAACTGATTAGAAATGGGGGAATAGAAGGAAACCCACTCAAGACAGCTATTCGTTAATTCTCATAATTCGAAAGCATTGAAAAAAGGGAAAGGAAAGCTTCAGCTGCCGGCAAGGGGGGAAGGGGAGGAGGGGTCTAAAAGGAAGGAAAAAGAAAAGTCTTCGATAAAAAAGACAGCGGCAGGAAAGACCTTATCGGACACTACCTTTTTCACGAGAATTAAAATGAAAGGATAACTCGAAATGCAAAAGAAAACAAAAAGGAAGGGAGGACAAGTTAAGAAAGAAACCGAGAACGTTTCAGGTCTAGGTAATGCACTTTGATAGGGTCCTTCCGCCTAACGGGAAGGGAGGTTGAAAGGGAGGGGACGGGCGGCAGGGCAAATCTGGAACAAAACCTGTGCATAGAATAGATCAGGACTTAAAAAAAAAGAAGGAACGAAAAAACGGCAACTAGAAAGAGAGAGGGAGGGACGGCCGGGGGGGAAGGCCTCTCCAAGCGGCCCTTTGCGAACCCGACAGATGCAGGTGGAGCCCGCTGCTAAATTAACTCGCGCTCTTCCAAGGAGAAGAAAAAGGGGGGTGTCTGAAACTGTAAGTCTCAGGTATATTACACGGGTGGGTCTTCTGACGCGACGCTGGTTCGCAAACACCAGATAAATGGTAAAGAGAGAAAGTCAGGGGAAAGGCCAGGGAGTCAAAAATAGTTACTGCAATCAAATGTCCATGCGCATCGCAGAATGGACGACTGGGCCTCGCCTAGGGTCGGACGAGTACTTATTCTGCATAATGTCGCAAGGAGGATCAAAAGAAGGGGAAAAGAGTTCACAATCCGGGGGGAGTCATACTACATCAAACCAGAACCGGATAAGGGGGGGAAAGAGGAGAAGGCATCAATCCGAACCGAACAGAAAAAACGCTTCGTCTTAAAAAATGAGAACCATCTCTCGGGTCCCTTGGCAAACACTCAAAAGCCAAGGCTTCAGGAAAGTGTGGGGACGCCTCGTAAGCTGTGTATCTGGGAGATCCACAACGAAAACGCCATCACCTCTCGCAGAAACCGTAATAGGGGGCGTTTCAGGGTAAAAGAAGAAGAAAGGAACATTGGGCGGACGACCATCAAATAAAACAATCCTGTACAACCACCAGCGAAACATCTACGATGACGGCGGATTGAGAACACACGGCAGGAGGATAAATTGATGGCAGCAGCCGTAGACCGCGACCGCACGAAAAACGAAAAAAAAAACGGGAACGAGGCATGGTGGAGGAAGGGGCCGCCCATCAAAGCGGTCGAGTTTTTTTGGCATTCAAGGGGAATTAGCAAAACAAGGGGTGAGTCTTCCTTGGGGGGGCCAGAAGAAAGGTCGGGGGGAGAGGGAGAGAAGCGGGCATGTCGCAACGACTTTTCCATGTGGGTGAGGAAATCTCAACACAGCCCTGTCTGGTCCTCTGTTCGCAGTCCAGCCAGGAAGAACTGTCAAAAAAGAAGGACAGACAAGGGAAATGAAGTGTGAAAATGGGATTTTCACTTTCGGTACGTGAAGGCCAGGGACCTTTCTCCGAAAAGGGGGAGGGCTGTCCCCTTTTTTCTACTAACGGGTGTTTGGTACTTCCGTCGATATCCTCCAGGGGGGAAAAGATCCTCGAGGAATCCCTAGGATAGAGACTCTCAACCACACAAAAGACCTGAGAGGCACCTAGGTGATGGCGCTATGACAAACCGGGGATGCCCAAGCGCTTCACAATGGAGGGGAAAGTGACAAACTGGTCTCTTCAAATCGGGAGACAAGATAACATGTCCATCTCTACGCCCGGGCATCCGATCCTTGCAGATAGAGGGAAAAATCGGGGGGAAAAAGAAGGGGACCGTTAGAAAAAAGGAGTGAAACGTGACGCCAACGGGCGTTTCGAAGCTCGTCTGCAAAAATCATGACACTTCCCTTAGACCAACCGAGGGGAAAGGTGACAAGAAGCGAACGAATGGAGGACGCAAGAAACACACATTGCTGTCTCGCTAAAATTCCCCTGAATGTCAAAAATCAGGAGGAGGGATCCAGACAAGGGGAAAGGGGGTTAGTATCGCGCGGGATTTGCTACAGAGTCCCAGGTGCTTCCTAAAAAGTCGCCCCCTCAGGGAAGCCTTTGAGGGGAAAAGAAAAAAGAACGACCTTGGACATCGCCCATAGATGGTCATTCGAGGGGTTCAGAGTGCCCTCTGCTGAGTGCTACGTCCTGCATGTACTCTGAAAAGCAAGGAAATAGACTGGGGGAGATGCGTTGATAAAGTGTCTTTGCCTCAAAGGGCTCCACCGATCCAACCGCTGATCGTTCGTCCAACAACGAAAAGGTATGGATTTTGTTCGGGAGGGGGGGAAAAAACGCCAGGAGCCCATGCCCAAACCAATCTTGACAAAGCTGGTCCGAGATTCTGGAATCTTTAAAACCACCTGCAGGAGGAGGGGGTGAACTTCTTCGGGGAACGAAAGGGGGGGGAGATGCCGCACCTTTGTAGACGGGAAATTCCTATGCTCAGATAAGTACGCGTGCCTAACAGGCGGGCACGGCATTCTTAAAAGGAAAAAGAGAAGAAATGGCTTGATTGACCAAGTCGCGGGACGCGGGCAGCCTGAGCAGGGAGGGGAGGGGATCGGAAAAATATCCATTGGACTTTTGGCGCAGCCGTAACGAAGCCACCGCATTAAATCGAGAATAAAGAGGGTGTCAGACAAGGAGGGAGAAAGGTGGACGCGGGATAGGCCACAGCGGCTTCCTCATATGTAAGGTTATAAAGGGGGGAGACATGGAAGAAAAAAGGTCACTTTTTCCTCCGAGAATCTGTGGCGATTGCCCTCTCTAATTCGTCTAAGACTCATGATCATGATCGGGGCCACGCGACGAAAGGGGAAAAGGAAAGGGAATTCGCATAAGGAGGAGCAGCTGTAACTATGGAGAACGTAAACAAGACCCTTCTCAGACTCAAGGAAAGTGGGCTCTTGAAGGTGCTGGACGAAAAAGTGTACGATCCGTCTGGCAAAAACAGTGAGGCGTAGAACGCATCACTATCTTTGTAAAAGGAGGGCCAGCGCTAATCGTATCTCCCGGTCCATAGCCTTCGAAAGGCATCCATAGCAGCAGCATCGATGAAGGGATGAAGGCAAAAAGTTGGGGCGCCATCGAAAAAACGACAAAAAGGAGGGCCCCTCGGCACCGTGAAAAATAATGAGTCTTTCGCATCTCTGCGACAAAGCGGTAACGCCTCGATATGGAGGGGGGTCTCGAGGAGAGCCCACCCTGTCACGGAAGGAAGAGGGTCTGCAGAGGGGAGAGGGGAGACCTGTGGTCCCAAAAAACGAAAGGGAAATAGTCCCGACTTTTATACGTAGACATCCCTACCTCTCCTAAAAGCCGAGGTTCGAGTGGGAGAAGAATTCGAATTGTCTCTGTCAAAGTAGGGGGGCCGTCGAAGGGAGAAGGTTGGAACCTAGGGAGAGCGGGCGCCATCAAGCGCCAACAGTACAAGCGCATGACACTCCCAGTCGATCGCCTACCGGCATCAAACAGGAGGGAAATTAATTCAGGAAACGACGGGGGGAAGGGAAGGCTTCACAGTTGGGGATGGCAAGCTTCCAGAAGTTCCGCTAACAGAACTACATCCCTGCTAAAAAATTAAAAA
>Ga0179593_1460117_pt1 | contig 14436 bp, 18 predicted proteins | sample CZODoug2_1_08_16_FD_185931 | JGI IMG/M metagenome (GOLD analysis project Ga0179593, IMG submission 185931) | Vadose zone soil fungal communities from Angelo Coast Range Reserve, California, USA - CZODoug2_1_08_16fungal (PacBio error correction) | ecosystem: Environmental > Terrestrial > Soil >...
TACTAGGGAGGGCATGGTACCTCTTAGTGTCAGTGGAGAAGGAGTTCAGGGCAGTAACGACTACGCGGAACGGGGCACACGTACTTAATCACCAACGAAGCGCTAATTCTATCGAAAAGAGAGGGGACAGTTAGAGAAGGTGGGAGGAACTAAGGGTGCTGTGTGTTTGGAGTCATTCAAGTGGGTGGGCTCAGATACAAATTCGCATCGGGGGGGTCCGCGCTACACCACTTCAGGACGAAATACAAATAAACCGTTGTGGGGAGACTTAAAGAAACTCGATCAAAAAATGCAACTCAGTTGCTGGGTCGAAGTTGACGCTAATTCTCGAATAAAAAAGGTCTGGCAGGGGGTATAAGAATAATTCAGGGCGTATGGGAAATAATACCGAAAAGATCAAATATAATGAACCAAGAGAACTGACTATTGCAAACACATAAAGCTCGCCTCTGGGGCTGGGGAAAAACTTACTCGAAAAAAAAGGCAGCGAAGATTGTGGGAGGAAGAACTTGAAAAGAGGAAGTTCCCTTACGGAAAGCAAAAATCGACCTTCTTGATCGGAACAAAACGCCAAAAAAATCTATGTCTCACATACGTAATAGAACTCAAAGTCAAATGTCAAGACGAAAGGGGGTGTCTTGCGAGGGAAAAAAATGAGCAAAAACGAGAAAAAAGAAAAAGAGCCGAGAGGACTCTCGGAAAAATTTTGGACAAGAAGACTCATTACATTAAACAAAACTAGTAGGAAGAGGCTTGTGAAAAATGCAGAAGGGACAGGGGGAATGTCCTCTCCCTCAGTACGGGGCTTAATCTTGCCGTCACAGGTAAAAACCGATGAAGGAGGAGGATGAAAGCCTGGGGCAAAGGAAATGAATGTAATTGCAATGTATGGAAAGGCGGGTTTCTCCCCTGCATTTAAAAAGTATAGGAAGAGCTTTTGAGATAACCAAATCAAACTCATGGAAGGCGTGGGGTGTATTTCCAGAGGGGACGGAAAGGGGAAGGTGATGCTTACTGCCTCGCAAAACCTTAAACAAAAAAAAACATTTGGCCCAACAGGTTCAGCAGGGTGCGAACAGTCTGGGAGCCGGGGAAGAAACTACAAAAAGGCTATCTCGGGAGTTCAAGACATTAAACAGGGTAACCAAGCATTGAAGGGGGGGAGGGCTGGCCTCCGGTGACAAATACAGAGCTATAGGTGTCATGGACATAGCGAATAGAAAAAAACCGGGGCGGCAGCTATCAAGAAAAAAAAATAAAAAAGGGCTGCTGAAGCCGGTCAAGGGAAGAAAGGTCAAGTCAAAATCAATAAAGGGACCCTCTCCGAAGACAAGCGCCAAAGGGTAGGTCGGGCTCCAAATGGGAGAAAGAAAGAACATACTCGCATCCGCTGTGTGCAAAACGACGACAAATATTCAATGCAAAGATAGCCATCCTCTTGGGCAAGTCGAAGAAAAGAAAGACAACCAGTGCAGAGGGGATCTCAGGGCCAGATCATAAGAGTGGCTAAATCAGTGAGATAATCCCATATTGAGTACATTACTACAGGCGAAACAAAAAACTTGCGGCCACGGAATTCTTTGTCTATACTAACAATGGGGAGAGCCACCTCCGATGGGGGACGGGTGGGGGACATACAGTGAGCAAATGGTTGCGGCACGTGCATCAGGTGAGCTGATTGGGGGGGTATGGTACAATCCCTATCAACAAAAAAGGGAATCTGAGAAGGAGAGAAGAAAAAAATTAAGCAGGAAAAAGCCCTTATAGTCCGTCTGGTCACTGACGGTCGTTACAACAGACCACGATTTTCTCTGGTAAATTTTTCGTAAGAGCAAGATTAACACGGGAGCAAGGGAAAAAGCAATCTCGCCTGGTTCAAGGCAGATCATCATAAGAGGAAGAAGCCGGATGAGGGGGGGAGACGCCGCTCGCTTCCCGTGAACGAACGGAGGGAAGTTGGTTAAAAGAATGTTGAGATAGGGAATAGCGAGGAGAGATGCTGAAAAGACGGGGCTTCCGTTGGAAACTACTCGCGTAAATGACTGCATCGAATGGATGAAGCAAATTCAAAAATAAAGACCTCCGGGAAAGAGTTCTTTGCGGGGCAGCGATTTTTTAGGGCACAAAGCAGAAAATCATCCTCTCTAGTTGGGGCGAGGGGGAAAATAACGGAAGGGGAGTGCTGTGGGCGATGCGTAGGGCAAAAGAAAGACCTGGGAGAAGGTTTTGGGTACATCTTACACTACCTCAAGGGGGGGAAAGGGGCTTGGGGGGAACAAGGGTGGAAGGAAGATAAAAAGAAGGAGAAACAATTCGATCGCCTTGTCTGATGAGGAGAGAAAACATGAAAAACCTAGCAGACATTCATTCCCCATGGGGTTGTCAGAAAATGGTTATTTCTCCCAGACGACAAAAATAATCCAATCAAAGAAAAAGGGGGTAGCGAAACAATTTCTTCCCTCCCAGCATGAAGGGGGAGGATGAGGTTATCAAGGGAGGAAAAGAAGGAATAATACAATGTAGGGTATTCACACGTAATTTCCAAGAAAGGAAATCGAAGAAGTGCAGGAGGATGTGGTAGGGAAGAGCGGGGACGGTTCGGAAGCTGAAATGCAAACCTGTAACTTTGTGGAGAACGAGCAAGGGTTTTAGAAAAAATTTTCATCAATACTCTGTCGAACAGATGGAGCTTATGGCTGGGAAGGTGAACTGGGGTTGGGGGAAAAAAAAAGGGGGAGGAGGATCTGACCCAGAAAGGAACAAGAATTTCGGGGGGAAAATCGCGCGTGACTAGCCAGTAAAAAATCTTTCGGACATCTTGAAAGAAGGGGGCACGAGGGGAGTACTAAAGGGGGGGAAGGGGGGAGAAGTATGTCGAGGGTTAAATTTCAGAGACTTGAGGTCCGGGACAAAGAATCTTAGATATAGCCACGAGAGGATGACGAAAATTGGGTTGGGGGGGGAGGGGGGAAAATGTCCAGCAAGGGCGAAAATTTTGAAAAGGCAATTTGAAAAAAATCGTGAAGGGTTGCATTTGGGGGGGTCCGAGGAGGCTTTGAGGCAGGAAGTTTTAGGGGGGGAGGGGTAGGGACCCATCTCCGAAGAAGAGATTGTATGAGAACTGGGGCGCTTCGAGAAAGCCGTGGAGGGAAAAAAGTAAATAACGAAAGTTGAGGGTGTGTAAACGAGCATAGAAAAAATAGGAAAAAAATGTGATTGGTGTGAAAGGTGCGGAGACGAGGGTGCTAAGTCGTGCTGGGGTACTTAAGGAACAAACACAGCCCAAAGGAGAGAATCAGCAAGTGTGGCTTTTAAAGTGTAAAAGAGTTAGAAAGAAGGAAAGAGGGAACTCGATTACGTAAAAGGACTTGGGAAAAAATCTGTTGTGCAACAGCAAATTGTCCAGTCAAAAGTTGGCCAATAAAGCAACGAAAAAGGGGAAAAGGGGAAAAAAGCAGGGGAGGAGTAAAGGCAACACAAAAGGGGTAGGGGACGAGAGAGGTCCACTTGTCCCTCTGCAAGGTGCAGAAGCTCATGTCTGGGGGGACAGTGGAATCAAACGGTTGCACACGAACTACCAAACTGCTTTCACATAGACTGTAGGAGGAAAATGAAGTCTGGAATAAAGGGGGACTCCTCTCTTCGAGAATAGAAGAAAAAGGAAATAGCGATGCGATTTTTTGTTGGGGGGGGTGTGGGTCGGAGGAACAATTGGGGGGAAAATTGCAAAAAGATACAGTCTGCAGGGAAAAGATGAAAACAGCCGACAACTTAGTACGAATAACCAATACTTGGTCAGAAAAGATCAGGGGTACTCGCTAGCAAGAACAAATCGTGGTGAAAAAGGTTAACGGCAAAAAGGGGAGAGCGAAGCAAAGTTGTTCAAAGGGGATGTACTAATAATATGGAGGGTTAACATAAATCAAACTACAACGAAAAAAGTCGAAAGATCAAAGAAATGAGGGTAAAACGAAGAACGTACCCTTACATGAAAAGGCCGACAAAATATATTCGCAAGGTATTGATGGAACAAGAAAAAGCGAACAAAAAAAAAAGGCGTCAGATCAAAAGCGCTAGTCGGAAGTCAACGCCTTAGGGCCGGCAAGTCAGAATGCGGTTTCAAATCGAAAAAGGCAGGGGGCCAAGGAAAATGATCGCTTTTCCGCTTACATAAAACAAATTCCAATGGCAACAAGGAGTTTCAGGAGGATTCCAAAGGCTAGGAAAAAAGAACGGGGAGAAAAAGAGAAGACGCTTCGAGGAAAGGAGCTTTACAAATTTTACCTAAAAAAACAGGGGGCATGGGGCCCAATCTGATTGTCAGGGAGGGGGCTGGGATTCAAGGGGGGGGGAAGTCGCCAAAAAAAAAGTAAACGGGATGAATCTTAACCCGGGGGACAAAAACACCTCCGGATTAATCCTACAATCATGTCGGGAAAGGAGAGAGTATGGGAGTATTAAAAAAGTAAAGTGCTCCAGGCATGGAGTAGAGCATATGCTATCTGTTGAGTCAAAGCAAGAAGAACAACTGCATGGGGGGAGCCAAGGAGACCATTCGGAAAGGAGGGCTTAAGTCCGCGGACGCGTAAAAAACAAGTTTAAAAAATGGGGGGCGGAAAATGGTGAGAAGGGGTATGGGCGACTTAAAAAAAAAAGAGGGGGCAAGGGTCGCAGATGACATTGTGGGAGATGTCCGGAGAAGATTAAAACCGGGCACAGTTTACCAACAGTGCAAGAGGGGTTGAAAGGCATTATGCCCGAAAGGGAAAAGGGGGTCTCCACGAGAACAGGACCCATCGCCAAGAAGGGGACGGAATAACGGGGGAAGTCAAAAAATCTCAAATCGACAATCCGGACAGAGTTGAAGGGGGCAAGGAAGCGTGGAAGCCAAACGATGCCCGCTCTAAGGAAAGGAAAGAGTTTCTGATCATTTTTCGGAGACAAATCAATAGATAGATTACGTGTGGCCCGACGAAAACTTCAAAACCCAGGGAGGCCATAAGCATGGGAAGGAAGTAGATCATCTCAACAGGGTGCGAGCATTGAGACCATTGGAAAATAGAGCGGCTTTCGAAAGCAGGGGAGCAGAATGCAAGAGTTCAGGAGGAATGGGCGAGCTGGGGAATCGACGGACGACCTTGTGCGGTCAGAGAGGGGGGAAATGAAGAACTTTAAAAGTGGGGACGAGAAAGAGGGGGGGCGGGGGGGAGACAAGTTCTGTCCGGAATACGGGTAATCAATCCTGGCAAAAAGGTGTTCTGAGGGTGAAGTGATGTCCGGGAGAAATCAGCAACAACAACGTAGGGTGGAAAAGAAAGGGGGAATAATGAAAGAGATCAACTCGGTGGCCCGAGGACATCTTGACCTTGGCCTATCTACTCCCAAGGGAAATAGCAAAAAGGGGAAGGGGAATTGGTCAGGTGGAAAATTAAAAATAAGCAAAAAAAGAAATTTAAACACAAAAAAAAACAAAAAAAAAAAGGCTCACAGTGCTCCGAAATATCTCGACTTTTCTCATGGCGATCGGAAGATCTGCAAAATGGAGACTGGGATTCGGGAGAAAATGCGTTGAAAGCGCTCGGATATCACTGGGCTCAATTCGACATGGGGGGTTGGAAAAGAAGGGGATTTAGAAGGGAAAAGCGCGGCTGCGGACTGGAAACTAAAGTATAGGGGGGGACAAAAGACAGCTCTAGGAGTCTGAAAAAACGGTCAAAAGAAGTCTCCTCATGGCGATTGTCCAGGTAAAGCAGCAACGGGGGGACGACTTTGCTGGCACGGCTTCCACTTTCCTGGGAGGAAAGAACTTACAGATTTGGGGCGGGAAGGGCACAAGTCTGTTGCGATGAAGTCCTGCAAACAGAGCGCTGGGAGAAGGGGGGGTGTGAAAAGGCGGCAAAGAGACAAAACCTCTGGCATGGCCTGTTTTCAATGTCTTCGGAAAACGTCCCGGAAAGGCTATGGGGATCCCGGTGGTGGATCGCAAAAAGAAAAGGTCGCAACCAGGACACCTTGGGAGCAAACTGGTAATGGCTGAACGCGAAACTTAAGCCGAAGACAGGCAATTGAGACCTTGGCTGAAAGACAAACGTCCGTGAATTTGGTAGCAACAAGGGGGGGAGATAATCTAAAGGACAGTCTTATTAACTGTAGGGTAAGCACGGGGAACGAAAGGGGGAGAAATGGCAGAAAGATGGTAAGAATTCAGAGGAGCTTTTTCGTCAAAAGGAGTACATATTCATCTTTAAGGTGGGAAGGGAGGAAAATCAAAAGTTGGGATCCTTCGGAAACAAGAAAGGGGGAGAAAACTGCGTTGCGCTGTTATAAATATTTTTGATGACTGCTTGTACAAATATCTTTCAACCAGCAAGGAGGAGGAGGGGACTCTGTTAGGGTGACTAGGACGCGGACAGGGAAAAAAAAGGGGGGGAAAAAATCAGTTCTGACGAAAACTGGTGCATTAGTTGAAAAGAGGTCTGGACTCTGATAGTGTTATGAGGAGGGGTACTATGGGTGGGAAAAGTCGATTATTCCGGAAGGGGCAAGACTCTAGAAAAACACAAGAGGATGACCATTGTTGGTGGGAGGATGGGCCTGAAAGCGGAGATAATTGGTTTCGGAAGTATCGGGAGGGGTCCGTATGGGGAAGATATGGGGGGTGAAATCGCTTTTACGGTAACGTGTAGATTGAACATACCGCAAGAGGTTCTTACATTAACACTTAAAACTTGTCAGCTTGGGCTCTGAAGGGCTGACGGGTTCGAAAGAAAATTGGGAGGGGGGAGAGACAGACCAGTAGAGATCTCAACTTTGGGTGTGGGAGGGGGGCGGCGTGCAGTGTTGTTACTTCGGGGGCGGAAAGAAGGGCGGGGAGGGGGCGGGGGGGAGAAACTGCTCTGAAGGACCACCACAGCAACAAGATCGCATAAGTGTGATTTGAAAAAAAAAAGTGCTCTAAATTGAAGAGGCTGCTAATGACTCGCTGACGGGCGAAGACTGTGGTTCCATACTAGTGACAACCCGGTTTGACAATGAAACTGGAAAAGATAATTCGAGGGAGGGGAAAGGAGAGACTCGAAAACAACAACGAGGAGGAGAAGGGAGGGAAGGCCGGGTTCCCCGCCATTGACAGAGGGGGCGGTGCAGTTCTTGGAAAACGGGGGGGGGAAAGATAAATGAAAAGCCAAATGAAGTAGGAGCCAAGTGACTCATTAAACGCGCTCGGAAGGGGCCAGGCTTGGGGGAAAATCAAAAAAGTTTTGAGACTGATAAGGGGGGGGGCGGGGGGGGTTTTGTAGGGTAGACAGGACGGGAAAGGGCAAAAGGGAAAGAACAGATTCGAAGCTCGCCGCCGCCGAAAACACTTCTTCCTCAAATAAACAAGACATTACCGAAGGGGATACGCTGGGGATCCAGGACAAAAGTCTAAAATTTACGAAAAACGAGAAAGGGAAAAAAGTCGGGGAAGGGGGTACGAAGAAAAGGCGGATATGGTGTCAATCTACAAGAACGGCAATACAAAAGAATATCCGGGGACCAGAAAGGGGGAACCTGACCGATGACGAAGAGGAGAAGAAGATGGAGGGGGGAACGGGAAACATCGAAAACAACAGGGATAGCTTCATGTGGCGATATGGGGGGGAGAGTATGGGACAATAAGGGGAAGCAGAAAAGGAGCAAATCGAAAAAAGCCAAAGGAACCGGGAAGGAATTTAGAAAATAGCCAATGACCCGCCCATAGCAAACTTAGGTTGGGAATTGACGATCAAACTATCCGAAAGAAGAAGAAGTCAATATGTATAGGAAGGAGGCGGGGACAAGAGGCCTAAGCAAATCAGGTCAAAAGAACAGCGGGGCAGGAGACGAGGCTTGGTCTCATATGACAAAAGTTGATGTGCGAATAACCCTCCGCATTAATAAGAAGTCCCCTGAAACCGATCTGAAGGAAAACGAAGGACCCAAGGCTCAGAGGGAGGAAGGGGGGGGGGGAAAAATAACGTGATCCCCTCCTGTGCTTATCGTCTCTATATAGTTGATCAAAACACCACTCTCAATTTAGGGGAAGGGAAAAAAATACAATTGGTGATTATGCTGTGACGGCCGAGGGAGGGAAAGACAACCGGGGGGGTCAAAAGGGGGCCTGGGATAAAGGACATGAGCGCAGAGAAAGTAAAAGTCTATCTCATGATATGTCATGGAAAAAAGAAGTAATTTAAAAAGGTGACCAGAAGTGCAGGGTTGGAGGCAAGTGATTGAAGGATTTGGGGAAAAAACGCGTCCAGCGGAGGGAATTACTCTTAAATCGGGCAAAAGAAAGTGAAAATGGGGTAATCTGGATCGAAAATCAAAAGAGAAGAGGGATTAAAAAAGCCGTCAATTAAAAGCTAAAAGAGTGAATTTACCCCCATCTCGAAGAAGCACAGTAGTTAAGGGTATAAGAGTAAATTCGAAAGAAAGGAAAGACCATTATATCCGTGGCAAGAACGAGCGCATCTTCAGCACTCGAACAGAAGCGATGGGGAAAACGAGAGACAATCGGAGAAAACATGTGGGGGGGGGAATCAGTTATCTCGTGCGTATCCCTATAGGGCGGGATGGAAAGTATAAGAATCCCGTATAGCAGAGGCATGAGAAGTGCATGAAAAACAGCAAGGAAAAATGGCGGAGGAGAAACTTTGGAAAGATGGCGATAACGAAATACGAGCGCTATGAAGTGGTGGGAACGAAAAGTGAGGTACATTACAATCGGTATCTCCGGTTAAAAAAAGAAGGGGAGTGAAATCACGGTCATTTCGGTAAAATCTACGAAACAACAAACAAAAAGATGAGTAGAAGGAAATAAAGGAAGGGAGAATAAAAATGCGGGCCCTACCAAAGATGGGACCTGGAACAAACAGAAACTTGTGGCTAAACCAAGATCTGGGAAGTAAAACTGTTTAGCAAAAGGTCACCGTATATGACGGGGAAGGACGGAGGGTTTCGAATGAAAAAGATCGTCAAAGCGGCATCCTTGGGATCTAGGAAACTGCTGAGACCCCTAGGCTGATTCACTGGGGGGGAATGCTCACGTAGGAAACATGTGGGGTGAGAAAGGGGGAAAATAGGAATGCAGCTGTCTTCTTTGCCGGAAAAGTTTCGTGGCAAAGAGGGCTCGCGCAGGCAGGGAATGGAGTTAAAAGAGTATCCTGAGAAAAAGAAAATCTCTCGGTTAGGGGAAAGTACTGCAAGTAAGAGTTCCCATCACGGGGCCTTGAAGGGAGAAAAATAAAGGATTGTCTGAACGTTGGAGGAAAGTGGGAAAAAGGGCATGGGGTTTGGGGGCGATGCGTGGTAAAATTCAACTAGGCCAGGGGGTTTTACAATGGGGGTAAACTACCGGGCAGAAACCTGCAAAATGGCTTGTGAAAACTGGGCAGGAAGAGTCGTCCTGCAAATTCGGAAATTAGAGAAACTGTCCAGAGAAAAGCGCTCCAGAACGTCAGACCAAAATTCCTGCAAAAGTGGGGGACTCAAAAAAAAAACGGGTAGGGAACCGAGAAATCTTACGGGGGAGACCTTTCAGCACTCAACCGAAAAGGGGCGCTTATGGTTAGAAAAACGGGCTAACGACAATGAGGGGAGTCACTACTTTTTAAAATAAGGGAAGTAAGCGAAAAAAGGGGGAGACAGGCGGGGTCAAACGGAAAACAAAAGCATCTTTTGTGAGTCAAGGGCTCAAGACGGAGGTGTGAGTCTGACAGACATGTGGAAAGAATCGAATGAAGCTTTCGAAAAAGGGCTAGCTGTGAATGAAGGGGGAGGGCAGGGAAAGGGAGGGGGAAAGAAAATCTTGAAACGCAGAAAATCCGGTTGTCTTTAAGGTATCGCCATGGTGAACTCGCAAAGGAAAAATCAGTTCTGACTCTGTGGACAGGGAAGTGAGAAAGGGGTACAACTGGACAAGGAATGTGCGGGATGCGAGGGGGGAGAATTGAAAAGGGAATACTTTAAACCAGTCCGGGGGACAAAGAAAGACTTAGAGAAAAATAGCGCTGCGCAAGTTTGGGGGGTGGGGTTCGAGGTCCGTGGCAACAGAAGGGAGAGAAATATTGGCGGCCTTTCATCTGGGAAAGGGGGTGCCTGTTGGGGACCAAGATTCTTTGTCAAGACGGTGGGGACGTGTTGATCTGACCATATCCGCGAAGAGTGGGAAATTGCCAAAAAAAAAAAAAAAAAAAAAAAAAAAAAAAAAAAAAAAAAACAAAACCACCAAAAAAACAAACAAAAACCAAACACCCCAGCAAAAAAAACCAAGAAAAAACAATAGAAAACCCCCAAACACAAACACCCCAGCGAAAAAACAGAACCCAACACAATACACAGAGTAAAAAAACAAGAAAAAGAAGAAGGAAAAAAACACCCCCACGCGACAACAAAAAAAAAAAAAAAAAAAACAAAACAAAAAAAAAAAAAGAAAAAAAAAAACCCCAACACCCACAACAACACAAAAAGAGGACAAACAAAACCACCCCCCAACAAAACCACACCCCAACACCACAAAAAGACTTTTTGTGCGCTAGCGTGACGTCAAATTCTCACTTCCCAGGTTCTTTTTTCTTCGCACTATCTGAGTAATTTTGTGGTTTAGTCTTCAAACCAGGAAAGGGGTGGGGGAAAGTCGTCTTCCTAGGGGGGCGAAGAGATTGAGACAACGACATTGGAAATTCCTACCAAACACAAACAAAAGGAGCATCGTCATGATGTTGCAATGACGGTTCACGTGCCCGCTCTGTATGTTACGAATTATAAAAGAAGTAGATGACAGAATGGCGATATTAGGGGGGGACAGAAGAGTGTAGGCACGGGCAACCTTGTGTTTCAAAAGAAACTTCAAAAACAATGATGTCACTTTTAAATTCATAAGCTCAAAAACAAAAACAAACGGGATTATGGAAAGATGGAAGATATACAAAGTCCACCAAAAGCAAAAGTTGTCATTTCGGGCGGGCATGTGAAGGGGGGGGAAAGAAAGGTGCAGCTACCAGCTTCGCAGTACTGAGGAGGGACAAGGTCATAGGGGGGGGAGAAAACTCCTAATTCGATCATAAATAAGGAAAATGGGTTTGGGGGGGGGGGTAACCTTTGAAAAAGGCACAACTGTCCGGGAGATGGACTGGGGGGAGGGGGTGTGGGAGAAAGTCAATGCATTGCTCAATGAAAAATATCTCAATCCCGCCGGAAGAAACAGGGCGGACTAAAAAGAAGCAATCAAAAAGGGGGAAGCTAAAGCAGGGGATATAGATAAAAAAGAAAAGAGGGGGAGGCGATGTGACTCTCACGTAGAAAATCAAAGAAGCGACAAATTTTCGGTCAAATTTAAAAGAAAATTCGGCGGAGGGATGGGGGGGAAAAAGGAAAATCAAAAAAGGGACGATTATCAATAAAGATTATACGCAATAAAATTAAACGGGATTAACCGGGAACATCTGAGTAACAGGCAACGCTGGGGGGCCGGGACCCGAAATGAAAAAAACAAAAGGGAGTCAGAGGCTAAGGGGAGAAATCTTGAGAAGAGTCTTAAAAAAAAGGAAAACATCTACCTTCGGGGCAAAAATCACCCAACATCACAAAAAAAAGGGATAGGATTTCACATCTTAATCTCATTAAACCTGTTCACAGAGCATAGAAGGGTTTTTCCATGGCGATCAAAAGTCCGGAGGTAAAAGAGACGAAGCGGGCTTCTATGCGTGAAAAGGATATTACAAGGGATAGAATCACAGTCTCCAAAGCAGCGTTCGCATGGGAAATTGAAAAATGAGAAAAGTTGAATTGGGAAGAATAAGGAAAGGCGAACTGCCGAAAACGGGGAACGAAACCACTTGAATGCCTGAAAGAAACAAGCCCGTCCCACTTCTCTAGAGGGTAGTGACGATGGGAAGGAAGGGAAAAGCAAAATCCTGCGTAAAAGATCTAAGGCTAGGGTTTGATGAAAACTAACTCGAAACTGAAATTGAGGGGAGGGGCTCAATGTAGAAAAGAAGGTATTACGGTTCTCGGGAGACAATTAAGCAACAGGTGTTCCGTTCTGGTTCTCAAAGGGGGCTCAAGGACTTGACAAAGGGCAAAGGGAGGGAGACCTCATTCAGTTGCATAAACTAGTGAAGGGTCAACTTGACCAAACATTTACAGGGAGGTTGTAGGCAGGTCGGGCCGCAGTTGGGGTTAAAAAACCTAGAACAAGCCGCGAAATCGCGCATCGCCAAAGGAAAAGGGCAAGGAAGAGAAACGCCAAATTCGAAAAGTGGGAAGAGGGAGGGGGGAAAAAGAAGTGGGGGCGGTAACCCAACTTTATTTCGCTCACTCAATCGACCGGAATGTTTTTTTCATTGAGAAAGTGCTGGTCAAAAAAAGGACGAGGCAGCGGGAAGAATGGGTGGCAAACTGCAATCTTCTTTCCCAGACGACCGGTTCAGTATCTCAAGAATGGCTCAAAAAAAAAATGGTGCGCAAAGGGTGGAGCTCAGTGCAGAGCCGAGAGGTAAAGAGGAAGGATCAGGATATGACTTATGCAAAAGCGGAGGAGAAAAAAATCTCACATGGCTAAAGGGGGGTCATTTCTATAGGGGACGCGCAAAAAGCGGGGACGTGGGGGGAAGGAAAGTTCGGAAAGGGAAAAGTTAGCAGTCCGGGGTCAACGACCAGGGTTCTGTAGGGGGGGAAGGTCATCTCAAGCTCTAACAACAGTATTGAGTAAAATATAGGAGGCAATCAGATAAAAAACTTCGTTCAAGGAGAAAGCTGGTCAAGGTCCGCTGGGGGGAAGGGGCAAACACTGTAAAAAAAGCTAGGGGGAAAAAAGGTTTCGTAATAAATCACAGGGCACTGCCTAAAGGCTCTCCATGTTTGAAATGAGGGCATATCATGGGAAGGAAAAATGGATAACTTCGGGAGTAACGCCTCTGTGAATCGTCGGCTAGCTCACTCTGCTTCAGAAGGGTGGGGGAAAAGGATTGATATCAGGATCATCGAGCTTTCTATAGGATTGAAAGAGGGTGTACGACATTTTCCACATCTTAAGCGGTCTTCTTCTTCTTCGTCCTGTAGTCAGGAGAAAAAGAAACTAAAACTTTCGCTTGCGTTGAGGGCACAAAGTTGTTTGACGCTGAATTGTAATTCGTCAAACTCTTGCAATTTATGGGTTCGGTGGAAATGCAGGAAAGGGGATTGGAAGGTCGGAGGAAAATCCTTCCCGTACTGTCGATTGAAAAGGTCTAACTACACGGGAAACCTCAGCCACTTTGGGAAGTGGTTCACGTAATCGTCACCTTTAAGGCGACCATAGAAAGGGGTTTACTCTGCTGAATCGTCGAAAAGGAAAAATAAAGGGAAAAACATGCGCCAAATTGGGTTGGGCCGAGGTGGGAAAGGGGAGACTTATAAGAGAATAATTCAGTTCGACATGTCGGCCATCCCAAAAGCCAAGGGGGGCAGGAAGGGGTTTCACTGAGAGCGAAGACAAATATGAGTAACGTACTGGGGGGTGTCCGGAAGGAACGCCAGCTAGAAATTAGAAGGCGTGGTCAAAAAATAAGATTCGAGGGTTGAACGCACTGTGCGGAAGGATTCACTACGTGGGGAGGAGGAAAATCAATGGTGGGGAGTTAACTGGAGCTCGGGCATATATTTTATGAGTGCCTTGGCAGGGTTGGACTTTAGATGTGCTGGATGGTTTTGTCCGCTTGAGGGAAGGGAGTTGGGATAGGGAACCTGGATTTTCAAAGAGCTTTCACAATCATAGCGCGATTTTGGGGCTTTAGAAAGGCTGACATTAATCGAGAAAAAAGCGGTCGGAAAAGAGGGGGGCCAGGGGAGGTGCATAAGCCTGGGTACTGATATGGTTGTGAAGCAAGGTCGTTGAAAGGTACTGGTTGAAGGGACGTAAAGACGAGTGCGAAAATCGCACATTACTCAGTTGGGTTGTATCGATGTCAAGCAAAGGGAAAAAAGGAATGGGGGGGAGACTTCAAGGACAGGGGGAAGTAAGGGGGTAAGATATTAATGGAAGAATCGCCGTTTCTTGGAGGGGTGTAACATAGCAGAAGGGAATATTAAAACGTTCGGGACACGGGCGTGGAGCTTCGATGAATGAAGAGGACAAAAGTCTAGCAATGTTTGATCAGATTATAGAGTAGACAATGTTGTGGGGATTGGGGGAAAAACGTACCGCATGGGTGGGGCGCGGCGGACGAGGGGGCAGAGATGTGGAGGGGGAAAAGGAAAAAGGGGACGCACCAACCCCGCAAAAACGATATCTAATGGCGGGGGCAATGGACTAAGAAAGTTGGGGAGGGAAATTAGCGGAGAACTCAAAATAATGGCGACTTTGGAAAGAAAGCTGGTAGGCGTGAAAAAGGTTTGAAACCTTCAATCAGGAATGGAAAGTGTCAGGGAAAAGGA
>Ga0179593_1713351_pt1 | contig 14436 bp, 31 predicted proteins | sample CZODoug2_1_08_16_FD_185931 | JGI IMG/M metagenome (GOLD analysis project Ga0179593, IMG submission 185931) | Vadose zone soil fungal communities from Angelo Coast Range Reserve, California, USA - CZODoug2_1_08_16fungal (PacBio error correction) | ecosystem: Environmental > Terrestrial > Soil >...
AGGGGGAGACCCCCTATCTGTTCTTCGAAGAAGGGGGGGGAAAAAAGGATGGGAAAAGGTCGGAGGACGATCTAGGCCGACTACCGAGGGAGGGTGACCAACAGATGTTATGGAAAAGAAAAGGGAAACGGTCGTCTTGGTCGACCGGAATCAAACAAAAAAAGAGGAAAGGGAAGAACTTCATCCTCCTGTCTTCCTCCTACGGAGGGGAGAGGGGAAAGAGAAAAAAAGAGGAAGAAAACTCGTGCTACTACGATCTGCCGGAGGAGAAAGGAGGGGGGAAAAAAAGGCTGCAGCTTCAATTTCTGGGGGAGGGCAGTAGGGAATGGTGAAAACAAAAAAAAAAAGAGACCGGGTCCGCAGCTCTGCTTGTACTAATCGGGGGGGGGAAAAAAAAAAGAGGAAACCACTTAAAATAGGAGTGAAGGGGGGAGATGATCCAACAGCTTCAAAAAGAGGGAAGGGGAGGGGTGGCCACCCAACTTACCTTCCGCTCATAAGAGAGGATCTACTGATAGTCAGGAAGAAAAAACGTAACATGCCTGGGGAAGAGAGAAAAAAAGAAAGAACTCTCTCCAAAGAGAAGGGGGGAAGCCCTCGACTCCTGGAGGGGGGGAAAAAAGGAGGGAACGAACAATCCGCAGTGAGAAAAAGGGAGGAAAAGAAGCCGTCCAGCTAGCATCCGTGCAGAGAAGGAAAGGAAGGCTAACCTAGGTGAGGACCGTAGGGACCAGGGCGCCTGAGGGAGGGAAAAAAAAATAAGGAGAAAAGAAGAAAAGGTTCACTTTCCTAACTCGGGAGGAGGAGCATCAGAAGTGGTGAGGGAAAGGTCCAGCGATCGAGAAAGGGGAAGAAAAGGAAAAGGGACTCTCTACATCGGAGGGGGGGTAGGCGCGCGAAAGGAAAAAAAAAAGGGTGGGCGACGGGAACGCCGAAGAAGGGGGAAAGAAGGCGACCACAATCTCGCTGCAGAAGGGGGGGAGAAAGGCCGAGGCAGGGAAAGAAAAAAAAAGAAAAAGTCTAAGCGACGTACCCCGAACAGGGGAAAAGGAAGGGCAATCCCTGTGGAAAGGCCCAAAAACGAATTGCTTGAGAGGGGGAAAAAAAAAATCTAAATCAACTGCAGTGGTGTTAGAAAAAAAAAAAGGAAAAAAATACAGATATCGTACTAAGAAACCTCCTCCTTTCCTCGAGCGGGGTAAAAAGAAAGAAGTAAGAATCCCTCTCCCCTCCCTCAAACGACAAGAGAAGAAAGAAAAAAAGGGGACGAATTTTTTGTTGGAGCGGGGTCGGCGGGAAGGGGACAAGAAGGGAAAAAGTCGTCGTTTCAATACTACGTACCAGGGGAGAAGGGGAAGTGAGTTCTGGCTCCGTCCGCGCGTCTGCATGTGCAAAAAGGAAAAAAAGAAGTAGGAAAAGGGGGGCCGGGAAAAAAAAAGAAACGCTTTACCAAGAAAAAAAAAAAAAAAGGGGAACTCTCCCCGCTCCCGCCGAGGAGGGAAAAATCGAAGGAGAAAACGGCGAGAAAAAAGGAAAAGGAGGCACCCGGTCCTGGGAAAAAAGGAGAAGAGAAGGGGGGTTACTTCTATTTCGCAAGAGGGAAGGGGGGGGGAAAACCACGGAAAAGGAGCAGAGAGCGGGAGGGGAGCTGATCGTTTCTTCGTTGGTGCGGAAGAGAAGGGAAAAAAAGGTCGTTTTTTCCCTACACCACCCTGGGAGAGGAATGGGGAGGGGCGATACAAGAAAGGAGAGAAGAGAAAACACCGGCCGCCAAGACTGCATCGAAAAGAGGGGGAAAAAAAAAAGGGAAGAAAAAATCCGCTGTATCTCTCGAAACAAAAAAAAAAAGGGAAAGATAGCGATCTGACGATTGGCTTGCGGCGAAGAGGAGGTGGCCAAGCGTTTCTCTATTCCGGCTTGGGAGAAGGGGGGGGGGGGAAATGAAGTCTGGAATAAAAGACCATGTCAGGGGGGAAAAAAGAAAAGGAACAAGGTTGTTTTCTTTCCACCACCTACAGGGTGGGAAGGAGGGGAAAAAAGAAAAAAAAGAAACTACATCTCTAACACCAATAAAGAGAAAAGGAGCCTTTAAAGGGAGGCAAATACCAAAAAGAAAAAAAAAAAAAAAGGGGGAAAGACATTACCTTGCTGCAGCGAACCGGGTGAAAAAGGGGGGGAAGGAGAAAAAAGGGGAGGGAAAAGCGTCTCTCTATCTCTTCGCTCGCATCGGGCGGAGAGGGAAAGGGGGGGGGCAAAGATGGGGAAGAAAAGGGAAAGAGAGTAACCTCTTCTCACCTCACCTACTCGTAACGGCGGAAAAAAAAGGAAAAAAAGAGGGAGGGGGGGGAAGGGCTATCCATTCATCCTCGCTTACTTCGCAGAACTAAAAGGAGAAAAATACAAGTATTTAAGGATTGAACGCTAGGAGGGGAGGGGGAGAAAAAGTCCATCTCCACCAAACAATTAGGGGGGAGAGAGAAAAGAAAGGAAGGTCTATCTTGTCGTTGATGGAGGGGGATGCAAAGGAAGAACACAAAAGAAGAGAAAAGAAAAATCCTCTTACGTCTGCGTGAAGGGGGAGGACTCTCTTCTTCCTACCCATGCCAGAATGCGGGCAGGATAAACGCTGGAAGAGAAAGGAAAAAGACTTCATCATCATTTCCAGAGAAGGAGGGGGGGGGGGGGAAGAGGTCTTATATTTCACCTTATTGCAGAACGAGTTAATGGGGGCCGGAAGAAGTGGAAGGAAAAGGAAAACCGGTCCCTCGCTTAACGACGGGGGGGGGGGGGGGGCGAAAAAATTCTTTCATCTATATGTGGAAGAAGAAATAAAGGACGGAGGAAAAGGAAAAAAAGAGGGAGTGGGCACAATCTATTTAGATCTCCGAACCATCAGGGGGAGGAAGAAAGGAAAAAAGGGGTTACTCTTCCTTGCTAGATAGAGGGGGGTTTTAAAAAGAAGAAAGAGGGAGAAAGACGCAGAGCATCGAGTTAGGAAAGGAAGAGCACCGTTCCTCTTCGGGGAAAAGGAGGGGTGGAGAAAGCAGGAGGGAAAAAGGAAGAAAAGAGAATGAATCTATTAGAGGAGGAGATGTCCTTATAATTCTCCGAGAAAGGATGGGGGAGAAAAAAGGAAAAAGACAGGGACTGGGAGGGAAAAAAAAGACGAAAGTCTGCTTGTCTTGAAAAAGAAAAGGAAAAAAAGGGGCCTTTACTGAGCAGACAAAGAGCGTAGAGAAGTCTGGGGGGGAAAAAAAGAAGAGAAAGGGAAGAGCGGATTGCGCGGAGGGGGGGGGGAAACGCACCTCTACACCTGTTTTTACCCAGCGGGAAAAAAAAGGGGAAGGAAAGCTGAAAAAAAAAAAACGATGGGGAGGAAAAAAAGGAGGGCGGACACCCCGTCTCGGAAAGAAAAAAGCCCGCTGTATTCTCTCATCGGGAGGAGGGGGACCAAAAGAAGGAAGCAATGGGGACAAAGAAGGACTACACCTCTGCGCCGCCGCCTCAAAAAACCCAAAAAAAAAAAAAAAACCCACACCAAAAAAGACCCCCAGAGAGAAGGGGGAAAGAAGGGTCTATGGTGTCGCTGCCCGAGGGAAGAGAGGACATAGTAAAAGGAGAGAAAGAAAAAGGGGGGGGGGGGAAGGTCGACCACGCCGACCGTCGTCGTGGTCTCGACGGAAAGGGGGGGGAAAAAGAAAAAAAACGACCACTAGTTAGTCTTCTCGAGAGTCCTCAGGAAAGAAAGAAAGAAAACGAAGGGAAAAAGGATCGAAGAAAAAAAAGAAAAAGAAATCACAACACCAAACGGAGGTGAGGAAGGGGGAAAAAAGGAAAAAAAAAAAAAGGGGGAGGAAAAAGACGTGAGCACCTTCTCGCTACACCAACTAGAGAGGGGGAGGACGACGAGAAGAAAAGGGGGGGAGAGGTCGGTGCCGGCGCGATGGGATGGAGGAGGAAAAAAAAAAAAAAAAAAGGGAAAAGGGAGCGTGGTCGACCGAATCACCAACCCGTCTGCCACTGGCAAAGAATAGAAGCAAAGAGGAATCAGACAGGGTAAGAAGACTGAACTCGGGGACCAATCGTCAGGGAAAAAGAGAACGCGGAAAAAAACGGGCAGAACTAGAAAAGAAAGAAAGGGGGGAAAGAAAGAGACGTTGATGTCAAAGAAAGAAAAAGAAGGGGGTCCTTTTACCTCAATGAAAGATAAGAATCGGGGAAATGAAAAAGAAGGTGGACGAGATCGTGGTGTCCGCAACGAGGAGGGGGGGGGGAAAAAAAAGAAGGAGGGACGTCTATTCTTCTCACCGGGTTAAAGGGAAAAAAAAGTAGAGTGAGGGAAAAAAAACCTGCCGCTCATAGAAAAGAGACTTGATCTTCTTTTTCTTGCAAAGAAAACAAAGGTAAAGAAGGAATGTGGAGAAGAAAAAAAAGAGAGAGCCACATCGTTTGAAGGGAAGAAAATCGACTCCTGTATGTGGGGAAAAGGGATATCCAGCCCTGTACGGAGGGGAAAGAAAAGGGGAAAGAGGAGAAAGGTCTTCCTTCCAGAGAGGAGAAAGGAAAAACCTCTAGAGATAAGGATCGGGAAAAAAGGAGGAGGAAAAATTCCTTCGAAAAAAAGGAAGGGGGACCATTTTTTTCACTTTCCGAAGAGGGAATACCTTAAAAGAAGGAAGGGAAGGGGGAAAAAAAGAGGAACGGACACCGGGGAAAAAAGAAATCTATGTTTCTTCTCTCTACATCGGGGAAAAAGAACGTTTTAAAAGGGGACACGAAAAGAAAAAAGAGCGCTGCAGACTGTGCGGCATCTGCCAACCGGAGGGAAAAAAGGAAAAAGTCGAAAGCCTACGTACCACCAAGAAAGCGAACCATGAGTCTGAGAAGGGAAAAAGAAAGGGGCTGCGAATGGATTGCGGAAGTAGAAGAAGGGGGTTCTCCTACCAAAACGGAAAGGAACGACAAGAAGGAAAGAAGGAAGCCGTCGCTAGCTGTGCTCGAGAAAAAAGAAGAGAAGGAAAAAGACCTCTCATCAACGAAAGAGAAAGAATTGAAAAGGTGAGAGAGAGGGGGGGGAGGGAGATTCGACTTGGGAAGAAAGGGGGAAAAAAAAGGAAAGGAGATTTCATACTCTTCCCTCCGATGAGGTGAGGGGGGTAGGGATTATGGCGCATTAGAAGGAGAAAAAAAAAAAAGGTGTCTCCTTTACGATCGGTGCTGGGGGGGGGGAGACGCATTACAAAGGGAGAGAAGGAAAAAAAAAAAAAAAAGAGGGGAGATCGACTCTTCGAGGCTAACGCTGCAAAGGAAAGAAAAAAAAAAAGGGGGGGAGGTAACTATCACACCTTTCTCTTCCGAAGGAAGGGAGAAAAGGCTGACGAAGAGTGAGAGAGGGGAAAAAGGGGGAAAGGCATTCCTTTCGCGGTATCTGGGGGAGGAGGGGAGGACATGTTTTTTCTGCCAAAGTCGAAGCGGACAAAAGGTAGGTTTTGGCCCAGAAGAATGGGCGTGGAAAGGAAAAGAAGAGCCGACTATTTCTAGCGCGATGGACGGAGAAGGGAAAAGAAAGACCCTCATAAACTACTGGGAAAAAAAAAAGAAAAGAGGAAAGAAAGGACAAATTCCGTCGTCGAGAAGAAAAAAAAAAGATATACTCTACTATTTTCTTGCAGAGGAAAAAGGGCTGGGACAAGGAGGGTGGGAGAGGGGGAGGGAAGGGTTTATCCAGTCCCTCGCCCGGAGGAAAAAAAAAAAGGGGAAATTGTCACTCCCCAGGGGGGGGGGAGAAAAACACGATGGGAAAGGCGAAGGGGAAAAAAAAAGAAAAAGATCACAGGACCGGCATGCCGGTCCCATCAGGGCGGGCAAAAAAAAAAGAAAAAGGGAAAGAAAAGGAAGGCTTCAGCTCCCTTTTTATCTTTTAACAGAAGGAGGGGAAAAGACGGTGTCCAATGGGAGGATGAAGGAGGAGGGAGGCAAGGGGGGGAGGCGCTTGGAGAGTTTGGCCAGCGTGAGGGGGGGAAGGGGAAAAAGAAAAGAAAAGACTCGTCACGGCTCACCTTTCCCGCCTTGTCAAACAGACAGGGGGAGTAGCATGCAAAGGAAAGGGGGGCGCAAGAAAGAAAGGAGGTAAGGATTGAAACGCCTACTTTCACTGGAAGAAGGAAGGAAAAGAAGAAGGGAAAAGCTCAACCAAACCTTCGCCATCTCACCTGGGAAAAAGAGGGGGGAGAAGGGTAGGGTTGGAGGGGAAGCGAGAAAAGAAAAAAGAAGAAAAGAGAAAAGCGCTTACGGCGCGGTCCACTGGTGAAAGGAGGGGGAAAGGGGAAGGAAAGAATCATGTCTGGGGGTGGGCGAAAAAAAAGAGTTGAAGGGAGGGGCAAGCATCAGACGCAGCCAGTCGGTTGGGGGACGAGGGAAAAAGGGGGGGACTACTCGTTCCTTTTGTCGTAAGTAGGCCTCAAGGGGAGGGGACGGGAAGAGAAGAAAGAAACAAACCTTTCTTGCAGCGAGGGAAAAAAAGAGGGGAAGACCCAAAACCTTCTTCTTTTTCCAATCGTGTAAGAAGAAGGGAAAAAGATATCGAGAAGGCAGAATTGGAAAAGGAAGAGGGGGGAAGGGAAAGAAAAAGGGGAGAACGCATCTCATCTAGTTCTTCCATTGACAAAAATGGGAAAGGAATGGACGACAGGGGAGGGGAAAAAAGCAAAGAGAAAAAAAAGAAGGAAAAAGAAGGGCGGGCCTCTTTCACGTCTGCTATCTGTCCGAGAAAAAAAAAAAAGAGGAAAAAGGATTTATCTTTTCGCTGGGAAAAAAAGAAAAAGGTGGAACGCGGGGAAGAAAAAAAAAAAAGGGAAGAAGGGACGTTACTGAGTCAGCCACATGCAGGAAAAAAGAAGGGACCCTCCCCTACTATCACGGAGAGGGAAACGGGCATAGGGGCGCAGGGAAGAAAAAAAAGAAGGGAAAACCTTTGTTGACCGCGTCAACACGGGGAGAAGAAAAGGGAAAGGGGGGAAACACTCTGTCTTGCGTCACAAAGAGAGAGGGAACAAGCCTAAAAGAAAGAATAAAAGAAAAGGAAGGGGTGACACCTGCCCGACTGCAGCATTGCAAGGGGGGGGAAGGAAGAGAGAGGAACACCTCTTCCTCCTCTTCCAATCGGGGAAGAACAAGGGTAAAATGGGGAGGGGTAGAGGAAAAAAGGGAAAGGAGGGGGCCTACGGCTGATGCATCCACGAAAGGATAAGAAAAGAAAGGGGGGGAAAAGAACACGACTACCTTCTTCTTTTTCTCGCTGACAAAGGGGGGGGGGGAAAAAACACATCCCAAAAAGGCAATACCAAGAGGGGAAGAAGAAAAAAGAAAAAGGGAGGGAAAAAGTTTCTCACTTCGTCGACTACATCTCGAGAAAAGAAAAGAAAGAAGAAGGGGGAAAGAAAATATTCTTCGTTCTACGGCATCCCGAGCTGGTCGGAGAAAGGGAAATCCTTTGGGAGGGGAGAAAAAAAAGGGAGGAAGCGCATGTGGATGTCGTTCGTCGACACACGAGGGAAAAAAAAAAGGAAAAAAAAAGAACCAACCCTTCTGCCACTGTGACGACCGAAGGAAGGTAAGAAGAATAGGAAGAGGAAAGAAGTTACCTCGGAAGAGGAAAAATCTACACCTCTTCCTCAACGCGGGGAAAGGGGATGTTCAGGAAAAGGAGGGGGGAGCCTATTCGACGGGTGATGAAAGAAAAGGGAGAAAAAGGGGGGGGAGACCTGCCGATTAGCGAATACCGCAGGGGAGGCAGGGGTCAAGAGGAGGGAAAAAAGAAGGAAGAAAAAGCCGCGTGGGAAAAAAAGAGGGGAATGTCGATTGCTTCCACCTGTGGGAAGAAGGGGAAAAAAAAAAAAGGAAAACCAACGAAAGGGGGAAGGAGAAGAAAGGGGGAAATCTACACTTACGGGGAGAAATTCGGGAAAAAATGAGAGGAAAAAAGAAAAGGGACTCTCGTCCAACAGGGGGGAGAGAAAAAAAATCTGGAGGGGGGGCGCTAGGGGGGGGGGGAGAAGACACAGCCTTCCTCATTTCTCCAAGAGGGAGAGGAGAAAAAAAGAGAAAAGAAGTTCCCTATTCCTAATCTCTTACGGAATAAGGGGAAAAGATTAAAGACGGATCAGTAAGGAAAAAACAAGGAAAGTTTCTCCATTTTGTCACTGGAAAAGAAGAGGGAGAGAGGGGGATCATCCTATTACTTTTTGCGGATGGGCAAAAGAAATCGAGAAAAAAGATCAAAAAAAAGGGTTTCGGTCGGCGCTCGAAAAGAGGGAAAGGGGGAAAGGAACGACGCCGTTTTTCAGAAGGAAAATCTAAAAAGAAGTGCAAAAGAAAAAGGAGGGTCAGCGCGGCACGGAAGAAGAGAAAAAGGTAATACCCCAGAAAAAAGAAAAGTAAAGAGGGGCAATAAAAAAAAGAGGAAAAAGTACTTTCTTCTAATTAGGAGGGAGAAAGAGGGAAGTGAAGTTTTTCTCCTACCCCTACATGAAGGGGGAGGAAAAAAATAGGAAGAAAAAAAAGAGAAAACCCCGGGGAAAAGACATCTATCTTTCTCTCTCAACTATCTCGAGGGGGGGGGAGCGGGGAAGAGAAAAAAAAGAAAGAAGGTTGCTCAGGTGAAGTATAGGCGAAGGGGGGGGGGGAGGGGAATCTTCTGAAAGGGGAGGGCAGGGGGGAAAAGGGGAGGGGCAATACTACGTACCAATCCTCTTTCTCGGGGAGAGGAGGACGGAAGAAAAGGGGAGGTGAAAAAGAACCAAAGCAATTATGTGGACACGGACGGGGAAAGGAGAAGGGGGACTATTCGTTTCTAGGGGGACGAAGGGAGTTAAAAAGAAGAAGTCCTCCACGAAACGAAAAAAAGGGAAGAAAGCTGACCTCCTTATTCTAAATCTACGAGGAGGGGGAAAGGAAAGGAAAAACAAAGGGACCCGAAGAAGGAGTCTTTCACGATAAAAGTGAGAGGAGAAAGGGCATTTCTCTCTTTGACGGAGGAGGAAAGATGGTGGGGGAACCTCCCTGCTGGGAAAGGAAAAAGGTCTCCGGGGGAGAGGGGGGGGGTTTAAATGAGACTTGTAGAAGGAAAGAGGAAAGGTCCACCCTTTCGTTGTGGCCCAGAAAAAAAAAAGTTTCTTTTTACCTTTACTTTTCCTCGCGTAAAAGAAAGAAAGAGTCGGCTAAGAGTAAAGGACCAAAAAAGGGAAAAAAGAGCTGGCGCCGCAAGCCAATCGTCAGAGAAAGAAAGGAAGGAAAAAAGGGCGCTATTTGCTTTGCTTCGCCAATGTAGGGGAAGGGAAAAAAAAAAAAGATAAGGGGGAGGCCGGGAAAGAGGAGCGTATACTCTTCTTTTGACGCTCCGGCCACGTAAGGGAAAGGGGGGCGGTGCCACCACTACAGGGTGGGAAATTAGGGAACGAACAAAAAAAGAAAGAGAAAACTATAAAGAGAAAAGGGAAACATTTCTTTCAACCCCATCCTATGGAAAAGGGAGGAAACGAAGAAGGAAAAGGGGGGTGAGAGGGAACGCCTCCTTCTCTTTTACTAGAAGGGGAAGGGGGAAAAAAAAAGAGAAAAGAGGATAGTCTTTCCTCTTTTATATTTTTTACAGCGTTTAGGGGAGGGAAAGGCTTCCTGAAAGGGGAAAAAAAAAATGATAAAGAAAGGAGGAAAGGGGTACAAATCCTTTTCAAAGAGAAGGGGGAAGGAGAATTGCCTCCGCGCTGGAGGGGAAGCACAAGAAAAACGAAAGAGGGAGATTCACTGGCTAAAAGGGGAAAAAAGAAGGGAAGATCCCAGCTCAACCAAACATTAGGGAAAAGAGGGGTTTCACAAAAAGGGAAAAATAGAGAAAAAAGGGAGGGGGGGGAGAAGTCAGCACCGAGAGATCTTCGAGAAAAAAAAAAGAGGAGGGGGTCACGTTTTGGCAGGAGGGGGAAAAAAAAAAAAAATAGTAGAAAATCAGGGAGAGAAAAGAGGGAAGGACAGCATCATTCGCAGCCAGTCAAGGGGGGGGGAAAAAGGGAAAGGATTTGTCATAAACGCTTTGAAGGGGAAGCAAGTAAGGGGACGGAAAAAAAGGGGAGGAAGGCCCGCAAGGAGGGGTGGGAAGCTAGGAAAAAGGGCTGATAAGAGAGGGGGGAGGGGGAAAAAAAACAGGGGGGAGGTAGTTTCCCGTCCGCCAAAACCGTCTGAGGGGAGAGAAAGGGAACCAATGATCTTCACGAAAAGGTGAGAAGCTTTTACTTGTCCCAGAAAAAGAAAAGGGAGAAGCACTCATCTTATTTTGGAAAGGGAAAAAAAGGAAGGAAAAGGGGAAGAAGGGTCAGACCCAGCAGGCTGCCCTTGGGAGAAAAAAAAAGAAGAAAAAAGAGATTCTTCCTCTTGCACGGCTGAGAGAAGGGGAAGGGAGGAATGGAGGAAACAATGAAAAAAAGGGGGAGGGGAGACGTTCCAACATCCAGGAGCCCGAAAGGGAGAGGAAAGAGGTTTGCTCTCTTCCGTGAAAGGAAAAAACTGAAAAGAGGAAGGTCAGGGGAAAAAAAAAAAAGGGAGAGTCGTATTCGAAGAAAAAAGAGGGGGAAAAAGAAGAAAATTTTTTTACCTCTTACCACGGGGGGAAAAACTGACGAGAAGACGGGAAAAAAAAAAAAAAAACAAAAAAAACCCACGAGAGGGAAGAAGGGAAAAGAAAGATCTTTCTTCCCCTTCATTCCCCGAGGAGGAGGAGAAAGCGAGGGAAGGGAAGGCCCCTAAGGGAAGGGAAAAGAAAAAGAGGAAAGAGGAAAAAGGGAGGAACACCTCTTCTCCTCCTTCCATCGTAGTGGGAAGAGGGACTGTAGTAAAGGCAGAGGAAAAAAGAGGAAAACCACCCCTTTTTTTTTTGAAATAAGAAAAAAAGGAAGAAAGGGGTTATTCCTTTCTCCCCGACGAAAAGGGGAGGGAAGGGACAGCTGATGGTCGAAAAAAAAAGGAAAAAAGAGTTAGTCGGCCTCGTCGTCCTCCCAAGCGAAGAAAAAAAGGGAAGGACTTCGACTAACCTCCTCTTTCTCTCGAACAAGAGATAGAGAAAAACAAGAGTAGAGAAAAATGAGGGGAAAAAAGAAAAGGAGAATACCGTGCTCTAGATGCGGAGGACTATTGGCAGAAGAAAGAGGAAGAGGGAGAAGGAGAAAGGGGATTTGTCTTTTCTTCTACACCTCTTCATCGAGAACACGAAGAAGGTAAGGGGTGAAAAAAACGGGGAATAAAAGAGGACCAATGAAGAAAAGGGAGATCAGCCGTCGGCCTCCTCTGGAGAAGAAGAGAAGAGAAAAAAAATCTACCAGCCTCTTCCTCAACGGGAGAGAAGTGGGGAAGGAGAGCCGAGGAGAATGAGGGAGGAAAAAGGGGGAGGAAGGGGTGACCTACCTTCCTATGAGCGAATAAAGGAGGAAAAAAAAGGAAAAAAAAAAAGAGCTTGTACGATCTCTGTGTGTCCGCAAAGGGGGTCAAAACACAGGAGAAAAAGTGGGCCGGCTGTCACCCCCGGGAAAAAAAGGAAGCGCATCCGACGGAAGGGGCCAGAAAAAAGGAGACTGACAAAGGAAAAAGGAGGGAAGGCCTTTTTCTGCAAAGGAAAGAAAAAATTAAGGAAGCCAAAAAGAAAAGAAGAACGTCCTCCGTTGCCAAGCGGGGGAGAAAAAGGGAAGAAAAAAAAAAGGAACGAGTCCTAATCTTCTTCCTGCTATGTGGAGGGAAAAGAAATGGGCCAGGAGACGAGAAGGAGTCCGTCGAAAAAAAGAAGAAAGGGGGGGGGGGGGGAAGGGCCTAACTCTATTCTCTTCTGAAGAATAGGAAGGGGAGTTCTGGGGGAACGGAAAAGGGGAGAAAAAGAAAAGGACTCTCTACATCTAGGGTTCGGCGAGAGGAGGAAAAGGGGAAGAGGGAAAAAAAAAACGCCTTTTTTCAAGTAGACCAAGGAAAGAAGGGGGGGAAAAAAAGGAGAAAATCCGAAGCGACGTACAAAAAGGAGGGAGTCTCAATCCTTGGCCCCGGAAGAAGAAAAAAACGGAAAAGTGAAAGAAAAAAGGGGAGGGGGGGTCTCCGACTCCCGAAAAAAGGGGAGAGGGGATCAACGTCCTTCACCCCAAGAAAAAAAAGGCAAAAGAAAGGAAAAGAAGAGAATCCTCCCCGCCATCAACGAAAAAAAAGAAAGAAGGAAAGGAAAATGGCTAATTTTTGGGGGGATGGGGAGAGAGGGCGTGGGAAAAAAAAGGGGGAAAAGGGTTCTCCCTTATTATGCGTTGGAAAGTAACGAGAAGGTGGGGAAAAGAGGAGGGACGCATCAGCTCTGATTCTTTAGCCCGACCCAAAACCGGGAGAAGAAAGGAAAAGCTTTTCTATTTTCGCCAGAGGAAGGAGGGAAGAAGGGAAATAGTCAAAAGGTAAGGCCCGCCGATGAGGAAAAAAGGGGAAGAGAAATTCCAACTGCTCTTCCCAAAGGGAGAAAAGGGAACGTCACGATCAACCCGTGAGAGGGGGAGGAAAGTCATTGTCTCGGGAGTGAGGAACGGGCGAAGACGAGGGGGAAAAAGGAGGGGACAGGGAAGAAGGGGGAGCTTGCTCTGGGGTGGAAATGGAGAAGGGAGGAGGGGGGAGGGCAAAACAGGTCGTGGTGGCCCGACCACCACAAGGGAGGAAGAAAAGGGGAGAGGAGGGGCCACCGACGATTTCTAACCTTCTAGGGAGGGGGAGAAAAGCCCCAAAAAGAGGGAAAAGAGGGGAAAAAAAGGAAAGGAACAATCCTCGATCTCTCTCAACACAAAAAGGAGAAGAAGGGGGGGCTTGCGGCGCCAGAAAGGGGGAGGGGGGGCAAGGGAGCAGAAGAAGAAAGAGCAAGGCGTAGACGCTCTCGGTGACGCGCGGCACGTAAAGGGAAAAGAAAAAAAGGGTGACCGCTTCTACCTTGGGGCAGGAAAAAAAAAGACGGGAAAGAAAAGACAGAAAAGGGGGAAAAAAACAGCCGAATTCGCATCGGCCGGTAACAGGAAAAAAAAGGGAAAGGAGGAAAAAGGGGTTATCTTTACCGCAGAAAAAAAACGTGGGAAGAGGACGAAGAAAAAAGGGGAGTTGGGCAGCGTTTCTGTGGCGGACTTTCTTCCAGGGGAAGAAAAAAAGGAAGGAAAAGGGAGAACCGTGCCCTCCGTGTCCCACTACTTGCTTGGGGGGGGAAAAGGAAACCAGACGGACTGAGGAAGGGAACAGAAAGGAAGGGGGAAACGCCTAATTCACTGTCTACAATTAAAAAAAAGAAAAAAAAAAAAAAAGGGGAATATTCAACCTGGCTTCAACTTCGTTCTCGCGGGTAGGGGGGGGGGGGGGCGGAGCGAGAAAAAAGGAAATGAGGGAGAAGAAAAAAAAGGGAGGAAGGGTGCAGCGTGAGCCGCGAGAAAAGAAAGGAAAGAAGGAAGGGAACATTCATTTTATTTCGATTGAAGGAAAAAGCAGCAAGAGGGTGGAGAAAGAAAGGCGGGAAGGTTGTCGTCGTCGGGTACGTCGAGGAAAGGAAAAAGGGAAGATGAAAAAGTCTTCAGCGATATGTGGTCTCCTTCTGACACCAGGAGGGGAATAAAAAACAATGCTGAGAGAGGTAAGAAAAAAGGAAAAGAGAGGTGGGAAGAGGCCGGGCTCGATCTCTTGTAAAAAGAGAAGGAGAAAGAAATCTCTTTTTCTGCCGTTCCAAAAGGGAGAAAAGGGGAAACGTCAGGAGGGGGAATACGCAGAAAAAAGGGAAGGAAGGCAGAAGGGACTGCCTCGTTCAACGGCTTCGAGCTGGCCGGAAGGAGAAAAAAAAAGGGAAACATTCTTACCTGTCCTTTTCGGGAGAGGAAAAAAGAAACTGTCCTGAGGGCCAAAAAGGAGAGGGAAGTGGACGTAGCCCAATGCATCGTCCGAAAGGAAAAGAGAAAGGGGTAGAAGGGTATGCTCTTCATTTCTTTGGGGGGGGGGGGAACGCCAAAAAGGGGGAACGGAAAAAAGAGAGGGATTGTTTTTTTCACCAGCTGCGTGGGAGAAAAAGACGAGAGTTCTTACCCGTCATTCCCCAGAGGAGGAGAAGGAGGAAAGTGGTCAAAAAAAAAGAAAGTGAAAGAGGGAAGAAAAAATAGCGCTCCGTCCAGCTCGTAGTAGCCCGAGGAAGGAAAGAGGAGGGAAGAGGGACAGCGATTTCCGCCTTAGTAAGGGAAGAAAGTGAAGAAGAGAAGAGGCGTAAGAAAAAAAAAAAAAGAAACAAAGGTCGTCTTGGTCTCGCTGACGAGGGTGTAAAAAAAGAAAAAGAAAGGGGGAGAAGAGAAATCCTTCATCTATCTCATTCTGTAGCTAAGAAGGGGAAAGGAGAAACGAAAAAAAAAGAGAGAA
>Ga0179593_1521067_pt1 | contig 14434 bp, 19 predicted proteins | sample CZODoug2_1_08_16_FD_185931 | JGI IMG/M metagenome (GOLD analysis project Ga0179593, IMG submission 185931) | Vadose zone soil fungal communities from Angelo Coast Range Reserve, California, USA - CZODoug2_1_08_16fungal (PacBio error correction) | ecosystem: Environmental > Terrestrial > Soil >...
TTTTATCATTTACCGATGGACAAAGGAGAGTGGGAGGAGCGCAACTAGAACAGAAGACGAGAAGAAGGAAAAATTTAGGCGTCTGGAAAAAGGGAAAGGGGAGGGGGGGATGAACGGAAGTCTCTATATCCCTCTGGCCGCCAAGCGATAAAAGATGGATCAGGGTGCGAACCAAAAACAGCAACAGGAAATAGCATATCCCTTTGGGGGGGAAAAAAGTGACATGCTTATAAACCTCACTTAAGAGGGGGGGAAGGAAGATCACGCCTCTGCAACTCTTTAAAGCAGGAAGCAAGGAAGAGAAAGGACGCAGAAAACTGACACCAAAATAACAAAAAAAAAGCAAGAAAAGAGAAAATTGGAGGAACGATGACATTGGGGGGAGGGGAAAGCGGGGAGGCATAAGATTCCCAAACCTAGGGGGGAGGAGAGGGGAAGGGGCACGTTTTCCCTTTGGACGGGGAAGGGGGGAAAAAAAAAGGGGAGCTGACCCAATTAACGGAGAGGAAGAATGGGGGGGAGAGTGGTAAGTCCTTTCGAAGGGGAAGGGTACAGCTACTGATCGCTTACCCCTCTCTGCAACAGAGGGGAGAGGGCTGGATCACAGCCGAGTGGAAACCTTCGAGAAAGGGGCAGGAGGGAAAAAGGGTAAGTAGACTGACACGCTCGGTTTTAGGCAACTCAAGGAAAGGGAAGGTAAAAAAAAGGGAGAAAAGGTGCTATTTGAAACGGGGAGGGAGCCTGTCTCTTGTGCCCCGAAGGGGGGGAAAAACAGGAGCATTGGCTGTTCCTATTAAAACGGAGGTAGAGGTGTTTAGACTGGGCTCATCGGACCAAGAAAAAGAAGAAACACAGCGCCAACCCAGGGAGACCGCAAAATCCTCTCACCTTAGAAAAGAAGAGGAAGTAGGAGCAGACTAAGAAAAATTCCGCTAAAATCACGCGGAGGGAAAGGGGAAGAGGACAGGATTTGAGCACTACTTTCTACGGAGGGGTGCGCAAAGGTGAACAGGGGAGAGAGACATCAAACACAAAGGGAGGGGGGAAGGAATCGACCACTGTAACCCAGATTTTCTCAACATCAAAGGGAAAGGAAGTACTGGAAATACCATTCACGCCGAGGAGGGAAGGGGGAGGGAGTCTCTAATAACCGAAAAAGAGGAAAGGAGAAAGGGGAGACGTCCGGATAATTGCGCGACGTATTCCTTTTGTTTTTTTAGGTCGATTGGTAGCAAAATAGGCTCTTCTTCAGGGAATGAAAAAGGAACAAGCGACAAAAAACGGAAACATCCGGAAGGATGGGGGAACATCCAATGCTTTCCGGGGGAAGAAAGGAATCCGTTCTTGTGCCCAAGAGGAAAAAAGAAAGACGGAAGTTTTAATAACTCGAGGAGGGGGGAGGGGGAGAGGCCCAAGGGTATTCAGAAAGGGTCGGTTGCCTACCCCCAGAGAAGAAAAAAGAATATGTGGCGCGGCCGTCCATACTACGGAAGGGGGAAAACTGTGATCCAGCCCTCTTTGACGAAGAGGGGGGGAGAGGAGGGGGAGAGCGATCCGCCTGACATGCAACACTGAAAAAGGAAAAGACAACCTCTGCTTCATCTGCTGGAATAAGGAAAGAAGAGGGGTCCAAGGCCAGAATTTCAGCGCAACAAGGGAAAGAAAAAAGGGGATCCGAAGTGGGGTCAGATATGGAGAAGGGAAAGGAGAAGGAACCCTCTGGTAAGAGGCAATTGGAGGGGGGGAGTGGGCCTTTTTTCGTGGGGGGAAAGGGAAGGAAATTGTTTTCATAGGAAGGCGAAGGATTTAAGGAGTTGAAAGGAGGGAAAAGAGCAAATATGCATTTCGGGGAGGGGAAAGGAAAACATTTTACCAGAAGGGAAGGGGTGATTCTCCCACAAATAGGGGATAAGACTGCTTAAGGCCCTCCAAAGGGGGGAAGGGGGAGGGGAAGAAAGGGAAGATAAGGCTGAATAATCTGCTGGGGGGGAAAAAGACACATCATCCCTTGCCCAAGGAGGGGCGGATATGGCCAACAGAGGACTTGCCGGACATAGTTTTTCGCGGCGAGAAGGAAAGAGGGCAGGGTGGGGGGGTGGGGGAAAAATCTCTCTCTCCTTTCCGGAAGGGGACAATGCAGATTAATTTCTTGCCAAGGAAGTGGGGGGGGGGGGAAGTACCGCGCCATCGCCGAGGGAAGGGAAGGGTAAGTTCCTGATGAATTTCCGGGGGGAAAGAAGAGGACTAGCTGCCTACTCTCATGTCCAAAAAAGGGACAAGAGCTGTTGAATGAAAAGGTAAAAGAAAGGGTGTGGCCCATATCGAAATAGCGAGGTCTTGTCTGAAGAAAAAGAAAAGTAAATTAAAGCCACGATACATGGGGGGGGAGGAAGAAGGAATAAGGGACAAGAAGAGAAAGCGTTCCTCAAAAAAGAAGAAAAAAGGGCGACGAACGGAATCCAGGAAGGAGGGAAAGAATATGTGTCCTCCATTGAGAAAAGAAAAAAGTGTCGGATTCCCCCTGTCATCCTGGGACGGAAATTCGTTGCTAACCTCACGGAGGGGGGAGGGAGAGGAGTTGAAAGTCGAAGAACGGTTAAAGAAAGGGAAAACAATTCATGAGTAGGAGGAGGCTGGACTTTTACAAACATTACACGGGGCAACACTGATAATTTTGAGGGGATACGAAAAAAGGAAGGTGAGGAATGAATAGAATCACAAGAGGGACCTGTCTACCTGTTGACCGCCGCAGGGGAACAAAGCACAGAACTCCTCCTGAAGGGGGTGAGAGGACCATTTGAGTTCTGAATGACTTTGCAAAAAAAAAAGGGCGGTTCTCCCACTACCATCTCTTCAGAGGGAAGGAGGGGGAAAATCGAAACATATCGGAACAGAGGGTCACTTCTGAAAAGGGAAAAATTGGGAAATATTCATAAAGTTATTTCTTCTGGCAGACTTGGTGGAGATGGAGTCAGCTTTTCACCTTAGAAAAGGGGGGGGGAAAAAATGTATCGGTGGCGCTCCTTTCATTTAGGGAAGGGGGAAGAAGAAAGCGAGAACTGTCAGAGATGTCTCCGGAGGAACAGAGTGTCTGAATTTTTTTGAACAGGGAGGGAGAAGCCTCAGAAGCGGGAGTCTAAGGTAACGAAAAGAGGGAAAGAGGAAGGGACATTTACAAGGAGGTCTATGGAAGAAGCTGGCAAGCCCTTTACCCTGGGGACGGGAAAAAAGGGTGAACCTGACGTCCAGGAAAAGAAGTTTTGATCCAGGGGAACGAGGAAAAGAACGATTGACCTCTGAGGGAAGAGCAAAACTTATAACAATACTTACTGAGGGGAGAAGGGGACAAAAAAATTGAGGCCCTGGGATGAGTTGGAGCTATGGCTAAATCGGGGGAGGGAAAGGAAATATTTCCCTTGACGGCCCCCCGAGGAAACAATGTGATAATTCTTCATTCGAGAACAGGGAAAGGGGGGTGGAGAACCCTTCCAATTCGCTATGTTACCAATGGTGAAGAAAAAAAAGAACCGGCATGAAATATTTTGCGATGGAGAGGAAAGAAGAAAATAGTAATACGTCCTGAAGAGAAAGGAAAGAGAGACACTCAAAGACCCAATTCCCGCAACCGAAAAAGATAAAAAAGTAACGATGAACGAGGGTCATCGTCTCGTGTGAAGGGAGGGAGAAGAGAAAAAACCTTGTATCTCGTGCAGAAGGGGGGATAGGAGAAGGAGGGGGGGCGCCTTGAACATGAACTGCGGAGAATTTATTAGAGGGGGGGAATGGAGGCGAAGTTTTGCAGTCATCGACTTATCAGAGGAAAAAGAGGAAAGAACAAAGTGCTGGATCCCTCCTATGGGAAAGGAAGAAAAGAGACAATATTATTGAGGAAAACGGAGAGGGGACGGAAAAAAGAAGCAGCAACTTTGGGAGGGAGACCATTTCTCGAGTTCTTAAAGGGAGGAGAAGGCGGGCCCCTGAACTGTATGTTTAAGGGGAGAAAAGAGGGGGCTGTTCACGATTCCATGCGGCGAGGGAGTGGGGAAGGGGGAGAAGGATACCCAGGGACTGCTTCTACCACCTCTACCTAAAAAACCCAGGGAAAGAGGAAGAAAAAGGAAAGAGAACCTGTAGCTACTCTACTATACAGGGGAGGGCGAGAGAAATGGGGAAGCGAAACCAGCGGCGTGAAATGGATTCAAGAAAGGAGCAGGAGGAAGGGGTAGCAAGAAGAACGTTCACGGGCTCTCTCTCAAGAGAGGGGAAAAGAGAGAGATCGAACCACTTTTAACCCGGTAGGGGGAGGAAAAGAGAAGGAGGGAAAGAACTGATCAGGTCCTGACTTCCTTTCAAGGACACGAAGAGGAGAGGGATAGGGAAGCTGGCTACGATACCCAAACCTCCATAGAGAAAGGGAAGTAACGTTCTCGTACTTAGGGGAGGAGAAAGAGAGGGGTTTTTCGTGACATTGTGGAAAAAAGAGGAAAGTCCCCGTTACTGGTCAAAGAGAAAAAGGAAAAAAAGCAAGCCGCATTTTAATCGTGAACAAAAAAAGGAAAGACTTCCACTCCTTTCTGGGGGGGGGAGAACGAGAACGACCTTCATGGGAGGGGGGGGGCTCCGAAAGCCTTCCCCAGGGGGGGGAGGGGAAGAGGGGACGTGGCCTAACAAAAGAACAGGGTAAAGAGGGGGGGGGGGGGGGGCAAGACAGTCCATACTACAAGTGGAAAAGAGTGTCCATAACTTGACTCCCGAAGGAATAAGAGCGGCCTTCGCTTCCCTGAAAAAAACGGAAAGATAGGACTTCAATAGATGAATAACTTCTATCATTGAGGGGGGGAAAGAAAAAGAATTTGTACAGGAGTCCACAGGTCCCAAGGAAAAAATGGAAAAAAGGGGGTTTCATATTATTTCCTAGGAAGACTAGACACACTCTGTCCTCTGTAATCAAGTGAAGGAGGGGGGGAGGAGGGCGTGGCCTTGTGTCTTTGTGGGACGGGTGGGGAATGGAAGGGGTGCTAGGCATCTGAGGGGAAAAGGGAAAGGGGAAGAGGAGGAAAAGAGAAAAGAAATCTTCAAGTAGACGCATGTTACTGACAAAGGGGGGAAAAAGGGGGAGGAAAAAGGGGTGAGGTAAATCCAAATCAACTGGTAGAATCTGCGGAAGAGGGGAAGAGGAAGGGGCTTCATAGGAATCTAGAAGAAAGAAGAGTATTTCGCCATCGCTCTCACAGAAAAAGGTTGGACTTTTAGGATCTGGGCAAACTCGGAAAGGAGGGGAAAGGTGCGCTTCTTCTGAGAAAGGAAGGTCCAAAGAGGCCATTTGTTCCAAAAAAAGAAAGCATCTCGAGTTACGATTCAGGGAAAGGGAGAGGGAGAAGGGGGATTACCGCCATCGCCTTCAAGTAAAAGGAGAAGAAAAAGGGTGAATTAAAGGGAAAGTGGACAGCAAGATTCTATCTGCCTGGGGGGGAAAAAGAAAAGGAGAAAGGATGGAATTACGGGGGGGGGGGAAGAATAGCGATCCTCTATTTCGTAGGAATTACAACGCCAGTAAATTTAATCAAGGGGGGAAAGAAGAGAGTACTACAAGCTTACTGGATACGGGGGAAAGGAAGGGGAAACAAGAAAACAAATGGCCGCTACAAAATCGGAAGAAGGAAAAAAAGGTTAGAAGAGAGTTTGCCTAATTGAAAGAAGAGAATATGGTTTCGGGATTCCACGGGAAAGACGGAGGAGAATGGTCTGGCGACCTCACCAAATGGTGTAAGACATTGGGGGGGGGACTGAGAGCTCAATTTATCAGCGTCAAAAAAAGGAGGGGGGAGGTGGCTTTGACAACATTCTTTTCAAGGAAGAAGGAGAGGCATAGCTCAAACAACAAAAGGGAAAAAGGAGAGGAACGCAAATGAAAAGGGGGGGCCCGCATGTTTTTCACAAAGAAAAAAAAAAAGGCAGTTGTGTTGCCGCAGAATAAAAGAAAAGGAGTGAGAAGGAAAAGCATGTGACTGACATCACAAGGGGGGAAAAAATAAAAGAGCGGACGGGGAAAATGGATTACCGGAAAAAAAGAAAAACAAGATAGTGCGGCATTTTTTCTTTCAGAGGAAAAGAATAAAAGTTGGCAATTATTCTATCAGCGTGAGGAGAGGTGGTTAGGGGAGCGGACCCACAAAGTGAGTCAAAGGAAAAAACGGGGTGGTAGCCGTAACGGTATTCCTCGAAAAAAAAAAAAAAAAACTGTATCTTGGCTCTACCAGGGAAAGGGAGGGGGAAAACTAGAGATCTCTCTTACAAAAGAGAGGGAGAAGGAGATGGTGAGGACTTGGTGGGGGGGAAGGAAGGGAAGCTCGCAGCTTAACCTAATCCCTGGCCAGAGGAGGAGGAGAATTTTTACGGACTGCGATTTCGGGAAAGAAAAGGAAGAAAGATCAGTGGAATGCCTGACCTGACAGGAAATCAGAGAAGTGGATGTGAAAGGGAAAAACGACGGGCAAAGCAGTTAACCTCTCCTGGGGAAGGAAGAGGAAGAAGGACGAGTGGTAAGATCAAGTCAAAATTTGAGCCAAGGGGAAGGGAGGACCGAGCGAGGCTAATCGATTAAAAGGGGGGAGAGAGGGAAGGCCAACGATTCCCACCTTTTGATGAATGAAGGGGAGAAACAGGGGAGATGGCTAAAAAAGAAAAAAAAAATGCGCAGTATGGTACCATGTTTTCAGTAACATGAAGGAAAAAAAGGGGGGGCGATTTTCTAAGAGAGAAGAAAAAATCTTTCAAGACCTTCGCATGAAAGGAAAAGGACGCCCGCCCTGACCAAAGGGAAAGAACCCAGAAAAGCTCTCCCCTTTCTTTAAAGGGGGAAAAGGAGGGGGAGGGGGACAGAGACAGAAGATGACCAAACCTGCGAGGAGGGAAGGGGAAGTTGACATGTTGCTGCTGAAAAATTAGGGAAAAAGAAAAGGAAAGGAAGCGGGGGGGGGGGGGGGGGGGGGGGGGGGGGGGTGAAAGACAGTGTCTGGCGAAGTTTTTCATGTCAGAAGAGGAAAGAGAAGGAAAAAATGAGCAATATTCTTTACTCAAGAAGGAGGGGAAAGTCAAGAAGAGAAAAATAGTAGGAGCGACACGGATAGGGGTGGAAAAGGAAAAAGGGGGGGGGGGAAGGGAGTCTCCTTCTTATTGGAGGTGGCGTAATCTTTCCCCTACTTATTTTGAGGGAAAGGAAGGAAAAAGAGTACAACGTGAGGATGCTTTCGTGGTGTAGGATGGGAAAAGAAACTGGAAGACGATTTGCAGCAGAAAAAAAAAAGAAAAAAAAGGAAATAAGTCGCATCAAAAAATTTAGGACGGGAGAAACGTCCGCGCGCCTACTCGACCCTGGGCAGGGAAAGGAAAAGACGTCGACGACCTCTTCGTTAACTTCTTCAAGAACCTGGAGGGGAGTTGCCAGGAAGAGATGTTTCTCAAATCTCCCATTGTTCCAGGGTAAGAAAAAAAACGGAGGGTAGATATATATCGAGAAGAGGGTGCTGCAACATCCTCATACCTTATGCGCAAAGAAAGGGGGAAAGAAGCGGCGTACCGCGGCATTTTCTTTATTATGCTGGGAAAGACACGAAGAGGCGCGACGGTGGCGCTTCCTGAGGGGCTAGAAAAAGAAGGGGTTTTTCAGGAACTAAAGGTCTAGGAAAAGAGGGAGTTCCTTTTCGCCTTCTCCCAAGGAAAAAGGGAAGGGGGAAAGAGGAAGGGAATCGGTAACATACAAAGAAAGGAAAAAATTCAACCTCCGTTCGGAAAAGAGAAGAGAAAGGAAAGTAATTTTAATAAATAGGAATTGGGAAAAGAAAAGTTTTTCTTCTTCGGGGAGAGGGGATAACCGAAGCCCTTTCATCAGAAGAGAGGGGGGGAAGGAAAATAAGAGGGGGAATAGTTTTCTGACACTAAAGGTGCTAAAGACTTTAGAGCTTGTTAAAAAAGGGGGAAAAAAGCGAAATCCGTCGCTGTACCTTCAAACTTCGCACAGAAAAAAAGAATAGCTGAAGAGAAAGTTAAGGGGGTCACGCGCACAGATTTTACATTGAAGAAAGGGTGAAAAAGCAACCTCAGAGAGCCGAGGTTGGGAAAGAAGGGAAAGGAGAAAAAACCAGATGTTCATAGGAGGGGGGGGAGTGCGGGGCGTGGCCTTGGGGTAGTTGGGGGGGGGAAAAAAGAAATTGTGGATAGTCCTTCTTCAGGGAAGGGGGGGGAAAAAAATCGGAGGGATCGTAGAACTCGCCAATAAGAGGCGTTCACGCCTTCCGAACATCGGCGAAGGGGGAACGGGGTGAGTCCCACCCATATCCCCTGTCTACCTGCGAAGGAAGAAAAGGGGGGAGAAAAAAAAGGGAATATAGAGACTGACAAGAATCGAAAAAAAAAGGAGAGGGCAAAAGCATCACTGGTCCCTCAATTTTGACTTTTGAGGGGAAAAAAGGAACCTGCACTTGTTCATAGTTTTCTCGGCTACAGAAGGAAGGGGAAGGGGTTCAAGGAATAAATCTCTCTCGAGGAGGGAAGAAAAGAAGAAAGGAAGGGAGGAGATCGATTAAAAAGAGAAAATGCTACGAATTTTCACTGATCTGGAGGGGGAACACATGGTATCCTCAAGAGGAGAATGGAAGAAGAAAGGACAAACAAGTCATACAAAGAAAGGGGAAAGAAGAGTTTGGAAGCGAGAGGGGAAGTACCCTTACACGCTTAAGGAAAAAAAAAAAAAGGGGGAATTACTACAGCTTCCTTATCGGGTGACAAGGCGGACTCAAAACACTAACAATCTGCAAGGAGGGGGGGATGGAAAGCAGGGGCCATGAATGAATGTAAAAAAAAGGAAACGCAAAATGCCTACTATATGGGAGAGGAAAGAAGCAGGTACGTCATCTTTTGAGGGAGAACGGGAAGGTAGACATTGCCTTTTGAATTAGAAAGGGGGGGGGGAAAGGGGAAAGAGGGGAAAAACATCTTATGGGGATGGTTTGACAAACTTCTTTTCACAGGAAAAAGGGCTTTAATCGAAAGTAAAAAAGGGAGTAGGGGACAATAGAGAGGGATAAAAGGAGCACATGGGGCCCTGGATTGTAAAAGCCCTAACTCAGAAGAAGGGGGGACAGCGATCCACAATGGAAGGAAAAGCAATGTCTAATCAACTAAGGTGAAAGGAAGAAAGGGAGACGGTACGTAACCTGGGGGAAAAGAAGGTCCTGCATTTCAGGGAAGGGGAAAGGAAAACGAGTCAGATCAGGGGGCAATTACCTCTAGGGGTAGCGTCTCTGGGGGTGGTGGGGGGGGTTAAGTGCTTCAAGAGTGAGAGGAAAAGTATCCTTCATAGGAGAAAAAGGGAGGGCTGTCTCTGGTAAAACTGCGTGGGGGAGAAAATCGCGATACTCTCAAGATATGTAGCCGTAAGGAAAAGATTGTATAGACTTTTTTTTGGGGAAGAGGAAGGAAAGAGGGAGGCGACAAGACTTCCAGCAGAGGAATGTTAAGGAAAAACCTGTCGAGGGAGAAAACAACGATCTGCAAGTTTCAAGGACCGTGGGGCCGGGCGAAGAGATGATTTTCTGAAGGGGAAAAAAAATATGGCCCTCCGGTAAATCTTCGTGAAGAAACAAGAAGGACGAGGTGGCCATCTCCAAATTCAAAAGGGGGGGATGTGCGAGCGATGGGCTAAATCTATTAACGAGATATATAAAGGGAAGAACAAAGCGATTCCACCTTTTGATGATGAAAAGAGAAGAAAAGAGACTAACCACCGCCAAATTCGCGAAGGGAAAAGGGGTTCAGTAACATTTCGTAGAAAAACCGGGGGGAGGGGAGAGTCAGACTATCTCGAAAAGGGATGAAGAAGTAAAGGAAGTAATATCACCAATGGCCGAGCAAACAGGAAATACACCAAGGCCACTCCCGAAAAAGATGAAAATTGGGGGGGGGAGGAAAGAGGGTGTAGTCCTCTTTTTACCGAGGGACCTAAAGATGAACAAAAAGGGATCGGGCAGGGACTTGTAACCTGTTGCTGGAAAAAAGGATGGGAGAGGAAAAGAAAGGGCTTCGCCGTTAGTCAACTGATGTAATCATCTGTGGAAAAGAAAGGGGAAAGCGAAGGATCGCTATACCCCTCTCTTCAGAAAGAAAAAAAAAAAGAAAAAAAAAAAAAAAAAAAAAAAAAAAAAAAAAAAAAAAAAAAAAAAAAAAGAAAAAAAAGGAAAAAAAAGAGAAAAAAAGAAAAGAAAAGAAAAAAAAAAAAAAAAAAAGAAAAAAAAAAAAAAAAAAAAAAAGAGAGAAGAAAAAAGAAAACAAGAAAAAAAAACAATCTTTAGCAAGATGTCTTTATCAAAAGAAGGGGGAAAAAGGGGGCAAGCGAGAAAGAGTATTCTCGGACACAGCGAGGGGGGGAGAAAAAGCAGACACTGGGGCATTCTTTCGAGAGGAAATTAAGAGGGAAAAGGAGGAGGAGCGCGGTGTCCCCAAGTTAGGGGGGAGGGTAGGCAGTGGGATGTTCAAAAGAAATAAAAAGGAGGGAAGGGTCGGGGTTGTTGAAGAAAAACGAACTGGACTCACTATCTGACTAGAAAAAGAGGAGAAAAAAAACCATGAATACGTCGCTCAAGGGGAAGAGAAAGAAAGAGGAAAAGGAAAGAACGAAAGGCGGTATCTATCAGACTAAAAAAAGAGCGCTAAAAAGGGGGGGGGGACGGTAAAGGATTCAAGAAGAGGGACAGAGGATGTTTTCGCAAATCTCCCGTTTTCACAGGTAGGAGAAAAAAAAAAGGAAGGGAGAGGAAAAAAGAGGAATCTACCAAGGGGGAAACAAATAATAAGCAGACCTTACGAAAATAGGAGAGAAGGGAAGGAAGGCGGAAGAGAAGGGTGAACTTGTCTGCAGAAGTCCCAGGTCGTGAGTCGCGGAAAGGGAAGGAAAGGGGGAGAAGACAATTGAGAAACGTATTCCACGGGGGTGGGGAGGGAAGCAGCTCGTCGTCCATTTCCTGGGCACCGGAAGGAAAAAGGAAGCAGCAGGGGGGACATGGTCTTTAAAAAAATGCTCCTGTCGTCATACTTCAAAAAAAGGAAGAAAAAAGCAGACGATAATAAGAAGGAGGGGGGAAAGAGGGGAGCTCGAAAGCTGCCCCGCGTGGGAGGGAGTAGGAGGGGAAGAACCAGAGGAAGTCCAGCAATAATAGGGGGGGGGAGAGGAAGAAGTAGAAGTTTTCCAAGCGGCTGTTATCCCATCCCTCTTGAGAGAGGGGAGGGTATAGCGAGCAGGCTCTTACCGCAAAACTTCGAAAAAGAAAGTGAGGAGGGAGGACTAACGGCGAGCCGTTCCTGGGGAGAGAAAAGAAGGTGCAAAAATAAACTTCGCAGGGAGAAAGGGGGAAGCTCTATGTCCTCTTTACCGAAAGAAAAAAGGGGAAAAGAAAAAAAGGGGAAATGCTTTTCTTGTCTTGCACCTTGGGTGTCTTGGGGGGGGGGCGGAATTGTTGCTATTTCATGGGGAAGGATTGAAAGAGGGTCAGCAGCCTAGAGGAAGGGACAGGCGGTTTTCTAACAATGGGGAAGGGGAAAGGGGGTACCATAGAGAAGTTTCCGGTTTGAGTATCCCAAAGCAAAAAAACTGGTCTAGCCCTAGTGAAAATGAGAAAAGGGGGGAATGGGGCTTGACATTGGGACTCTCGAGAGAGGAGCCATCTCTCTCACATCAGAAGGGGAAATAAAAAAGGGGGGGAGGATATGGAACACTCGCCCTTAAGTGGGACTGTGTGAGAAAAAAAAACCGAGTCAAGCGTTCCAAGGGGGTAAGGTGCAATGAGACATGAGCTTCCGGAGAAAAATGCAGATTAAGGATTGCCTATTTCGGGGGTGAAGAAAAGAGGAAGTAAGAAAAAAATGCTACTAGGTTTTCATTATACAGATGAGGGGAAAAGGGTAGCCGCCAATCTTCGAGACGGACGAACTAGAGAAAAAAAAAGAGCTTTTTCAATGACGGAGAGGTTGGAAATGAGCGAACTCTAGTTCTACTAACCCTTACACTGCCAATCCAGATCCTTCAAGGGACGATTACTACAAGCTTACGGATAAGGGTTACAAGAGAGAAAAGGACACTACAAACCGAAATGAAGCGGATCGAATCATTGAAAAGGGTGGAAAAGGGAGAGAAATGTGACTCACATAAAAGTTAGGATTCCAACTTTCATCCGGTAGAAGGGGGAGGGGAAACAGGCCCCTTAGTGATGTGAGAAAAGTGGGGGAATTCTAAGCTATGGGGATGACACAAGAGTATTAGGGGGGATGTACCTTGCTTGACAAACATTGGAGGGAAAAAAAAGTACTTGGGGAAGCGTCAACAAAAAAGGGGGGGGGAGGAGGAATTCTCTAGAAAAACTTCGCCTTGTAGAAGGGAAAAAGGGGGGAAAAAAAAATCCAGAAAAATACCATAAGGGGGGCAGCGATCCCATTTAAGAGTAGAAAAAAATGAAAATGTATCAAACTAGGGGAGCACGAAAAGAGGAAGGAAGGAGAAAAGAAAAGAAACCCTATATTCGGCGTGGGGAGATTCTTAAAACAGATAGGGGGGAAAGGGAATTGATAATGCGGGAGAGGAAAGAGGTTATTTGTCGGGAACGAGTGAGGAAATTTTCACCCTTAGAAGAAGGAAGGACCACTTTATCGTGTTGCTATGTGAAGGGGGGAGGTGGTAAGAATAGAGATGGGACTGGGAAACAGAAGAGTAACAAGCTCTGTGTATTACTGGTGGGGGGGGGGGGAAATGACGCGTAGACAAAAGCTTAAAAAGGTACCGTCCAAAGTCAGATAATGAAAAAGGAGAAGGGGGAGGGCAGAGCTTGGGGAAAGCAAGTAATCTGCATTGTCCATTCCTGGAAAGGAGGGGGGGGAGAGGATTTTCATCATTTAAACATATGGAAAGGAGGGGGGACCTCGGGACCTCTGCTGGGAGAGGGGAGGGGCAAAGAAAGGGGACAGGAAGAAAGGTAACTTATTCAGTGGACGAGCGATGTCTCATCTCTTAAAAGGAAAGAAAGAGAAAGAAGCCAAGACGTTCCACTCTTTGAAGAAGGAAAGAGGGTGGGGTTACTCCCCCCGGAAGGAAGGAAATGGTTCACAGGACATGAGTAGACCAGGTGGGGGGGCGAGTCTACTATCTCTCCTGAGGAAAGAGGGAAAAGAAAGGAAGGAACAATTTCCTCTCAAAACCGGAAACAAAAAGAAAAAAAAAAGAAAAGCATATCTCCACGGGGAGGAAAAGAAGGAAGAGGAGACGGTTAAACGATACATTACCAAGATCGGGCAGGGGACGTTTTTCCATGTTGAGAGGGAAGGAAAAGAAGGATCGCCGTTGTCCTCTGTGTGAGAAAGAGGTAGGGGGGGTGAAGGTAGCGACGGATCTCTATACAAGAGAGGAAAAAGGAAAAAAGGATGGAGTCAAAACGATTTGAAAAAGAGTTCCTTCGCGCCAAATATTATTCTCTGAAAAGGGAGAGGGGGAACTAGAAAAAACAAGAAGACAACTTTTCAAGGATGGGAAAGAGGAAGGTAGGAAAACTTAGGAGGCGTGATCTGCGCTGGTGGGACAGGTGGGGAAGAAGAAAAAGTAAATGAGAAAATTTGTCTTTGAGAAGGAGGATGCGGGTCCTTTGGGGAAAGGGGAGGAATGATTACCATTAACTTGGGAAAAGAAGGAAGAAAAGAAAAAAAAGGGAATACGTCACTCGCAGGGAAGGGAAAAGAAAAGTCGAGAGAGACCTCGACGTAGTAATCGAGAAGAGGGAAGAACTCAATCGAGCGTGACTGGATTCAATACCTTATAAGGAGGGGAGAAAGAGGGAGAAAAGGAAGAACCGGTTCACTTTTTCTATCTCTACATAAAAAAGGGGGGGGGGAAAGAAAAAGGGGACCCTGAGATTTTCTCAAATCAGAACGAGGAAGAAAGGAAGGAAAAAGGGGAAGACGTCTGCGTCCGTCTTCATTTTGACTTGAGGAAGAGGGAAGAGACAGGTAGAGGAGATCTCAGACGTGCAGAGGAGGAGGGGAAAATGGGAAAACGAAGATTCCATACTGGGGGGTGGGGTACGCGCAACTCGTCATTTCCTGGAGAGCCCATGAACAACTACAGAAAAAAGAGTGAAAGAAATGATCCCCTTTCGATACTGACACCTCCGTTACGGGAAAAAAGAGGGAAGATACCTTAAGGAAAGAAAGTGGGGAGAGAAATCATAAAAGGGGAAAGGAGGTAGAGGTTAACTACAGCAAGGTTCGGACGAAGTCTTGGCGCGGAAGGGCCATAAAGGGTAAATCCAGATGTGAGAAACCTCCCTCAAGGAAAAAAATGTGGGTCAGATCTTTTCATACTAGAAGGAGGGAAAAGTCAGAAAGAAATAGGATTAAA
>Ga0179593_1554460_pt1 | contig 14434 bp, 13 predicted proteins | sample CZODoug2_1_08_16_FD_185931 | JGI IMG/M metagenome (GOLD analysis project Ga0179593, IMG submission 185931) | Vadose zone soil fungal communities from Angelo Coast Range Reserve, California, USA - CZODoug2_1_08_16fungal (PacBio error correction) | ecosystem: Environmental > Terrestrial > Soil >...
AAAAAGTTCGTTGCGACAGCCCGAGTTGAGGGGCTCTCTGGCATTGTTCGGGTTAGGGGATGAGACGCAGCCAGGCCACGAAGACAGGTCCGAAAGAACAGACTTTGAAAAAAGCGAGACTAATCGCCATCAGCGAACGCGGCTGGTATGACGTATATTCACGGAAACAGCGGGCCCAGCCGAACTGGAGGAAAAGCTTAGGATCTCCAAGATCCAGGCACGAGCAACAGACGTTCTCACATTGTTGACTCCTGAAAACAGTCTAAGAAGAGCTGTGCCAACTCCGCGATCTAAAAGGGCGATAGAAAGGCAAAGGATTGCAGACTACAAGATAAACGCTTGCTGCGCCTTTCAGGACGAAAGGGACTCTTAAAAAAGAAAGGATGGCGACCATCGGACCTTTTCAGGGAGACGGAAGCACATTCCGCTGTAGGGGGACACAAGCGGTCGGGCGCAGAAAAATCTTCAGAGAAGGGGTGAGCTTTTCTCCGGCGTTGGACTGGAAAAAAGAGAGTAAGGATCCGCGTTGCCTTATTCTGCTATAGGAACGCGATCGAATGCAGACTTCAGTGCCCTCAGGACCAGATCGTCAAAAGGGAGAGGGTATCGATGAGGCCGTTTTCAGGTGAAACACCTTTTGAGAGGACCATTGACGTCCCGGAACGAACCAAGGCCCAGAGCGGGATCGCAGAGATTTACTGGGGGGGATCAAGAGACAAAGTGGGGTAAGACCCGGCAGCCCAATGAGAAGACGTGCGTAAAACTAATCGTGACGGAGGGAGGACAGAGTTAACCGGCCCCCAGGGGAAGTTCAGGCGAAAATTTTTTAAACGAATGCGCTGCAAGCAGTCGGCGAATAGGGGAAGAGGGATCTGCGGGGAAAGAGTTATAGAGACCCCTCTCAAAAAACAAAAGGGGGGAAAAAGAGACTAGAGCCGATCCGGGAACGAAACATACGCCAGAATTGCTGGGTGCGGCGCATAAAGCTCTCGACTTGAGAAGGGGAAGACATAGAAGGGCCGGGCACAGGAGGTCCTCGAAAAAAGGGTCCTGCTGAGGAGAGGAAAAAAACACATCTGGCAAGCGGGACCACACTGGGATTGGAAGTGCAGCTGACCCCTTTGAGAAACACAGCGAAAGACCATGTACGATCTAGATCCTCGAGAGGAAGAGAAGCCGACGTGGGGGCAGAGTCCGGTCACGGGAAATTGTAAAAGTGAGAAAAGATCAATGTGTGAGGGAAAGGCAGTTCAGGATGGGGAGCACGATGATGAGTCTCGAAATTCCTCCGCTCAGAATAGCTTTGTGCATCAGTCAGGGGGGCTCTTGTTGTCATAATGTGAAACCTGGCTGCCTGTGCGCCTGTTCTGCCAAAGCATGTTTGATGACGATATTAGGCTCGTCGGGGGGGGGGTTATGTCGGCGCGCTGTCGGATCGAAGCAACGCGGCAGGGCAGACTCTGATGGAAGAGCGTCTTCACCGGTCTTAGCAGGGGAGGGAATACCTACAGCGCCGGAGCGAAAAAGACATCGGGAGATCGAAAAACTCGCGTGAGGGCGTGAAGTATACGGGATATCGCATAACGAAAATCCCGGAAAAGGGGATTTCAGGAGGGAAAGAGCGGGCTTAACAGCTGAAGAACGAGCCGATTTGTGATTAAGTCTAACGGGGAAGAAAACGGGGGCGTTGCGTCTAGAGCAGGTTCGAGGAGGATGGCAAACCTACCGTCTGACCATCAACCGACTTTTACCGGAAAAAGGAAAGTCAGGTAAGGGGGGAGGGAAGCGAGTTTGCTGGGGGAAGGAATGGGGAAGGGATCTAAAGTCGAGTGATCCGGTGATGAAATAAGAGCCGAGACTAATGTTTGAGACTAGCAGAGGAAGCTGGTGATACAGAAGTTGAATCCTATAAAAGAAGTCCGCCGAGGCCGATGAAAAGAGGCCGAACGTGAGACCTTACCATGTCAAAAGAAACGAAAGGCAAAGGAACAAAAAGCGAAATCCACTACCTAAAGGGAACACGACGCTTGATTTCAATGCTCAGATGCTCACCCAACAAACCGATGATGGCGACGCCCATGCTAAGCAATAAGTGAAGGGACCGAAGCAGGCTTGAACTGGGAAAGGTGCAGCGGAGATTAAAAAAAAAAACTCGGGGGTAAAAAAGGCTAAAATCCGGTAGAGGAGAACATCTTGGTATACAGCAAGGCATGGTGGCGCATCGCGGAGAAAGGACATTGTGATGAGAAAGGAAGAGGCGGTTTAGAGGTAGTGTCAGAAGGGTCACAAAAAACATGCCGGAGGCCTACACCCCACCATTCGTAGTCCGGAGAAAAAATCGCGGGGGGAGGAGAGCCGGGTATCAGGAAAAAGGCCAGGGCAAGAACCTGAGTCGAGGGGAAAACTTCAGATAGGAAAAAAAAGACTTGAAAATGCGCGTTCCAGTTCGCAGGTTTCTTACTGTAATCGGAGAAAAGGCTGTATATACGCGGCATATTCTGATGGTCCGGATAAAGAACCAAAAAAAAGAAAAAAGATCAAGGGGGAAGAAATCTTCCGTTCTTGGGAAAGAAATCTGAAGGAGAACTTGGGCATGAAGAGCGGCCTAAAGGATTTTACGAGCCACTACTTATCACTTGAACAGGCAATAGGGACGCTGTCGACGAACCCGAAATTAAATCCAAGGAGCAGAGTAGGGAAAAGGCGGCCAACCTCAATGTAAGGATCTCGCGGTCGCCCAATCCTCCTCTCTCGCTCAACGAGGGGGGAGAGGGGAAGGATCTCCACTTATTGTGTTCCATTCAGAGTTTTCTGGAAGAAAGGGGGGGGGAATTTGGGAGGAGGGCCAGCCTTCAACCACTGACCATGAACAGCTTCCCTCCAACCGTTCAGTGCGTTTCGTGCGTGGGGGGGGGGGCAAAAGACGCGGGTTGGCAGAGGAGGAAATAAGAGGAAGAAAAAGCGACAGGACCCTGCAGGTTTTTTCAAGAGAAATGACTCGCCCATGTGGACGCACGTGGGGGAGGGACCTGGGAATTAAGAAAGACGTCTTCTCACTGGGAAAAAAGAGAAAAAGTCTGGTGAGAGGAAGGGAGCGTGCCTCGCTGGAGTCTCGATGGTGAACCGAGAAATCGCAGAGAACATAGTGAGTGCCAATCGTCACTTGCAGGTTTTAGAGGAAAAGTGGAAAAAGGGAGGAAAAAAAAACGAAAGCGTTTGAAAAAATCGGGACCCATCAAAACCGCCACACAGATGTCCGAACCCGCGTTAGTTTCACGCTGGGGAGCGATAGACGGGGGTGATGTCCATCGAAAGCGATTGTCGTAAGTGCCGGTAAGAGAAAAGGAAACAGCGGGGCCCTCGGTAAGGGTTCTGACCAATAGAGAAAAGGCGGGAATAAAGAGGTAAGGGAGTACGACTGAGCCGGGGAAAGACTTGTGGTGGAACCGGCCCCCCCGCGTTGAGTATTCCATTTCCGGCCTCCACCCATCCGGCCCGCAAAGGGAAAAAAAATCTATTGGGCTGTCTATGGGGCCCGGTACGGTTCCTGTCCCACATTGTCACTGCGGCGGCCAGCAGAAAGAAGGAAGTGGAAACGCCTGCGAGGGTTGCTACTCTGGAAGACATTCCATGAAAAAGCGGACATAAAAAGACTGAAGGGCAGAGTCAACGCTAGTAGAGGGGACTCGGCTCTTGGAGGTTGCTGGGGGGGAGAAACCAAGGTGAAAGATACCTTTCCATGCACTCAGTAGGCGCCGGTTCTGAAGAGAAGAGCAGCGATGTTGTGGTAGTGGTTACAGAAGAAAACGGGGAAAAATTTAGACTCAAAAAAAAAACAACTTATTATTAAACTGAGATATAAGGGGGGGGGGGTTTGGTTTGTGTCACTTCTTCAGAATCAATTTAGAAGGGATGCGCATTCGAAATCTCATTGCGAAAAGGAGCCGCGAAGAAAATTGGACTGCGTCAATTGGCTAAAAAAAAGTCCATTAGCGACGAATTCAAATCTAGCAAACTTTTCGGCCCCGAGTCGGGCATGATACGCGAAAAAACTGAAAAGCATGCCCATATGGGTATAAAAAGGGGGTCTCGCCTTTAGTCACAAAGCTGGTGCTCAGTGGGCGCAGCCTAGGGATGAGGGGGTGGGAAAGGACCTGCAAATCGCAAACAACCGAGCTGGACGACTGTGCAAAACGTGATGGTTTCGGCCGGAAGCGGAAAAAAGCCAGCAGTCACCAGAGGGTACGTCGAACGTATTTACGGACAGGGGTAAGCCTTTTCATTCGGAAAAAAAAAGAGGAGGGGGACGATTCCGCCGGGCTGGGCTGAACAGGCAGGCCGTTCAGACCAAGTCTCGTCGCGGGACCACGCTCGGATCGCAAAAAGCAAAAGAACCTCTTCCTGGTTTCGTCAACAGTATTTCGGGAAAAGGGGGGGGGTGGGAGGGAGGGAACGAAAGCATCTGGCAATCCTAGTAACAGAAAGGAGGAAGATAAGACCGCAGCAGTTCCGTATGCGGCACGGCAACAGATGAACAGCGGTGTTATGGTAAAAACAGATTCCTCGATGGGGGACTGAGGATCCGAAATGGAGAAGAAAAAATCAGCAAACGGCGTCCGCGTCCCTATGCGATATCCACAGGTCGAAAAGGGGTTCGGAGGAAGGGTTTCCAATCTACCACAAATCAGTGGGGGAGGAAAACGCGTGCATCTACAAGGCGCCAGCCAGCTGCCTGGAAAAAAAACACAAAGCCTTCTCGAGGCGAGAGTCATGCGCGGGGGGGGAAGGGGCACCCGTACGAATAGAAAAAGTCGTTATCGCTGCTGGCCTCGACGCGCATAACAGCGGCACTTTCACCACGTTGGAGGCGAAGGGGATTGGCAACCTGAGAATACCTGCGCGATAAAACGGGTGGGCCGACGTTCGACCTACGAAAATAGGGGCTGGTAATGTCACGGGGGGTCGCGACGATTCAAATACAGTGGGGGGGTTCATGTTCAGCTGGTCCTTGGAGGGTTCGAAGAGAAGTTAGGTCCTCGCTTGGCCAGTCCGAAAAAAGAAACTCACTGAAGAGCTAGCCGCCTTGGAGAGAGGCTGTCGAAAGAATTTCTTAGGGGCTGACGGAATCAATAAAAGAAAAAGTACGCAACACAGCGTCTTTGATCTCTGCGTCGCAAAAGAGCGCCGAAGGAGTGGTCGCTGGCGACGTCATCTAATTCGAGGTAAATGTCAGATCTACCAGCGCCTTTGCACGCGTTGGGCGACGACTACGCATGGGGTGGGGAGGGCTGCGTCCGGCGAGAAACCGGCGAGAAGAGCGCATCGCAAACGACGAAAAAAATTCGGTCCGAATACAGGAAAGGACGACAGGTAAGCCGATGCGCCACCATGTGCTCGGTGAAGGACCGCTTACCGATGGGTTTCGACGAAGCCTCGCCGTGGGAAGGATGGAAAGTGTTCAGAGCTTCCGCATCACGAAAAGGGAAAAAAAAGGTTCTGAACGTCAATTCAGCTGGACGGAGCTAGCCTGTCGTAAACACATTGGGTGTGCGCGAACATCGAGAAGAGAAAAAAAATCGTCGTTTGCTGTCAATGATCGAGAGGGATGTTAGTCGAAGGGTGCAGGGGGGAAGCATGGCGAGACGCGCGACGCAAGGCGGAATCGAAACTGAGAAACAGGAGAGCATTTTTCCAAAACTCAAAATCCGAAAAACAATACAACGAATTGTAGAAACGTACTTCGGTTAAAGCCGGGGCGGAAACAGGAGAATGCGCATGCTCCAATCCCCGAAGTCGGAGGAGGGACAGTGGCCATCCAGTAAGGGGTCGGTCGTCGGGAAGAAAAAGGTCATTAAGCGGCCGTGACCACTGTAAGCAGACCTGTGTGAAAAACGACTAAGGCGGAATCGACAGGGGGAACGTTCGGAACGAGGAAGAGGGGGGAGTCGCGCCTTTAAGAAACGAACGAAGAAACGGGGCCTGGCCTCGGAACCGCAGAGGGGATGAAAGGTAAGGTCACGCCGGTCAAGTCCTGGATGCGCGCTAAGTGGGCTGGGAAAAAAATAAGATATTTCCGTGAAAGTGGGCCGGAGGAAGCCAAATCCAGCAGGCGCTCGCGCCGTTGCCTGGGATGTAAGCAAGATCGCCTCCGAAGAAAAAGGGCCTTCGTACTTCAGGGGGAAAACGTAAAACTTCGGAAGAGGGGGGAAAGGTAGGCCGTGGTCAGATCGAGACTGGTGTCGTCGTGGCATATGCTTACCAGTGGAGATCAAACAGGGAAAAAACGTACTCCTCGCGGGGCGGATCTCAGATCTTTAAGGAAAGCGAGGAGGAGCGCGCCATCGGGAGAACGGGGAATCAAGCGCCAAATGTGATCAATCGAGGCGTGGAAGCCTCGGCGGCGGAGAGGACGATGCCAAAACTGAAAAAAAAGAAGACACGACGGATTTCATTTCGAGCGTCCGCACCGTTGTTGGGAATCAATAGGGCAGCAATCGGGAGAGAGGGGGAAGAAAAAAAGTCGCTATCAACAACAACAAGAGGAGGGATCGGCTCGAAGTCCGATCACCCAAACCCAATAAGAAGGGAATGGCTCGCATTATGATGGCAAACAAACGAGAAGAAAGAAAGCAGGGAAGGAAGGAGGGGCAAAAGTCAAGACTCCAAAACGAGGACAGAAACCACGCTGGATCTCCATCATTGGGGGCAGAGAGTTAAAGGGCGCAAGACGCACTCGAAGGAAAGAACTCTAGGAAGTGCGATTAGTTTTGCTCGTTCCGGGTCACCATCATGCCCGAACCACCTGTGGGGAGGGGACCAAAGGCGGAAAGCAATCATGGGAAGGGGACCCCATATCAGAAACGATCTGGCGCTGAGGGGGGGGGGGAGGGAAATCAAGGTTTATTTAGACGATAGGCGGAAGCAAGCTGCGCGAGCTCCGCTGGAAGAAGGAGCATCTTCCCAAGGGGGGAACACTTGGCCTGAAAAGGAAGGGACAAACGAGTATATCGAGTTGGAAACTCGGAATTTACCCGATGAGTAAGCCATCCCGACCAAAAAAAAGGTTCCTAGCAGAACGTGGAGAGGGCAGTAAAATTCTCGCAGCGCATTTGTGGATGATCGTGAATTTTCCGACAAAGGGGGAGGGGGGGGAGGACGGGGGGGAGGACGGGGAGCTTTCTTTCACCCTACTCTGACATCTGGGTCAGGAAGGGATAGAGGATCTGGGAAGGACGACCTCTCAGGGATCAAAAAGGGGCCCGCGCTATTTTTTTCCCAACGAAATTTTAATCCGGTGATGGAAAAGATACTGACGGGTTGCGCGCGGAGGAAGGAAAAGCGTCATAAAAGCACGCGAGGCTATCACCGGGAAGATGGCACAGCTGGCTTGGGACGACGTTCTTACGAGTGGGACCATGGACTCAAGATCACGAACCAGCAGAAGCAAAGCAACGCATATCAAGAATGTAATGTCGTGCTCTATGCGACCGAGCACAAAAAAGGGGGAAGGGAGGCGAAACAGTAGAGCCCCGCCAATCGGCCGTTATAGAATGCATCTTGTTCTTGTACGGCGGGAGATAACAACATTATCCGTCCCAGCCGAGGTGGGTTCCGGCAAGCCGGTCAGTATCAACGGAGGGTGGAAAGATCCCTGGAGAGAGGAAGTAATATTTTCAAGAGCAGCGTGTTAAACGCGGGAGGGGGGGATCGGAGAAACCACCTATCCTTCTGATAGACGAAAAAATGTACCAATGCCGAGAAAGGGGGCCAGGAGCAAAGGTGCCACGAAATTTTAGATCAGAGGTCTTCCGAAACGCCTTGGAAGGAGGGACAAAAGGGCCCACATCACTTGTGACAAAAGGATAGTGCCAGTTCGGCTGGGAGGGTAAATCAAACAATACCTGGGAAATAGGGAAAGAGAAGATAGAAGGGGAAGGGCGACCATAACACTACCAGCAGGCCTTGGCATAAGGCAAGGCGGCTCGAAGATAAGGCGACCAGAGGAGGAGACCGGGAAGACGCGAGAATTCTCGTTTCTGCAAACCACTTACAGGAGTGAGGGAGGGGTGAAATGGAACTCGTCGAAAAATGGCCATTACTGGCGAGGGCGAATCTGAAAAAAGAAGGGGGGTGTGGGGGGGGGGTGGGGGGGGGGGGGGGGGGGGGGCGGATGTGGAGAGGTTGCCCCAAGAAATCGCTCAAAAAACAGCCGGTGAAGTGCAGGCGCCGCCCCGAAGAGAGAAGGGCTGCCAGATAAAATTTTCTCATTCTCGAGTTAGGGGAAGCGGAACGGGTGCCAACGCCTGGGGAAAAAAGAAGGGGGCGGAGAGACCAGGACGGCTGTCGGCGTGCGGAGGCAAGAGAGGAGGGGGGGGGGGGGGGTTTTTTTTTTGCGACGTCGTAGAAATCCATTCGGAAAGAGGAAGCCCCTAGGTTGGGGGGGGGGGAAAAGGCCAAAAAACCGGACCATGGGGACGCAAACGTCGAACTTCTCAAATCTAATCGGAGGACGCGAACGTGGAGGAACTGAGAAGTCTTTCAATTCCAATCAGGCTTCGATCTGCGCGGTGGGAACCGATAACAGCAAGGGGAAGGAGGAATAAAGTAGGTTTTCACGTTTAAAAGAAAGATTCTGTGGTAAGAGGAAGGTCGGTGAAGGAGGACTTCCCTCCTTCAACGAGGTGCGCTGCATCAAAGATAGTAAACGCTATATTAGCAAGGAAGAGGAGGTGGAGCGGGTCTAGCTTTTTTCGTTGCAAGGGAGGAGTGCCGGACCTGCGTGAGAAAAGAAAATCGCGCGAAAGGGTTGGGAAAGGCAGGAGGAGGAGAAGGCCCCGGGTGTAAAGGGGGGAAGGTGAAAAGCTTCTACTTACCAGCGGGATCGTGTTAGCAGTAGTCCGGCCGCACCAAAGAGCGCGCAGGGAAGCACAGATAGGGGTCTTGCAACAAGTTTGTCCTTTTCCTTCCCGGCCTTCAAAAAAACGACAATGAGCACACCAGGGGGCCACGGGGCTCCATGGGGGTGGGGACTCCCTCGCGGAGGAAAAAGGACGCGGAAAGCCAACATCCGGCGGTGAAGCACCGGCTAGGTTTGAGGGGAAGGATATGGAAGTGTGGGTAGGTGTTGGAACAATTGAAAGCGATAAAAGGAGAGTCAGACTCGGCTCGCCGGGAAGCTTGTGGGGTGGGAAATGGAGTAGAAGCGCCAGGAGTATGTGCAAAGAGTCACCCATGGATCTAAAATATAAAAAGGGAGGATATAATCTCAGGGTTCACGTGGGGAAAACCAAAATTAAGACAAGCTTGCTAGTCAGGCACGGCGCTCCAGCATTCAGTTCAACAGGGGGGAGGCTTGGCGAAACCCAGCAACAGGAACAAAAGACTTCAAAGAAGATCGGGGCTTTTGAGTCCGACGGTTGAGACGAAAGGACGCGGCCTCATGAGAAAATGGCCTCTCGGGTGACGAAAAAGGGGAGCAGCTTGTGCTTGGAGAAAAGGAAGAAGTGAAAAAAGGACAGAACACCTTTCTCAAAACCGGAGGGAGTCTAGATGGTTGCGGGGAAATCTGCAAGCAGGAACCGTAGGACTGTGGAACAAAAGCTGAAAACCTGTATTACCGCCAGTTCGCGGGAAAGGCGCGACAGAGGAAACGGGGCGGGGAGGGAAAGAAGAGACGGCACTAACCAATCTCTTCGAGGCCGCACCACATCGACAGAACATCGTCACCGAGTTAGAGAAGCCGCGTTTATTCGAGGGGAGGGTGGTTGATTGCTGGCTAAACTCTAGCTGCAAAAGGGAAACGGGGGCAACCGGAAATGGGGGAAAGGGAAAAAATGGGATCTACCACAGCAGAGGGTCCGAGAAACTAGAAGGGGGAGGATCGCGCTGGGGGAACGCGCGATAGGGAAATCGCTAGTCCTCTCTTCGGATGGAACGAAATGAGCTAAAAAAAAAAGAAGGCTTCTCTCCTAAAGAGTCGGATCAGCGAAAGGGGCGGGAACATGGTAGGGCGTTGCAGGCAGGGGCTCGACAAAAAAAGCAGTGAATGTGGGCATCTTGGGGTCGGAAAAGAGCTACTACTGGGGGACCAACCCGCCAAGACCTAAGAAGAACTCTTGTCTCAGCGTAGCAAGGGTTGATAACCGGACAAGAATGCACGCGAATCCATTACAATTTATGGACTGCCTGGGGCGCGCTGCGCGAACGAGAAAAAAGCAAGCGGCGAGGGGGATTGGGGAAAGACCTGAAGACCGCCTTACAGCGGTTGGCCAAAAGGAAGGGGCTTTAATGGCAAGGGTGGGGTGGTCAAGAGACTCGTCAAGATCGAGGCATGTGAGTGGGAGTCACAAGGGTGGTCCAGCGCTTGACCGAATCGCCGGAGAGAAAGACGAGGTTAGATGCTACTGTCGGGGACATTTTACGTGTTATGGGAGCTATCCGAAATCTGTTCATGGGGAACCAAGGTGACGCGATGCACAGAGTGGATCTCTTAGGGGGAAGCAAGCAGAAACTGGCAAAAAAGGCGGAGGGGAGGCGACGAAGAAGCAACTACCTAATTCTACTAAGGGGGAACGGGTCGAGGATATTGAAAAGGTGCCGCTCGTTGGAGGGGGGATCATGGCTGGGAGACTTGACGTAGCAAGAAGGATCGGGGTACCGACATTCGCCATAAACAAAAAAAATTCGAAAAACACTACTTCACTGACTGATAAGGGAGCCGAGCAAAGGGGGGAGCGATACCTCAGGCGGGCAAGTAGAAGATAACGGGGAGACTGAACTTGGCGCTTTCGTGTAAGAATCGCAAAAACGGGGAAACTGATTCTACCGGAAAACAGAGAGTTCGGAGAATCCTTTTCGGGAAAGCTTTTGTGCGCAAACGATCTAGACTCGGAGATTGGACCGAGCTTGGGGATGACGCCCTCGTTGGTGACAGTTGGCAATTAGATCGCGCGAGGAAATGTTCCCTTCTAGAGAGTCGACCAATCAGCTTGGAAGGGGGGGGGAACGAGAATTCTCCATCAGCGAAACAAGAGGGAGGGTGATGACGTACTATCTTCAGAGACAAGAGGAGAGCAGCCCTGCGCCGAGGCCCTCACAGATACACCTATGTTATTCGCGCCACTTGGCCACTCAAAACGAGCTTTCCCTTCAGCTACAGCAGAGGAACTTATAGCGTGACCCAGCTGTCGAGGCATAAGGAGGTTCAAACGAAACGCTCGGCTAGCGCGAGCACGCATCACGTGCGGAGGTAAATCGGAGGGAGGCGCGCTTGCTAAACAGAAGAAAGACAGCGAAAACGGTCGTCCATGGGGACCTCTGAAAAGGGGGGGCGGGGATAGCCGTTTCACCAAGGGGGAGAAAAAGGTCACCGCTAGCCTAGTTCGGAAAGGTAGTCAAGTCCTATCGTGACCAAAGCTCCTCGGGAAGCTAATGAAATCGATCGACAGGTTGCCTGGAAAGTCTGAATCCGATCGGGGGGGGGGCCAGATAAAGAAGGATAGTAGTGCCTCAGAGCTCGGATCGGGGGGGGTTATCTCTACTTCGGCGTTCCGATCGGGTGGAGGTGCAAATGATGCCGTACCATCGTGACCCCAGTGGAAGAGAGCGACTCGCATATCGTTTAAACGGGGGTTCGAGAGCGCCATCTGGGTAAAATTGTGGGAGAGCAAGGGACAGAGCAAGCCAGCGTGGGGGCAGTGAAGAGGAAAAAAAAACGGTCTTGGACAGGGCCTTCGAAGTAGGAAGGGATAGCGTCGCACGGGTTGTGCCATCAAATGGCGATAGGGACCGGTGATCGGACGGAAAGACATGTCAAAAAAAATAAAACTATCCTCTCTCAAAAAACAACATAGGGTAAAGAAAAAAAATCCTATCCCGAGGACCCAGACGCAAGAATTGGAATGGGGCAACCCAAAAGGGGCTTACTCTGCTAAATGAAATCAGGACACTGCACCGAAGGCAAACAGCAGTCCGTCCTAGAACAGGACAAGCTCGTGAGTGGCACGGAAACGAGAAAAAATAACCGGTCAGCTGAACCCAGGGTCGCCCAGGGGGACTAGAACCATGTAACAGACTGCGATCACGCAAGGAGGCACGAGACGTGGATTTCCTGGGAAAGGGACACGTACCAATGCCCCGAAGTTTTCTAGTGGCACAACCGAGATAGCGCTCAACCGATCCGAAGTGGGACAGAAAAGGGGCATGGAGGCACTGTCAGCCTGCTTTTTCTTTGGGGGAGGGGGAAGATCGCAGAAACAGAAACCTCATGATTCTTCTTAAACGGGTGGACAAGGTGAAGGGGTGGCAAAACGCCCCGATCGGACTGAGGCGCTCGCACGCCATAGGAGGGCCTTTTGGGGGGCAAAGCGGAATTGGGACCGGCGTGGTAGTCCCGAAAAGCTGTAATATTGGTCGCCGGACTACCAGGATCGGGAAATGCTCGCCGCATCCGAGGATATCGAAAACGTTTCCTGCGAAACTGTTGAATTCCTTTTTCACTACGGCTTTCCGGAAGCCGCGGAGGGAAGGGGGATCGACATCTGGGAAACGAATATTAAGGAGGGGGGGGGGGGGAGACCAGACGACCGCGCGTTGCGACATTGCCTGGGAAGTAACTCAACAGAGCTAGGTGTAGAAGGTGGACAATGACTCGGCGGAGGAAAGGTTGAGCCGAATGAATCCGCTAGTACTTCAATACAAAGAAGATGCTGCGACGTCCTATAAAGGACCGCTTGAACAGTGAAGGGATCGCCGGGACCAGCCCAGCGCTATAAAGATTAAGGGCAAACGTCGAAATCACGTAGCAGAGAGAGGGAATCGATTCTCGAGGAGACCCCAGGAGAAGAAAAGGCACCCGCAGCGAATCGGGTGACTTGGTAACGACTGATTCTGAGAGGGAAAGGAAAAGAACTGAGGCCAACATTAGCAGCCCACGCCAGAAGGAAACCTTCCATGGACGGGACAGGGGGGGGAGCCTGCATGCTCCAGGGGGCGGAACGAACGCCCTAGTTAAGGGTGAAGAAGGTTGTCCTCGCCTCAACCGTCAGGAGCGAAGCCCGGTTACCAGACGGGATAGGCAGGAGGTCGTGTCGAAAACGAAAAAAATCTCTTGTATATCTAAACTTCAACTGGGAGGGGACGGTCAGGGGGAGGATCGACGACGTCGAAACCGAGACCCACAAGCAAGTTATCGCGTGCCAGTTAGTCTTTCGAGAAAAAAAAGACCAGCTTGGCATGCGGATCTTATGTTCCTGGGGAGATCAAGAAAAAATGGGAGGAAAAGAATCGGAAAAGCGGGTCTCGAGTCAAAAAGGCGAGCGCCTTGCCATCGAGGGTACCGAACCTGTCGTTGGTCACATTATAACATCTTTACCAGATCACTTGAAAAAACGTTTAGAGTCTACTACCATTAAACATGACAGAGGGGGGTCCTAACCGCGAGCGAAGGGGGGCCGCAGTTTAACTTCTGTAAAGAGAAGATTTTGGGGAAAAAGACTCCTCGCTCGAGCCAAAGCGGTGTCAGCTCACCTCGTTGAAGGGTCGCACACGATCATTTTTCATGGGTCGAGTTGAGGGAGGCACAAAATGCCAATTCCATTTCTCAGATCGGAACCAAGGGAGTAGTGGGAGGGCTTAACTCCGTAATCGGCGATGACCGTACGGAAGGAAAAAAGATCCGGTTTGTGTCGGAAACAGATGAGGAGAAGAACCTTGACGCCATGGTGGAGAGAAGAGGAAAAAACTGTCGTACTACGGTGGGGGCTAAGAGGGATAGGCCATTCGTGAGTTCTCGAGAGCGTGTCCATCTTATCGGGGGGGGTGAACAATCAGCGGATTCACCCTTGAAGCTGCCATAGCACGATGCGGGGGGAAAAGAATCTGTTAGTCGTCAATCCCCCGGGTGCGATGAGTTGGTCGCCTACCGCAAACAACACCCCGAAAAGAAAATGACCGACCCGCCGAGTTGGAAGGGAGGGTCTGAACGCTATGGTGCAGAGAGCGGGTGTTCGGAGTTTCCGGAGGCCTGCGCAGCCAGTCCAGTCGGACTCTCTTTTTCTGAAAAGAAATCTGGACTTGGAAGAAAATCAGAAAGTAAGTCGAAAGGGTGAAATGATGGGCTCAGTATTCCTTCCTCCAACAATTGCGCCATTCTTCCATCTACAGGGGTGTCCGGGGAAAATCTGTAAAACGTTGTCCGGTTCAGGGGTCCCGCAGGGCAAGATGACGGGCTCCAATTAATTCGCGCGTCACAAGGTTGGGAGTAGGCCGTCTCCTCAGACGTAAAGAAGGAAAGAAAACGAAAGGGACACGACGCCGGCCCACAAAATGCGAGGATTCATCTGCTCTGGGTGACTGTTGCTGGGGGCGTCCAAGTGAAAATCGTCGCGCCGTGTAGGATGAGAACGAGTGGGGGTACATTGGCCAAAAAAAGGCC
>Ga0179593_1556577_pt1 | contig 14434 bp, 20 predicted proteins | sample CZODoug2_1_08_16_FD_185931 | JGI IMG/M metagenome (GOLD analysis project Ga0179593, IMG submission 185931) | Vadose zone soil fungal communities from Angelo Coast Range Reserve, California, USA - CZODoug2_1_08_16fungal (PacBio error correction) | ecosystem: Environmental > Terrestrial > Soil >...
CAGGCCAGTTTGATATAACTCTCGAAGGAGGAGGGCAGGGGGTCCGGGTGGAGCCTTAATGCGGGGGGGCCTGTTTACAGCGTACAGCCGCGAAAACGTCAAAAGGAAATGGGTAGGAAGGGGAAACTTATATACTTCTCTCCCCCGGAGTCGCGCCTTAGACCGGTAAGAGGGGGAAAATTAGGAAAGGGTTTTAGAGATCTCGCTGATTATACGGTGGGGTTGCTATCTCTTTTGGGGGAACAGGGAAGGGAAAAGGAAGGGGAAAAGGTTCGTAGCAGGAGAACCTTAGAGAAAAAGGGAGAAGTTGGAAAAAAGAAGCACAGGAGGCCCTGTTTTTCTTGCTTTTCGGAGGGAAAGGGACCCGCGCCCACACAAGTGGGGGGGGGGGGGGAGAAGCCCGAATTCGTTGGGAGAAAAAGGAATGAAGTCTTCGTGCTTCGGAGAGAAAAACGAAGAAAGGTATGATACGCTCAAAGGTCGGAAAAAAAGGGGAGGATATCGGGGGAAGCACCCAGCTCTTTCCCAAGCCCTCATTAAAATCAAAAGGCAAGGGTAAGGCGAAGGTGGAGATCGAGAACCTTGGATCGATCACTTTTGGGAAGAATTTGGTTGAGAAAAAAAGAAAGAAAGCTCGCCCCGCAGGGACTGGCAGGTGTTTATTCTCTTAAGAGATGCGTTTTAAAAAAACTCTGGGCAAAACCCTGTGAAAAAGAAGAGGCGGACCTCCGGGAACCTGGTGTCAAATGCTGAAGAAACTCAGGTTGAGAAACACAAAAAGGGAGGGACAGGGGAAGCCGCGGGCAACATCCTTTCTAGGGGAGGCCCTGACAACCGAGATTGTCAGTGTAGGGGAGCGGGGAAAGGGCCCTGTTTGAAACAGCTAATTTTTAAAAGGGAGCCGGCTTAAGAAGCTGGAAAGAGGGAACGCCGAGGGGAAAAAAAACGCGCCGCAGGGGAGGGGAGAAGAAGTGTGATGTCATGGTGGGGGAAGGTGGTCGTTAGAAAGACATCGGGGCCGAAAAGGGGACAGAGTGCGTGGCTGCAACACTATTTCGAGGGGGAAAGGTAAGGGGAACCTATCTGGGAAGAAAGAAAAAGGGGGAGCAAGACGGCGTGAGAGACTTAGTGGAAGGGTCATTCTTTCCAGGGGTCTGAGTTGGGGAAAAAAAGCTTGCCCGCTTCAGGAGTGTGGAAAAAGAAAAGGAAAGCGGAAGTCTATGATTCCGGGTCTCCAAAGTAAGAAGAGGGGGGGGCCATGAAACTGTTCCTAGCGATGAAGGAAATGGCCTCTTCCCCTTTGTGAGGCTTCACCAAAAAAAGGAAAACCGATGCCAGCCATTTCCATTGGGGGGGGGGGGGGGGGGAAAGGGGCTTTTACAAGAATAATCTGGAAGCGTGCGTGTGGGGGCTCGTGGGGGGGGGGGAAGACGAAGGCGTTTGAACAGCAGGCTCGACGTTTAGGAGGAGAAAACCGGTTCATGAAAAGCGTCCCTTTCAGAATAGAAATTGGAACCGCAGGATAAGGATTGGGGGAGGGCTCCAGAAGGTCAATACAAACCTGAAGGTCGGAAACTAAGGCAGAGGTCTCCGAGGCAGGGCGCTCGTCGGCTTGACTTTCCACAACGAAGAAGGGAACCTCCACTAGAATGGAAAAAGGGAACACTTAACCAGGAACGTAAACATGGCTCATGGGAGAGGGGCTATCTCCTAGAAGTTCCCTAAAATAATAAGCAGAAGATAATCACAAATGGGGGAAATGCAGAAGAATTCCGGGAAATGAAATGCGTTCTCTCTCACCTATAAGAGTTACATCGGGCGGAAAGGCCCTTTGGAAAGAGGGGGATGAGGGGATCATGAAGGAGAAGGAAGATAACTCCATTTAAAGCCGCATAAGAAAAGAAAGAGCCTGAAAAAACCGAATTAATTTATTGGAAAAGAGCCGCTGCTATAACCCCCCAACGAGGACACTTCAAAGGCAAAGGAAATCATGGGGGAGAGGGCACGTTCCCGAGGTGTAAATTACTTGGGAGTAAAACGAGCCCGTACACCGGAGAGGAACGAGGCACCCGAAAAACCATTTATACAAAGGCGCACGACCCGGGCGGTGAAAATCGGGAACGAAAAGAAATTAAAAAAAGCCCGGAAAAAAAATGGTTGCCGGGGGAAATAGGAGGAAGGGGGGCGTCCTCTTAAGGTGAATCGGGCTCAGAGACCCTGAAGAATGCCTGTCCGAATTGGGGACAAAGGGTTCCAATTTCAGCTGCGGACAAGAACCCTCGGCGTGCCGGAGGGGGGTTGGGTAGGATCAGAAGGGAGAGCGGCGAAACCACTCCCATGGTTCCTTACCCTTCAAAGAATGTCTCCGAACACTCAGCGGCGCCGGCGGCAGAAAAAGGATAACAAGAGTTGTCAGGTCACCAACTCCCGAGCAGATTTTGCAAAAGCGTTTCTAGAACCGTGTGGCACGCTAAAAAGAAGGAGAAGAAAAAGTACACAAAAAAAAAGGGTGGCAGAAGGAACAGAAAGGGACCTTATCCCCGTTCTCAAAATGACCTGCTTAAACCTTTTGCATCTAACAAAAAGAAAAAAAAGTTGTCACACAGAAAGAAAGGAAAACCAAGACACCGCTAACGTACAAGTCTTTGGGTCGGCCAGAAAGTGGGGGGTGGCGAGGCTCCCAGGGGGACCTTGCCGAGCCGCCTTCTCTTAGAGACGTCGGGGAACGGCAAGGCCAGCTACGGAAAGGCTGGCTTCCGAGCAGGAGGGCCTCTATCTCACCTGCCAGGGTGTTTCCCATAAGGGGAAGGAGGAGGGGGAAGAAACAATGAGTCTAGACTGGGACTACCTTCTCAACCTTGCTCAGGGCAAACACTGTATCGAAGAGGGTGGTAACTCCTATCTGGAAACTACGACTCAAGTCGGGGGGGTGCATTCCGGGGCCCGATGGATTCTCTTAAAGAGTGGACGATAAATAAGGGAAAAACTTTCCTAAGGGGCCTTTATTCTTAAAGAAAGTCGTCAGTTCTCTCGGAAAAAGGTCCTCATAGAGAAATAAAAGGGATAAGAGGAGTTCTTAGAATGCGAAAGAACGACATCATAAAGTGGGGAGCGGGAGACGAGCAACATCCCGGAAAAACTGAACTCAAAAACGACAGGTTCTCATTCCCGGCAAGAGCTGAAAAAAAAAAAAAAGACGACACAGCCGGGGAAAAAAAAAAGCGAGATCGGAGACCTACACGCGGTCCGGGGTGACTATCTTGGTGCTACCTCAGGGGAGAAAAAACCCCACCAAGAGGCTTCGGTGAGATGAAAGGCCATAGAAGAAAGATGTTAAACCTTCACTTTACCTCCAACTCAAAGAGGGAAGGGTGTGCTCGTCGACCAAAAATTGGCCGCGGATCACAGTGAGTTCTATTACAAGAAAAAAGGCATCAAAATCTTACGCAACGCAAACGGGGATTGAAGAATCATATGGCTCTCCGGGGGGGGACCATCCTGGAAGAAAAAAGAGAGTACCCACAAAGAGGGGGGGGACCATGAGGATCTGCACACCGGAGACACGATCTTAGGAAACTGTTGTCTGAAAAAAAGCTGGTGATCGGGGTTCAAAGAAACTAAAAAAGGGGACCGCGCGAGAAGTGAATCTCTTATCAGGGACTCGTAGAGCGACTGAGAGGAGGCTCAAAGAGTTCAAAACACGGCAATGGAGTGAAAGTAGTAGAGGCCGCTTGGCTAGGTCCATCTTTCACAAGAAGAGAGAGGGTGTGTGCGGGGGTTCGTGGGTTCGAAGAAAAAGTGAAGAAGGGGTCTTTGTGGAAAATCTAACAGTTGACGTCTTAACCAGGAGGGGGACCTTTTCAGAAGTACTGGGGGAGAACATGTCGGCCCAGGGGAAGGGGGGAAGGGAATTAAGAGGTCCCACACCGGGGGAGAGAAAGGGGGGTTTTTGGCTCAGAACGGAAAGAGGGGGAACCGGAGCGGCTTTCGCTGAGTCAGCGCGGCGCGAAACTCAGGGGGGGGAAGAGAAGGGGTTCGGAGGGGACCTTATATCGGGGCAAGCGGAGCTCATCACCCTTCTCAGAAAATTGCCCCGATGACAGACGCCGTATGGGGCAGAAGCTCCGACGCCCGTCACGGAAGGGAGTTAGCCGGTCGCCGGCAAATCTCTCCATCGAACTCTGTCATTGGGGAGGGGAAGTATATCCGGGGGAAAGGAAAATGGAACGAAAGTTTAGCTAAGGCCTCTTCCGAAAAGCCGCACCTGTTTCATATAATTTTAAGCCTTCTCAACTCCGCGACTGCAGGAATGGGGGAAAAAATTTCACAGGTTGGAAACAGAAAGGGGCCTGCGGAAAGGGAAGCTTCTGAGAGAGGCGATTTTCATTTGAGGACTATATTCGCGCGCCATTCGCAGCTAAGACAAGGGGCAAAGAAAAGGGGCATCTGGGTCCCTCCCTTGCAATTCAGGTCAGGCTGGAGGGGAAGGGGGAAAAGAGGTTCTTGGGGGCGCCTCTGTTTCTTTAGCGTCTTTTAGGAGCCATCTGTGTTGTGAAAAAGTTTGGCAAGAAGCGGATGGTGCTTGGCGGAAGGCTCATGAGGGGGCCTCCTTCCACTGAGAAGGAAGACAGGCCTTGATGAAGGTTCTATTGCGGATGAGTCGGGTACTGGTACGGGGAAATGTATTGGGAGTGGGGTTGAGCCTCTTTCCGAGTAGTATTGGGAAGAAATTCATCTCCTCGGGAAGGCCAGGGGAGGGGCGGGATGGTCCGGGGATAGTGCTTTTGTTGCCAATGAGAAATTTATCAGGGGGGAGGACATTCAACTTGGGTGTTAACGCAAGGAAGGAGAAGAGTGACCATTACTTTTTTGAGGTCCATTTTTTGAGTGCTGTGACCACCTCGACGCTGGTCCAAAAAAAAAACTGAAAGGGGGAGTTCCGGAGGGGCTTTAGAGAAAAAAGAGGGGTTTTAAGCACCTTTTCCGAGGGTGACGTGACCTTCCACCTACGTGAATTCAAAAAAAAAACTTGCTTGGGGTATCTAAAAATGGGGAGCGACGGAAATATGCCGATGGAGTTTGGGGTTTTCTTGCCTTTCTAAGACGCGGGAGGCTCCAAGAGTTCTGGGACAACCGGAAGAGATGAAGTTCAATGCGGGGGGGCGATCTTGTCGGCGTGAGGCGGGTCCAAAAAGAGGGGGAGCCAGAAATCGATTGGCCCCGACCTCGAAGCCGAGGATTTTCCGGAACTTTCTCTTTTCAGGCCTCTCCTTTCAAAAAAAAACTATTTAGAGAATTTGTAGACAAGAAAACAACAACGGAGGCTGATTAAAAGGGCATCTCACCACGCGAGGGCGGGTCCCTTCCTTAACACTCGCAGGCGAAACCGATTGGGAAGGGGAAGGGATCCGGTCGCTTGGATGAGCCCTACCCCTCCTTAGCAAATAGAACGCAACTGCGATAGAAGCGCCCGCCTTCTGGACTCAGTTATTGGAAGAAATCGGGGCCGCGTGATCACCCCTCCCCCCCAACCACCGCAAAGCTCTTAGGGACCGAAGGAGGGGCGAAAAGGACAGCCACGGGCTTAAGGAGTTGGTCATTAACGAAACGAAACGGAATCTGAAAACTCACGACCCTTAGAGAAAAAAAATCAGGGGGGAAAAGTAAAATTCCTCAGAACAGTCAGCGAGTTGACATCACAGCGGGGAACTGGGGGGAAGGGGAAAAGGTCATAAGTGCTTCATCTGAGAAAAAGGGAAATCTTCCCTGGAAGAATCATAGGGGGGACCAGAAGGGAAGATGTCAACACCGAACTGGAAAAAGGGAACCTAGAGAGTCCGCAAGGAAAAGCCCGAAAAAGTTTTAAGGGAAAAAAGCTACCCTGTAATCTGCGAAAACCCTGACACCAGGCACTCCATGCTAAAAAAAATCAAGCCGAAGCACCGCACTCTCCTTCGAAAGGACATCCCGGAGGAAAAAGGGGTCAGGGGAAACTTAACTTCTCCACGAGTACGACACAGAATAAGAAGGTGGCACGAGAATCTCGGGAAACGCCCGCGTCACACCAGGGGGAAAAAAGAAAGTATTGAAGGGAACAAAAAAAATAACCGTCCGTGAAAGCTGCTCGCTTCCAGGGGAATCTACGCGTCCCACCTGAGCTGCTCAATGCAAAGGGAAACGCGAGCACCGGAAAGACAATCGACCATATCTAGGGGGGGGTGGCATGGCAATGTTTGCCTTTCTTCGGCATTAGCGACCTGTCAAGTCCAGTCGCTTTCTTCACATGATCTCCTCACCAGGCCCGATGGCTTCAAAAACCTTCGTACTTCGGGCGGGAAAGGGGGGGAAAGAGCTGAGATCTCACCGTGCAAGGGGGGTTTCCCATATCGGGGAACTCAGATCCGGCATCCCCAATGCCAAGGAAGAAAAGAGGCCGTCGGGGGGGGGACGGAAAAGGGAAGGGGGGGGAAATCACTAAGAGTTATCGAACAGGGGTGGGCAGATCAAGGGGGGAAAACATATTCGAGAAGAAAAGGAAAGTTCATGAGGGAAAGGGGAATAGATTATCCTGGGAGACTCTTGCTCATATCAAGAACTACCCTCTGGGTGGGGGGGGGGGGTGGGGTGGGGGGGTCTTACCAACTCATTGAGAGAGAATCCTCTACTTCAAAGGTCATCTGGAGCACAAGTCCTTTCGGGCCGACGAAAAATAAAAGAAGGGAGAGTTTAATGCACTGTCGTCAATCAACTCCTAAGGCCGACACCGGGAAAAGAAAGGAGCTGAAAAATGAACCGGACGAGGAGGGAACTCCGAAAAATAAACCCTACAAGCTGGGTTTCTTAAGGACATTAAAAATCGCAACCCCACCTACTATCATTCAGGGGAGGAAGGGCACGAGCAACTCGGAGGGGCCAGCAATCAATTGGGAACGAAAATAGGAACCTGGGGGAGGGGAGAAGAGGATCTCTAAAGAACCGATCATTGAGCATATTGGAAATCTCTAGGGGGAAATGTTTCGCGTACGAGAAAAAGCAGCATTCAGGCGATGAAAGCAAGCCAAAGGGGACAAGGGAAAAGGAAATTGAAGAAACGGACGACCGATCATCATCTCTCTCAAAAAAGGGGGGGGGAACTAGAAGTACCTTTGTGATCTGCCAAAAGAAGGGAGGGGAGGGGGAAATCTTTGGAGGGAGCTTTTGATGAAAGGGGGGATGAGACGTACTCTCCCTGGGACAGAGGGGCGAAAGATGCGAAAGATGTAGTAGAAGACAAAAAAAGAGGCCTCATGAATTGCGGGTGCAGCCGTCAGGTTCCGTCTGCGTTGCGAGGGGAACCACAGCACCATGGGGTTGGGAAGAGTGGGAAGAGGAACGTCCGAAATTCTTATGGGCGCTCGAACATGCTCTTCTTAACCGGGGGGGCTCCAGACGTTGTAGTAAGGAAGAACAGTGACGGCCAGGGAGGTGGAGGGAAATTGACGGGATCCCTCGCCCACACAGTTTTCGATGCTCCCAGATAACGGAAAGGGGTTGAGGGAGATCTTTCGCTGAAAAGGAGGGAGAGTCTATCTCCCTTAAGGGGAGGGCGGTTCCTCGGGGGGGCTTCTCCAGTTGGTTAAACGGAAGAAAGTGAAAAAAAAGAGACAGAAAAATTACCAACTAAAAAGGAATTCCTTCTCCTGGGGGGAAGAAAGAAAAGAGGGCTACGAAAGTTGATTGTAGGAGGGGGAATGGACAATGGGGGGGAAGGGAAATAGAGGGGCCCTCTCAATTGGGGAGGCGGTAAAGAGGGCGAAAAAAAATCTCTGGTCAAACACCTTCAACTTTGAAAAGAGCGGAGGGGCGTCAGAAAATCCTGGACGCGGGGAAAAGAGAAAATATTTATTCTTAAGAAACACTAAAGGGGGCTACGTCGCTGTGATGGACAGTCAAGAAAATGAGGAAGAAAAAGCGGCATGGCAAGGAAAAAATTCTAATGAGGGCGGTTTCCTTTTCGAGGAAAATCGCGCTCCAGGGTTAGCAATCAGAAGGTGGTCCAAGGGGGGGGGGGAAGGACTGAAAAAAAAAAAGGAAGAGGCAAGCGAACTGGTGAAAAAGAGTCCTCTTCTCCTTTGGGAATAAAGTGGAGTGTCCGGGGGCGTAGGTGCGTGAAAAAAATCGGGGGAAAAGTTCGGAGGCTTTTCTTGCACATATTCTATTTCGAAAGGGGCGACGGCCAGGGTCAAAGAAGCCGGGTTAAAGGAAGGGGGGCCGGAGGAGAGAGGGTCGGAAACTTATTTTACTAAGATGGCCCCTTTATTTGGTTGTCGGGGGAGCCGAGAACACAGGTCTGAAGGGGGGGGTAATGACAAAAAAAAAAAAAACTGGAAAAGAGGCCGCTTGGGTCTATTATTTCCTTTCTTCAAAACTTTGCATTAAAGGCTTGACAGGAAAGGGGAAGTCGAAGGGGTCAACTTTTTAGTTCAGCGTCGAAAAACGAAAAAAAAAGGGGGGGGACCCAGGCGTTTTGCACCCAGGAGTTGTGTGATGTGCGGATGGGACGAGAATCGGGAGGGGGCTGCAAAAAGGAGGGCTTGGGGCGTGTGGGGGTTCCTCCGATGAAAGCTTGGGGGCTCAAAAGACCGTGGTGGGACGGCGTTAATGGACCAAGACCGTGAATGCCAAAGGCCTAGGTTCGACAGAAGGGGGGGCGGCGGACGCAAAACAAAAGGAGTTGTGGGGCAGTTAGTCGGCAGCGGCGTTCTGAAGTGCTTAGTGGGTTCGTTCGGCGGGGGAGTAGGCAGACTCGGTAAAAGTCTTTCTATAAAGGAAAGGCTCCTTTATGGGCCAGCACTAAAGAGTTTGCACAGAAAAAAAAGGGGGGGCGCCGATTTGTCCTCATGGGAAAGAAGAGATCCTATCATTTCATGAAAAGCGCGGGATAGAAAAACAACAACTGAGGAGGGGAGAGGAGCAGGAGGGAAAGTAGTTATAGAGATCGCACCACTGAAACACCTCTTTGAAAGGAAAAAGGTCGAAGGACTTGCCGAAAAAAGAAAAAGAAGCTAACATCGAGAAAGGGAAGGAAGAGGAGACCCTCATAACTCTGAAGAGGTTTCCCCTACCTTCAAGGGGTTGAGCACCTCGCGCTGGCGAACCGCAAAAAACACCATAAGCGGAGGGCAAAGCCCATTTCTGATCGAAACAAAAGGGACCTCTTTTGGAGGTCAGGAGGTTGGGAAGAGTCACCCTCGAAACGGGGGAAAGGGGGCGCCACAAGAAAAAAATGAAGGGAGGCACCGAGGCATTCACCACGGAACGACTCTTCCTTTTCGAAACCCAGAGAATCGAGTGGGGGGGGAAACAATCCCATCAACAATGGGGGGAAAATGAACGGGGTAGGGGGTGAAGTTCGGGCGTGAAAGAGGTGTAATCGCCAGGCGGCATCGGGAAAGAACCTACTATCCCGGCGCATGGGGAAAAACAAAAGACTGCCAGGGGAGAAGGAAGAAAGAGGGGGAAGCTTTCCTAGGTCCAATCATACATGAAGAAGCTTACTCACCCTGACCCACGAAAAGAAATGCGCCATGAACTTAACTCCCGAAGCGAAAAGATCTGCGAAAGGGGTTCAAGAGGGAAGGCCCCAGAGGGCTCGCCACGCACCGGCGCAAGCGCAGGGAAACCATAGCTGGCTCGGCACCCTTTGGTTGGCCAGGTCAAAAAAAAGAAACACACAAAACCTACATTTCTTTTCTAAAAGATCCTATTCCCGCGCGGTTCGGAAAGGAGGGACCTCTGAAGGGCCTCTAACGGCAGCCCTTTTTCCCCAAGGGCTGCTCACGGGGGACACTTGCGGAGACGGAGAAAAAATACAAATGGGGAAAGAGAAAAGAGAGAATCTTAGGGTGGCCATGCCAAAAGGTTGCTATTAAAAAGTCTAACCTGAAGTAAGCAAAGGGAGAGGGAAAAAGGGGGAGTCTCTGGGAACATCATTCCTCTATTAGATGGACCCCCCGAACAAAGGCTTTTTGGCGGGGAAAGGATGCTGGTCATCGATCGCCTGCCGGGGGGGGGAAAAAAGAGTTTTGGAGGAAAACGTCCGCGCATCAAAAAAAACAATGCCATCGGTAGGGAAGGAGAGTCTTTGAAAGGGGCTCAAAATAAAGGAAGGAAAGACCCGGGATCGTCGCGAGCTTCTGCAAAAAAACTACTGCTTCTACTGCCCTGTTGATGGACTGCTTAAGATTGTCTGCGCTGAAAAGAGGGAAGATCGGCCCAAGGAAAGGGGAACTAAAGGAGAATCCCTAAGTTTCGCTCGACGCCGGGAAAGAGGTCAGCTAAATCTCAGAGGTTGCCCCGATAGGAGGCTCTTCACGTTTCAGGAGCATCGAGAGGTCTTTTGGGGGGCGCGGGAAATCCTCGAGCACATAAAAAAAAGGAATTGCCAGAACCGTTCGGGGGACGGGGGGGACATAGACAAATGGGGCTGAAAATTAAGAAAGTAACGAACTGGTTTTGTGCGAGAGACCTCAAAAAATCCTTAAGGTGGACGTCTTCAGGAAAGATCGCAACCCAGGAAATGCTGGCGTGGAAGCTGAAAAAGAAAGGCCTTAATAAATTCACCCGTCAATTGACGAAAAGAGCGAACTTGGGGGTGCGAGAAAGTACGATTCCGCCTCAAGGGAAGGAAAGGATGGCGAGAAGGGGGTTATTTAGAGTACCCGCAGCAATCCATTCCTGAACCAGATGAACAGACCGGATCGCCGATCACAACGGGAAACCGCCTTTCATCATCGATCAAAACAACTGGGAGAGATGCTGTCCAGGCGGGTCGTTGGGAGAGAAGAGTTATTTGAATCCGGGGGACAGACCTGACTGCTGGGAAGTCTCACGAGGCGCGAAATATGCATATTCAGGTAAATGGGGAAGGATCTCAATACAAAATGCCTGGGAGGAGTGGAAGGGGCATCGGGAAGGCTTTCTCGTGCAGCCTAAAAGAATCATTATTTCTTTGGGGGGCGGAAGATTTGGCGGTCTTCAACGGTCGGACGGCTTGGGGGGGGGGGGGGGGGTAGAGATAATTCGCGCGTAAAGGAAGGAAGTCCTTGGATCTGGGGGGGGGAAAGGGGAGGCCCGGGGGATTGCCTTTACCGTGAAATGGCGATTAACCCGCTCCCACCGAAGTGGCGCATGCTCGAAAAACTCCTTTATTCGTGGGGGATGAGCAGGTTCAAGGAAGGGAGGGAGGGGGCTAGAGAAAGGAGTGCGGTCCGCTCAGGTTCGTCTTCTCAAAAGGGAAACGATAGAGACTCTCATCACCGAGAAAGAGGGGAAAAATGCCCAAAATCAAAAAAGAAGAAGAGTGTGGAGAGAGGGCTACCTAAAAAATCTTTCGATCACGGCGAGGGGGGCAAACAAAACGGAGATCAAGCAGGGACAGGGGGCCACATGCAAGGCCTTGGGGATAAAAGAGTCCCTTAGGGACAACACAACGGGGCCTGGGCCGTCGGGTGGAAGACGCGCCAATAAAGCCTTTCCGATAGTTTAATGCTGCTGGACTCCCTCCTCCTCGGAAGCCGCCTAAGTCTCTGGAAGGTTCGCCTAATGTAGCCGATCCCCAGACGGCCTTCGAACAAACTCAGACTTCTGTGGTAGAGGGGGGAAGGGGAGTATTCTTCTGAAAAGGGGTTCCAATTTTTAAAAGGTGGGAAAAGATCCTGCGAAGAGGGTCCACAGGTCCGGCCGGGGGAAGGGTGGGGAGAGTGAGGAAGTGGGGAGATAAATTTGGATGGGCATTTTTTTTCGGGGGTTCGAGGGCCTACATCGGGGGAGGGGGGCCTACAGGGGCCCTCGGGGAGGGGGGGCTTGCAAAAGCATGTGAAAAAGGGACTTCCACTCGAAAACCTGTATGCCTGGGGAAGGGATGGAAGAGAGTTGAAAAGGAGGCGACTTATTTCTTCATGTGTCGGGTTTTGCGCCCTAGGATCTTAAACATGGGTTGGGAGGCGGAAAACTCCTCGGTCGATTCCTTTCTCTTTGCCACAGGGGTGTTGGGAATTCGGGGAAATGGATCGGGAAATCGAGACCTGTCTTTTAGGCGGGACGACCCTACCTCCTCCAGGTGGATGGACAAAGTGGGGAACCCAGGGGTAGGGTTTCTTTTCTTGCTGGAACCACAGGAGGGAAAGTAAAAAGTCTACTGCAACCGACGGGGGGGATTTTGAATGTCAAGAGGGGTTTCCTCAGTTGCGTGGGTCCGAAGACTTTTGGGTGGACGGCGTTTTTAATGAACGTCCGTGAATGCAAAAAAGAGGCCCGGAGGGGGGTCAAAAAGGGGGGCCGCCGCCTAGTGAATGGCGGGGGGTTGGAATCCAAGGAGGACGGAGTCAGAAAACGGGAAGGGTCGTTCAGATGCGTTCTCCTTCGGCGCCTCAGTCAACACTATTGCTTCGAGGGAGTGTACAAGTCTCTCAAGGGAAGGCCACAGGCATATTTCACCGACAGGGAAGGGGGGGGGATGGAAGATTTTCTCGAAGAGAGGTCGATCGCGAAAGTGCCCAGAATGCGGAGGGGTATAAGAAAAAAACAACAACGAAGAGACTATGCAGATTAAAAAGAAAAAGGCGAAAGGTCTCTCTCAAACAGGGGGGGGAAGGCATCGTAAAAGGGGCAAAGGAAGGCTCCGATCTTTGCCATAGGGGATGGCTTGGACTCACGTGGGCCATCTAAAAACCGGGGGTTTCAGAAAACCTCGCAGCCGATAAGCGAGAAGTTTTCCCGACCTAGGGGGAGGATCCGAAAAGTCTCTCACGGGGGGGGCCCTCCAACCCCCAAACTCCCTGAGGAATGTCTAGTAAAAACCCAAGGTTCCCCGGTTCGAAAACCTCCCATGGTCTCGGGGGGGCATTCCCTGATGAAAGGGGTTTTCCTTACCATGTACCCTCGGATGAAATCTTCTCTTAAAATAAGTCCACCTCCGAGTGTTCCCTACATTAAGGCCCGGTGAGAACCCACTCAGGGACACTTCCCAAATCCCTCCCGGAGGACCCGCGGAGAAGGATTCCCGCAGCAATAAAATAACAATAAAGAGGGGTGAAGGGTGTGGGGGGGAGGATCCAGTTTCTTGAGAAAAAAGATAAAGGGGAAAGGCCCTGTACAGCGCTCACGACCGGAAATCCCTTTTCGCATTGAAAAAAAATCTGACAAGGTAAGGACGGGGAATACAACCTCCGCGTCCCGAGTATGAATTCGCCAATCATAACCCGGGGGAGGGGGTCAAAACCTGGAAAAAAGACCCCTCCATGGCAATGACCTCCCCCGCATAAGAAAGAACAAGGCTAAAAGAACCGCGGAAAAACGCCCTAGTGGCCGTAGGTTCAAGGCCAATTGCGCCCTAGACAGTGTGACACACATCTACTCACCCTTTGTGGGGGATAACCCTCTAGGAAAACACTCAACCCTTAACAGGAAATCCAAGGGGGGCGCAGTCCCCGTGAAAAAAGGGGAAAACGTTAAATGTGGCCCGCTGCAAGGGGGGGCTCCTCCGAGAAGGGGGTCCAAAAAAGTGTGCCAAAGCATAGACAAACGCCCCTGCAGGGACCAGATCGAATCTTATTTTGGGAAAGCACATGCCCCTTATGGTGAGAAGGCCATTCTTGAAAAAAACCGAGAAGAAATCTGGCAAGATCAACTGATTCACGTTACTCCGGAACCATGGAGAAAAAGTCCCCCGGCTTTTCATAAGCAAAAGAGCCTAAGTTCCGGGTGTTTCAGCGGTGTGTTGAAAAAACGCGCAAAGGCAGAAAAGCTTTGGAAAAAATCTCACAGTGGGGGGAAAGAAAATCGCCATCCAAAGGACGCGGTCGTCGGGAAACTAAGGCTCAACAAAAGGGGGAAAGTTTTATGCTGGGCAAGTTGGGAACCTATGATCTTTGTCTTAGAAGAGGGGCCGATATCAGTACAAAAACCCCTGGAGTCGGAAAAGGGACCTCATCATCGGAGGGGGGGACTCGAGAGAATCAGGAGTATTCCACCGAAGAAAGGGTGGGGTAAAGGAGCATAACATCAAGGGTTGTCTCGGGTCTCCCGAAAAAGTCCCAGGCAATCAAAAAGAAAAAGGTCCGAAGTACCGGAAAATGCTGAAGACAGAGAGGCCTCTAACGGGTCTCTAAGCACCCGACAATGAAGGGTGGGGTCAAATATAGAACATCATGCTGCGGTATTTCACGAGCAAAAAAACGGCAGCTCGATCGGGGTGGTCAACCCTCAAGGAGTCTCCTTTCTGGGGAGGGGCCGAAGGCGTAGGGATAAGGGAGGGGGGGGGGGGGGGGGCGAACGCACTCATTGGAAAGGGTTCTCTCGCGTCCTAAAGGTAGTGTCATGAAAGTCATGCTAGTGAGAAGAGAAAAGAAATCAGAAGAGGGCAAAGATCACAACGGGACGCCGGGAATGGAAG
>Ga0179593_1606544_pt1 | contig 14434 bp, 9 predicted proteins | sample CZODoug2_1_08_16_FD_185931 | JGI IMG/M metagenome (GOLD analysis project Ga0179593, IMG submission 185931) | Vadose zone soil fungal communities from Angelo Coast Range Reserve, California, USA - CZODoug2_1_08_16fungal (PacBio error correction) | ecosystem: Environmental > Terrestrial > Soil >...
GGGGGGGGTTAAAGGAAGATGAAAAATAGAACCTGATAGTGAGAATTGCTGTAGTTCCAAAAAAGGGATGTTGGGAGAGCGGAAACAGCCGAAACTCATCGACTTTAACGTGGCGCAGGGAAAGGGGAAAAAGACTGGACGAGAACTCTTAACCGAGTGAAACGACCCGAAGGGCGCGGTGCCGTAAAGCTGTATGAATAGGCTGGTGAAGAAATGTTCAAGCAAGTCAAAATTGGCAATCTATTTTCAGAAAGAGAAGGAAAGGGCCAAGGTGTAGTGGGGGACAAGGGGGGGTTCGAGAAGGGCCCCGAAGAGGAAGTTTCCATATTTGGGTCGGGGCCACCTCGGTTCTTTCTGTTTCCGAAATTGAAGGGGTAGAAGGAATAGAGTGAAGCGAATATAAAAATAAAGCGGTGCAATGTAAAACCGATAATTTACACATTGAGTATGGGGGGGGGAAAGACAGCAATTCCTACGCCTTACCGTCAAGGGGAGAGGCACACAAAAAATAACCTTGAACTCAGAGCGAAGGACCAAGAAGGAAAAGAATGCCCAACCCGAAGACTCAGATGCCAGATAAACTAAAAAAAATGAAACAAAAATCAAAAGGGGAGGGCTCTATCTAATCGGGAATTGGGTCAAAAGGGGGAGAAAGGCCGGTGGGGGAGTAAATGAGAGTACTCAGCTCCAGCTCTGAAGGGGGGCCGCTTCAAAGGGGACGGGTGCATGGAGAAACCGGGGGAAAGCTTGAAAAGGGGCATAAGAAAAGTTAAGGGAAAGGTTCAAGACTCGTCCGAGGAGAAAGGTGAGGGGCGTCGTACGATTTACATGCAAGGGAAATCCGGGGGGCAACGCTGCCTTACGAGAAGGTCATGGGGTAAAAGCATACCATTGCCATCAATCCTTTAATCATCAAGTCTCGCTTTAAAAATAAGAGTTCGAATGTTCCATACAAGAGGGAGTGTCTGGTGCCAGCGTTTTCCTCGAGCCTAGGAGGTAAGTTTTATGTCAGCGTCAACACTAGGGGGTGGTTCGGGATTAGTGTAGAAAGAGGATGAGGTCGTCCAGGGGGGGGACTTCCGAATTTCTGGAAGCTCCGAGGGCAAAGGGCGCGAAACCGGTGCAAGAACTGAGGGGGAGCGAAGTGGACTGATTAAGGGGAGAAGCCCATCGCGCTACGAAAAAGGACTAGTTTGGGTGGTCATGGAAACTGAGACCTCCACAGGCCTAAAGTACAGGTAAAAGGTTAAAAACCGGGGAAAAACAGAGGGTGCGGGTTGGTAATCTCCTTCTCCAGGTGGGGGGAGAAACTTGATATTCATTCGCCGAGACTGAAAGAGGCCACCCTGATATGAGGATCTCGGAAAAGTGGTTGAGGCTTCCTACTGCAGAAGAGAGGCAGGAAACGCTAGTGCACGAGAAATTGTCGAGGGAAGGCCGATTCGTTTTGGTAGGCGGGATAATGAAGACGTGGAAAAGAGGTGGACTTTCTGGAGGGTTCAAGTGGACTAAAACCGAGCACCGTGATAAAGGAAAAGTTCCAACGGCGCGAAATTTCTTCCTCTCAAAGGGGGAAACCAGTAGAGGGAGCTCTCTAAAAAAAAAAGGGGGGGAGGGATGTTGGCAACGGTTTCAGACGACTTCGGAAGCAAGGAGTGCGCAAAGGAAATCGGGGCAGTTAAAAAAAACTGGCGCGTAAAAGCAGGAAATGAAGGGGTCAAAAGAACAAAACCGAGGGGTGATTTGACGGAAAAGGCGCACAGAAGGATAAAACTTTCTATCGGGAAACGAACAAGGCGTCGTGCCCAGCGTTTCAGCCGACCTCTCGAATTAAAGAGGAACGTCGACGAGAGGGAGAAGGAAGGGGGGCAATGAAAGGCTTCGAAGGGAACGAAAGGAGTCCACTCAGTGGACCATGGGGCTCCTTCTTCCAAAACCTCGCGTGTCGTCTCGGTCAATTTGCTCACGGTACGGAGGTGTGTTTGGGCGAGGGGCGCCGCCAGGTGAACTAAGTGTGCGTGCGGAGGCGCAGGCGGACGTTAAAAGGGGATGGGGGGTGTATCAAAAAAACACAAATAGGAGGCCAGCGGGTCCCCCGGTCCCGAAACCGTAGTGAAACTAAAAAGGAAATGTCGGGGCAGAGAAAAATGGGGGAGGAAAAAGCACCTGAGAGGTCGCAAGAACGCATATCCAGTAAAAAAGAACATAGTGAGGACCAAGACATTCATAAGACCGTGAGTGTTAAGGATTGGAAGCGGGGCCCACCGAATCGCGCCGATCAAGCGTCGCCTACGAGTGTAGGTTGGGGAAGACGAAGTCCGTGAAAGGGAAGACCCAGCTGGGGAGGAACACTTGCACGCCGGCAGGGGAGTCAGGGGAATGCTACGGCTTCAGGGGACACACTCGACAAAAGTTGGGGACGGGGGTAAGAAAGTCATCCACGGGAAGGTGACTTCCAGGCAAACACGGAAAATTGAAAATTGAAAAAAACGGGTTGGGCCAGTGACAAAAATCCTCGAATGGGCTCTTCGTGAGCTCATTCAACAGACACGTGGATCTACTTGTGGGGGAAAACTGCACCTTCGAGAGTACCCGACAATCCGCATTCAGACAAGGGGCATATTCATCTTGGGTGGGAGGTCCAGGGTCAGGCCGGTGGGAGAGATGTCAAAGGAAAGGGGAGTTGGGGTCCAAAGTCAAAGGTTCACGGGTGGAACTGGCTGAGGAATCTTCTAACAAAAAAAAAGAAACCAGAAAAACCCAAGAGGACGTGCAAGCCGGTATCTTTTTTGGATCAACTTATCGGGAGGAAGCCGTTTTTCCAGAAACACGAAAATCGAGGGGAAGACGGCGGAACCGAAACGGTAATCGGCGGGGCAGGAGAAAAAAAAGACCGTTCACGGTAGTACAGGGACCGTGAAACAAAGGAAGGGGCAAATTGGGGAGGGTGGGGCGGGGGAAGAACTCCTCAAGGGGGAAGGCCACTGAAATAGCAGGGAGAGGACCGCCCATTTCCTGCGTCAAGAGATCCGCTGATATGGTCGTACAAGTGACAACTGGCAAAGTCCGAGGGGAGGAGGGGGTATACACGGAATGTCACATCAAAGAGTGATCGCAGCACGAAATTCGAAGGAGGGGTCATCCTCTCACGCGAAATAACGGAACGACCATTAATCTCGCAACAACGAGGAAAAAGAGGAGATCGACACCGGAGGGAGGGCACCGGGCCTTATGTCTGTACCTTCAAGAAAAAGGGAGAACGTCTCTACCACTGGCCGACCTTGCCAGTGTAAAGGCACGGGAGGGAAGAAAGGAGAGTCAACCGGCTTCTCGTGAGCCGGAAAGGGTGGCGATAAGGGAGAGCCGCCGAGGGAGGGGTTGCTCAATGGTCAATCCTCACAAAAAACCGTAAAAAGAAAAACGGGACTCGACGCAGGCCCGGGTGGATAACGTGAAAGGGGAAAAGGTATTTCGCGCCCGCCGATTCCAGGTTATGGTCGTTTAATGAGGGGGGCCGTCCAACTAGGAGAGGTCAGGGTGAAATGTCAGACCAGAAGGTTTCCCCCCCCCCCCACCCCCCCCCCCACCACAAAAAAAAACCCACCCCCCCTTTCCCCGAAGAGATAAGAAAGAGGCGTGAAAATTTAGATTCAGCTTCTGGGATGGGGGGAGGCGGATCAGGAAGAGCCAGACTCAAAGTGACAGGGCGCTGGAGGATTACCACAAAGAGCTGATCAAAGGAGGAACTCCCAAGCAACGGGGGGGGGTGAACGCACACCGCAGATGTAGGGAAACCTCCGTGGAATGGGATGAGGTTGGCGCGAGAGGAGAATCGAGTGATGTGTGAAAGGAGACGCGGGGGGGTCACGGGGAGAGGTCTAGAGGAGCGGCAAGGAGAGGGAATGACCTGTCAACTGGAAAAGTGGGACGCCCCTTGGAGAATTAAAAGGAAGGTGGGGTGGGAGTTCCTCTTAAGCGGGGGAAACAGGACTGGGCGTAACGCACGCTGAATTCCGCCGGAAGGAAAAAAGGAGAAGGACGGGCGCGAAATGAACAGGATGAAACATCAGCAACGGCCGGGGAAAAAGAAGAAAACGGCGCGGCCGAAAGAACGGTCAAAAATAACTCTGAACGACTGGGTCAAAAGGACAGAAGGCGCGATGTTCAGGGTGTGTGGAAAGAAGGCCTAATATAGAACAGGCGCCGCGGGCGTTTGTAGGAGTGAAACTCGGGTCAGTAGAGTATAGGGTGCAGGTGGAGAAACAATTGAAAGGGACAGAGTTGAGCCTTCCGAAGGGAATTGGCAAACCTGGAAAACGGCTGCGACCGTTCGAAAACTGGAGAGGTTAACAAAAAGAGTAGGTAAAGGTTACCACGAAGAACAGGAAAACGCACGAACGTTTTTCACGATTGGGGGGGGGGGGGGGGGGGGGGGGGGGGGGGGGGGGGGGGGGGGGGTAGGGGGGGAGAAGAAAGCCAAAACGGGTGGTATAATTTGGGAAACAGCGCGAAAAATGCAAGGAATCGAAGGAGCCATGAAATGGGGGGACCACTTATAAGAGTCAGTGGAAGTCCCGCATGTACGGAGTCCCCACGGAGCGCGGAGATCTTCGAATTTCAAAAAGAGAAGAGGGCCGGCTTACACGGAACCTTAGGGGGAAGAGAAAGGGTGTTCTTGCCTAGGGGAGGGACGTTTTCCATAAAGTCAGAAAATAAAAGGGGGGTTGTCACAAGAAGGGGGACACGTTCTTGGAAAGGAATGATTTGGAAATGAAAGAACCGAGGCAGATTTAGGGGGAAAGTCAAGAGGGACCCGGAGTACTCATCCTGGCTACCTTCGCGAAGAAAACAGTAGAAGGGGATAGGAAGAAAAAAAAAGTAGTTATGAAAGAGAGAGATCCTTGAGCTTTCAAAGGTTTTCTCCCGCGACTGGTAGTTAGGACTAGAAAACTTAGAAAGGGGACTTAAAAAAGGGCGAGGGTTTCTTCAATTTCAAAAAGGTCAGCGGAATTCAAACGACTGGGGACAAAACTCGGAGTCACCTCAGGGGGAAAAACCGACAGTGAACGAAATCGAAGGACCACCTTCGAGTTCCACAAGGGGAGGTGACATCCGCCCGGAGGAGCACTAAAAAGTTCGCTCGAGCGAAACATGGGATTGGCCTTCTGGAAAGGAGGAGGAGAAATGAAGCCTGAAGAATTGGGGGGATCCAGTGGAAAGTCCACCGACAAGAGACGGTTTTAGGGGAGCTTTGTTGTGGAAAAAATGGGAGAAACTAAGTCCTTTGGTGGGCGTGAGCCACCAATGTGACAAAACGCGGATCTAGAAAAAGGAGTCGTTAACCACAGTGATAATTGTTCCCTTGACGACAGCCGCCCCGGGAGCGCCCGGTGATCTTATCAGGGAGACTGCAAACAAGCTCACAGGGACGAATAACAACGGGAGAGAAGGTCCACCAAAGCCTTAAAAATATGAACCTCCGAAGGAAAAGACTTCCGAAGTCGAAGGGGGGGGAAGAGAAGGGGGGGTTCTAACGGTCACAAGAAAAACGCACTGAGAAGGACTGGCCACGGAGGGGGCCGCTATGGGGTAGGGAACCCGAGGGGAAAGAGCTCCGTACTGAAAACGGGGTATTAACAACTTGCGGATGAAGCACTTCCCTTATAAAGACGAGAAGCTCTCAGAACGCGTGAATGAAAAGGGGGGACCGACCCGTTGTCAGCTAGGGATATGAAAGGGACAAATTAAAGTCTCCAGGCACGCTCAGATGCGAATGAACCCGTGTTCCCGTAATAGGAAAGAGTCCCTCTCTGGGCGCGTCGGAGGAAGAATCCAAGGGAAAGTGCGACTGACGTCCCTGGTTACAAAACTTAAAACCAGAGGAGGGTGAGGTATACCGGTAAAGAGCAAAAAAAAGTTTCATAGAAAGATCTTTGTTCGGGACTGGAGGCCGTTGCGAGCAGAAGGAGTGTTGATCCTCCAGTCAGAATCACGTTGCCAAAAGGCTTCGTACGGCTGAGATGAGACAAGGACCAGCAGTAAAGGGGGGAAATGGACTCCTCGGGTATGTATCTTGGGGTGATAGGGGCTGCCTGGGGGGATCCATCTTCGTAAACCGAAGGGGGAAAAGCAGAAAACAAACCGAGGGAACGGAATCGGCGGGGGGGCTTGTTGGGGGGGGCTCGAAATAACGCAAGCAAGGTGAATAAAAGGTCCTGAAGGTGGAATGGGACAATTTTTACGGGTTGTACGGGGAAGTGGGGGAAAAAAATCCTGGGAAACAGCCGACGACGGCTGGAGCTCCATGGAAGGAGGAAAGGAGTTATCTGCGGATAGGAATCGTCATTCTGTGTATCGAGTGAAAATGTTGACTCTCTCCCTTTCCCATCAAGGGGCCTGGGTGAAAACCATGTACACATTCACGGCAAGATCAGGTCGATACGGAGGAAAAACCTGACTCAATCTCAAAAAATCAAAAAAAAAAACCACAAAGAGGAGGAAAAGAGGATAGGGGAGGTCTCTCCTATAAAGTTTGGGGAATTCTAATACCTGGCTCTGTAAACACCTGGGATGTGAAAGGGCGAAAATTCTCAAATGCTGGTTGCCATTGTGTCCGGATGAAGAAATACTATCCTCCTGCTAGAGGAGAACGGAAATGGTGAGTGGCGTACTCAGGAGTCTATCCACGGATATGAGGGAGGTATTTATATAAAGCAACTCACAACATTGCATTTGAGACTTCCTTTTTATAAAGGGCGAAAAAGGGAAAAAAAGGTGCTACCCAAAGTGGGTTCTAGCAATGCCTGGGAAAAAAGAGGTTTTTTGCTTTGGCTCAGCTAAAAAATCTACGTATTGATGGAAAGAAAACAAGCTACATAGTCTCGAATATCAACAAGTAAGAAAAAAAGGGCGTGCAATGAAAACAGTTTAAGACCTTGCAGTGAGGGCGCGTCATCAGGCCTCACCTTCATACGGCAACGGACGGACTTCCAAAGCACCTGAGACTCGAAGAGCATCCCACAAGGCCCTATTCCTTTCCTCAAGCAGAAGGTGCGGAAAACTGAGCGGGAAATTCTAGGGGGGGGGCGCTAGAATAAAGAAAAGGGGTCAACGGGTCACAATTATATATTGCCGTTTCAGGGGAGAATTCTCGTCGACTCGCGGGAAAGTGTAATTTCAACGGGAGGAAAAACAAAACTTGAAAACGGGTGCCGCAACTGCAGCGGGCCCTTGAGAATTCAAAAAGTGGAAAAAGGGGAGCCGTCTGTAATTGAGATCGAAACGGGGGCAGGCAGTCATCGAATGGACGGTTCCCCCCAGGAGCCAGGGAAAAGGGACGATTCCTTGAAAAGTTGTCATCAAGCCGGGGGATCTAGCGCGCGCGATTCAAAAAAAAAGGGACAAAAAAAAAAAACGAGAAAAGGCGACGAGGGGACAAGCAGAGCGCGAAAGGGGATGTTGACGCCGACTAAATGAACCTCGATTCCTAAACGGCGCCTACGGTGAGGCTGGGGGAACGGAAAGGTGAGATCGTTTGCGAAGGCGGATCTGGTGATGGAAGCGGAAGGTCAGGGAAAAAGGGCCTCCGGTCTGTTCAGCCGCTACGAACAATGAAAAAAGAGACTCTTGTAGTTAGGGAACACATCGTTAAAGGTTAAAAGCAAGAAGACGCACGCACGTTTGGGGGGTAGGGGAGAAAGCTAAGACAAGGAAGGGGGTGGGGATCAATGTTTGAAAAAAACCACAGCCGAAAAAAAAGGGGAGTCTGGGAGAAGGCGACTGAACCATGGAAAGGAGAAAAGGAGAAGTAACTTCGCCAGTAAGGGAAATGGGGGCACCCTTAGCTGCGTTCTCGCCCGCGTATTTGCAGGCGCAAGTGGAGCTAAAATCAAAGAAGGCCTGGGAGCAAAAAAAAGTGTGGGACGAAGGTTCGTCTTCGCCAAGTCGAAGTGTAAGTTTCTCATCCTAGGGCGAAATCCACGAATTGGGGGGGACACAAATCGGAGGGGGACCAGGGTTTTTACGGAAAGTTACTCTGGAAGGAGGCAGACAGTTAGGAAAGTCCATCTGGAAAAACGGCAGACATCCTTCTGTCCTAAGGGAGGAAAAAGGTGAACGCTAGAACGAAACCACAACGGAGGAAAGGAGATCCTTCAGAAATTGCACTGGGGAAAAACTTTCGGAAGAAAAACAGGCCGTGAAAGCGGGGGAAGGGAAAAAAAAAAGAACGGGGGGGTGCTTCAAGGCATGAAGGGAACCTCGCTGGTGACTCAACTTCGGATTGGGCGGGGAAAACTGCACGAAGAAGGGGTCGAATCGCGGGGGAGGAACCAAGGATGCCACCAAGGGATGGGTAAAAAAACGGCCGCTTGAGGATAAAATGCCCCTAAAGACAACTAGCGAGAGGCGCACTAAAAGAGAAGGGACTGGAAGATTCACCCTTCGCGAAAATCAACTTCCTTGACCATGGGATCCGTCGCTTGGCAACCTCTATTTCCGCGCTTGGTGGTCAAAGGGCAAAAAAGGCCCGGCGTTGGGTAGTTTCTTAGGTGACCAAAAAATAGGGGCCGTGCGTAGCGGGTCGGGAAATGTGTGAAATTCAAATCGCTCATCGTCTCCCCTTTCGCGGAAAGGAAGTTCGTACCGAATAGTAGGCGCTCAAGGGGAAAGAATACCTAGCGAGGGTAAAACCAATCCCGTGAAAAGAAAAGGGCGAACCTCGACAGGAACACAACGGCGCCGTTTTGAGGAAGACGAGGATCCAAAAACACGACCGCGCGCGTGTAGGACCAAGCGTAGGGGGGCCTCTATTTTCGGGCTTTGAAAGCACGAGCGTGCCTTGATATACCCGGCGTGATGACAAGGGGCTTCAGGAAAAGGGTTAAGTCAGTCGAGGAGAGATAGCTGGAACGCTGCAAGAGGAGACAATCACGCCACCGTTTCGAGAGAGGACAGCGGCATAACACCTTGACACGGAACATAAAAGGGCTCAGACAGTGGCTAATGAACCCTTGAAAGGGAGACATAGAAAATCGTAGTACTATCATTCCCCAGCAAAAAAAAAAGGGCGATCGCCAAATTGCAAAAAACTGCGACTCTAGTTACCACCCACCGAGGACCCCAGTCAAAGAAGTGTCATAAGAGCATGGAAGGCATCGGGAACTTGGGCGAAAATGCGAGTTGGAATAATGGGGGGACCTCCCTCGTCATCCGACGTGCACGGAGTCTGAGGGAGGCACAAATGCAGCCAGCACTGCAAGCGAGATACGGTTTTTGCACTAAAGGGGTGGGAGTATCTTTGGGAGAAAAAAAAAGGGAAGGAATGAGGGGAGCCTTGTTTTCTTCCACTATTGGAAAAACAATAAAGATCGAGGGACAGAAAACAAAACGACACTGGAAAGAAGCGGCGGGGCTTAGAACTAAAAATCCCAAAGGCCTGCGTCGAGGAACACGGAAGAGTTACGCATGGTTACGGATGGGGTCGTAAAAAGAAACCGACGACGGCGAGAAAGAATGAGACTCGCCCATTTCAGAAGGCTGGAAAAAGGCCGGCATTTAGTAGACAAAGCCGGAAAGTAGGATTGGTGGACGCTTCGACACTTTAAAAATCCAGGCGGTTATTCTGGCGACAAATTCGAAAGAGAAAGAGGGGCTACGCGCCGGAAGACTAAGACACATCTCTCAGAAAAAAAAAAACGGATTGAAAAGAGATCTTTGGAGAGAGCGAACATAGGAGAAGATCTTTGAAAAGGGCTGGACCTGGAACGAGACACACCGGGATTTGGATTCTAAAGAACATACCCGGGACGGAAAGGTAAGGGAAGATTGAACTCTCTACTAGAAGCCGCTACAGCGTGACGTCCGGAGGGAGAATACCATCGTTTAAGTCGAATGTGCTAAAACAAAAGGCCAACCGTCAACATTGAGTGTTCCCTTGGCAACGTGAAAAAAAGACGCATGCCGGGGGGGTTACGGAGTATTCGCCGCCCCGCCGAGCAAATTTGGTCGTTTCCTGTCGGGAAAAAGAAATCTTTTTGGCCGATTGAGGGAGAAACAGGCAAAAAAATTCAGGATCAGAAAAGAAAAGGCGTGGAAAGGAAAAGGTTCTGGGAGAGGCGGTCTGCGGGGGAGGCAGAAAGGCCTAAAGTCTCCGGGCACTTGACGCCGGGAGATGAACACAAACCGCCATAGGGGAATCCGCCCAGGCCGACCAAGTGCCCTTTCCCTCCCAGTCCTAAAGGAGAAAAGCGCGTGGGAAGGGCGGATCGGTGGGCAACTATCAAAAATAATTTTTTCAGAGATCGCAAGGTCAAATTTACTTAAATGTCCGTTCTCGACCCAGCCTCTCCAGCCGGGGAGTGCCCGTCAAAAAAAGTCAGTCCTCACGGCAAAAAGGAAGAAAAAGGGTCAAGTGACGTTTGCTGCCGCTTTTGACGTGAAAGGAATCGAAACCGGCTGGCAGTTAGATGAGGAGCCTACGGGGCCTGATAATGAAGATAAGTCACAGACTCAGTGTGAAAGCTAAAGTTAAGAGGTCAGGGGCTTAAAAGAAAGTTCAAAAAGTCAGCGGAGTCTGTGGAAAAAGAATCAGTGGATGTTCCTCAGTCCCCATCAATACCCTAAGAAGGCCTCAAAGGAGTTAATGTTCCTTTCCGTAGTTCTCACTAAGTGGGGGAAACTTTTGGAAATTGAGCGACCCCTCTCCGGCAGGTGAAAAAAATTTTATCCTGAAAATTTCGGGAAAAATCTGCTACAATAAACGGAGGGACTAACTGGGAGCTTAAAGTTGCAAGGGAACACATCTGTATTAAAGTTTAAGGAACCGGCTACGAATTTGTTGGGTTTCACTTGGTTAGGGGGGAGGAACCGAAACCAAATCTAATTACAGAGATGGGTAAAAAACACATCATCTATGGGAGGGTGTAAGGGAGAGGCCAAAACGGTACTCCACCAAATTCGGGAAATGGGAAATGAGTCCCATCCCTTACCTGCGGGGACCGCGCGAAGTTGCAAGGAAGGCATTTCGCTAGAAAAGAGAAAAGCGGCTGGAAACGCCTCGAAGGATTGGCCGCTTCGCCATTAGGGACAAAATTTCTCAGGGCTGACGAGTGGGCACAAAGGAAGTTGCAGGTCGGGGAAAAGTTAAGGGGGAACCAAGCGCAAAGTTTCTGAAAGGAGCCCATTGAAACCCCCCGGTCGCCCCATATGCTGAAGACGTAGCATGGGGAAACCAGTCGAAGGATCTCGCTAAAAAAAAACCCAACTTAGGAGGATTAATAAGAAAAAAGGAATTTTGAACCAACTTCTTAAAGAAGATGAAAGCGCGGTTGAAGCTGGGTACAGAACGGCTTGTCTAGGGAAGACAGGTAACTTCACTTCCGTAAAGAAAAGACTGGTGACAAAGGGAGGTGAGGGTTAAAGATAGAAAACCGCCGATAAAAATTTGAAGCGAGAAGGCGGAAAAAAGGTGAAACAGAGGCTTGTCACGCTTCCGGCGATGAACGGGAGGGCCACAAACGGAACGAGAGGAGCGAAAGCAGATGGACCTCTTTCAATTCCAATAGAAAAGGCCTGCCTCTCTGGACTCAGTTACCCAATCGGGGACAAAGAAAATCGCCGGTTCGAGAGGGGTTTTCAAGGGGACAGACTAGGAGGGAGAGTTCAGAAACCAATGACCAAAAACTCTGGGGGCTGGTAGCGCCGGCGTCCTGACCTGGAATGAGGGTGTCACAAATCGCGCGGGAAAGGCATCGTCTCCCGGGGGTTCTTAGCCGCAGGAGCGTCAAATAAGGTAAAAAAAAAAAACTCACATGCGCGAGGGATCCAAAAGAAACCATAGGGAGAAAACTACAAAAAGGACGTACTCCTTGAGGCGCCGGTGGGAGGAAGCCGAGGAGACAAGCAAGGAGCCCCAGAAAAAAAGGTTGAAGGGGCCACGGCCCTAGGGTGAATTGCGGTCCTGATCCAAGCTTGATTACAAGGGCGTAGTGCGCCTGGCAGAGAGAGTCCGAGGCTAGAATCCTTAAGGCAGCTGAACGGGCGAAACGACTTTAAAAAAAGGGCCCGAGAACGCTGCTCAACGTCACGTGGTAATTATCCCAGGTCCCTCTACAGCGGGAGTGGATGAAACGGGGACCAGTTTAGTCGGCAATCATCAGCCGTGGATCGCAATAGATTAGCGATCATTCACTAAAAAGGGCACCGGGTACCAACACTTTCACAGTTAGGGATCCTCAAAAATCCGCATTCCTTCGTTCAGCAGCACGCTTGAGGGGGGTTCACGTGGATGGGGAAGGGGGGGCCTTGGGATGGCAGGTATGTTGTCATGGGGTTTAGAACTCATCGTCACGGTGCCGGCTGAAGGGGCGACTCGAAAGTACCACATAGAGACCATCAAGGTCCATAAAGGGGGGTCAAATTGAACAGACCTTGTCTAGCTGGGGGGGGGGGGAGATAAGAATTTGTTTTCTCAAAGAGTCTAAAAAAAAAAAAAAACCCATAAACAGACAGCAGAACTACAACTAGTGTAAACGGCTGGAAGAAACTTAATAGCCTCCACAGGGCCTGCGGAAGGTTTCCAAAGTTTGAACGGGGGCTGGGAGGTCGCCTCCCTTGAAGCAAACCGGCGGAAAACAAGTACTAAAAATGGAAGGCGTCACGCGGTAACCAGGGTAGAAAGAAAGCCAAGGGTCTGTTATTTGTGGCAGTGGGGGGAAGACCAACATCCAGTCTGTTGTAGGGCCAGGGGGGGCATGGCCGGGCACAAGCAGCATCCTACCTTCAAAAAACAATAGAGAGAACAACAACAAGGAGGAAAGAGGAAAGATAGGATTCGAGAGTAGAGACCGAGAGAGACCGTCGATTGGGGATGAAAATGCGCCAAAGCCTTTTATGTGAAAGGGGCAGAATAACTGCCGTACTCAGAACTGTTGTACACCGCACAAGGATTAACACGACTGCTAAAAGCGTGACGCCTGGGGAAAGGCGAGTTCTTAAAAAAAAAAAAAACAACTTTAGAAAAGAAAAAGGTTAATGAGGGAGAAAAAAAGAAAGACCACGCAGTATGACGGGCCAATCTGACTGAAAAGACACAGAACTGGGATGGACTAAAGTGCAAACTAAGTAGTTCAAGAAGCACAGCAAACGACGCCGTTTCCCATAGGGTTTTGTCGGGGACCGAAGGAGGCCAGAAGTTCTTGTTTCAGAATTGAGTGAAAGAAGGCAGCCGTCCCGTAAGGTCTAGGAAAAAAAAAAAGGCTTCAATGAAAAACCTTATCTCGCAGGGGGGCATTGATCAGGGAATGTGTTAATCAGAGCCTTACTCCATCCTTTCAACGTAAAGCGAGGGGGAAAAAACCCTTCAAAGGGGGGGGTAACGATCGAATCCTGACCAAGGCCACAACTAGGAAAGGGGAAAACAAAAGCAACAAAGAGTTGGCTGCTATGGCTTTTAATAGGAGGTGGGATTCTCTATCGAATCGAAAGTGTGGGGGCCACTGAGAAATCTCAAGGTGCCGTTGTGCTTTCAGGAATTCAACGGCGCAAAGACGTGTAGAATGCGAGTCAACTGGGAAAAGGGTCATTCCCGACTGACGGGTCTTTCGGGCTTACAGGGGTGGATTCCCTTTTCAAGACTATAAAGGGGGGCGTCGTTCACGACGGTTCCCTCCGAGGGAAAAGACCCCGGAAGGAGCTCTGCAACGAAATACGGGAAAACCCTGGGTCATCACCAGCAGGCAGGGGAAAAACAAAACATGAGGAGAACCTGCAGGACAGGGCTCTATTGCAAGAGCTCTCAGTCCTCGATACTCAAAAGTGGATCACTAAGGTTTCCGGTTCGTATGCATCTTTTTCGGTGGAAGCACGGGTTATGCGAGACACCCGCGCATGATGGTACAGGGTGAGCCATGAATAGCAGTGGCAAAGGTCTCCTTCCGGAGACGAAAAAGACTTACGGGGACGACGCTGTAACATGTCTAGAAAGGGAAACACCATCGGTGGGCGAAGAAAGAACAAGCGAGTGTTGGGGTCAGGGGTGTTCGAAACGAGGAAACAAAAAACCATTAAAGTTATCAATTAACACGGAGGGCCAAAGTTAGGGGGGTGGCAGGCGACGGAGCCATGGTCAAGGCCCACTTCCTTATCCGCTGAAATAGCCATCCCTTAGAGGCGGGAAAATCGCAGGGCAAAGGGGAGGTCACAGAAGCGTCCCGCGGACAAAAAAAGTCTGGCCAATTGGTTCGAGGGGCGCCTAGGTAGAGGGGTTATGGCAGCGCAGCGGGCCGAATCCAGCTTTTCAAAAAAAAGAGGGCCCTCCTTTGACGGGGTTGGAACCGGGGGACAAGAAGCAAGCCGGAGAAGAAGTCCAGCTTTGAAAAAACAAAAAAACCTGTCTTCCTGGAATCCGCGGGGGAAAAATGACAGTCTAATGGTC
>Ga0179593_1707339_pt1 | contig 14434 bp, 16 predicted proteins | sample CZODoug2_1_08_16_FD_185931 | JGI IMG/M metagenome (GOLD analysis project Ga0179593, IMG submission 185931) | Vadose zone soil fungal communities from Angelo Coast Range Reserve, California, USA - CZODoug2_1_08_16fungal (PacBio error correction) | ecosystem: Environmental > Terrestrial > Soil >...
AAAGTTGAAGTGGTCCGAGTTGGCGTCTGGACCGTTCAGAGGAGAAGGGTCAGAAAAGAGGACTCTAGGGGCGATTGCCAACCCATTTGAGAAGGCGGTAGCCAGGAAGCATCCTCAGGGTTACGGGGTTGCACAGGATGAGCTTGGAAAGCAAAAAAGTTGGGGTCTATGCCGAAAAGTCCTCAGTGCACTTCCCTTTCATGTCGGCGCCGTCGTCCAACTTGGGGATGAAAATGAAAGGAGAGGAAAAAAGGGAAATGCGCACGCGTGAGTTCCCGGGCGGAAAGGAAGCAAGCCGCTATCAAATGAAAAGACGCTCCACTCCGGGGGAACTCCGACCAAAACAATCTGGTCTACAAAAAAAGCTTTGGGGAAGGAATCGTGGTAAACGCCAGAGTCAGGGGGGGTGCGTAAGTCAAAAAATTACAAAGGCCGGCAAGGGGGGCAATTTCTTAAAAACCGACCGCACGCAACCAAGCAAAGCTCTCTATGGTATGTAGAGGCCACGTTCCCGCTGACCAAAAATGTTCGGTCCCAAAAATCTCTAAATATAGTCAGCGTTTTGGAAAATTTCTCTTGGGGACCGGTTGCCGCCTGGCTCTGGAGCCATACGAGGCTTAACCGAAAACTCTATGCAGTACTCATCGGGCTGTTGGGGTGGGCAAGCCTCAATGGGCCGGAAAGATCAAAAAAAAAATCGACGAGAATTGGGGGGTAAAATTACCTTTTGAGAGGGTAAAACCAACGAAATGGGGGAGACAAAAAAAGAAGAAACTCTGGGGGGAGAAGGCTAGAAGTCGTTTAGACGATCCACGAATGCCTTTAACAACAAAAGACAGCAAAAACGAGGGGGGACCAACCACAAAAAATCAGGGACCACAGGAAGATAAAAAAGAGGGAAAAAAAAAAAAGCCACGGTTAAAGAGGGGGGGGGGGGGGGGTGTACCAGGAGGGGACCAGGGAAAGGGTAATCCCGACGGGGGGAAGACAGAAGGTATGAGGCTCAATGACAACAACCAAAACCAGGAGAATGGTAGAGCCTGTGACCACCCTTTGGGCAAGACGAAAAAAGTGGGGGAGGTAGAAAATCGGCGGGGGTACAAAAGGGAGGTCTAGTTACGGCCGAAGAGAGGAAACAAGAGGGAATGGTGACAACATTGAACCTGCGCGTGGGAACCAACTAGGGTCCGCCTAATTCAAAAACCTCGGGCTCGGCAACCAAAAATCGGCGTCGCAAAGAAGTACACTGCCCCCCCGGCCTCCGACCCTCAGGCCCACCACGGAACCCTTCCCCATCGTTCTCGAAAAACCAAGGTGGACCCCTGAGGACGGACTCTTTTTCCCAAACCCACCCCCCTTATAAAGCCACGCCCTCCAGACCTCGACCTGAGGATTGTAAAAAAACCAGAGGAAAGCCTTGGTTCCTTAAAAAAATTTTTGGGAACAGAAAAACATGGAAAAAGCCGGAGGCCAAAAACGTTTGCGGTAAAAAAACAGGGGAAGGAACAAATGGGCCGGGATAAACGCAAGGGGGCAAGAAAAAAAACGACAAAAAAAGGAAAAATCAGGAAAATAGAAAGAGGGCACGACTTGGTCGAAAAAAAAAAAAAAACGGGTGGACAGGGTTGGGCAAAAAAAGCCCAGCAGGACCTGAAATTCAGACCCAAAAAAGAGGGGGGGGGGCCAAAAAAACATGATAATGAGACGGGGACGGAAAAGAAAAACGAGAGGGGGGTACAAAAGGGAAAGAAGGGCGCTAAGAAGACCTGAAAAATCAGGGGACAAAAAAAAAAAAGAAGAGGGCGAAAAGGGGGGGAAAGGTGACGATGGGGGGCCCAGCGGGGGTAGAACTGAAGGACAAAAACGAGAAAAATCCGTCACAAATTGACTGGGTCGAAGAAGGGGGGGTTTATAAAGGGGAAAAACGTCTGGCCCCGTAAAACAACTACGTTGGTCATGGGCCCCTCGACATCCTTGAGCAACAGGGGTACAGTGGAAACCGGAGAAAAGTATAGAAACCCCAACCCGCGGCGAATGTGCCGAAAAACCAAGGGGTGAGAAAGATCAGCAGGGGGAAAAAAAGAGAATGGAGGTGACCAATACGCGTAGAAAGGCAAGGGGGTTTGAGAAGAGGTTTGGAGGTGGTTGGGACTGTCCCTGTCAAACAGAAAGGTCGCCTCTGGAACTAGTGAGTCGGAAATTGCGCACAGTTGGCCTCAAAAGGAGAAAATTGCTCGATGTCAGAAAAGAAAAGATGGGCCCCCAAATCGGGGAGCAGTTTAGGTGGGGGGGGTGTCTAGTGCAAGTAATGCAGATATGAAATCCAATCATGCAAACCCGGAAGGGGGCTTGATGAACCGGAGCTGTAAAACAATTATTAGGAAAAGTTGAAGGGACCGGTCCGGCGGTTCCGAGCAAGGGGGGGGGGAGGGGGGGGGGGGTGGTGGGTAGGGTTCGTACCGGGGGGCGGCAATACGTCAAAAAAAAAGGCTGGTCCCTACCAGGAAGCAAAGTTGATCCCAAAGAACTAACCATAAAGGTTTAGGAAATGCGGTTTCGGGGCCAGGTCCGGGGTCTTACGGGGTTCGAAGAGATTAGCCGAGTGGGGTTTGGGGAGCCGGCGATCAAAAAAGGGGGGCGAAGGTGCAGAAAACAGGGACGCGTTGGGGACACAAGGTGAAATTAGAGTGAAATGGAAACCAAATCCGTCGGCCAAAAACTGATCAGCATCCTCAAAGAAAAAAAACAAAGGGTGGAAGATATATATAAAAAGCTGCCTCCTTGGGAGCTTCAAGATTCCAGGCTGGTGTACTTGAAGGGTCAAAAAAGAAAGACATGCCAATGCCCTTCGGACAAATGAAAAAAAAAAAGGAAGGCCCCCAAAAAAGAGAGCACTGCAGCCGAAGGTCCGCCGGGACGTGGAAGAGAAAAATGCAAGAAAACATTTATGGAGTATGAATCAACAAAAAGGTTGGGCTGTCAAGACCTTGGTAGTTTTCACTATAATCATGGTACGCGAAGGCGCCACGGGACACAAACGGTACAAAAAAAATTGTAAAAAAAAACGAACCAAAGCTCGAACGAAGAGTTTTGGGACGGACCTGGAAACAATGCGGGTCCGAAGAAAACGTGTTCCACGGGTTCAGCCCGAAAGGACCAAAAAAACGCAAACCATCCTGGGGGGGAAGAAATCTGAAGAGAGGGGTCCTGAAAAAAGCGCCGAAACCAATAAAACCCAATCAACCGAAAGAGTTGACCAGGGGGAACCCTGAATATAATCGGCCGACACCGGGGGGGGTTCGTAGGTGGAGCACAAATTGAGCAAAAAGTAACATGAACTGGGGATAAAGTGCCACTGGGGAAGGTGGGGGGACAGCCAGCAACACGTAAAACAACCTTTGTCGAAAAAGGACAAACGGCCATAATCCTACTGACCAAGATCACGAACGGTCCAAATCCAACGGGGTTAAGTTTGTCGCCCTCTCAAGCGGCAGTGGAAGAAGTGGATTCTGATGGCCAAACACCCGGAATGGCAACAAGGAGGGGAAAGTGGGTTGCCGCAGAATGGCAAGCGTGGGTGACAGGTAACGATCTTGCGGATTGACCGTTCAGAAAAAAAAGGCTGAAGTACGCCAGTTGGCCCGTTAGGGGCTGGAAACCGACCTTTTCCTGCTAACAAAAGGGGAAAGTGTTTTAAGTGCGCAACAGTGGCAAAAAGAAAAACTCCTCCGGCTGGAGGGTAGGTTCTGACCCTCGAATTGCCAATTGCAAAAGCGGTAAATTTACTAAACCCTCTAAAGGGAAGCAGCGGGGGGTCAACGAAAAGCGGTCGTAATAAGGGAAGAACGGGTGTAAGGACAGGTAAAGAGTGAGAATCATAAAAAACGCTTCGGGAAGGGGTTGAAGGTTGTTCACTTGCAAAGGCGTGTGATCAGACCGCCTGTCCTTTCAGGGAAAGTGCATCAACAAGGTGGTGAAAAGGCCCCGGCAAAAATTGGTCACATGCTTCGAGGGGGGGGTGGTTATACCATGGGAACAAATCGTGGGAGGGGGTCCTATTCGGGGGGGAAAAGGAAAAGGGGGGTTTATGTAACCCTATACAAAGGGAGTCTTTTGTGGAAGGGTCAAGGCCCACCCCACCGAGGAAGAAAAGAGGGGGGGCAGGGAAGGGAGAGTTACTAATATATGAATGGTCGCGGGGAGCCTTGACCGCGCAAGATGTTTGCACAAAAAAATTTGAATGTGCCAGACGGGAAAAAAGAACGCGGAGGGTTGAAATTCCTCCCCTCGGACAAAAGAGGGAAAAGGGGACAAAAGAGCAGTAAAGGTGGTTTGAAAATTCAAGCGATTGCCGCTACGCCCGTTGCGGTCAACGGGAACAGCAAAAAATCCTGCACTCCAGAGGAAAAAGGGGGGGCTGTGGGAGGAAAGACGTTTGTTATCTTCCTGTTAGGGAGATCGATGGGGGGTTTGAAAGTGTTGGGGGGACCAGACACTAACATTTGTCGGGGGCTAACCGACCGTCACAAAGCAAGCGGGGGTGTACGGAAAGTCAAAAAAGGGGAGGAAAACTCAAGAGAAAAGGAACCAAAAAATACCGTTCGATTGTGCAAACCCAAACAGGGAAGGCAAAAATATCGTCCCCTGGGGGCCCAAAAGGGCGAAAAAAAAAAAGGAAACGGGGGTTGGGCGAAAAAACGGGGAAAGCCGTCGTACGTGGGAAAAAGAAAAGGAGGCATCATACACAAAAGAGAACCCGGATGAACAAAACAGCCAAAGACTGCGCGAAAAGGCCCCAGCCCCCGAAAGGGATAAAATATAGAAAGGGGGCCTCGGGGAGAAGCCGGGCGGTTACTAATTGCATAGGCAAAAGAGACGGGGTTTTGCCGAACCAACCAAGGGACCAACTGAGGAAAAGGAGTGGACCCACCCATGTCCAAAGAGGTGAACAAAAGTGGGAAAAAGGGAAGGGGGGGGGGGGGGGACCTCAAGGGAGAAGGCAAAAAAAGAGAGGCGGAAAAAAGTTCGCGAAAACTAGAAGAACGACACGAGGAAAAAGGAAGAGGGGCAAGAAAATTCATTTATCACTTCCGGGGGAAGGAAAAGGGCCAGAAGGGGGAAGGAAGGGAAAATAGACGTGGGAAAAAACGACCAAAAGCCGATCGCGGTTCGGTACTGAAAAAAAAAAAAAAGAAAAGGGAAAAAGGGACACCTCTACCGGGTTTTAGGATGGGTCGAGGGGGGGGAAACTTAGACACCTAGCCAAAGAAAGGGGGATAATCTACCAATCGCATATCAAATGAACAAAGGTCTCCCTTCATCCGCCAACCCGCCAAAAAAAAAAGGAAAAAAAGTTAGGCTAGTGAGAATCATACTACGAAAAAAAAACACAACGAAAGGAAGCCTATACAAACAAACCGTCCTTTGAAATTGGGAATAAGGGGCGCTTGCCCGGCAACTTCAACGAAACGAACCTGAGGGACGAGCCTTGGTTCAGGACAAAAAGTTGTAGGCAGTAAATGTACACCAACCGCACAACGCCCGGAATCTGGGGATTGAGGCAGGTTCTTTCCGGGCCATTTTTCCGAAAACTAAAAAGGCAGAAAATTGTGGATCGAGTGAAAGCAAAAACTTCAGGGTTCCGGGGAAGGGGGCACAAAAATGAGGGGGGGACCCTGGGCCCCTGGGGCAAAAAGGGGGGTGAACCTGCATGAAGAGAAAGAGAACCTCAAGAGGGAGTGGAACAGTCAAAAACTCGGTCATGAATGGAAAAAAGCGAAGGGGGACACGACCGCGAGTCCTTGCTTCTAAAAAAAAAACAAACCAAAAAAACGTCACACTAAAGCGAACCACACAACAATCAAGGGGGGGGGAAAAAACACGCCTTTGATTAGGGCAACCGCTGGCAGAAGAAAACTAAAAAAAAAGATCGAAAAAAGTCAAAAAAACCCAGGTTGGTGAGGTGTAAAAAAAGGAGGGGGCAAAACCCGCTCAGAAAGGGCCCGGGAAGGGGAAGACCTCGAAAGCCCAAGCTGCCCATAAAATATCGTGCCTTTAGGGGCCCATGCCAAAAGGGGGGCCCGGCATATGCGAGGGGCTAAAAAAAACCAAGTGGTTCAGATGGTGCGTGGGAGGGGGGAAAAAGCGGGCCCAAAAAAAAAGGGGGCATGGGATCCGCCCCAGGAAAACACGCCAAAAAAAGGAAAGAGAAAAGCAAAATCGATTGGGGGGGGGGGGGCAAAAAAAAACCGATCATAGGCAAAGGTACTCCCCTCTAAAAATCGGAGAGCAGAAGGGTGGGGTGACCTTCGCAGGTCACCCGGGGGGAAGGAAGTTTCGACAAAACAAAAAACCAAAAAAAGTTTTCTCCGTACAGGTAATTCCCTTGGAGAGGAACCCCAGAAGTAAGAACTGCTTGACGGCCGACAGAAAGAAAAAAAAGAAAGAAAAAGAAAGGTAGGCCACCAAAAAAAGAGAGACATGAACAGGAAGAGCAAAGGACAGAAAAACAGCCCTTAGGGGAAGGGGGGGGAAAGCTGATGGGGGAATACGCAACGGAGAAAAAAGGGAAATTGGGATCATGGGAAAAAAAGGACGCATAATGGCAAAGCCCCCGTGGATTGGTTAAGTGAGGAGGATGAAAAAGGGGGGGCGCGACAACTCCGGGACACGAAAAGGGGAAACGGGGTCGAGCATAGAAAACAGGTTTGGGGAAAAAAAAAACAAAGGAGTCCTACCCGAGCGTGGAAAAACAAACGGGGGAACAAAAGGATAATTTCCAAAGAGAATCTTGTAAGGCGGGTCCCGCCAAGTCAATAGGGAGGGTCTTGGGAAGAGCTTGGCAACCCGACAACCTGCGAAAGGAAAGCTTTCTTCCCCAAGGAGAGACGTTAAGTGGCTTCTTTCCCTCCCCGCTCGGCCCGGAGGACGGAGCGAAATTCTCTTTTTGCCCAAAAAGGGCTGGCACAAGGTGACTACAACAAAAAAGGCAGGGGGGGAAAAAAAAAAAATCTGCCACGGTGGGAGAAAAAGGGTTAGCACGAAAAGAACCAGATCTGGGGGGGACTTGAAACGCCGGGGGAAAAATAACCGGGGCAAGGGAAACCTCAATAGAGCGAAGGGAGGGTAAAAAGGTACTACAAGACAAAGTGATGTAAGGCAAAAGAATCCTTCCTTACCCGGAAGAGGGGAAAAAAAATGCTCATAGACCCGGTCACCAAGAAAGGGACAGAAAAGGGGGAACCCGTATGGGCCTACGGCCGAAGCTAAAAAGGGGAGGGAGCCCGAGCGTGCAAAAAAGAGAAGCAAACTTCTTGTAAAGAGGACGAGTACACGCAGTGTACCTAAAAACAATCGGACGGGAGGGGGAACCCAGGCAACTGGACGTAGAAAAAGTTGAGGGCCCGGTTCAAATAACGCGGAGATGGTAAGTACCGGGAAGAGGGATGGAATGCTTGGTGGCGAACATAAAAAAAAATGGTTGACCACGGGCCTGGTCACCAAAAGAAAACAAGGAAACCAAAGCCGCGAGAAATTATGGCAAAAAAACACGTTGCGGAAAGAGAAATCGAAAGCCGGGGAGTGTCCCTAAGAAGGAAAAAACGGCCTGAGAAAAAAGAGTAGGTTTTTATCAACGAAAAAAAGTGAGGGTCCAGGGGGGTGGTCTGTCAACCTGTACCAGGGAAAACCGCCCTCCTGTCAACGTGGGGGGAAGAAAACTGCCAAAAGTTCTCTAACCGGTGCGCGGGGGGGCTCATCCCTACAGAAGTCCGTATTTTTGTTATCAATGGGGGGGGGGGGAAATGGACATGAATTATCAATATAGGCAACGAAGAAGAAAAAAGGCAGTAGCAGCCCATGAGGGGGGAAAACTTTGATCTTTCGAAAGTGGGGGGAAAAAAGTAGGGACACTGTCCAGGGGGGCAACAGGGTCCGACAGGGGTCTCGGTGTGGTGTTTGTGGGGGGGGGGTTTTTTGAAAGAGAAAGTGTGGTTTTTTTGTTAGGGAGACTGTGTTTCAGGAGATTCACATGCGGCATGGGGGGTTTTCAGGACCCGCATACCTCAACCTCGCCCCGGGAGCGCGTAAAAAAAAAAAGGGGGGAGTAATCAAAGAAGGAAAAGCCAGTGTTTTTATGGAGACTTGGCTAAGGGAATGGGGGGTGGGGGGGGGGTGGGGGTGGGTGCGGGAATCCACCTTAAGTTGGTGAGGGTGGGGGGGCGGGGGCAAAGATCTAAATCAGAAGGGGGGGGGTGTGGGGGGGGGTTGGTGACGATAATCCTGGGGTACTAGTGGAAATATCCTGGGGGTTGGGGCAAACAAACTTGGTGAAAGGAGGGCATGACTGAAAGCCTGGGAAGGTTACAAAGGGCGAAAAAAAAGCGGACCTCGAAAGAAACAAAAGGTTGGTATTGAAATCAAAGAAGGGAACGAACTTGGTCCTACATTTATGAGGGGCACTAATTCCATGGCGGGGCTTGAAAAGAGGGAACATCTAACAGGGGTTTGTTACACAGGCACAAACCTGAATTCTCAAGGACAAAAACACCCAGCGGGGGAAGCAAGGGCCCTGCCGGGGGAAAATCCGAGCTGACCGAAAAAAACAAAGATGCCAGGGAAAAGAAAGAAACAGTTATTGGAAGGCGCCCCGGTGAATACTTTGTGCGACCAACATCCCTACCGGGGGGGCGGATGGGGGGAGGGAACGTCATGTGCCCTCCTGTCTGGAGGACATCTACTTATCTAAAAACAGAAGGGGACAAAGGAAAAAACGCCTAAAAAACGGGAAAAAAAGCTCGGAGAGGGCCCGCTTTGTGTTGTTGTGTTGTTTGGGTTGGGGGCCCCCTGGCCAATAGGGTCCAACTTACCGGGGGGTTTCAAAAACAACCCAAAAAACTGGGGAAAAAAACCGCAACAAGTATTTAAAAAAGCAGGGGGGTTTGGGACCGATGACTTCAGTGAAAAGTTCCTCTCCCAAACACCCACTCAGCACCAACGTTGGCCCAGAGGAGCGAAGAATTCGCAATTGGGGAGTTGCCAATGGACCGAAAATTGGAGGCAATCGGAGACATCGTGTATAAATGATGGGAAATTCCCTTATGGTGCCACCCAAACCCCCACCCCCCGCCGACTGCACAAGGTTTCGAGAAACCACATGCCGCGTCCTCACGAAACACAGTTACAGACAACGAACTGAACAGCCACCTTCCTCCTAGTAACAACGAAAAGGTTGGGTTTAAACGGTGGTCCCGGTTGGGACGACCGAACAGAGGAAGAGATTCTCGAAACAGTCGGAGAGCCTCGGGCAAAAACGCTGCTGGTTTTTAATCCAAAGTTTGGGAGGACAAAGGCCTAAGGGGGTCACCACGAAAAACGCGAGAGCAAGGGGGATTGCCGCAACTCAAGGGGGAAGATGGTAGGGGAGAAAGGGTATTATAAAAAAAAACAATTTGTAACTCCGTGGGGGGAATGGGAGCCCGAAAAACCAGGTCGGGGAACCTACCAACAGCTTGGCCCGATCAACTCAAAAAGAAAAAAAACGCTTCCTCACCGCTGGGGGGGGGGCTTCAAAATGACATGGTCGGCTGAGGGAAAAAAAAAGGAGCACACTAGGGAAGCTGGGTTGTGCACCCCCTACTTGCTGGAGTGGAGAAAAAAAGGCTCCACCAAAAAACTCAAATGGAAAAAGCTAAAAAGGTTCCACAAGTAGCCTTTCATTATAATCCGGGGTTGCCAAAACTTGGCGGAAGCCTGATCTGTGGAACTAAGAGTGTCCGATTGGGGTGAAGAAGGCCAGAAGTCGGAGTATGGGTGGTGTCTTTCAGGTGAAGGTGTTGACAAAAAGAGGGGTGGGGGGCAACCGCTGGCAGCCCTTTGCCCCACCCCCCGCTAGGGCGAAAAAAACCCGACTCCCCGCGGGGGTTAGAAAATTCAAACGGGATCCCCGAGTAGGATTAAAACCTTTTTGTGACCCCAAAAAAACGGGTTTGGCAAACTCTTTCTTGAGCCCAGTGGCTCTGGGCAAAGGGAGCCAACAGTTACCGGCACCGGTTGTATTTAAACGAAAAGGGAAAAGCACTCCCAGGTAAAACGGGGCAAGAAGAAAAGTGGGGTTCGCCAAACCCCCCAGGAAAAACTATCTCAACGAAATGCGGTAAAAACAAATGGTTCCCCTGGGGCGAGGTCCTAATGTAACGGGACGGATAGTCAAGGCGTTTGCCAGAGGAGCGGGAAGGGTTGAAAAAATACGGCTTTCTGTCAAGCTTGCAGAAAAGAATTGATAACGCTGAACTAACCGAGTTGGAACACCATCAGTAACCTCCAAAGGAACTTCCCGAGTTTCCTCAGTCGTTGGGGGGCACACCTTCCAAAAAGGGGGGGGTGGATGAATGGAGCCAAGAGGAAAAGCAAATATGGGGGAGTTTGTCCGGGGGAAAAGGGGGACCAAAAGCATTGAAAACGGAGAAGGGGGGAAAAAAGACGTAACTGAGTCGAGATTTTGGGCCTGGGGCCAGGGAACCGAGCTGGGGGCCAAGGGTCTGGGGGGGAAAAAAAAAAAGGTTACTGCTACCGGTTAGAGAAGTTTCCAAGTGTGGGGGGGAAAACCTTAAAGGGTGGAGGTTAGAGGTGGGGAAAAGATTCGGAAAAAAAAGAGGGGACGCTCACACTCGTAAAAAAATACCTATCGTAAGGCAGGTGGGGGCATGCCCCTCGCAAAAGATGCAGTGGATCCTGGTTGTAGGGGTTCTTCGTTTTTGTGCCCAAACCATTAGAGGAGGACGCAGAAAAAAAACTGGAGGGCAAGGGCCGTCTTCGGGCCGGGAAGGACCACGAAAAACACAGTCCACCCGGAAAAAGGAAGATCTTTCACCACAGATGCTAGAATGACTCAGAAGAAAGAGCCCCCAGAAAAAAGAGTCAAAGGGTGAACAGGAATTCATGATCGAAAAAAAGGGGTTGCCGATTGGTGGCAGGGCGTCCAGGGGGCTTTTTCCTAAAGTTGGAAAGACGCCAGTCGGATTTTCCTAATGAAGCCAAAACGTGCGGGACTCCTTATGACTTTTTAATACCGGACGGATTAAAAGAAAAGTAAAAGGTCTTTGTGTGTGGTGTACCAAGCAAATGGGGCGGGGTACTGTCTTCCATGTTCGTTCGAAGTTCAAGCTAGAAAAACCCTTTCTCTTCCTGGGAAGCTCTGTCAAAGTAAATTCTTTCCTGGAAGTGGTTTCTGTCCTTCGCAGGTGGGGAAAAAAGAAAGTAGGGGGGGGGAAGGAAGAACCTGAAAGAAGCGGGGGAAAAAAAAAGAAAAAGGGAAAAAAGAGGCAACGCGAAACGGGACGGGAAAGGACGAAAAAAAGGGGGCCGCAAAGTAGTTACCACAAAACACACCCGCCTACGCCGCTGCATTTCTGGGTGATTTTACTCACTCTTGAAAAGCCCTGTGGTCTCGCTAACAGACGAGATGAAAGAGACGGCAAATGCTAATCGTCCCCAAGCAAGCGTAAGCCAATGGAAAAGAACATGGGACCTTTCCTCTCTATCGTGTCATTTCGGCGAGAACCGATCCAAAAACCCCAAAAGTTACTGTAAAACTCCCTCAAGGGAATGGCCCGTCTCGAACGTAAGAAAAAATTTCCTTTTGAAGAGTTGGGGTCTTGGGAATGATAGGGGGCAAAAATGGCATATGCCAAAAGCCTTGTGACCAGAAGAAAAAGTGGGGCAGATCTTCTGGTAGTTGTTTCGACACTCAAATCCAATGAGTAAGAAGAGGTAAAGTAAAAACAAATAAAAGAGGTCTGCGGGCCAAGGGGGGCAACCACGAAAGTGGGAATCAAGAGAGGCACAACATCTTTCCGGAGGAAAAGGGCAGGGAGCCTGCAACCCCTTTAAAAACCACGAGAAGAAAACTGCAGATAGGAAGCTCGGAAAAAAGGGGGGGGGCAGAGCCCGTCAAAACCAAGATGTCATTTTCGTCTGCCATCAACGAAGCAGGGGGGGGATTAAACTTACTTGAGACCCTTGAGTCCCATAAGCTAAAAAAAACAAGGGCTGGGTAGCCCAACTTTTGGCGGGGCAAAAGATCTGGGGAACGCTTATCTATCCTTGACCCTTCGTGGTGAAGCAAATTATGCTCAGGCATGAGCGTGGAAAACAATAAAAGTTGCTTTCCGAGGGCACCTTGGGGGATGGGGGAACTTCCCCTCACGCGAAGACGCCCAAATAATGAGGGTATTCAGGACCGGGGAAAAAACTTCGGGGGGGGGGAACCCTGGGAAAAACCAAAAAACAGGAAAAATGTGCCCGGAGGGTGAAAGCGGAGTCAGAGCGGGGGCCTCTGAAAGACCTTTGGGGGGAATGGAACATGCCTCCCGGTCCCCATACGACGGTGAGTGGGACGCGAGCAGCTGTATAGCGGGGGGGGTGGGGAAAGCGGACCAAGGAGGAACGGGGGTACACATAGCACTAGAATTGGGGGGGGGGGTAAAAAAACTTCTGATTGGGTGATCCGGAGCCTCTTAGTGCCCGACCAAACAAAAAGACCCTTGCAAACTTTAAGTCGTTCGAAGGATGTACTAAGAAAAAAACGACGGGAGCACAAGATATGGGGGGGGCCCAAAGGAAACGAACAAGAAAAGGAAAAAAATAACCAAAACAGCAGTATGGGACCGATGAGGTCCATGACCGTCCGAAAAAGGTCCGGAAAAGAAGGAAAAAAGAAAATTGGACGAAAAACAAAGGGAATTGGTTGCCACACACTTGGGTGCCTTTCTAGTGAGCGGATTGGAAAGAAGGGCGAGGAGCCGCTTGTAAAAGGTTGAAAAGTGGAACAAGGACGAGTGTAAAAAACATTTTTCCAGGCACGCTGTCGAACAAGTAAGAGAGAGGGCAGACATAAAAATCGGGCTGTCATCCACTACCACCCACACAAAAAAACACGGCTCGAACTAAAAAACTGTTAGACGAAACAAATAAAATCAAAGTCCTCAAAGTCGAGTTGGGCATTCTTTCCCGCCGAGGTTGGGAGTTGTGTTTATCGGCGTTGGGGAATCAAAACCCCTTTTGGACCCCGCGAATTAAATGGTCACGCAAAAAAAATGAAAAGTTGTTCTTCAAAACAGTGCGAAAAGAAAACCAGCGTGTGGGAGCGCAGAAAAACGAACCGGAAAAAACCACAAAAAAAGAAGCTGGGGACCCCGGAAATTCCCAAATGTTTCCTCCAACCAGGAGCCCTCAGGTGTGGTACCCAGCTGACTCCTGAGAAGAACGTTTGAGGGGAACTAAGGAATTGTGTGAATTCGGTAATCTAGTCTCCAACACGGGGGGAGGTACGTTAGGCAGGCCCTCCGGGGTTGGGGAAACCCTTTGTAGAGGCACTTCAGGGCGGTAGTGCCCGAAATGTCAGTGGACCAAGCTTGTACAGTCTCCACTCTTCGGGAACCAAATTGGGGTGCATCCGTTTTTCTTCAAAGAACTCTCGCACAGAAGTTTAGACGTGGTCCACAAAAAGATCAGGAAAATCTAAAAAAAGTATCTAAGGTCAAGAAAAAAACAGGGTCAAAAGGTTATTGGGGGGGGCTATGCCCCGGGAAGCGGCTTGTTGGGAGTTCCTAGAAAGAAACGAACCTTGGTGATGGGGAAGAACCGATCCATTATAAAGCTTGTATCGAAATGGTGGAACTGGGGGGGCTGGATGTGGGCAACCATAAAAGGGGGCCGTCAACTTACAAGGTTGGGGGGACAAGGGGGTGGGACCGATCAGCAAAAAAACAGGGTTTCCCGATCAATAAGACATGGGGGCCCAAAAAGGGTGAATCGGAGCTGGGGTGTTGGTGTAAGAGGCAAAGAAATAAAGAAAAAGAAAAAAAAGCAACCAGCGCCACCTGCGTAAAGGAAAAAAAATTAACGTTGTTTACAAGGGGACGGACAAAGTGGCTGCCTGTCCACCAAGTAAATAGAGTCGGGTAAAGGGGTTGGGGGGGTGGGGGGGTAAAAAAAGTTGAGGGTGTGGCGACTTCTCAGGCCATATTAGCTGACCTCAAACGAAAAAGGGGGGGAAAGTGAGTAAAAGGGAAAACTCACGCCATAAGCGGGCGCATCTAGGGGGGGTTTTTTTTTGGGGGTGGTTTTTTTGATAGGTGTGTTGATGTGGGGAGTTTTTTTGGTTGGGCTGTTGGGGCGGGGAGTTTTGGGGGTTTTGTTTATAGGGGTTCTTTCTGATCTCCCGCGGCCCCTTTAATTGTGGGTCTGCGGGGGGGGGCAGGGTCCCCAAAGGCGGTGCAGAACACAACCCAGTGAAACACTTACGAAAGTTGTTGGGGGAGCACGACGGGAATAAGGCTCAGGCAATGAAATCATTCCCCTGGGCTGCGGGGTGAACTACATCAAAATTCGGAACGCAGGGGGTTATCCAAACAACCTCGGCCACAGCGCGAGG
>Ga0179593_1275677_pt1 | contig 14433 bp, 26 predicted proteins | sample CZODoug2_1_08_16_FD_185931 | JGI IMG/M metagenome (GOLD analysis project Ga0179593, IMG submission 185931) | Vadose zone soil fungal communities from Angelo Coast Range Reserve, California, USA - CZODoug2_1_08_16fungal (PacBio error correction) | ecosystem: Environmental > Terrestrial > Soil >...
AAAAAAAAAACCGCCTCAGAACCCAAAAACGAATTGGAAAAAAAGCAAAGCAAATGACCATAAAAGCATTGTGTTTGACTTGTTTCGAATCGAAAATCTTCAAACATGATGCCGTTTTCAGGGGAAAAGGCCGCAACTGCCCCCAGACAAAAAGGGACGTCCTTAAAAAGGGGAAGGTCACGGAAAATATTTTTTTCTACAAAGTTCGTCAGGAGGAGGACCAAGGGGTTGAAACGTAAAAACGCATTTCCGGTAGAAAGCCGGCACACGTGCCGGGGAAAGGATTTCCATGAAAGGGGAAGGTCGGGGCAACAGTTATCTCTTGGGCCAAAAAAAAAAAAATCACGAAAAAGACAGCTAAAATCGGAACCGATAAACAAGGAAATGTGAAAATCACCTCCCCTAAATCAAGCAGAATACCGGGGAAAAGTACTCTGAAAATTCTTTTTGATTGCCGGTCCGAGTGAGGGGAACTCATCAATGGACGACACCATTGTGAGGCAAGGTTGCGGAAAACATTGATCAAAACCGAAAATGGAACTAAGAAGAAGGGGGGGAAACAGGGAAGACACCATTTGTACAGAACGTCAACGACCTAATGGGCCAAAAGACAGAAAAACTAATACGCGAAAAGGAAACTCATTCTTGGTAAGAGACGAATAGAATTAAGAGAAAGTAAGCGGGGGGAAAACGAAAAAAACAATTCCGCGGGCAAAAAACAAAGAAAAACCCACCCACAAAAGGGGGGCCACAGAAAAAACGAATCGGTTAATCAAAGAGGAAAACGAACATGTGGAAAAGTTTTGGAAGACGAACAGGAAGGTCCAGAAAATGATATCAAAAAAAAATATTTGGAAACGGGGAAAACCAAGTGACCCCGGAGGGAATCCACAACAACCCAGACTACCATTACGCACGTAACAAAGGGTAAAAACCATGCGGTGGGGGGGGACACCATGAAAAAAAAAAAACGCCTTGGGTAAAAAACCCGTGGAAACCAAACCTGCTCTGAAAAAGCGGGGTCTTTTAGACATGCAAATATCGCACGGAAAAGAGAAAAAATGGGGTAGCTTGGTTGATCAAGGGAGAAATCATGAACCGACAGGGACGGTTCAGGTTAATCGCTGATACAGAAAAAAGAGGGGGGGGTGATCTTAATGAAAGTCATAGCAAAAAAAAAGAATAAGAAAGCCGAGAAAAAAGAAGTGAAAAACATGAGGGGAAAGGGGGCAACAAAAAAAGTGCAAGACTGGAGGAAAGGGGAACGGCAGACTGGAAAAAAAAAATGTTTAAGGGTAACGAATACGGAGACAAAGGTTAACAGACCCAGCGCCAAGAGAAAGATACATCGGGCCCCACAGATTCTTCCAATTAAGGTAGGAGAAACCTTCCGATAAACTTCGCCAGAAAAAGCAAAAAAAAGGAAAAACCAATCAATGATGCCACGGAGGGAAAACTAAAAAAGACCTAAAGATGTAATTAAAAGGGGAAATGAGAAAACAAATCCCAAGGTGATCTAAGCAAATTCAATAAATAAGGAAACTAAAGAAAACAAAAAACGGGGAAGGAACACGCTTAACATAAGAGACATTCCAGAACAAATAACTAAGACCAAAAAAAAAAAAACAAAATGGTGGGAAATTTTGATGAAAAAAAAGTCAAAGCGAAAAAAGAGGGTCTCAGGGGAGAGGAGGAGTGAGGGTTTTGCTCCCAGGGGCCCAGGAATAAACAGAAAGCAGAGGAAAAGGCGCGAACCACCGCACAGAACGGGGCGAGTCAGGGGAAAACGAGGCCAGAGAAAACGCGGCCGAGTGAGAAAATATGGGGGTCAGCACAGGGGTCTGGCCACAAAAGGGGGAGAAAGGATAAAAGAAGGGAGAAGGAAGGGGGGCTGGGGGATAGATGGCAAAATCTCAAAGAATGGGGCAATCGGGGGGTGGGGTTATCTCCTTGAAGGATGGGGGGCGCCAGGAAGAAGAACAGGGCCAACTTATATCCAAAGAAAAAAAAAACTAAAGGGTCAAGAAGCCGAGAGACCGTCAAGGTCATTTCGTTCTTCAGGAAGGAAAAAAGGTTAGAAGACAGAAAAGAAAAAAACTGCTTAAAAGAAAGTGGGGCAAAAAGGCAAGGGAAAAAGTCCAGCCGAGAATGCGCCAAATCATACATTGGTTAGGGTAAAAAAAAGGGGGAGCGGAGATCAAAAAAAAAAACAACGAGGGGAGGAAAAGAGAAGATAGGGAAAGACCCCACACCGTGGAAGGGAAAAATCTCGGCGGGGGGGGGGTGGGGGGGGGTGGGGGGGGGGGTGGGGGGTAAGAGTGGGGGGGGGAGGGGGGTGGGAGGGGGGGGGAGGGGGGGGGAGGGTCGGGAGAAGGGGGGGGGGGGGAGGGGGGGGGGGGGGAGGGGGGGGGAGGGGGGGAGAGGGAAGATAGCGGACGGGGGGGAGGGTGTGGGGGGGAGAAGGGTGGGGGGAGGGAGGGAGGGGGGAGGAGGGGGGGTGGGGGAGGGGGTGGGGGGATGGGGGGGGGAGAGGTGGACCGGAGAGGGCGAGGAGGGGGGTTGGAGGGAGCGAGGGAAGGTGTAGCACGGGAGGGTAGGTGGGGAGATGGGATCGGGTGCAGGAGGAGCAGGAGGAGGGAAAGAATGGCGGGGGGGGGCGGGTGGGGGGGGGGAAAAAGGGGGGGGGGGGGTGGAAGGGCGAGGAGGGTGGGGGGGGGTGGGGGAAATGAGGGGTGTGGGATAAGGGCAAGTTGCGGGGGGTGGGGTGATTGGCGAGTGGAAGATGGGCAGGGGGAGGGGGAGGGGAGGGGTGTGAGGGAAGAGGGAACGGAGGGGGGGGGGGGAGGTGGGGGGAGGGGGCAGGGGGGGTGGGGGAGGGAGGGGCGTGTTGAGAGAGAGAAGGGGGAGAAAGAGAAGAGGGGGAGAGGTGGTGAGAGATGGGGGGGGAGGGGGGGGGGGGGAGTGGGCCTGGGGGGGGGTAGGGGGTGGGAAAAGAAGGGGGGGGTAGGGAGGGGGAGGGATGGGGGGGAGTGGGGGTTGGAGGTAGGGTGGGTCGACGAGAGATTGGATGGGGGGTGGGAGTAGGGAGGTAGGGGGGGGGGTAGGGGGAGCAGGGGGGGGGCGAAGGGGGGGGGCTAGAGGGGGAGGCGGGGTGAGTTGGGCAGGCAGGGGGGGAGGTAGGGGGTGGGATTGGGATTAAAGAGGGATGAGGTGGACGGGGGGGGGGGGGGAGGGTGGGGGGGGAGGGTGGGTGGGGGTGGGGGGGGGGGGGGTGCGGGGGGGGTAAATGCGGGGAGGGGCGGAGGGGAGAAAGGGGGGGGGGGGCGGAGGTGAGAGTGGGGGAGGGGGGGGGTGTGAGTGGGCGAGGTGGGGGGTGGGGGGGGGGGGGGTAGGGTAGGGGGGGGGAAAGAGGGGGGGAGCGGATAGGGAGGGGGGTGTGAGGGATAAAAGGTGGTGGGGGTTGGGAGAGGGGAGTGGAGGGGGGCGAGGGGAGGTGAGGAGTGATGAGGGGGGGGGGTTGAAGAATGGAGGGGGGGTGGGTGGACGTGAGGGGGGGGGGGAGGGGGGGGGGCGGGGGGGGGGGGGGGAGCGGGGGGGAGGGGGGGAGTGGGGGGGGAGGGCTTGAGGGAAGGGTTGGGGGGGGGAAAGGGGGGAGGAATGGTGGGGGGTGGGAGAGGGTGGATTAGGGAAGGGGGAGGGGAAGAGGGGGGAGGAGGGGAGGGGGGGGAGAGGGTAGAGGGTGGCGGGTGTGGATAGCAGGGGGTAGGAATAGGAGAAGGAGGGGCGGGGGGGGGGTGGGGGGAGGGGGGGGGGGGTGGGGGGGGAGGGAGGGGGGGGGTTAAAGGTGGGGGGGGGGGGGGCGTTGGGAGGGGGGTGGTGTGGGGGGGGTGGAGGGGGGAAGGGGGGGTGGGGGGGGAGGGATGGTGGGGTGGGGGGGGGGGATGTAAGAGGAGAGGGAGGGGTAAGGGTGGGGAGGGGGGTGAGGGGTTGGGGGGCGAATGGTGGGGGGAGAAGCGGTGAGGAGGCGGGTGGGGTGGGGGAGATGGGGTGGGGGGGGGTGAGGGCTGTTGGGTGAGGCGGGGGGAGGGGTGGGAGTTGGGGGAAGTGGGGGAGGGGAGTGAGGGGAGGAGGGGAAGGAAGGGGATGGGGGGAAGAAAGGGGGGGGGGCGATATGAGGGGTGGGGGGGGTGGGGGGGAGGAGAGGCTGAGAGGTGGGAGAGTGGGGAGGGGGGGAGAGAGTGAATAAGGAAGGGTGGGGGGGGGTGGGGGGGGGGGGGGTTCAGGTTGGGGGGGGAAGGGGGGGGGGGAGGGGGAAGGGGGTGGGGATGGGGAGGTTCGTAGGGGGAGGGGGAGGGGGGGGGAGACTTAATGGGAGCAGGGGGTAGGGGGGGGGAGGAGAGGGGTGCGGGGGGGGGGGGGGGGGGGGGAGGTAGGAAAAGTGGGGGGGTGAGGGAGAGGAAGGGGGGGGTGGGGGTGGTGGGGCGTGGGGGGGGGGGGGATGGTGGGGGGGGGGAGTGGGAGATGAGGGGGAGATGGGTGGTGGGAAGGCGGAGGGGGAATGGGAGGGGGAGGGGGGGGAGGAGGTGGGGTGGGGGGGGGGAGAAGGAGTTGGGAGGGGATAGAGAGGTGAAGGGGGAGGGGGAGGGTGGTGGGGGGTGGTGGGGGTTTGGGGGGGGGGGCGGGGTTGGGAGACGTGGTAGAGGGGGGGGGGAAAGGGGGTAGGGGGAGGGGGGTGAGGGAGGAGGGAGGTGGAGGAGGTGAAGGGGGGGGGGGGGAGATTGGAGGTGAGGATAAGGAATGCAAGGTGTGGGCGACGGGAAGGGTGGGTGGGGGGGAAGGGGGGGGGGTGGTAAGTGAGTAGTGTGCGGGGAGTGGATGGGGAGGAGGGGAGAGGGGGGGGATTGAATAGTGATAGGGGTGAGGTGGGATGCCGAGGGAAGGGGGTTGGGTTGGGGGTGGGGCATGGGGCGGGGGGGGGGGGCAAAAAGGGGGGGAGGGGGGGAGGGGGGAATGGGGGTGATGGGGGGGGAGGGGAAGTGAGGAGTAAGGGTGGGGTGGGGTATGGGGGGGGGGGGGGTGGGTGGGGGAAGGGCCGGGGGTCAAGGGGGACGGGGAGGGGGTGGAGGGGGGGGTGGTAGGGGTGGGGGAGGGGTGGAGGGGAGGGTGATGGAGGGTTTGAGGGAGGGGAGAAGGGGGAGAGGTCGGCGGGGGAGGGAGGGGGGTAAAAGGATGGGAGAAACGGAATGGAAGGGGGGGCGGGGGAACGATTGGGTGGGGGGCGGGGGGGGGGTGGGCAGAAGAGAGGGGGGGGGGTGCGGTAGGAGGCGGGGGAGGGAGGGGGGAGGAGGGGTGGGGAAGGTGGGGACGAGGTTTGGAGGTGGGGTGGGAATGGGCAGGGGGGGTAGGGGAAGGGGGGGTGGCGGGGGGTGAGTGTGGGGTGGGGGGGGGGTAGTGGGGGGGTGGTGTGAAAGAGAAGGGGGGGGGGGGGGGAGGTGGTGTGAGGGAGAGGGGAGGGGAGGAGGCGGTAGGGGGTTACTTCATCTTCCCAAAATGATGTAAGGCAGGAGGAGAGAGGTTGACAGTGCATTCAGAAAGAGTGGATATGGGCAACCGAAAAAAGTCGGTTATAGTCGATATCCGCCAAAGACGCGGGTCCCGCTACGTGTTCATGGAGCTCAAAAAAAACAAGTACTCCAAAAGGGATTGAAGACACCAACGATCGAAAAACAAACGCGGGAGAGGTACCTTGAAGGGAGTATGCCGAAAAAACGTTTCTTCGGGAAATCGTATAGTTCACCTGAGGGCAAGGCCAAGGCCCAGGAACAGATTGTGGTTTTCAAGCGGGGGGTAAGCACGGTTGGGGGAAGAGTCAGACGACAAAAGGAAGGCAGCGCTGGAAAAAACTAAACCAAGCGGTCAAAAGGATACGCTGAGAGAAACCCGAACTAAACGTGGCAAAAAAAAAAGATCAGTGGAAAAGAGCTCAACATCAAAAGCAGGTGGGTTCTCGTATGGGGTCGGGAAAGAAGGTCGGGACCCCGGGGGAAGGAAAAAAGGTGGAAGGTTGGGAGGGAACCGGTGAGAGGGAGCGTTCGAGCAGGGAGGGCCAGATGAGTGTCCTTCCAAAATAAACAAAAACAAGTGGGACCATGTGGGGGACTACAACAGGAAAGAAGGGAGGTGTCCGGGAGGGGGAAAACGTCGGGCAAAACGCTGTGAAGTGTCATCAGAACGGGGGGAAGTTCCGCGGGGGTTCTTATATTATCAGCTTTTTGGGGGGGGGGCAAATGAAGTCAAAACGACCCTTGTGGGAGCTAAACCTAAGGAAAAAAAACCTTGTCCAGTCAGGCCAAAAAAAAGTCCGAACCATTCGAAAACAGCAACTTCTGAGTGGCCACAACGGGGTGACCACGCAGGGTAAAAAGGGGGTCGGAGGGGTGTTATAACAGCCAGAGTATTGGTTTGGGGGATTGAAAGGGGGGAGTACGAGGGAGTAGGGATGGGGAGGAGGGATTATTTAGAAAAAAAAAGACAGAGGGGCAGCCTTAATCAGCCGTCAGTCCAGGAATGATTGGCGAAATTCGAATCAACCAAGCAAAAAAAGGGTAAACGACAGAATGGTGAACAATCCAAAATGTTTCCCAGCAACCGAGGGGCGAAAGTTGGCCAGGTTTACCAGCGTTAAAGGCAGAGGCTAAAGAAAAAAAACAAGACAGGGTGGTTCAAACTGAGAAAACCGTAAGGGAGTTTGTTTGGGGGGGGGCAGCGGTGAGACCGACGGGGTACAGACACGGGGGACTGCCAAGGGGAAAGTAGCAAAGGATGACATCAAAGGATGGACGGAATACCCAGACGGGGAAGATGGGTCAGGTGATCGTAAGGAAGCCTCTGAGCCACACAAGGTGGTTCGCCCCGAGGAGTGGTTCCAAAAAGAATAAAAGGTCCGAGAGATCAATGAAGAGGGGGGTGACGTCAGATAAAATACTTGAGTAGTAGGGGCGAGGAAAACGTCAGGCGTGGCAGTTTTATCTGAAAGAACGAAACTTGGGGTGCGAAAAATTCCTCAAAGATAGTTGGCATTTCGGAGGGAAAGTGGTGAGGGGAAAAAACGAGATCAACATGGTGGGGGAGTACCACCCACAGGGGGCTTGACCTGCACCCAAAGCAAGTCCGGTCCCGGGGACAACAACGCCAAAGGAAAGAGAAAAGAAAAAAAAAATGATCCTGGAAAAAGGGATGCAGCGAGTGAAAGCCTGCAGAAGGGAGATCAAACCGCAAGAAAGTCCGCGGGAGGCGTACGAAGACAACAAACATGGAAAGAGAAAGACGCCTAAGGAAAGGGAGAAATGAACAATTAAAATCTTCTTGAGACGCGGAGCAACAAAAATGCAGGGGCCACGCAAACCAAAAAAAGAAAAGAGAAAAAAGTTGGGTCTGACCGAAAAAGGTCACAAAAGAACACCCCAGGTTGTAGACCGGGAAACTTTATGAAAAACTTCGGGGTTTCATTTAATGAAACTGGAACTCAAAAGGAAAGGAAAGTCGATTTTCTAAAAGAGAAACACACCTGGGAATGAGGGGAAGGAACCGTCGGGGGGGGGGTCTCTCGAGCGCAAACAAAAGTCAACTCGAAGCAAGCATCTCAAAAAGAATTAAAAAGAAAAAAAAAGAACTGAGGTTGAGCGGCACAAAGCAAAAAGAGGAGAAGAAAAAAAAGAATTCCAACAAAAAAGCACAAGCACATTCCTAATCAGGGGGGGGGGACTGGTGGGGAAAGGAAAGAGACCTCTCCAAGAAATGGCAAAGGGTTTGCAAAGCTCAAAGGGAACTGAGCCAATAGACGGAAAGAAAAAAAGGTGGACCGAAAAAAAGAGTTGGGCATAAAAAAAAAAACCACCCCCCCCCCCCAGTCCAAAAATGAAGGAAAACGTTGAAAATGGGGGGGTCAAGTAGAAGAAAAAAAATTGACAAAAAAACCAAGGGTCCCCGCGGCCACATGAACGACGCAGATACTTGTTGACACCGACCGAAACCCTTCTCAAACCGGGAAAGTCGTCGCAACGAAAGGCCGAAGATGAGCAAATCAAGAGCGAAAAGGAATAGACGGCTAAGCGGAGAAAAGTTCCTCAGTGAGACCATCGCTACAATAGGGAAAGTCATCAACCGTGGCGAAAGAAAAAAATGGGGCAGTGCAGGGGGACCGTACCTTATCCAGCAAGCACACCTGGGGAAAAAAAAAAGGGTTAATCGGGGACAGGGGGAAATCAATCAAAGGTGAAAACTAAGACCGGCAAGGGAAAAAAAAAAAAATCAACAGGGTGTACCCGTGTCCGCACCGGGGAGCAGACGTTGGAAAAAGAACGTACGAAGGTCCAAAAAAAGCGCAAAAAAGAAAAAACGCGAAGGGGAAAACGGGTCAGGGAAAAAAAAAAAGACGAATGCAAAAAAAAAAATATCGAAAATCACGGGGAAGGAACCCACATACGCGGGGCTCAAACAACCATGGGGGCCTCAAGAGAAGAATCGTGGAGACAGGGAAGAGGAAATCAACTTGGGATCATTCACATGTTATTCCGGGAGTCCAAGGGTAAAGGCCACACACCAAAGACGACTAGACCTGAGGGAGTTACCCAAGGAAAAACAAAAAAGAAGGGAACAAAATGAAAAAAAAAAGAAAAAAATGGGCGGAAAAAGAGGTTTCGTGGGGAAAAAAGCGTGGGGGGGGGAGGGGCCCGGGTGGCCCTTTTATTATGAAAAACAACAAAAAAAAAAAAAAAAAAAAAAAAAAAAAAATAAAAAGCACGTTCTAAAAAAAATCAAGCGGGGGCCTGGGGACATGGGGGAAATCGGGTCAAAAGCGATAAAGTTGGGAAGCTGGGTTGTGATCAGAGTGAAAAAAGACAAGCCGGGACGGAGTATGGAGAGGGAAGGGGGACTGACAAGAAGGACGAAAAAATGTTTCAGTAAGGAATCCCTAAAAACCTAAAAAGGCAAACAAAAAAAGAAGAGCGTTCCTAAATTAACCCCCTCAACGACTGGGGAAAAGAAAAATTTAGGGGGGGGCACGAAAACTCAGGGGATTGGCAAAATAGAAATTCGGACGGACAGGGAAACTGAATGTTTTAAAAATGAAACGAGGGGTGGGGAAACGAATCTGAGAAGGGCTGAGGACAGTTCGCCAGGAGTCCCGAAAAATGAAAAGTAAAGAAACGAAACAGCGATGGGGGAAATTCGGGGACGAACACACTTCGACCAAAATCCCCAATAACAGAAACGACGAAACATCATAAGGTCCGGAATCCAACAAAAATGGAAAGTCCGAAAATAACAGGCAAAACGGGAAACCAGTAAGAAAACGAAAGAAAAGACAAAAACCATGGAGAAAAAGATAACTCGTCCAAAAGAGACAGGAGGGGAATACCATACCTTAGAAAAGGATAAAACTCTTTGTAAAGTTAGTAAAGGGTTGAAGGCTATATATGCTATAAATGTACTAGTGAACGCCGGAATGGGTTCCTACAGGAGGAAAAGAGAAGAGAAAAGGCGGAGGAAATCGCTCCAACAACGACGTCAGAAGGGGGGGTTCAGGATCCCTGGACCAAAACGCGAACCGCAGTTGGGAATCAGTCACCTTTTCAGAACCAACCAGGAAGGAAGAAAAAGAGGACGAAGTGGCGGAAAAAGGACTGGGGGGGGAACTCAAGGAAGAAGCAGACAACGCGCAGGGGGAAGAAGAGTTTGTGCTGGAAAGAGGGAAAGAGGCGGGATCGCCGGGTCATGCACAACCGATAAAAAGACAAACCCGCGAAGGGCGGATAAAAGAAAGTTCCGTCAATTAGGGTAGGGTCAAAAGTCAAAAAGAGAAACTTTTACGGAAGAAAGTCTCTTGCGGGAAAGGGGAGAAGAGTTTTGCAAACAAGAAAATAGGGACCACCGCGATCGACAAGACAAAGGGCTTGTGAAAAAAGAGATCGAAAAAAAAAAAAACACCAAAAAGAAAAAAAGAAGAGACTTTTGGGGAACAACCCAGGATCGGCTAGGGGGGCTGCGGGCTGAAAAGGAGGAAAAAAAAAGAAAGTCGAAAAAGGGCTTATGCTGTCGTTGGGAAGAAGGGACCGGAAGACCGAACTGTGTAAGAGGGGTGAACAACAAAGGACGGGGGGGGGTCAGGCTATCGTGGAGGGGGATAGTCGGCGAGAAGAAAAGGGGAACTCAAGGGTGATGGAAGCAAACCAACGAGGGAAGCCAACGCACGTGAGAGGAAAAAAAGGAGGTCGGAGTGCACAAAAAACGCCCAAAAAAAGGGGAGCGGCGAAAATCAGCTGGGTGGACCTGTCGGAACAAGACCATGAAAAAAAAGATGGTTGCAGCAGTAACGATGGACTCGGGGGGGGTAACCGTGATCAAAAAAACAAAAAAGAAAACGGGGAGGCGGGCTTGTAAAAAACAAGAAACAGCGAAGGAATTCGCCGGGAGATATATAAGAAAAAAAAAGAGATAAACAATCAAGCCGTGAAAGACATCCTTGGACATAAAAAAAAAATACTGGGAGACGGGTCAAGGTGTTTAGGGGCAAAGTCAAGTCCCTTCCGAAACGTTGTTTGGAGGGGGGTAGAAGGGACGTGGAGGTGAGAGGAAGGAGGGAAGTTCTGGCCCCCGTCAGAATGGAAAGGTCGTGGGAAATTCGGCCGACCCGAAGGTGATGTTTTACGATGCTGGGAGTTAAAGGATAGTGGTCCCACGCAAAAAGCAAATCGTGGGGGAGGGAATAATTAAAAAAGAGCGGCTCACTTATCGAAGGAGGATGGGGGGAGTCATGAAAATCCATTGGCCAGGTCCTAACAGGGAAGGGAAGGAAGTTCCCAAAGACCAGCACGTGAAGGGAAAATGAAAAAAAGGGGGACCAAAGGCATGGTTGGGGGGAAAGAATGAGGGGGGGGTAATCGGCATACAATGGTTTTGGGGTCGGTTAGATTAGTATTACACTCCACCACAAAGAGGAGAATTAGTCACGGACGCCTACGGAAAACCGAAATGGGAAAATGGACAGGCCCAAAAAAAAAAAAGACATCAACGGGTCCAATTGGTCGACAAAGTTCACGAAAAGGAAAAGAACTGGTCTATCAACCGGGGGGGAAGGTTTGAAAAAGCCGGGTGAAAGTTGGTGAAACTGCCCAGAAAAACCACGCAGGTTCACACTATAAAGGGGGTCAGAAAAAACGGTGGGTGGGGGGGGGGTGGCAAGTTTATCAATTGAAAAAGGGGGGGATAAAAAAAGAAAAGGGGGATGTGATAGGGAACCGATGACATCCAGGGGAAGTGACAAAATATTCCCAAATTAGGTCAGTGTTCGTTTCAGGGAAGACACTTTAGCGTAGAAGAAACACAGGGTGGAAAAAAACGGGAGGATGTGGGGGGGGTGTACCCGTCCACTATAATAAAAAAGGGACAGGATCCTGAAGTGGTGCAAAGATAAAGGATGAGTGTCCGGGGCGAGGAGTTTGAGCGGAGAATTCGGAGGGCGGGGTTAATCTGAAGTACTGCAGCAAAAAAAAAGGGAAGGGAAAGAGTAAGTGGCAGGTTAAAAAAAAAACAGCTTAAGTCCAACCCAAAGCTCGGAAAAAAGAACGGGGATGACACATTGGGGAGGGGGAAAGGTCTGCGGACGGAAATCAGGTCCCCGGGACCAGAAACTCACATTAGCGGAAACCGGAAAGGTGAGATACTGGCCGGGGAAGGAAAAGGGGGAACAGGGGGGACACTTACGACTTGGCAAGGCGAAAAAAAGGAAAAGCCCCGTAGGAGAACAACAAATTGAAAAAACTGGAGAGACCGCCAGACGAAATTTCTACGCAAAGTCGAAGTGAACAGAAGCAGAGAAAGAAGAACGCAAAAGTTCTGGAGAAGAATAAAAAGAAAAGAGGAAAAAAGAAACGGGGTGAGGGGGAAAAAGAAACTTTAACGTAAACCCCCTTTTTGTTAGAAACGTGAAAGGTAAATGCAAGGCAAGGGACTTTGCAAAAAGAAGTGCGGCACTCATGAAGGAGAAGTTCGGGAAGAAAAGTAAACAACCATGCTTATGGGAAGGGGGATTGACGGGGGAAAAGGGGGAAGGGGGAGACTACGGAAGAGATGCTGACGGAAATCTGAAGCATTACCGAGAAAAACAACACCTTATTAAGAGAGTGAAAATGAGAGTGAAGCGCAGAGAAGAGAAGGAAAATGGACCACAGGAAAAGGTCCATGCATTGTGGGTTTGTGGACTGTTTTTTGGGGGGAAAGTTGTTGTTTTTTGTTCTGCACGAATCAACTAAGAAAGGAGTCAGTGCATTTAAAAAAAAAGTGGAAAGAAAGGGAACTGGAAATGACCAATAAAGGCTAATAACCAAAGGGGGGGGGTTCCGCCGTGAAACCGGTGGGGGGTTTAGGGCCGGAAGTTAACGGGGCGTCGAGGGGAAATGGGGTCAGTATACAGAAATTCCTTGGGCAGCAGCAAAGGCGCACGGAACCTGATACAAGTGGTGGAACGATGGGAAAAACAACCCAGAACAACTGCGCAAACCAGGGGTAAAAGCGGGAAGCGAAATCTAAAAAAGGCAAAGCACAGCGACGGGATAACGGGAGTGGACAGGAGCAATTGGACTGGGTCCGAAATAGCGCCAGACAAGCATGGGGATCTCAAACGAAGTCACGTTACGGTGCGCTAATTGGAAGGGAGGAAAACCTGGAGTGGAGGGGCCGAAAAAAAAAACCTGGGAAGACCCCACCACCATTGGTGGGGAAATCGGGAAGGGAGGACGCATCACACTGTGGGGGACCATAACGCGAAAATGAAAAGAACTCCTGGTGGAAAACCAGGTTTCACACCATTGTGGTAAGCAGACCGGGGTCACAGCCCAGTCACCGCGAAAAAAGAAATACCGCATCCACGGTCAATACCAAGTTTAATATGGATATCGAATGCAAACAAAGACGGAGCTCGGGGAAATTACGGACGGGGAACAAAGAAAAAATCAGCAGAACAAAACCAGGGTGGGGCTTCGAGCTAAATCCTTTAATCGAAAAAAAAAAAAAAAAATCCGAAACCTGCATGGACAAAAACCAGGGAGCAGTAAATACCAAGGAGGGTAGACAAAAGAAAAAGTAACGAACCAAATGGGGTTGTTCAGGGAACGGGAAGAACGAGGGGAGAAGCTGAACAAAAAAAATAACGAAAGAGGTTCAGAGTGTTAATTGGCGATGGAAGGCCAAAAAGGCAATTGAAAGGCAACCCATTCGCCAACCGCGGGATTAACCTTGGGGGCGAAAAGAGACAAAGAGACAAAGACTAGAAAAAAGGGGAAGGGTTGAGAGTCGAAAAGAAGTCAGGAAGACGGGCTTGGTCCTGAGCGGGGGGGAGAAGACCCTGGTAATGGGGGCCACGGAAAGAAAGAAAAGCAAAAATAAAGCCTGAAAGATAAAAACAACCCACCAAGAACTGACCAATGAAAGGGGGGGGAACGAGCGTCGGGAAAAGTGGAAAGGTGGCAAAGGGGCAAAAAAAAAAAAAAAAAAAAAAAAACAAAAGGGAAAAGGATGTGGAGGTAACGGGAAGAAGAAGAGAAAAAATCGCATGAAAAAAAAAAAAAAACACAGCGAAAGATCCATTAACCGCCCCACGGGGGGAGGGGAAAAAAACCTTCGAGGGGGAGAATGGACTAAAAACGACCCGAAAACAATCCCAGTAAACACTAAATCAACGGGACGGAAAGAACTCCCCGGAAAAGTAAACACTAAGGAAAAAGGGGGACCTAAAATTCTCATCCAACTCAATCAAACGGGGGAGACTAACCTACAAAACTTGATACACCAACACTATACAGTTGGGACAAGGAAGAAGGAGATTGAAAGGTTTGGGCAGAAGTCTCAAAGATCTCAACGGGGAAACGGAAGGTTTAGACCTCAGGGGGCCTTAGTACAAATCGAAAGGGGAGAGCGGAGCAAAAAAGCGGCCAGAGGGGTTCAAAAATAACGCGGGAAAAATCAAAAAAAGGAAAGAATTGGTGCAACAAGAGGTTGAGCAGGGGCAAAAAACAAATGAAAGGAAAGAGGCAGCGACCTTTTGGGCGCCGGCTTGGGGGGGGGTAAAATCGAAAAAACGACTGTTGGCGAGAGGGGTTTTTGCATTGTACACATAAGGTTGAGTAAGTCTTACGTCCGAGATCACCGCCACAAGGAATAGGCACAAAAAAGACCACTAGGGGGCAAAACAGAGAAAAAGACCGTTTCAAATGGTCTGTCTTTCCGGACCCCAATAGAGGGAAAAGAAGATCGGGCGAAAAGGCTTTTTGACAAAAAAATAATGGGGGTTTGAAAGAAGGCAAGGAAACCAGAGTAAGCAGCGATACCGCATCAAAAAATAACAAGTAAAAATGGGGGGGGAAGGAGTCTTAA
>Ga0179593_1555810_pt1 | contig 14433 bp, 18 predicted proteins | sample CZODoug2_1_08_16_FD_185931 | JGI IMG/M metagenome (GOLD analysis project Ga0179593, IMG submission 185931) | Vadose zone soil fungal communities from Angelo Coast Range Reserve, California, USA - CZODoug2_1_08_16fungal (PacBio error correction) | ecosystem: Environmental > Terrestrial > Soil >...
GTCCTGAACCGTTCATATCTTGAAAGAGGGAGATGCCGAGGGAGGGGGGAGGGGATCGCGATCAGCAAGGAGGAAGGGACTGTCTTAATCGCCCGTAGGTTAAAAAAATCGGCAATTGAACCCAGATCGTAGGTAAAGGAGGGGGACTGGTTCAGGGAAAAGCATCGTCCCAGAGTGGGAGACGGGCTAAAATAGAAGAAGTTGAGCAGGAGGATTTACTCTGTATCGAATCAGAAAAAGATGGGCTAAGTAATGACAAAGCTCTTGTCTCGTGGGGGAAGGTGCTAAAAGCCACAGGAAAGAGGGGTTCACGCAAAAGAAAAACGAGTCCCAACTGTCTAAGGGATAATGAAGAGGGGAAGGGCGCAAAGAAGGAAGTGAACACTTGGCGTGTAGGTAGAAACGGCTACTAAAAAGGCTGGAGATCAGCCCTAACTTAAGCAAAACGGGAAGAGGGAGCTAGTTGATAAACACCTTCGTTCAGGGAAGGATCACAGATTGGCTTGGGCGGCTAAAAGTCAGTCCTTGGGGAAGAGACCGGGCTAAGAGCCGGGAGATCGGGGATGGGTGAACCATGTCCGGAAGAAGGGACAGTGATGTATCCATATAGCCAGACCAATCCTGGAAACCGGGAATCTGAGTCAGTGGTGGGAGAAAGAAAAAAAAAATCACCGAGTGGGGTCACGGTCAGGGGGTCTTTACTCTGCGGAAGAGAAAATCTCTGGAGGGGGGTCTCGAAGGGAAAAACGAGGCTACGGGTCAGGCAAAGCCAAAGTGGGAATGACGACAAAGTAGGGGGACTTAAAGAGATACAGTACCGGCCATCAGGGAAAAAACTCCCTATTCCTGTGAAACGGGACAAGGGGGAGGACTGCATGGGTCAGGGGCCTCCAAGTTCGGGAAGAGCGATTTTGCATCAAGAAGTCCCCTTCTGGAGAACTTGCGAAAGAGACACTCACGCCACATCGCCGTCTGGGGGAACACTCAAAAAAAAGCCGCGATCAAGGTCGCCCCTTGCGGGCGGAAGGTCAATCTGCGCCACAGGCGAACCTGAAAAAACCAAGTCTCTACTAGCCTCAGAGAAGCGGGTCGGAGTGATCGGAGAGGGGAAAAGCGATCGGGGACGACGGACGATCCCCGGGAAAAAAAATCGAACCAAAGACTCATCGTCTCGTCCCGGGAGGAATGCTCTAGGAATCTGGTCTTGGGACAATGGACTTCTGTGGAAGGCCAGCTGCAAGGGGATGGAAACTAACAGAAAGCTAATTGGAGGGGGAGACCATACCCCCACATAAAGCGACTTCAAAAAAACCCAGCCGCCACCCGCGTCCTGGTAGAGAGGGCATGCGAAAGTTATTGGAAAGGTTGGGGGGGGATCCCATACTAGAGGGAAAGATTGATCTCGAGAAAAACAACAAGGAGTAAAGGGACGGGTCATCTTTCACGGGAGGGGTCCCAAAAGGAGAGCCTTGCGCATCACAAGATGACGGAGGAAGGAGGGGGATTCCGTTCTCTCTTAATTACGAGGAGGGGTGGCACAAAATCAAATAGTACCGGGAAGGGTTCACGAGAAAACAGTGGCCCTGGGGGAACGGAGACCCGCTAGACGGGCACGAAGAGGGAGGTTATCTTTAGGCGGACAGAGGGGAAAGACTGGGTGTATGTGCAAAGAAGGGGGATTAGAAAAGGGCCACGGTCGCGACCGTCGCGGGGTGAAAAGCCGCGCAAATGCTGGATCGCATCTACGAGAAGTCCTGCTCAGGAAGTGGCTCTCGGAACAGTGTCTTTGCAAAAAGGAACCGCGCCTTTGAACTTGATTTTCGGACATAAAGGCATTTGCGTGGGGGGGTGGTCTAAAAAAGGGGAGATTGGAAAGAATAAGACGGGGGGGGTGAAGGCCGCCACATCTCCTACCTCAAGTCAAAAGGAAGGAAATCACAAAGACGTTGGGTTGTTCTCGTCAAAAAAAGAGTTGAGGGGTAGGTGGCCGTCCAAGAAGGGGTGCGCTTGATCTGAACCTACTGTAGGGGGGGTCAGGCCACATTTCTAGGCGGCTTTTCTAAACGTCACAATGGGGCGAAAAACACGAGGATTTACCGGTAAAAGAACGGGTGCAACAACAAAAAGGGGGCTTGTCTAATAAGTCAGACAACAATTCTGGTGGGTCCTTGGGTACCTGACTGGCGGGCAAAATGGTTCGTGGAGCGGTGTAACGGACAGGGGCGCATCGGAGATAGGATCGACACATGGAGATGAACAAGGTCATTTATCAGAAGAAAGGCCCTTTCATATCCGGACTTGAACGAGGGGGGAAGGGAGACACAGAAAAGGGGGAGGGAATTACGTTCAAGCTACGGGATTGTTACGAGCTTGAAAAGAGGCACGAAGAAAAAGTGGACCTAATAGGAGGCAAAAGTAACGGTCTGAGAAGACCGTTGTGGAAGCGGAGATTAGGAAGTCGGGAAACATCTTGTGGAGCAATCAAAACGAAGGATCAAGCTCCATGCGGATCGAGCGAAAAAATTGGTCGGAAAGGGGGAGCAATCCGAAGAAGTGGGAAACTCCTCTAACAGGGGAACCTCCCGTAAAAACTAGGGAATATGTCTATCATCGAAAAAAAACCAGGCCATCCCACTGTCGGGGGAAAAAGTGGTCCCGATGGACCATCGGGCTCTTCATATAAAAAGAGACTGAAACTGGAATTATAGTGAGAAGGGGAAAAAGGACGGGAAAGAAACTTTCCGTCCTGAGAGGATCAGAAGATCCACATCTAGGAAAAAACACAAGGTCTGATGGAAGAGAGAGATGAAGGAGGAGAAATTACTCAATAGGGAAAAAGAAAAAAGAGCGTGCCGGGACTCGGCAGGAACGTGCTTTAAAATTTGAGGGTGAATCTCCTTCGGGGATGAGGGCCATTGGCCCCCAGCGCTGTATGGGCAAGGGGGGGCGGCTATTGTTGCCCGGATCACTTATTTGGGAAGAAAGGGCGAAAATATGCACGACCGACGTATTGTCAAAAAGGATATAAAAGGAGCCTTTATCGAAAGACCCTTTTCTAGATAGCCGATCTCATGATATGGGGGGGGAGGGGAAATCAAAAAGTCCCACACTGAAGAGGGTGGGCGCAGCCGGTGACAAGGAGGACCCAAGGATCGGAAGGAAGGCCTCGACCGAACTGAGAAACGATTATCGAGGTAAAGCTTCTGAAAAGAACAAGCGCGTAGTTAGCGCCGAACTAAAGAAAAACCCGCCCGGAGGCAGCTTGGAGGGAAGAAATTCGTTCGGCGAGAAAAGATGGCATGACTTTAAGGAGATAACTTGGAAATAGACGGATACAGGCGATGGAAAGGGGGAGCACCATGTCCAAAAAAGCACCGGGGGGGGCCAAAACAGATCGCCCCTGAACTGCGGAACAACCGAACGAGGGAATGCCGAAGCTTCGGAAGACCGGAATGTTTTGCAAGAAAGGGGGCGGGGGTAACTTGACGCGAAGCGTGAAAGGTCTAGAGGCGGGCGGGAGAACTGACTCTAGGAGAATCCTCCGGAAATTTATTTGGGAAATATTAGTGGGGGAAGTAAGCGACCTCCCGGAAGTCATAAGGCCCCGGTAGGTTCCGGACTGAGACAAAGTAGGAAAGAGACAGTTTCCCATTAAAGTCAGTGACCGGCGGGAGGAGTTTTGAAAGCCGAAACACCGTCGGTGGAATCAAAAAGGAGGAAAATCGCAAAAAAAGAAGTTTAAGTCTACAACTGAAAAAGTATGGCATGCGGAGACCAAGGCGCATTAGCTGAAAAGCGCACTGAAAATACAGGAGGAAAGGACAGACCGGTCGAGAAAGCAGGAGCGGCGAGGAGGGTGAGTATAAAAGAGGGAGATCAGAACCTGGCTCTAAAAGCTACCCCAGGAGTGATCGCCCAGAAAAAACATCTAAATCCAGGCGAGAAGACCGATAAGAAATTCGGAGAGATAAGTTGCGGAAGCAAGGAGCGGTCTGTACGGAAAAGGAATTTCTCTTGAAAAAAAAAAGGAATTGAAGGAAAATCGCCCAAGGAAAAGAAAGAAGCAGGCAAACAATATAGATGGAGTCTCATCGGTGAAATGAGAAAGGATGAAGATTCACAATCTCCCGAAAAAACAAACCCTTCTGATTAGGAGGAAAGGGAAAGATTGTCATGGGCGCCCCAGCCTCAGACGGGAAAAATTCCTTCTATCGACGCGGGCAGGGGAGATTGATGACTTTAACTGAGGGCTGTGTTTCCTGACCGGAAAAATATGGGTAAGGATGTTCTTGAAGGAGACCAATAAGAGGGCCGAGCTATGAAGTCCCAGAGTGAACTTAGCGGAAAACGAAAATTGGCGTCGCTTGGGGGGGGGGGGGGTCGAAAGGAGAAATGTGTATGGGCAAACTGTCTCGCTAGCATCGAGCGTCTATAACGAAAAAGGAACGAACTTCAGGGATAGTCTACTTACTGTTGGTCTCGCCTGTTGCGACGATTCTTCAAACCGAGGGTGAAAAAAGCGCGAAAGACGAATTTGATCGCATACGGGCGGAAAAACAGGGGGAGAAATAGATGCGGCAGGGAGAAGGGAGAACTTGTGGAGAAAGGAATTCTAAAAGGGACGTGGATATTATTCAAAAATCGAAATCCCGCCGGGAATAAAGCGGGAAGAACGGGGACTCTTGAGAGGGGGGCTCCAGCAGGCCTAAATACTTTTGGAAGGATGACAGGTCACACTTGATGGCGGGGAAGGAAAAAGGAGAATAGTCAATTCCGTTCAGGGAGGGCCCTTTCAGAAAAACGATCAATTCTACGAAAGGGCCCTTAGAGGTTACTCTGAATAATTCCCGAAAAGAAACAAAAAAAAGAAGGAAAACAAGAAAAAAAAAAAAAAGCAGAAAGAAGCCCAAAAAAAAAAGACAAAAAATAAAAAAAAGGGAAAAAAAGAAAACAAACAGAGTAACAATAAAGGGAAGAGGAAAAAGGGAAAGAAAGCACAGACAAAAGAAAGACAAAACCGGAGGGGCAAAGGAAAGAAAACAAGACAAAAAGAGAACAAAACAAAAGGAAGGGAAAGAGAAAAAAAAAAAAAACAAAGAAAGACAAAAGAAAAAGAGAAAAAGAGGAAAAAAACAATGAAAAAAAGGAACACAAAACGAAAAAAAAAAAAAGAAAAACGGCCAAACGACCTACACCGTACGTTATAACAAAACGAATTGATGGGGACGAAGCCTTGAGGGCCAGAAATTCGTTGGAGTCTTGTCCATGGCAGAGCCATCAATGGGGAGGGATTCAGGGTCATCCCCTAGGGAAAGATCCCAAGGTCCGCGCACCGGTCAAAAAAAAACTGTAGTAGAAATATAAAGGAAATCTTGTCCTAGAAGGGGGAACTGGGTAACTAAGTTGGGGGACATAGAGACAGCGGGTTGTCAAGTTCGTGCTGAATCGGGGGGTGGGGGATTACTTGGATCCACAGAAAAGGTCTGTGGAGGAGCGGGGGATCGAAGGAGGCATCGATACCTTTTCTGGTAAAAGGAACAAGTCTAGGGACAAAATAGTAGGAGCTGTGACACTCTGAAGAGGGCAAAAGAGGGGGGGAGCGCGAAAGGAGATGGAGTAGATCAACGCGCAAAATCAGTTTGGCCGACGGAGGAATATGTTCCCAATTCGCAACTATTGAAGAGGGCGAGGGAAACAATGCGGCCAAAGAATATCTGGGGAAAAATAGTGCTCCGAATAGGCTTAATTCAGATGAATGAGCAAAAGGATCTAGAAGCACGCGAAGAAATCGGTGTCAAGCCGGAAGGTAATTCGCCGCACCCATCGAAAATCAACCGACAACAGGGAAAGATAGATGTGGGGAATTTACTCAGATCGGAAGGGGAGGGCCGGGGCGTCGGGGCGGCTGCTCTGTCAAGAAGGGAGGGACGGGGAATTGCCTGATATGAAGAGATTCGGGATGGAATCGCTAGGCCCCTATAGAAAAAGGGTTGATGGGCCGGCTGGTGCCTTGTCTATGGAAATCGCACGCGCTCGTCAGACGTAGGATAGAGTCGCCGGGAAAAAAAGCCGTGTATAGAAAATTGAGAAGAACACTGAGATTTGGTAGAGCCAGGACAAGAGAGGGATTGACTTTGCACAAGGACACATCTTCTCCAAGAGGGGGGTTAAAGCTAGAAAGGCTAAGAACTCTTCAAAAAGCGAGGTGGGGCCTCGACCGACTATGACGTGGAACACAGTCCGTGAAAAGGGATGATTAAAATCCCCCTCCGGAGGAAGAGAAGCCCGTAACGCGGAAGGATCGTCATCTTGTCGCCAATTAAACATCCTTATCAGGCAATGAAGGTCGGGGGATGCCGGCTCACCTTGTTATATACTGAAGATGTAAGAGAAAAAAAGCAAAGTCATCCTCTCAGATCTTCCCTACTGGGCGAAAGGGGACCCCTTTCGGAAAGAGGCCCAGTGAGCCAGAGAGGAAAAACACACTGGACAAAAGGCTAAAACAAAGAGTGTCTTCGAAAAACTGGTAGGTAGAAAGCAAAACCGATGGTTAAAACTTTTTTCGGGAGGGGGAAACGCAAAGCCCAATTACCGAAGGGGAATCGTGACCGGCGATCGGAGAAAATCCCCTGCAGGGAATGGGGGAACGAGGGAATTGGAAGGAAAAGACCGCAAACCTTTACACGAAGAAGACAAAAGACAACAAGAAATGGAAGAACGCCGCAAGAAATTAAAAAGATAAAAAAAACAAAAAGCAGAAGTAGAGAAAAAAAGACAACAATGAAAAAAAATAAACCCAACGTAAATCAACACGAAAAAAAAAAAACAAGAAGAAAAACAGAAAAAAGCAAAAAACAACAATCCACAAACAAAAAAAAAAAAATAAAAAAGAAAAAGAAGAAAAAACAAAGAAGAAACAAGGAGAAAAAAGCGAAATACAAAAAAAACAGAAAAAAGAAAAAAACCAAGTAATAAAACAAAAAAAGGAGAGCAAACGAAGGAGGGAGGAAAAAAAAGGAAAAAAAAAAACAGCAAAAGACAGGGGAAAAAAAAAAACCAAAAAACAAAAAAGAAAAAGAAGAAAACGAAAAACCAAAAGAAGGCGAACATAAAAAAGAAACAGGCCAAAAAAAAAAAGGAACAAAAAGAAGAAGTAAAAGAACGAGAAAGAAAAGGAAAACGAAACAAAAAAACAAAGAAAAAAGGGCGAAATAGAAAAAAGAAAAGCAAAACAAAAAAACAAAAAGGAAGAAACAAAAAAACAAAAAAAAAAACATAAAAACAGAAAAGAAAAAAGACGAAACATAAAGAGAAACAAAAAAAAACTGAAGAAGAAAAAGGACAAAAAAGAAAAAAAAAACAAAAAAGGATCAAAAAAAAAAAAAAAAAAGAGAGCGTGAAAGGCAAAAGAGAAAGAGCAAAAAAAAAAAAAAGAAGACAAAAAGGAGAAAGAAGACGAAGAAAGAGAGCAAAGAAAGAGATAAAACCAAAAAGAAGGGCAAAATAAAAGAAAGAGTCAAAAGCAAGACCGAAGGGAGAAAAGTAATAAAGCCAGAAAAGAGATAACACCAAAAAAAAGGCAACTAGAGAAACAGAGAAGAAAAGAAAAAAATAAGAAACAAAAAAAAAGAAAGAGAAAAAAGGAGAGAGGACAAAACACAGAAAGAGCAACAAAAAAGAAAAGAAAGAAGAAATAAAGAAAACAGAAAGCCGGGACAGAACAAGGCCCGAAGTAAAAAGAAAACCCGATAAAAGAAAAAGTAAACCAAAACAAAAAAAAAAAAAAGACAAAACAAAGAAACAAAAAACAAACAAAAAAGGGAAAACAAACAAAAGGGAAAAAAAAAAAAAAAATAAAAGAAACAATGGGAGGAGAAAGAAAAAAAAGATGAAAAAAAAAAAAAACAAACTAAAGGAAAAAAAAAACCAACAAACAAAAAGAACAACACAGCAGAAGAGACAAGGGGGGATGAAAAACACGAGAAGAACAACGAATGAAAAAAACAAAAAAAAAAGGAGACGGAAAGCCCAAGACAAAAAAGAGGGAAGAAGAGAAATAGAAAAACGAGAAAAAAGAAGAAGAAGACAAGAAGAAAAGAAACAGCCAAGAGAGACCAAGAAAGGAAGAAAAGGGACAGAAAAAAAGAAAAAGAAGAAAAAGACAGAACCAGAAGGAAAAAAAAAAAGAGAACAAAAAAAAAACAAAACAAAGAGAAACAAAAGAAAAAAAAAAAAAAAGAAAAGGAAAGGGAGAACCAAAAAAGAACCGAGGAGAGATAAAGGGCAAAACAAAACAGAACGAAAAGAGCAACAAAGGAAAAAGGAAACAAAGGAGAAAAAAAAAGAGGAGCAGAAAAAAAGGAAAGATAGAAAAAAAGGAGCAAAGAAAAAACAAAAAAGAAAACGACAAAACGACGGAAAAAGCAAAAAAAAAGAAGAGAAAAAAAAAATCAAAAGAAAGAGAGAAGAGAAGAAAAAAAGAAAAAATTATAAAAAAACGAAGAACACCAAAGGAAAAAAAAGAAAGACGAAAAGGAAAAGGAGAGAAAAAAAAAAAAGACAAAGGAACAAAAAAACGAAAAGGAAAACAGAAAATGAAGGGAAAAACGAAACACAAGACAAAAGCAAAACCGAAAAAGGAGACGAAGAAAAAGTAAAAAGAAAATGGAAGAATAAAAAAAACACAAGACGAAACAAAAAAAAGAAAGAGAAAAGAACAAAAAAAAAAAAGAAGAAAAAAGAAAAAAAAAAGAAAAAAAAAGGCTAAAACGAAAGGGGCGAGCAAAAACAAAAAAGGAGTAAAACAAAAAAAAAAAAAGAAAAGGAAAACATAAAAGAAAAAACGAAAAAAAAAAGGAGGAAACAATCAGCAGAGACAATAAAGAACAAAAAAAGAAAAAAACAAGGAACAAAAAAAAGGAAAGAAACACAGTAGAGTAGAACGAGAAGACAAAAGGAAAAAAGAAAAAAAAAACAAGCGAAAACAGAGAAAAGCCAAAAAAGAACAAAGAAAAAGATAAAGGAAAAAACAGGACAAGGTAACAGCCAACGCAAAAAACAAGAAAGAAGAAGAAAGAAGAAAAGGAAGTGCCGGAAGAGAGAGACACAAAAAACAAAAAGTAAGCCAAGGAAGAAACAAAAAAAAAAAAAACAGCAAGCAAAAAGATACAGAAAGAACAGACAGGAGCAAGAGAAAAAACGAACACAAAAAAAGGACAAAACAAAAAAGGAAAAAAGACACAAGCAACAAAAACAAGAAGACGAGGATAGGGGGGGAGGAGAAAAGAAAAAAAGAAAAAAAAAGCAACAAACACAAGAACAATAAAAAGCAAAAGAAACAAAACAAAAAAAAAAAAAAAAAAATCCAAAAAGGGAAAACAAAACCAAAATAAAAAAAAAAACAAAAGGCGAGCACAGAGAGAAGAGAGCGAAAGGAAAAGAGACAAGCAAAAAGGGAAAAAAAAAAAAAAAAAAAAAAAAAAAGAAGACGAATAAAAAAGGAAAAGAGCCAAAAAAAAGAAACAGAAAAGAAAAGGAAAACAACAGAGGGAAAAATCAAAAACACACAAGGACAAAAAGAGAGAAAAGGAACAAGCCACACATGAAATAGAAAGCAGAAAAGAAGCTAAAAACAAAAAATAAAGAAGAGAAGGAGAAAAAAGAAAAAAAAAAAAAAGAAAACAAAAAAAAACAGGGACAAAAAAAAAAAACAAAAGCAAGACAAAAAAAAAAGAAGGAAAGCACAACACGATACAAAAAACGACAAAAAGAAGAGGGAAGAAGAAAAACAAAAAAAGAACAAAGAGAAAGAGATAAGGCAAAAAAAAAAAGACACTCAAGAGAAAAAAAAAAGACGAAGAAAAGAAAAACAGAAACGAACAAAGAAGGAAAAAAAAACAGGAGAAAACAACCAGCAAAAAAGCGAAAAAAAGCAAAAAAAATGAAAAGAAAAAAAAGAAGAAGGAGAAAAAAAAGGTGAGGGAAGCCACACCAAAATGAGACCTGCCAGTGGGTTGAAGGGAGAAAGGAAAAGTAGGGATTGAACTTGCCTCAGGTTCAAAGCAGTTTATTCGGATTGGGAACGGCATACAACGTCCTTCGGACTTCATTAAGGCGCAAAAAGGTGAACTTCTGCAAAAAACACTCCATCTCAGGGGGGGACCCCTTGAAGAAAAGACTTATGTCCGGTCTATAGAGGCAGCCTGTAAAAGCACGAATGCCTCGGGACCACAGGCGAAAGCACCTAGTATCGCTACCCGAGCCTCAGCAGTTTACTAATCGTGCTAGCGAGAAAACCTGGAAGTCTCGCCTGGAAAATCTAGTTCGCACCCCGCGACGGAAGCCAATTAGAAGTCCTAAAGAAAAATCCTCTGCGAGGTACATGGGCTTGGGCACCACTTGGGAGCGTAACAAACCGGACTATGAAGGCAAGGAAACCATCGCCGGTAGGAAGAGTCGAGCAGAGCGCGGCGAACCAAACCCTAAGCCTGATCTGTGAGGGAGAGGACGAGGTCCAGGCAAGGTGGGAACTCCAATAAACGAACGGGAAATCTCGACCAACACAAAACTTAGGGAAAGAGAGTACCTGGCAGTCGTTCACGGATGTTCCCAAAGCCGCTAGGCAATCACAAGAAGGGAAGGAGAATAGGCGCGCTGACGGACGGGGTGTGTTAGGAAAGTCGTTCGTCCCTCTACCAGTTTCGCAGTTGGGCCCTTCTAAAACTCTTGGGGCAGCACTCAGGGGCATTCTTATCTGAAGGCATGGTAAACAGGTTGTTAAGTGTGGAAAGATTTGAATGGGGATATATCCACTGAAAAATCTCGGAGAGAAACGAGAACCGTTAGATGTGATTCGAGAGCGGAGACATTTTTAACTCGCGTGAGGCCATCTCTTTGGAGCGTAGCCCGGCATTCGCCTTATTGCACATAATTCTTGGTCAAGAAAAAAGGCATTTCTTAAGTGAAAGGGGGAACGCTTCAGTAAAAGTGACTGTGCTGCGAGACTCCTACCGACGCGGTCCGAAACGTCGGCAATACAAGGGAGAGGGGACCAAAGGTTTGCTCCTGGGGGGGCAGGGGATAGGCGGTTGTATACCGGGTAGAGGGAGGGCGCTTATAGCAAATGATCTCGTCATTCCCAAAAATTTCGCGGCGGATGACGCAAAAGAGCACGTTGCGGACGACATCGTATCATTGGAGACGGGGACTAAGAATAGTGGCACAAAAACAGTTTGCTGGATAAGGCCAAAGCCTATTGGCTTTTGGGGGGCTTGAATGGTCCAGAGGCAGCCTTAAACGGGGTCTAAGGGCTCAAGCCAATCGGGGCCGAGATCAAAGATCAGGCAACCGGTCTTCAACGGGGGACTATCCTTCAGAGGAAATGCCAGAGGAGGCGGACTGGCGTTGGGCGACAAGCTGACGGAGCGGTTAATGAAGTCGGCGGGATAGCTGTTGATTGTGAAAAGCGGGTCTATCGAAAACTAAGTGGGAAATCTTTAGGGCGTCGGACGGTGAAAGAGCATAGAAGAAACTTTTGGATAACAAAGTTTAGAGAAAAAATAGGCTACATCTGTTGGGGATAACAACACAGCCGAGAAGTTGGGGAGGAGCGACGCTGTAGGAATCAAGTAAAAAAGAATCCTTTTTAACGACACCTCGGCTATGTGGGCCGCCCGTCGAAAAGGGGGCGGATGCCGGACGCCGTCATGACCATCCAAAATCAAGACTATCTTTTGGGAACCCGTGACCCGAACCCTTAAAAATCGATCATCCCTTGCCTAAGAAAGGGAAGAGAGCCGTACTCTCACGCAACCTAGTGAAAAAGAATCCCAACAGATCCCTCAAACAACAAGAGAAATGGCTGCGACTTGCATAGAAAGCGAGGTTCCTAAGTCGCAGGAGGGAAGTCAAAAAGGGCTTTAATGTCGTTATCTATAAGCACAGAGCGGGATTCAATCGGGCTGCACATATGGAAAGATCAGGGATTTGTACATTGGGACTGGGTATGTTCCGCGCCGACTAGGGGAGAAGCGGAAATAAAAGCGGTCTCCGAGGGGGAAAAGATCTCCTGGGGAGAAAAAACAGGGGCGAGATCGCGAAAGAGGGGAGGGAGATTTGTCGGGGATCCCAACCCAACGAAGAGGTTGTTCGCAACGAGAAAAGAGTCCCAAGTCTAGATAGACAGACCGAAGAACGAAAGACCAGGTGTCTTGACACTTCGTGGCGAAAAGGAACTGCGAGAAGAACCAGCCGGAGGGGATCCAAGGGGGACGGCCGCGGATCGGCAGCGGAAAACGTAAGTACGTTATAGTGCAAGAGAGGAGACTTCTATAAAATTGGGGGGCCGGGCTCGGATTATCCGAGGCACTATTTAGATATGATGTCCTGAAATAGAACAACATAGGGGACCGCCAGAAGCGCATTACCTCGCAAAATAAAGTCGGATTCCCGGGAAAGCTGAGACCAATCAACCGATGTGTGAACACTTTTGCGAGGTCGGTGCTCGGAAGAGCAGAGGATTCTTTCTCTAATTTGATCGGGATGAGACCCTCCTCCTATGAAAAAACTACTACTTGATACAATCAGCACTGGACCGTTAAATTCCACCTCCGACCGAATGACGGGTAGTCAAAGGGTCTTCAAGCAGTTTCCGTGGGAGTAAACGTTCTGTGAGTTCGGGGGAGATTGGGCATCAAAAACAGCACCTGCCGAGGGAAATTGGAGTCCGCGAAACCCTTCGGCCGCCAGCGCCGGTTCGACCTTGGGGGAAGTAGCAAGAAGTCAAAGAGCCGGGAGACGCTGAAAGACATGGAAGCCGGCGCACAAAATAGACACAGCGCGAGAGACGCAGCCGAAGCTACGGGCGCAGGTATCGACCGCGACTAGCACCGGAAGCTCTAGCTAAAAGGTTCGCCAACGAACTCTAGGAAAAAGGGGTACCGTCCAGAGAAGCAGAATCATACTGGCGGGGTGAAAAGACGGTCTCGAGGACAGGCATTAAAAAAGAAAGGACTATTTAAGGTACCAGGAAAACCATCCCGCAGTCAGCGCCGGTCATCCAATCTGGAGGTTTGCAAAGAAGCGGAGAGGTGGGTCGCCCATACGTAAAGATGAAACGATTGAAAATATCTCGAAACAACGATTATGAGTTGAAATCTGGTGGAATCTTTCATAGTGGCTCCCACAAGCTGAATCAGCCTCACATACCTGTGAGAGGGTGTCGCTTCCGGTACGGATGACTTCTGGAGTCGGGGGTCATGACCCTTCATATGTAAGTGATTTAACGAGAAAATGGAGCTTTTTCCTAGACCAGCGGAAAAAAATGGGACTTTCACGAAGAGGGAGGATATCTTGAACAATTGGGCGGCGTGTTGGTCAGGAAAGAATTTGGATTCTAGCAGCGTCAAACGAGAGATCTTAAAGGGAGCTACTCTGCCGCTGCGGGCAGAAGGAGCTACGGGCTCTGGACGGTGCTAGACAGAAGAGGCTTCCCAGTGCGTGGAATCGTCGCCCTTGGGACGCGCGACTTTAATTGGGGATAACCGGGCAATGGCTATCAGGGGGGAGAGGGGTCTACTTAAGTCTCCGAGGGGCGTTGCGAAGACCAAAAATCGCCTCTCCCGGCGGTCCGTTAAGCCAAAAAAGGGCCGTACTCTGACCGGGTGAGGCAGGCACCGGAATATCGAATTGAGGACCGAACGGGAGCCGATTGCCTTCAAAGGACTGAGGGGAGTAGGAACACATGGGCGCGGCTTTTAGACGGACCCGAAAATGGACAGGCCCAAGAAAGGGACGCTTGCCAGTCCGAAACGACAACGGGGTTGGGACAACGTTTTTGGCTAAAAAAAATAGGCATCAGCAAGGATTGGTTTCGCGGCTGGGCGTGAGGGAGGCCGAATCAAGGGGCGGTGTCGATGAAGTTCCGCTTAACGGAAAGGCGCCGACAGAGAACCGGTCTTGAAACAGGATCCAGCCGCAGCACCAAAAACATCGGTGACGATCCAACCTGGGCGAAGGGGCAAAAGCGGCCAGGGAGGTCGGGCGAGACAAAGCTGGGGAGCGAGCAGTTGCCAGGGAAAAGAGCTTTCGCGGAGGTCGGAAGAATCGAAAACGGGGGGCTTTTCTGGCTTAAGAGGGAAAACCGCTTGTCAGGGAGCTGGAAGGGGGAAAAAAAATACATCATAGACGACGCTTGGAATAGAGGACTCTTTGCGAAGGACCTATCTTTTAGATCGACCTATTACTATTGGAAAAGCCTGTCAAAGGGTACTATTCTCAGGGCCTGGGGAAAAAAACCTGTCCTCCTCGGGGGAAGGGGAATATTGGCTATTAAGAACAACAGAAGAAGGAGCATTCATCGATCAACAGGAAAAGACTGAATTATAGAGAGAAGCGAAAAAAGCTCGAGATTGCCTATCTAAATTAATCGCAAAA
>Ga0179593_1383645_pt1 | contig 14432 bp, 13 predicted proteins | sample CZODoug2_1_08_16_FD_185931 | JGI IMG/M metagenome (GOLD analysis project Ga0179593, IMG submission 185931) | Vadose zone soil fungal communities from Angelo Coast Range Reserve, California, USA - CZODoug2_1_08_16fungal (PacBio error correction) | ecosystem: Environmental > Terrestrial > Soil >...
AAACACTCAAAACGGCTCCGGAGACTTGAGAAGACGGGTCACACTGGCATCAACGAGGTTAGCGATGAATCCGGAGGGTTCCGTGGGGAAAGGAAAATTGGCAAAGTGGGAAAAAAATCGGAACCAATAAACACGCAGCGATAAAGAGATCACAGATGAGGAAGTTAGAGACTAAGCAGGTGAAGCGCAAGGAGGAAAAGGTACGGGTTCTTGCCAGCGTCAACGTGTTCGCGATTGGACAAGGTCTTCGTGGTCAGGGTAGGGAAAAAAAGGAAAGAGATGCGGTCAAGCGTCAAGAATAAACATGGCTGGAAAAAGAAGGAGGGGTGAGGTGCAACGAGTCGCGAGGAAAAGGAGAAGGAGCCCGGGCCTCTGGGAATAGTGGTCAAAATAGTGGGGTCGAAGAGCGGAAGGAGAATTCCTGAAAAAAGAGGCATGCGGGGGAAAAGAGGGAGCCTGGCCGAGCGAGACCATCTAACATCCACCGCAACTTAGGGGAGCGGGCTGGAATCAAGGAATGTAAGAAGAGCAGGATGTATATGGACAGGGCTTCATCGATGTGAAGACAGGCAAAAAAACGTGCCGACATAAGACAGCAATGGGTGCAAAGTGGACACACGATCGTGAACGATTGGAGGCTGAGGGGACGAAGTGACCACGCACAAGAAAAGTAGGGAGGGAAGCCTTTAGAGAGGCTAAGGGGGGAGAGAGGCGTGGAATAAAGGGGCGATGAAGAGAAAGAAGGAGGTAAGGAGGGACGCACGAGGAGCATTAACAGGTAACCAAAAACATGAGTTAAGAGATAAAAAAAATGTTAAGGGGGGAATAAAGGACCGTTCAGGAAAAGAAAAAATTTCATGAAAATCTCCGAAAAAAGAGAAGCAGAACGGATTGACACGCCCATGGGTTCTACTGGGTTCGTTGCGGGTCGAGCAAATCGTGGAGTTGTGGCAAGGCGGCCAGGGAGGGAAAGTCCGGAGTCACACTTGAAGAATTAAATTAGGGAGCCTAGAAGAAAAGACATCGACTGGAGAAAGATAAAAAGGGGCTTAACGGCGGGTCGAAAAATGAAATGAGGAAGTGCAGAATAGCACCATGGAGGACGGATAAAAGAACAGAAGGGACAGCCTGCCAGAAATCAGCGCATTCCGGGGAAGAAATAGAGGAAGGCCTCACACCGAATGGTTGGAGGGCCGGGACCACGCGGGCGAGGATGAAGTCGAAAAAACAAAAGGAAATGTCCTGAACGCAGGAGGAAGATCTCGCCGTGAGAGTGTAGGGACAATAAGACTGGAACGCCGAGAAGGGGGGGGGTGTGATGGCTGCAGTTGCGGGAGAAGAATGGGAATAAGTCCGGTCTCTGTTTTGACTAGAAACGGGGCTGGAATAAGCACAAGCTTCAAAAAGGGCCAAATAAGAGATCAGGAAGGTGCAACCAGAAAGGCTTCAGGGTTAAGAGACGGGTTGACGGAGAGAGGGGGGTCAACCGGAGAGGGCCGGAGGAAAGAAAAGGCACGTCCTTTCTATAAAAGAATGAGCATCAAATAAAGGAGGAGGGAAAGATAGGGGAAAAATACGGCTTAAAAGTCCTTCCGGAAAAAAGACGAAGGGAATCGTCCACAAGGGGGGTGACGCGGTAACCGGCCCACCAGACGTCCACGGGAAATAGAAAGCCCGACAACTCAATTAGACGTAAAAAGTTTAACCGGTCCCTGACTAACGAGAAGGAACAGCGCCAGAAGAAAAGGGGAACACGGTGATTGATGAAAAGGGGCCGTGCTACCTGCAGGGTACGCCGTAGAATCAACAGATAGAGGGGAAGTACTGATCGCTCTAATACTGGCCTCGAGAGAAACGCGCCTTACGTGCTTGCGCGGGTGGATAAGTCAGTCCCCACCAAGGTAGAGCGCTCCCACCCACGCCGATGAAGAGAGAGAAAAAAGATGTGGGGAACTTCATCTCCAAGATGAAAATGGGGAAATGCTCGAACGCGGGGGAAAAGGGAACCTTCGCATCCAAGCGTGTCCCCCTCACGGACAAAAATAGGGGCTCACGATGATGATGCCACGGTCTGAAGGGATAAAGAAGGAGCCGCCGAACTCTGAAGCCGCCCAAACGTAACGATCGCGGGAATGCTGTTGGAAAAAAGGGGAACGTTCGAGGATATCTCTAGCAAAAAAAAAAAAGCAAACGGAAACAAAGAGTAGGAAAGGAGAATACTATTCTCATCCCGAGAAAAAAAATCACACAGAAGTCGGCGCAAAACAAAAGACAAAAATAGAATAGTTAAAAGCAAGTCTTCGGGGTCTTGGTTGCCGAAAGAACGGAGACGAGCGCACGGCATGCAGGACCAACAGATACAAATCCTAGGAGGAGAAGGCAGGGCAAAAAGGGGAAGAGTCGAAGGGCGGACCGGATCCACGCGTCGTGTCACATTGGGCGAAAAGAGAAGAATAGGAGGGGGAGCAGAAAGATATGAACTGAGAACACTAGTGGGGAATCGAAGTCAAGAAGGTCGACGGAGGTGGGAGGAAACTGGCATGTGAGCCTTCGGAAAAAAAAATCAACGTGCGACACGGGGGGAGGCTCGACGATGGGACCCATCGATCGTTGAGGTCAGACAAGTTTGTGTCAGCGGCGAAAATGCGCTCCGGAAAAGATAAATAAACCGTCTGCCCCGGCGCAGCTGGAGTTCGGCATGACCCTCGCGAACAAACAGGGGGGGAGAAAGTGACGACTCTAAGGTCACGGGAGGAAAATAAATGCCGCCCAAAAGAGGAGAGGGGCAAAGTCGAACAACCGTTTAACACGAGCGACGAGCTCAATCTCTGCGTTTCATGGCAACACTGATTGACCCGAAGTCTCCACTTATGTACGAGGTCATTAGGGGAGAGGGCCCGAACGACGATCCATAAGCAGACGGACGGTTGCAGGAGCAGTGACAAGGGGATATATAGAGCAACAAGGCGCCGGAAAAAAGGGGAGGGGAGAAAAACGAAGGAACTCACGGGTTGAAGGGGACAGCTCGAGGGGACAAGACCGGCGTGCAGTCAAAAAAGTAAATACTACCGTCAAATGATCAAGAGGAGCGTTATGAACCACTCGCAATGGGGACAGCAAGGAGCGCTCAAAAAGGGTAAGGAGGGAAGAGCCACAATTCTGATTGCGATAAGACTTGAAACTTTGCAAACACAAGAATGGGGACGATCATTAAAGGTCGCAAAGGTCGACAAACCGTGATAGGAAGAAATCAGCATAGGGTCAACAGCGCGGGCGGGCCTGAGGGGAGGGACTAATGATCCCGTTGGCTGGCCGAAATAGGAAGAAAATGACGGTTCGAAAAACGCCAAACTTCGAAAAGAAGAAGGAGGGGCACGTCTGTCTTATCCTCTGCTGGGCCATATGGATGGGCTAGTCGGGGGAGCTAGCATCTATCACTAAGGAACCGCGGCTACAACAAAAGGACCCAAGGTAACCAAAACGGCCCGGGGGTGCCCTGGGCTCGCATTACTCGAGTGCTTTTTTGCCGACAATTTCACCTTAAAAAGGGGGGGAGAGAACCGAAGGATACTAAAGATAGGCCTATTGTGGACTGAACAGCCTCGAAGGGGGGAAACCCGACACTTATTCAAGGACAAAGTCCGGAAAGGAAGAAAAAACAAACAAACCATAAGAAGGAAGGATTCTGCTCCAAGCTAAGACCTCCTTTAAAAAAAGTAGGACGGACTCGGAAGGGTTTGGAACAAAGCACTAGAGGCAGAGGGGGAACGGTGATGCGGGTGCTAAAGGGCAAAGGGGAGGAAGAGGAAGGAACGATCATCCTTTAAGTCGGGGGAAAAATAGAAGGCGGACGGGGCAAAGAAAAGCTTGCGTGAAAATGCCGAAGCGAACAAAAGAAAGTGCCTGCATGACTGGGGTTTCACGTTCAGAAAGGGAGTACGTTACTCAGCTGGGGTCAACAGACGTTGGAAACTGTGTGTGGAAATTCAGGAGAGAGATCTTCTCAAAACCGTGTACTCTGGACAGTAACTGGTCCAACTCACGCGCGTGAGCTTGGGAAAGAAAACCCGGATCTTCTCGGCAGCCGAATTGAATTGGGCCACGAAAAGAGAGAAGGGGCAAAAGTAAGACACAGTCACGAGGAAAGCAAGGGGGGGGGACAAGAGGCACATATGGTTTTCGGCCTATTTTCGGTCAGTGGGGACCAAAAAACGCTCGACAGAGGTTGGGTATCCCCGTTGCGGAGAGGGGTTTCAAAATTCCAATTTCCCTTCTAACACCAAAGAAACGGAGGATGAGAGCGTCTAGAAAAAAAAAATCTTGACGCAGTAAACGGGAGACAAGAAAATAGAAGCAGCTGCTGCCTGCCTTGAGAGATCAACAAAACAACGGGAAAAAGGGTGGGGGGGAAAAATAGAAAATAACAGCGGCGGGGGGCGACCGAGTTCCAGCAAATCACCGGGGACAGAAAGAGGGGCGATATCAGACGTTGTTTCCGTACATGACCAGGTTGAAAACCCAGAACGAGCCCCGCATCTAGCCAGAGAAGAGGGACGGGGGGAGATTGGTGGCAGAGACAAGAGCAGAAATAGGTGAAAACGGTCTTTCCTGGGAAAAAGAGGGAGAAGGGGGCCTTCAGTGAAACGGGGGGGTCCTGATGCCATTTCGATTTGCCTTCGCTAATCGGCAGCAGATGCAAAGTAAAAAGGGGTACCTACGTAAAAGGCGGCATACGGGAAGAGGAAAAGACTCACAGTCCCTTTGAAAAATACATGAAGCATGAAGGGAAAAACTGATTCCTGATCAGTGCGCTTGACGCATGAAAAAAAACTGCGTTACCAAGATGAAAAGAAAGAAAAGGATCGGAATGCCAGCTTTCCATTAAAGATCGACGAGAAAGCATACCGTAACGGGGCGACTCCTGGGGATTCTCGTAACGACAAAGACACAAAGAGGGAAGAAAAAGGAGGGTTTCTTTGCGGGAACTAAAAGAAATTCTGGGGGATCGGCGATGACCGTGAGGACGGAAAACGGGGGAAAGGCCAGCATGGAGTGTAGGTAGTTGAACAGCAAAGGGAAGGGAAAACAAGAGAAGACGCATAGCCGTCGTAGACCCTTGAAGGTGCGAAGGTTGCAGCAACTAAATTCCTAGACAGAAACCCATAGAGGGAAGACGTTACATTTTAAGGTATGGTTAGGTCATGGATGCGGGACCAGGGGGGGGAGCTGTCGCTACTCCGGTAGCACCAGATGGAACCACCAAGCAGGGAGGGTCGAAGATCACCATAGTCCATCAACGTCAAAGGGTGTGCCGAAAACAGCGGAGGGGAGTTGCATAAACAGCATTTAGAACGGCTGCCGAACAGGGGAGCACGCCACGTGAAAAGCCCGCGCTGTCACGCGGTGAAAGAGGGGAGGTCAGTAAGGTCACTTTGAAGGCGGAGACCACGCGGGAGGAGATTAAGAGTCCCCATGAAAGGGATCGCAGAAGTAAGGTACAGCGAAGTATTACAAGAGAAACCGAGCGGAAGGGCGGAAAAGAGGAAAAATAGTTTCCGAATAATCTCAGACGGTGAAGTGGACTTGAAGGGTCACGACGAGGAAAGGGGTTCAACCAACTCGAGTCCAGAATAACCGTTATTCCGTAGCGCCGGGTGGGAGGAGATATGGGTTTGAACATATGAGAGGGCCGGGCGCAAAAAAAGGTCAAGTGCGCCAAGTAAAAGGAAGTTCCGCAAGGCAATATGCAAATAAGAAAATACGGAGGGAATAAATCTTGAGATCGAACGGGATCAGAGAGGGGCACAAAGAAAGGCTGGCGGGGTCGGGGGCATAATCATTCAGGGGAAGTCGGCAAGATTGAGAAAAGGAAGGACAAGTAGAAAGAACTGGTGCAGAAAAGCAAAAAGCACCGACCGGGTAACGGTCATTCTCTATGCCGGCAGGTAGACGGAGGAAAAAAGAGGTCATTCTATAAATCGCCGGGACCGCGCAGGAAAGAAAGCCCACGGAACTTGAGCGGAAATGGAAGGAAAGTAGCGCAACCACAGTCCGTAGTCATGGGCTCGCAGGTACGACAGCTACGGTGGGCGAGAGGGAAAGAAGATGTAGAGAGTCAGGACTGAACTTGCATGTCTACGCAGGGGAAAAACGGCAGAGATCCGCGTGCCCCCTCAGCTGCTTCTCGAGAGGGGGGGAGCGAAGTGACGCGCAGCCGAAAGGCCTGGGGTACGATCACAGCAGAGCCCAAAAATAACTCGCGAGTGAGAGGAAGGAAATGTGTGTGGAAAGGGTACTGTGCGAGGATTAGAAATCTAAGACCACAAAAAAGAGAGGAAGAGTATACGACAGATCTGAGACGCCCAAAACAGGGCGAAAGCAAATAAGCAGTAAAGGGGGCGGGCGTTAAAGAAAAAACCAGCGGGGCGCTAGTTAAGCACAGAGGCAAAGGCATGGAGAACTATCTCTTATCTCATCAGCAGATAGCGGAGAGACGCTGGGAGCAGAGGGGGGACGGGCTGGAAAACTGCTACTAGTCGCGACTAACTGACAAGAGTGGGGGGCGAACACATCGTGGAAGAGGTGGTCGAGCAAGGGGGGGAGCGTGAATACGGAAGTTAAACTACTTCTCCAACGAGAAGAAAAGAGGCCAAGGGGGACGGATCGCAAAAAAGGGGGGTCGCTGAATAGTCGGAGTGTGAGACGGCTAACCGTTATAATCAGCCAACCTAAAGTCAAGTGGGGTCAGGAGGCATGAAGTGTCAACGTTTTTTTTTTTTTTCTGTCGCCTGAAAAGGAGCGAGTCCAGGTAAAAAGGCGGTGAAAAGCGTAAAAACTAAAAAAGCATGGGGAAAATGCACGCCCCCACACACGGAACTGTCAGTCTATAACCCAGGAGAAAGAGGAAAGCTTGGTTTCAGGAGAAAAAAGCGAAAGAAAAGGGTGGAGGAGAGGAAAAAATCGTCATGCGCAGGGACCGGCCTATACTACCCACGGACGTTTGGGGGGGCAAGACAAGTTCGGCATAGATATGAAAACCAGAGAGAGAAAAAGACATCAAATAACGGACTTGGGAGATCGAAACCGGTCCCGCAAGGAATCGGGGACCCGGAATCAAGGCAGAAGGGCTGATCGAAGCCGGGGAGCGAAGGGGGGTCAATCCGAGACGCAAGGAGGGCGGAGGGACGGTGGTCTACTGGTTCACAACACTATCTAGAGGCAAGAGCCTGCGGTCATCATGGGGGAGATAAGGAGCTGTCACGGAAAGCGGTGGACGTCCGCCATCCATTGATCAAAGAGATAAGACTGAGAAAGATCATGCGGGAATACGCCAAGAATCAAAGAGCGGCGGAGGGGAATAAAGTGGAACTCAGTTCACGGAACTGGCATCGCGAGGAGACATGCAGTGAGGACCTCCTAACGAAGGGGGGTAGGAAACAGAAAAGAGGGTTTAGAGGGTATTGCCGAAGGAGCACTAAATTCGTGGTCCACAATAGGGAGCTAGCGTATCTGGGAAGGAGAGATAAATCCACCGTTCTTCCTAGCACCCCGAAGAAACCTAACATTACTCAATGTTCAGGTCCAGGCCGCATAGCGGTCAAGCGTTCGCATGGGCAGGTCGTCGTGACCCTACACTTCGGAAATAAAGATGAGGCGAACCGAAGAACTGGAAGGGCTCTCGCCAAATTTGATAACTAAGGTCCACAGATAAACGGCAGTTGGGGGTTTTCACTAAAGGACCTGAGGGATGGACGGGGCCGTCCGTTAAAGACGAACGTGACCAAAAACGGAAGATCAGAGCTCCTTCGAGAGGCCCAAAGAAGAAAAGCCAGAGTGGAGAACGTCAGACTGGGTCTTTGTATCGTGAAACGAAAGAGAAAGTGAAAAAGGTGGAACGGGGGTGCTGGTGTAGAGGTACAAGACTTGCAAAAAAAGGATGCGGAAAGATGCAGGCAGCAAGACGGGTACACTTACGACCGGCGGAATCAAAAAAGCAGGAGGCCCGGCTTTCTTCAGCAGAAAAAGAACACAAAGGAGAACGCCGACCAGTTCTGTCGGGAAGGAATAAAGGAAGAGACTTGTGAGGGAGGCGCGCCCTTTCCTTCTCGAGGCTTCACAAGCAGGACCGGTTCTACGTTCAGGGGCAAGGGAAAAATCAGGTCATCACACGGGGGGCAAGCTGCATCTTCCCTCCGTTAAGGCGCCCCTGGGACAGGGACAGAGGAAGAAAAGTAAATACGCGAATCTGCGGCTACATCAATTGTGGAAATACGCTGGAAAAAAAATGTTTAAACAAGGGTTCAGGTGGCGGCGACCAAATAGGAAAAGGAAAATTGGCCGTTTAAATGCGTGAGAGGGATGATGGGGGTCAACACTTCTTGCCTGGAGCAAACCAACCAAAGTTATCACACTACTAGCAGAGGGAACTGTCAAAAGGATACTGATCAAATCGGAGGGCCGCGCCAATTTTAACAGACCATCAAACAAACAAAATTATATATAAAGAGCCCAGGAATCAAGGGCTCCTGAGGGAATAAAAGGAAGCAGATGGGATAGAAGTAGGCGTACAGTCCAGGTGGCCGGGTGGAAACACCCTCAGATTCAACAAAGGAAGAAGACAGCCAGCTCCGGTTGACCGTTTGACGTGTGTCAAGCGAAAGGCCAGAAAGGGGAAGTTCTTGTCGAAAATCAAGAAGTAGTTCGATTAAACCAAGAAAAAAGAGGAAAAGCAACGTGTCAAAAGCCTCGACCGGTGGAACTCAGAAAGTAGCGAAGGAACAGGTAACAGTCCGGGTATGTCGCGCAAGTCATTGGGAGAGAGAAGTCAGTATAATAGGACTCAAAGCGGTAGGAGTGGCTTTGCTGACTCGGAAGAAACAGCGCCGCGGGAAGGGGACGGGAGAGCAGATTATGCCGAAACGTGAGATTGGCAAAGAAAATTTTCATCACGAGGGAAAGAAAGTCATCACAGGGGCACCTCCCGAGTGCTGCGGAACAGAAAACGAAAAAGACCAAAGCATAAGACTTACAGAAAGGAAAGTGGGCTAAAGAAGGGTTGCTCTAAGCGGGAAGAAAGGATTGAAGGTACGTCCTGTAGAGAAAGGGCGGAGAGAAAACAACTAAATAAATTCGGACAGAGCCGATACGCAGTACCGGCGGAGGGAGCCAGATTTAAATTTTCTCCCGTGGGAAAAAAAACATACGGCAAAAATTCCTGAGCAGGGAAACACATCGCGGCCGCCTTGAAACTTTAATGGTTCAGGGGGAGGGATGGTCTTGGGTGAGGGAATGCGATACTCCTGAATAATACCTGGGTTGACGCCGCGGAAGGGGGGAATACACCACGGCCAGAAGCGGACCGTTGTTTGTAACAGGAGGAGGGAGGGGTCGAAAAGAGAAAGAATCTTCCACACAGGGATCATGAGCGCCACGAAGGCGCTTCCTATTGCAAAGCGGAGGGGGTGAAGAGATAACGCGGGGGAATTCCGTCACGTGTCAAAATGGCGTAAAAAGAGGCGGGATGAGAGAAAAAAGACCTGGATCGACAGAGGAAGGATATAGAAGGGATAAGGTGGGGACAAAAAAATACCACCTAAACCTCATCAAGACAAAGGAAGCAAGGAAATGGCAGTTCTAGAATCTAGCAAGACGGAGGGGAATGGGGACGGGACAGCAGAGGGCTTCGTCGATCCTCTGAAAAAGGAAGCCTTCTGTTTACAGTTTTTCAAGGGTCACAAACATTGGGGGGAAAGACCGACTTAGAAATCGTGGGGGGGGGAAAGACCGGGCAACGACACCGTTAAAATCACCTTAAAAGAGGCGAGATAATATCCACGGAGATCGAAAAAAAGAAACCAAGAGGGGCGAAAGGGATTCAGAAAGGTCAAATCAAAAAAAAAGGAGACAAGGGGGATGGGAATAAGATCAAATCAAAACAAAATATACAATCCTTGAAAACTCCGGGGAGAAATGGGACGCGCAGAAGACTGCCCAAAAAAAAGATCAAAACTTAGTGGAAGCAGCTAAGTCCTGAAAACTGGCGGTAGCCGTCCCAACGCATTCTTCAGAAAGAAAGCAGGGGGAAAAGCAAAAACGCCAAAAAAAAGTGAGAGTGAAAGAGGTGGACGAAAGTATACTCACGCCCGCCCTCGCACTCACTCTCACGAGGAAAAGAAAGGTGGGGGGCTGGAAGAAACTACGAGAATAAGGGATCTAAGGGGGACTGAAAGCGGGGGGACGAACTAACCCTACCCTGCGGCTGCTCCCAGAGGTGAACAGAGACATCGAGATGCTTATCATAGATCGTCGAATTGCGAACGAGCCGCGCCGCGTGAAGAGGCAAAAAAAGACGAACCAGCAAGCCCGTAAAATAGAGAAAGGAGATTGTCGACCTGGGAAGAAGGAGATGTCAGGAATATCTCTCAAGAACGATTTTGAGGGAAAGAGATAGGAGCTCAGACCACAGATTATAGGCGGCAAAAAAAAAATCAAATCGATAGGTTGAGGCGGGAGGAGGGGGCAAGAGAAACGGGGAGGGGCTCTGCTCTGGCGCGAGAAAGGCAAGAAAAAACGATCTCGAGAAGAAAGAAAGTCTCGCACTCTTGGAGCGCGAAGTGTGGCCAAAGGCGGACGACATGCAGTTTCGCAGCGAAAGGACGCGAAAAAGATCGTATATTCGACCTCGTCTCGTCAAAACGGAGTGTCGATCAGGTGTCGAGGTGGTGGGAAAAGTACTTGGAATAAGGAGACAAGCCTAAGACAAAGGGAAATTAGAGACCGGGGTCTTCTGCAACCGTAAGGCGAAATAGCGACGACGAGTTGGGGAGAAAAACGGGCTACAACGCGCAAATAAAAAGAAAAGCCCGACGTCGTCCAAGCGGCAGGAACTCAAAACCTGCCCATTCTGCGAAGGGAAGACACGGGGGGGGGGACTCAACATATTGAAGTCTCCATGTGCGGGTACGGAATGTAGGGACAAGCAAGATCTTGAGGACAAGGGCCTTGGCAGGAGAGACACAGTCGAGGGGGAACAAGGCGGGGGTTCGTACGAGTGGATCCGACGCAGGTGGGGCTGGACCGATTGCCCGGGACAGGGAGTCCTAAAAAAGCTCAAAGCCTTTTTTGAGGCGCCCTCGGCAGATAGAAGGGGGGGCCACAAGAGATAACACACTTCTCAGGAAGGCAAAGGGAAGGAAGGATGCAGGATCGGGCTGACAGGAAAAAAAGAAAGCAAATTCGACAAGGAGGGCTTGTCGACCCGCAATTGAAACTCGCAAGGCGGCACACGTTCATTAAGTACTACGCGTAAGAATGAAGCGGTACGCGCAACGGTCAGGGGGAATATTTAAAAGCTTACGCCCCGATGGGCGAGGGGCCGAAAAAATACGGACCCCCAAGGGATAGGCCTGATCGCGATCAGGCAACAAACCGGCAGCGGCAGGGGGAGGCCGGGCGGTCTCATTAACACAAAAGGAGCTTCTACTACATGCTTTAGAGATGTTAGACACGAAACAGCTTAAAACAAAAAAGGGAAGTCCTGAGTCTCCCATACATTCTAAGAGTGTAGGCAAGGCGTATAAGAAGATCTAAAAAAAAGCGCCGAACCTCAAGACGACGACAAAAACCGAACGACAAAAAGTAGAAGGTCTGACTCTATGGGGGGCTATGAACTCTTGAAATACCTTCAAGTCGTGGCTGCGGACCTCAAAAGCAAAAAATTAAAGATGGGCGAAGAGGGAACTTCTACAGAAAGATGCGATTGTTCATGACCATAACATCTGGGCAGCCGAAGAAAAAGGGTTCATTCCGGGAAGGTAAGTCCATCGTAACATAAAACTAACACGAATGCCGAGGAAGAACCACTAAGAGCCTTCTAGCGGAAGAGAAAAAAAGAACGCGGGGAACGTAAACGCCGAAAAAAGCGATGGGGGACGGGGAAAAGTGGACTCGGCTCGGGAGGAGGAGACGGGTATGCTGAAATAAGGGAGGGGGAAACGTGCGAGGGAAAAAAGGGACGGCAAGACTGCAAACGCATCCGGATAGATTTACATCGCCGGTTCGCCGCCATTGGCCAAAGGTGGCTCAGAGTCCCGAGCAAGGCAGTATACGACTTACTTCTCCAATGATGAGGCGACGCGGACAAAAAAATGGAGGGCGAAACTCGGAATAGGGGCCATGGATACTTAAGCAAGGGACGAAGATCTCAGGTAAAATCAACGTGTTAAAAAGCAGAGGGGCGAACGATTAAGCCCTTAACCAGAAAGTCAGATACCGGCCTAACGGAAAATCCGACAACGAAGGGGGGGGAAAGCAAGGAAAGAAAAACCGGTCAAATGTCTTCCTGGGCGAGGGGAAAACAACTCGAACTGGGGCATCTGCGCGGGCTCGAATGGAAGTGGGCGGGCCGCTTGGAGGGGTAAAACTCACGGGCGGGGACGGCACCCAAATGAGCCGGGAAGAGAAGCCTCGTGTCGGTATGTAAAAAAAGGTCAAGCCTCGACGGATACTTGTCATAATCATCAACAAACAAACAACGGAGAGTAAGACTTATGACCAATCACTAGGGGGGCGCGCAGAGATTGATCAAAACCAAACGATTAGGCCGATTGAAGCTAGGGTGGGAATAAAGGCCCTTGGCCTTTTAATAAACCAGGACCGCAGAAATGCACGCCGCCCTAAGTGCCTTGGAGAGATTGTCAAGCGCAAAATGCCAAAGGGTTGAAAAAATTCGGGCAACTGGGAGGTAAAAGCACCAGGCCAGTTCCGTTGTCGGCAAGCGGATCGAGAGTGACGGCAGTCGTAGTCGGGAGGGAGACCGGGAGACGGTGTGACCTAATGTCGAGGTACCAGTAGAAGTCCTGCCAGGAAAATTAGCATCAAAAAATGGGATATCTAAAGAAAAGAGATCATTAAAGACTAACGCGGAGGCCTTGGAAAAAGTCCATTCGAAAGATCAAAAAAAGACCCCATTCTATCGCCAAGACTGGGAGACGTCATGAAATAGACGAGCATGGTAAAAAAAATGCCGAGCTGGCACGAAAACAATTTCGAACAGGGAGCTCAATATAAAGCATCACCGTAAAACCGAGGACTCCGTGCGGGCAGAAGTGAAAGACAAACAGACAAAGCGGCAAGGGAGGTTCTTTACTTTAATAATGGGATATTGGGGGTGCCTCAGGCGTGGATTGCATGTATGCAGGAAGGGAATAAGTTCGGGGAATCTGAAAAGAAAAAGGGGATATTTGCAGGAAAGAGCAGGGAGTAATGGCACGTCGAGCATAGTAGGTTAGAAAACGGCAAGAAAGGCAAAAAGCGGTCGCTGATCAGGCCGAAAAAGCAGGGCAGGTGACCTTTACGGACAGTGATGGGAGTCGTCGGTGGGAGGAGACATGGGGAGGTACGATCGGGCGCGACCGGGGAAAAGAGGAGGGGAACGAAATCAATACTCCGAAGAGGATAGGAAGAAAAAGTCTTAGTCTGAACAGAAATGTAGAAGATAAGCCGTCGGAAGATTGCAATTATCTCAAAAGAGGGAAAAGAGCCGGCCAAAATTGCCGCGGCGGGGGAAGCGTCGAAAGGCAGACGAAAACGGGTCTAGGAAAGTTAGGAGTACACGGCGGCAGCGAAAGGAAAAGGAAGATAGCCACATACCTGCGCCATCTTGCATCTCGCGAAAGTGGGGGCGGAAATGCAGACAACCTAAGCGGGACCCCATGGAGATCGTCGGGGCGAATAATCATCAGGAAGGTCAGTGAAATTTTCCGGAACACGCAGACGTCAAAGTGAGAAGTGCGATACAAAGCTTAAAAGGCGGGAGAAGGCCACTGTGAGAGCAAGGGTAAAGAGCTGGTTGCACCAACTTTAGAGGATTCAGGGGCAAACTTCGTTGCGACAAGGAGAGAGAAGAAGCGGGACAGGGGCGAGGGACTTAAGCCAATGCGTGGCGGGAAATAGCGTAAAAGATCCAAGTTGCGATTGCAGTCGGGGGCGAAGGGAATAGAAGAGGTTCCGTCATGATTTTTGCGGCAGGACCCGAAACTGGCTCGGGCACTTATCAAGAGGCTAGCTTGGGCGGCATACTTGGAGAAGAGAGGACGCAGGAGAAGAAGAAATGAATTCCGGATTTCACTGGGTAGCCGTCGCAAGCGGGAGTGCGATAGATCCTTTCACAAAACCAGAGCGAGAATCGTGACTCTTAGATAGTTCTGTAGAAACCCGCGGAGCTACAAACCCAAACCAACGTATCGACACTGATCGGTGGTAGGAGAGACAAATCGAGACTATATTCTCGTAATGACAGGTCAAGGGTCGCCCCAGAAGGGAGCGCATCCAAGCGGAACAACTCAGGGGAAAGGCAGAAGAGAGCGTGATGCCGACAAAAGCCCTCTAACCGCGGGTCCAGCAAAGGGCCGAAAAAGCGCACAACAGTCTAT
>Ga0179593_1386762_pt1 | contig 14432 bp, 18 predicted proteins | sample CZODoug2_1_08_16_FD_185931 | JGI IMG/M metagenome (GOLD analysis project Ga0179593, IMG submission 185931) | Vadose zone soil fungal communities from Angelo Coast Range Reserve, California, USA - CZODoug2_1_08_16fungal (PacBio error correction) | ecosystem: Environmental > Terrestrial > Soil >...
GAAAGCTCGCCGTCGAGAAGGGAGCTTGGACGGAAATGAGGAAAACCCATGCCGGAAATGAGCCTGGACTGGGGGGTGCCCAGGGAGGGGGGCAAAAAGTTGCCAAAGAACCGGTCGACAAAGGCAAAAGAAGGAAATCACGCGATGAAACTAGGGGCAAAGGGGCGTCCCAGGGAGGGGGCGAGAGACTGAGAAACAGAGATTTAAAAAAAGGTGGCGTCCATAACAGAAATCATGGAGAAGACGAAAGGTTAACTCTCGCAAAAACAAAAACGAAAAAAAGGGGAAGAAAAAGAACCATTCGAAAAAGAAATGGAAACCGGCGATGAAGCCAAGGAAAGAGGACAATGTTCTCCGCAATGAAAAAATACGCGGCGAACCATAAAGACGACCGTCATCGCGAGGGAAAAGCGGGAGAGCATTCGGAAAAGCCAGAAAAAAAAAACATGGCCGTCGCCAACGTGAAACCGGGAAAAAGTAAGCAGAGATTTCCATCACGACGGAGGAAAAAAGGGTAAGCATGCAAGGAAGAAAGAGAAGCGCTGAACATTGGGGAACGCAGGGGGAAAAAAGGATTCCCGGAGGGTGAAAAAACAAGCAGGAAGGAAGGAAAAAGAACGACAAGTCCGGCAAGAACTTCCTTGACCGGAATCTTACGAACAGGGGAGGGAAACGTTTGGGTGGGGCAAGGGAGATTCCTGGCTAAAAAGGGGCCTCACGCAATCATGTGCAGTCATGGAGGTTCTCATGGGAAATCTTCCGGAAGAAACTGGTAGCGGCCAAATTCAAAGGGGGAGGGGCAGGTTCGGTCGTGGGAAAAGAACAATCAAACAAGGGTAAAAGCCTGTCCACAACCTACCCTACAAATCCTGAACAGTCACAAGAGGCGAAAAGATCAAATGACCATCGGTCACCGACGGAGCACAAAGATCAACTTCTTTGCGGGGGGAGCACTTGAGGTGGGGAGGGCAAAAAGAAGGTGCACAAAGGGGCGGAAAAAAGACAGCAAAGCCGTTCACACCGGCCAAAACCTCAGAGAAAAATGGCCGGGGACACCGTGCTTCAACCACCTTGGACCGGTTTTCCTTTCAGGGGGAGGACCAATCAGGGACCTTCCAGGAAAAAAGGGAGCAGAAACCCGGGGTCGGACAACCGTCTGCGTTCAACCAAAATCATCTAGAAGGAGGGGGGGACAGAAAAGCGCGGGCGACGAAAAAGGGGGACCGAAACACGCGCCGTTGGGCCGCACTCGAACAAAATTGGGATTCCCGGGGGGGCCGGCTGGGACGGTTCAAAAGACTGGGGAGTCAGGAGGAAAGCATAAGCGCGTCCATCCCGCAAGTGAAAAAACGCCGTGAAAAACGTCCACATAAAACCCGCAAGCCCGCCTCCACCATCCACAGGAGACTGGCCTGTAAGTGAACCACCGCAAAAAGGGGGGGACGCACTGTCCTTCCAGCGACAAGGAGTGGAGCATGAGAGGTGGGTACGGGAGTCCTTCACAGGCGGAACCTGAGGAGAAAGGCAAAAAGGACTACTGTAATGGTCCAAGGAGGAAGGGTGAGACAACGCAAAAAAACTTCTAGTTGGGGGTACCGAAGACAAGACAGACAACCAGCCGCAGAGAGGACAAGAACTCCAACAAAAACCTCAACAAGGAATTTGGTGCGGGAGCACATGGGGAACTCCAAAGAACCAAAAAAAAAAACCGTCACACAGAAAAAAAGAGTGCTAACATCTCCAAAAAAACGGTTAAACGGCGCTGAAACAGAAGGGAAGTACTTGGGAGGGAGGTGGTCCCCAGGAACCAAGGGTGGCCAAAAAAGGAACCCCCCAAACATCAACTGCTTTGTCAAGAAAAGAAGGGGGGTGGCTTTAGTCCAGTTCAAAACCTGTGGGGGGAGGGGAAAGGGGGGGGGTGGCACATGACCAAAAAAGAAGGGTTGGGGGAATTGAAAATCAAGAGCAAGGGAAGACAGGACAGGAACGGAAGAACTAAAAAAAGGCAGAAAAAGAGGACAAATACCAGCCCAAATTTTAAAAAGGTGGGAAATCACTTGGCGCGAGGATCACAGACGTAAGAGGGGGGAACCTGCGGGGGGGCAGAACAGAAAGGGGGGAGTAAACCTGACTCCTCACGCAAATTTTCTTCAGGACGTCAAGGGCACTGTGTAGAGGGAAAGAAAAAGTGAAGACAAACCCAACTGCCCAAGGAGCACTTACCACCCAGGAAAAGGGAAAAAAGGGGAACCCGGGTTGACGGGGACAGACCCGTGGGTGGACGACTGACTCAGCGTACCGGGGAGTTCTGGGGTCCTTGTTGTGGCAGTAACGATCCTGGGTCACAATTTGTTGGGGGGACAGGGGGGGCATGAAAAGAAACGACTTCGCATCAGACAATCGGTGCATCCGGAGGCAAGGACATGGGGGAGCTGGGTAAAGAAGGACAGAGTCAAGCAAGTCGTCCCCAGCTCCAGGAAAAAAAAAACTGACCTTGAAATACTGCCGAAAAAAAGAAAAAGGGGGCGGGAAAGCGTAAATTGCAATGAAAAACGGCAAGCGATCAAAGGGGGAAACGGGATAAAAACGGGGGGGGGTTAAGAACAAGCCAACAAGAAGAAAACAACAACACGGAGAGGGGGGGAGAAAAGAATGATCCGAGGAACCCGACAGGGCTGAGAAAAAAGAGTCCCTTGGGATCGAACAAAAGAACTGTTAGGGACATTAAGCATTAATACTGGGGGGGGGGGGGCTGGGGCGCAATCACAGGCAGGTGGAGTTCCGAGGGCGAGATTCTGGACAGCGGAGAAAACGGCCAAGAGGAAAAACATTCAAGAATCAGAAAGCAGGGATGAACGAAAGCCGATTGGAGGGGAAGCTGGGCGAATTGCACCGGCAGACACATGGAGATGTGCAAGTACAGAAGACACCCGGCGCGCGCTGTGACAGACACCCCTGCGTTTTCAAACTTTTAAAAAGGGTTCAAATTCCAGGGACCGGCCGTCAGGCCACAGCGGGAAAGGGGATGGGTCAAACCGCCGTGAAGGGAGCCCAAAAAAAAAAAAAGGAAGCCAATGAAAGAAAAATCGTCTACCGGTCCCTGGGCGGAGTTCACCAGGTGCCCGAGGGGGCAGGGGGGTAAGATTAAGAAGAGGGAGAAACCCGAAAAATAGGCATTGTAGGTACAGTAAAAGGGAAAAGGAAGAAAGTAAAAACAGAGGCTTAAGACGCATCAAGACACCCTCGGGGTACAGAACAAAGTTAAAAAAAACAAGGGGGTGGCACATGTAAGAAAGCCCCCTCGGATGAAAAAAAAGGAAAAAGGGGAAGAACCAAGGAAACTTCACCGCGGGGGACTGGTCGCCCAAAAACAAGGGTCCTAAAGGCAAGGAAAAGAGGGACCAAAGGGGAACAGTCAATAGGCCATGGGGTAACAGGGAAAAAGGGTTAAACAAGGGGGGAGATTTGGAGTCCCGGGGGGAGATTTGCCAAAAGGGCTATCCGACCAAATTTTGGGGCGCTGATGCCTTGCATTCCGGGGGCGGTCGTGCGGGGGGGACTGGGCCGGGGAAAGGGGAACCAACTCTGGCAGACGTGCGGCAACAGGGGAAGAAGCAAAAAAAAAGGAAATTGTTGCCAGGAGACTCTCCGGGGACGTAACCGAAAAAAAAAGAACAGCAGAAGGGGGCCCCGGAAAAACTGAAACGGCAAACCAAGGAAACGCAGCAAAAAAGCGGGAAGAACAGCAAAACTTGACCCGTCCCCAAGAAGTGTAGGGAAGAGGAGGTGAAAAAAACAGAGGGGGCGGTTGAGGAAAAGAACGGCCTGTTGGACAGGAGTGTGCACTAAGCGAAACTGGGGAAACTGTGGACCACAGCTAAAGCTTGAAAACGACTTAAATGCAGAAAGGTTTGGGTGACAGCCGGACAGAGGAAGGGCGGCAAATATGCTAAGGAGAGGCCGGCACGGGCATAGCGCTTTAGGTGGAAGAACAGTTTACCACGCCCTGGGAACACGTGTCATTGGGGGGGAAGGGGGTCCCCGCCTGGGGTCAGAAAGAAAAAAGAAAAACCCCAGTGTAACTAGGGGGGGGCCAAACGTTACACGGGGGGGAGTCGGGGTGAAAAGGGCCTTTAAGGGAAAAAGAAAAAAACAACGGACAACTCAGGGGGAATGAAGGGGGTGGAAAAAACCACACCCCCCAAAAAAGAGACCAACCCGACCAGAACAGGGATACGGGGCTCGTGGCGGGTAAAAGTTCACTGGAGAAGTCCCGCCGCGGACGGTCCGAAAGGTCAGGGGACCGGTGGGAACAGCTGAAAGGGTCATTGATTGGACGCCAAAAAAAATCCAAAAAGGGAGGGGGCAAAAAACGGGGGTCGACTAAAAGGCCCGGCGCAAAACGAATCAACGACCTCCAGGGTAGGGGCGAAAACCTGAAAATGCGGGGACCCGTTTCACACCCCAAAGGAAGGACAAGACGGGTTGCTCAACGACGGAAAGGGAACGTTTTGAAAAAACAATAACGGCACGGGACGCGACGAAATCAGGCTGGGAAAATGGTAGCCAGGACCTTCTTCCTCAACCAGGGGGGGGGAAAACAAGACAGCAGGAGACGGTGCAACAGATGGAAGGCACAAAACCGACAAAGCTGCCGTCGTAGAGGCTCACGCAGGACCAGCAAGGCGCGGCCGAATGAAAGGAGGAGGGGAAAGTGGGAAGGCAGGAAGAGACAGGGGGGGGTGACGACAGCATCTCACCAAACGGAAGAAGTAGCTGTGGCCAACTTAAGCACCTGATGGCGTCCCAGGAGGGTCAGCTCAGCCAAAAAAGGTCCTGGGAAACACAACCGCAAAAGAAAAAAGGGTCTAACCGAGTGAAAAGGGAAAAAAAAGAGATCTGGGACAAAACACGAGGAGAGAGAAGAAAAGAAAGCAACCTTCAACCTCGAACGGAGAAAAAGGAGGGCGGGTTTCCGGGGGAACCAAAATAAAAAGAGGGGATGTGGTCGAAACAGCCAGACTTAGTCTAAAAAACCAAACTGAAGGGACGACATAAGAGAAGACAAAAGAAGGGCGGAAGGGGAAAAATGTTCAACCAGCTTGACAAAAAAAAATTTGTAGACTTATCCTAAACCGGACAAAAAGTGACAAGAAAAAGGAGCAAATAGGAAAAGGGAGGAAGAAGGGGTCCAAATCAGGCAACAGGAACAGGACGCCGCGTGATTTGCTAAAAAACGGGGAGGAAGGAGGATGGGTGGGGAACATGAAGAGGGGACCGTGAAAAGGGAAAAGACAAAACGCATCTTCCTTTCATAGGCGAGCAATGTCCTGAAAAGGACGGGGTGAGTCCTAACAGGGGAAAAGGAAAAAGGGTGGGGAAAAAAGCAAGGAGGAGACCGGGGGGCAAAAAGGGAAGAAAGGACCGCAGACAAAGGGGGAAAGTCAGAACAACAGGTTGTCTCAGGTCAACGAAACCTTTAAGGAGGGGGAAAACGGGACAGCGGGCTGGAACGGGTTTACCCGGGGGGGTGGCAGAACAAGGAACATCAGCCCGGCAAACCGACCCCCGACTCAAATGAACGAGACTTGCGAAAAGGCGAAAAGCAAGGAAACGCCGAGCATAGGCAGAGGAAGGGGAGGTGGGGAAAAACAATCGGGCCAGGGGAGAAAACAGCCAGTTTAAAAAAAAAAGGGAGGGGGGTAACTGTCTTCCCAACACGAAAAAAGGGCAAAACACCAGAATACAACCGCCACGCAATTATACGTTTGGGTAAGTTAACAGAACAACGGCACGGGGGGGGAGGACGGGGGGGCTTAACAAAGGAGGGGGGACAGCTACAAAAATTAAAGAATGCGGGAGGGGACCACTCGGGGAAACAACTCAGAAATACGGAGAAGAAAAAAGCAAAGAACGCAGGGGAGCCTACCGCAGAGGACTGGGGGGGGAATAGGGCCTGACCAAGGGAGCCATTTTACGAGGGAAACTACCAGGCTTTTGCCTTGGACCGGAAGAAGCCCGCGACGCTGCATCCTGACAGCAAAAAAAAAAAAACAAAGTACGTCTCCGATCGGGGAATCATCAAAAAAAAACCCCGCAAACCCGCCAACAAAAGAGTGAATACCCTCAAAGAAAACAGGGCCGGGAAGCTGCCTGACCGATGGGGGGGCGCCCGCAATGGGCAATCGGCCGTGACGTGGGGGGGGAGGGGGATCTTGTACCTGGGTCACAGGGGAGGGGAAGGGGAACGGGGAAAGGAACAAAAAAGAATCGCCTGCAAAACGGGACGTGGAGGGGAGGACGCAGTCACGACGTGTGGGACGAAAAACCTGGGTGCCATTACCTTGTGGGGGGGGAACCACTCATGGAAGACCCAGAACGACATATATAAAAGCACTCGGCCAAAAAGGAGAGGTGTGAAAAAAAAAAAAAAGAACGAGATCCGGTTGGAATATAAAAAACCAGGCCACTCCCACATACACCGTGGCAAAAGGAAAAACAGAAAAACGTGGAACTCCTGAAGTCCTGGTCAATCGCAGTTACGGGTCACCCCAGCAAAAGGTTGCTACTTGAAAGCGGACCGAACGGGGGTCGGGCACACGGCTTTCCGTCAAGAAAAGAACTGGGGAAAACTTTCAAGTTACAACACGGGTTGTCAGCTAAGTGTTTTGTACCCCCCAAACCAAGGGGGGGACTTCGGGCGGGCGGGAGCCAAAGGGGAGAAAATCCTAAAGATGCCAAGGGAAGGGGGAAAAACGGGAGTAACACCAATCCACAAACGTTTACGTGGTGAGTCAGCGGGCGACGAGATCGAAACTCAACCGGGAACGGAAGTGTGTACACCCGACGGGAAAACACCAGGAAAACGGAAAAAAAAAAAACTCAAAGCAAAGATGTTTTCTCAGGGGCGAAGGGACGGGGGGGCGATGTCCAGGAACCGAGGGGGAAAAAAAAAAGAACAAACCCCGGGACCTTACAAAATTAGAAGGGAAAACGCGGCGTAAACGAAAGGAAAAGGGTGAAAAAAAGGGTTGACTCGGGACAGAAAATACCGGAGGGATGGGCCTGCAGTAAAAAGACCGGTCTGAACGGAAACACAAAGAAAGAACTGAAGCCATCCGCTCGTGGGACCGCGTAGGGGGCCCCATTGGGACCGTGCGGGCCCTGGGTACTCTCCGATCAGTGTAGAAGAGACGTGCGGCCCGGAAGAGAAAAAACCTCGAACTCCAAAAAAACCCATTACCAAAAAAGTGCACACTAACACTGTCGAAAACAGAGGGAAAAATCAAAAGGGAACGGCTGGACTGAGAACGGACTGAGGAAAACACCGGGGGGGGGGGTTTCAACTTTCAAAAAAGGAAACAACCAGCCTATTCTCTCCTCGATCACTCAACAACAACAACTAAGGTAAAGAAAGGAGGTGGGGAGAGCTAACCCAACCAGGGATGCAAAGATCAGGCCACCCTTTATCCCAGCACAAAGGTTCATTAAAAAACCAAGGACTCGTGAAAAACCTGTTGGGAGGGGGCCGAGATCACCGACCTGTTCAGAACGAATGGAAAGAAAGAAAAACGGGGAAACTTGCCTTCAAGAGAGTAACAAAGGCCACACGAAAAAAGGGAAATTGGCCTCGTGAACAAAGGAAGGGGGGTTTCGGGAATACATGAAAGACGGCAACCTGGACAAAAAGGATCGGTACTGCAAGACGCAGCCGAAAGAGTATCAAAAGGGGACTTTCCAAGGTTTTCCCAGGGTGAACGTGGTCCGGCCCGCTTAAGAGGAAAGAGGGTAAGGAACGGGGCAAGAAGTCAAAAAAAAAAAAAAACGACCAAGAAAGGGGGACGCAAAGGAAAGACCTCTGTTCAAAAAAAAAATAGGTCAGGTCACTGAACGGCGGGCCAACAGAAGGGTCCAGGAGAAAAGGAAAGGGGGAGATCCAGCGAATCTTAGCAAAACAAGGAAAAAAAGACAGCACTGATGGGGTACTACGGGGAAGGGGAAGATAGAGCTAAGCCCAAAAATCACACACACGCAAAAACACCCCGGCACTGTCAGGGGGGGTGGTCAAGGAAAAAAGTACCGCAACGGGGACAAGGGAAGAAAAAAGACAAAAAAATTATGCTTAAAACGGGAAGAAAAGGCGGCCCTGGGTAACCAAAAACAACACCATTGTTTGAACCGGCCGCAAAGGGAAAAAAGGAAAAAGAAAAGAGAAGTGGGGAACGGGAATGGGGTTAAGAAATCCACTCGGGGGAAAAAGGGGACAGTTATATTGCCAACAAGGGCAGAACCAAACAAATCCTTGGCGCGGCATCCTCTGAAAAAAGGAAAAATGGGTTCTTCGGCGCAGGAAAAAAGTGTCGGCCATTGGGAGGAAGAAAACCACTGCGGATTCAAAAAAAACAGGTAGGAAAGGGCCAGAGCTAGGCCGGGCGTACTCGCAAAAAAAAAGAATCCCAGGACAAGGGGCAGGCAAAAAACAGAAGACGTCAAAGAGGAAAAACAATGGCAAAACGCCGACAAAAAAAAGAGGGAGGCAAACGGCCAACAAAACAGAGGCGAACAGGATTGAAGGACCTCAAAGTGACGACAAATGGGGGAGCTGGGGGGATTTCGGGGGGAGGAAAAGGGCACCGTTAAAGCTGATCTCGCAAGAAAAGGGGAAAGGAATAGGTAAGGACAGAAACAGGGGGAAACGGACGCCTGCACAACGAAAGGGGGGGCAAAAACAAGAGGCAGGGAACCAACTCGGGAACAGAGAAGCAGTGATGTCGCTTGCAGGGGAGAGAGGACGGAGGGAAGAAAGGGTGGAAGAACCCAACCGCCCAGGGCGGGGAAAAATAATCTGGGGTCACATGGAAAAAACGGGTGAAAAAACATACACACTAAGAACACAACCGGGGTTGAAAAAAAGAGGGGAAACAGCAAAGTAATTCACCGCGGCGGGGGGGGGTGTTGGAGTGACGGGGCTTGAGGGGGGGGGCGAAAGAAGCACAAGCTTTGGTTTGGGTAAAAAGGTAGTGGAAAAAAATCCAAAAAAACGCATGGGGGTCTCCACAAGATGCACAACAAGAGATAACTGACAAAGGTGCCCTGCCCATGGGGGAACGGGGGGCCAAACGGAAAAAGGTCCCATTTCGGGGCGGGGTGGACGGCTTGTGGGGGTCCGGTTGTCAAAACCAAAGACCAAACAAAATAAAAGCCACCAGCCCCGAGAGGCCTAGGTGCCTCCTAACCAGGCAGACGAGTCAACAGACTCAAAAAAAAAATGGGGAATGGGGCAAAACCGTGCCAAAATGTCGGGAAATTCTCAGCAAAAACCGAAAAAGACCTAAAAAGGGGGAGCAACGCGTACCAAAGGGTCCAACGTCCCTCCCTTGTAAAGGGAAGCTCGCTGAAAATGAAATGCGTCTGGGTAGTCCAAGGAAGGAGGAAGCTCATGTGACCAAACTCCAAACCGTAAAGACTGTGTCACTGAATCAAAACTCAACCGAAAACAAGGGTAGGAGACGGACGCCAAACGCCCCCGGCGGAAACTGCCATGAGAAAAAAGGGACGAGGGAAAAGCTAGCAAAGGGAACAAGACCAAAAAACCCGGGTTGGAAAAAAACGCAGAACTAAATCGTAGGACAGGAGAAGAAGGACGGAAAGACAGGGAAAGGGCGGAAAAGGAGGTCGGCTTAAAAACTAGGGAAAAAGAAAACGAAAGGGGAATTGCGGCGGAGACCAAAACATGGGAAGTCGGGAACGAGGTGCAAGGGAAAGACTCAACAAAAACAGTAACAACGTTGGAGGAAAAGAGAGGAAAGAACCTTCGATCGGACCCCGAAAAAGGGAAAGGGCGGTCATGGAAAGGAAACAGCCGGGTCTCCCGCTTCAAAAAAAAAAAAACCACCAGTCCGGGAAGAAAAGACAGATCCGGCAATAATCCCTATGTGAACGATGAGAGTCATCAAAGGCTAAAAGCCGAGAATGCCCCGGGCAACAGGACAGCTAGGAAATCGGCAATTGGAAGCGGGGGGGAAAAAAACGCATGTAAATGAGTCCTGAGACACAGAAAGGGGGAGGGTGCGCAGGGGGGAAAAGAAAGGGACTTACTTGCGGTGAGGGAAAATGAAAGAGGGGCATCCTAAAAAGAAAAAGCTGCCCGAGGGAAAGAGGCGCGTTGCCGGAAGGGAGCGGGAGGACGACCAGAAAGTTTGTGAGCAAGGATGGAAAAATTTGAGAAAAAGGGCGAGCATGGGGTCAGTCCAAGCCGGCCGGGGAAAGGGAATCGGAAATTCGTGACCGAACTGGGTAAAGGAAAAAACTAAACAACAAAGCTGGATTTCGGGAGGGGGGACGAAATATCCCTGAACAATAAGAAAGGAAAACTCCACCCACTGAAAGGGTCGCCGGCACGTCCCCAAGCAATCAATTCAAAAAAACGGGGAACGAGAAAAGAATCTGGTCCTGCAGGGTTTGGACAAATTCGGGCAGTGGGGAGAAAACCACAAAAACCAAACCGAACGGGGGGCGCTTTAACCCACCCTCCGCAAAGAACTTTTCAAGACTAAAAAAAACCCTGCTGACCTAAAAAAGGGGAGGGGGGGTAACAACTTCGGTGGCCGGGGTTGACGGAGCTGTCAAACAGACGTGGAAATCAAAGAACAGAAAAATGCTAAAGCAGGGAGGCCGGGGGCAAAGGGTCGAAACAGAAAAGCTAGGGGACGTCGCCGGGTGGGACACGGACCCAGACCGACCCGTGGGGGTATCCTCACAGCAAGGCTGAACCGCAGAATGACCAAATTACTGCCGCTTCAAAACAGGGTTTTCCCGCTTGCCAGAGGAGTACGCTCAAGGCTCGTTAAAATCCGACGTCAACGCACAGTAAAGCAAAACCAGCCCATCCCTAAAAGAAGAACACGAACGAAAGGGGGAATCACGTCAAGAAAGGGGGAGACGGCCAGGAAGCACATCAGGCACCACCCGCTGGGGCGCAAAAAGGGAAAAACAAAAAAAGGGTCCGAGGGGGAACGAAGGTTACTGGACATATGGGGAAAAAGTGGAGGTCGTCCTCAGTCTAAAACAGGAAGAGATCAACTTCCACTCGAAAGGGAAAAGGGAGGAAAAAATAAATAAAGGGGAAAAAGAACGCACCAAGAAGGGGAACCGAGGGTTGGTCCCGCCAAAAAACAAGAAAGCCCACGTCAGAGAGCCGAAAGAGAAAAAAAAGGGATTGGGGGTTGAATAGCCCCAGGGAAAGGATTCACCCAACGGGACAGTCCAAAGAGCAAGATAACAAACAAGTCATCCAACTTTACACGGAAGGTCTTGCCGGTCAGGGGTCACAGAGGGAGGGAACGGGTGAACCATGGAAAAGGTGTGCGAGTAAAGCGGCAAGACAAGTCACGAAAAAAAGGGAGTTGAAAAGGAATAACGTGGGGGGAAGGGACTTCCGGGGTGCAAATTTGGGAGGGGGGGGGAAGGGGGGACATACACCCAAAAACCTGGGGGTGGAGGGAAAAGGCCCGGGCGAGCCGGGAAAATCCAAGAAAACAAGAAAAGGGCCAAACGTATTAACCAAAGAGAAAGCAAACAGGGATTTCGGTGGAAGAAAAGATTTGTCGCAAAACTCAACGAAAGGGGGAAAAAAAAACAGAGGTGGCAGCCGCCAGACCATAAATCCGAGCAAAGTTTTGGGTCACCATTAGGGGGGGGGAGGCCTTGGGGAGGGGTCGGCAAGGGAAAAGGTGACCTCAACTTAAGGTTACCGCCTGCGAAAAAAGGAAGGGGAGAAAAAAACGTGACACCGGGGGGAAACGGGGAACGCCGTTCGAATGGGAAGGAATCGGAAGGGCTGCTGGCCGTTCCAAAGGACAACGATCCAGGGGGGGGGGAGGGGGCATGGTGGAAGGGGTGCCAAGAAAACCGGAAAGGCTTCCAGCAAACACAACCCTTCGGGCAAGGAAGCGCCATGGAAAAACTTTGCGGGGCCGGGTGACCAGCAGGGACGCAGTTGTTAGCACAAAGGAAAAGGTAGGACCGCAGAGGGACTGCTCTACGAAAAAAGGCAGGGGGAACTCAACCCCTCCAAAGGACACAAGGGAAAATACCGTCTTCATAAAGAGAGAAAGGTACAATCGAGAAGAACACTGGGGGGGGAAGAGGAAGTCAAAAGCCTATTCTCGAGGCCAACAAAAAAAAAAAGGTGGAAAAGATAGAGAAGAGAGGGGGGAATCAAGAAAAACCCAGGGGGTTGGCGAAAGAAAGGTAAACGGGGAGAGCACACCCTGTTACAAGGAGTACGAGGGGGGATGCGAACCTTGGGGACGAAAACCGCGAAGGGGGGACCCTACCTTTTGAGGGGAGCCGTATGAGAAAAGAAGGAGGGGGATGAAAAAAGACGTAAAAGAACAAGGGGGTAAAAAAGGGAAACGACAAGAACTGGCAGACGAGCGGGAATGAGAGAAGTCGGGCTGAACTGCACGCAATCCGTAGAAAGGAAGGACAAGTGACAAAAGAAGGTCACTCCAGTAGCACAAAGGACTTGTAAGGGGGGTCAAAACGGGTTCAAAAAGGTGACCGGAAAGGGAAAAGGACAACGGAAACGGAGGTTTAACAGAGGGACACTGCCTCGCAAGAAAAGTAAGACCAAAGGGAAAAAGAAATCGGGAAGATGAAAAACGTAAAACAGGGGACGGGGATTCAAAAAGCCTGTAAAAGAGGGGAAGGAAGGAGATATCGAAAGAAGAAAGAAAAAAACGAAAAGACCAGAAAAGGAAGGGTCTACGGTGCAATGTCTGCAATGACAACTGAAAAGAAATCGGTGTAACTGGTCTCAACGAAGTACAAGAAAAGCACCCAAAACAGCACCCCTGAAAGGGTTGGTAAAGTAAAAAAAGTGAAAACAAGACACCTTGAAAAAGAAAAAACGAGGGGTGACAGACCGCAAGACCGGCCCAGAGGTGAATTCAAGGCAAACTGGGAAAGTGTTTTAAGGGCCGACCAGGAGGAAAAAGGGGAAGGGCAGAAATGTAACGGGGAGAAATGGGAAAAAAAAGGGGGATCGGAGGGCCCGGGGTGAGGATTACACAAGGACTTCAAAACCAATACTGGGGCAGCGGGCTCAATAGCAAACGAATCTGTGGAGGTGCACTGCGTGCAAAAACCAGGGGAAAAAAAAAAAAGAGGGTCAACCGGGCCTTGGCCGACATCAAACGGTAAGGACGAAACTAAATGGGTGCAGGATCAGCTCCGGTGACGTACGGAGAACCGACGAAAAAAGGTAAAAAAAGGTAAGCTTCACCAGGGAAAGGAAAAGCACCCAGCACCCCCAGCTTCCGGGGCAGATTCAAAGGGAAGGGGGAGCCATCCGTGTGGACCTCAAAAAAAAAAAAAAAAAAAAGGGAGGGGAGCGGGGGTCTGGGTATAAGACAGTCAGTGACGCGAAAAGGAAGGGAGAAAAAAGGCGAGAGAAAGGAAGAGACACAAGGGGGGGAACCGCGGCAAAGAAAACCGCACTTTGGGTTACAAAGAACGGGTCCAAGAAACGGGACGTGGACTCAAAAACAGGACGGAGAGGAAGGGGGAACTGAAAGACGATACGCTGGTGTAAAGGAAAGTGGCCCGGCCGCACATGCTTGATAATCATAAAGGGGGACCAGGGTTTCTAACCAGAAAAAAAACCCACAGGCACAGGTGACCCGGGGGGGGAAAAGCAAAACGGGAATAGGGCAGGGTGTAGGCGGGAACGCATTGAAAGGGAGCCAAAAAGGTTTAGAGGGTGTCGTACCCACAGAAGGCCAGACCAAAAAGCCAGAACGAATGATCCTCTCAAAACACAGGGAGGGGGAAAGGAGGGGGATAGAAAACTGGGAGGAAAGGAAGGAGTGTCCAGGGTCGGTGAAGTCTTGTTTGAAAGTGTTCCAAAGCCAAAAACTCAGCAACCTCGAGGGAGTGAGCCAAGCTAAGGCAAGGGAACAGGGAAGGGGATCCAGCAAAGCTGAAGGAACACCGGGAGGACGACCCGGCTCTGCAAACCATTAAATCAAGAAAAATTGACTTACAACTTTTAAGTGGCCAATGGTCCAAAGGACCTCCAATCTTACAGAAGGGAAAAAGACGAGACAGCAGCGTCATGGGAAGACCTGACCGTCGGCGGCCTCAAAAAAAAACTCCCGCCGGGAGAAATCAAAAACTTAAGCAAATCAACGCGCGGGAGGGGGGAAGGAGAGGCTAACCTGCAATGCGGAAACTTGCTGGAGGAAAGAAAAAGAAAAAAAACAAAGAACCCTGAGGCCCAAAAAGGGGCGACAAAAAACACGGAGGCGATTATCGCGTGAAAAAAACTGCAGCCGAAACGGGAAGAGGGCAAGGGGAGGGGGGGAGAGAACGGAACATACGATTTCCTTGCCACATAAAAAAGAAAGACAGGAGAGCCTTAAAGAAGG
>Ga0179593_1431329_pt1 | contig 14432 bp, 4 predicted proteins | sample CZODoug2_1_08_16_FD_185931 | JGI IMG/M metagenome (GOLD analysis project Ga0179593, IMG submission 185931) | Vadose zone soil fungal communities from Angelo Coast Range Reserve, California, USA - CZODoug2_1_08_16fungal (PacBio error correction) | ecosystem: Environmental > Terrestrial > Soil >...
GGGGCCGTCAGAAAAGGGGCCGAATCTTAGGTTCGACGTAAGGCCAATCAGAATCCCGCAATCACGTGATCGTGATCGGCCGACCAGCCCTGAGGTCCATGAGACGGGCAGTCGGTCCCCTGCTGTAAGAATTTGTTCCTACGAACGCACGCTCGAAGCTTCGCGTGCCTCTCATAAGAAATAAGCGTAGGGGGTCAAACTTAGAGAGGGGGGGGGGCAGGATGTGAGATAGCAGCACTCGAAAGTTATCCTTTTCTCCTTGAGGCAGGGGCTATCTCGTCAAGCGCTGATCCTTATGAAACGACGGCAATGAGAGGAACAAGAGCTAAATCAGAGCGCCGAACGCGATGTAGCACTTATCGGAAGGGGAAGAGAGAGGGGGACGTCGATGGCCTCAATCTCATCCTCGAACGTGTTTAAAGGAGTCGGCTCGATTCTGCTTCACGGGAGAGGTGTGTGTTCGGAACCACCTGCGAAACAGCAATCGGCAGAGTAAAAAGAAAAGTTCTAATGGGTGCTGCATCGGTTCCCGAGGAGGGTGGATGACGTCACCGGCGGTCACGGAACGGGATCCCTGTAAACAAAGCTCAGTAGCTGTTTCGCCGCTCTACACGCGTCAGTGAAGAGAAGTTTTGGACCGTGTGCACTAGAGAAAAAAATCAAGGCCGCAGGAGATGAAGTTCCGAGCAGGGCGAATCCTTCTATACGACTGAAAGTTAAGGGGGAGCCCATTACTCGGGCAGGCCTGCCTCGCCTTAAGAAACGAAAAAAAAACTAAAGGGGGGGACGCTCGTCTCCGAATGTTCCGCCATCGAGTTTGGTAAGTTGCGTTTATTACACGCAGAACGTAGTAAATGTCGACCTCGGCCGGGATCTCTCGTTGATACGGGGCTTTGGAAAAGGAGGGTAGTAGCTAAAAAGAGGCGAATCGCCAGAATACCTCTCGAAAATGGGGCCGAACCCTACAGCGATATGCGGATAAAAAAAAAGAGGAGTGGGGGATCATAAAAGCCGCGCATCCCGCGCGGCCCCCCCGATTCTCCCCCCTTGACGAATTTAATAAAAGCCCGCGGATTAAACATTTTGCTGGTTGGGGCATGTCCTTAGTGGGGAGAGACAGGGAAAGAAAGGAGAGAGATTCATCGTTTTCGGGGGGCTGTGTTTACGTCGAGTCGAAGCTCGGGTGGAGCTAATCGGACATAAGTCTCGGGAGGGGAAAAGGAAAGGCCATCTCCCTGTCTTTTGCACTAGTGTAGTCGCGGGCATCCACACCCTCACGCCTCTCCAATCTCGGAGAAGGGAATAGATGACATTCGAAAAAAAGAGATCGGTAGTCCAACCTACAGCTTCGAATCAGAGTCGGAAAAACGCACAGCAAAGCCGAAGAGCGTCGCCTGTGCAAGATTAGGGGAGTAGGGACGGACGAGGTTTCGTCCCGTCCGATGCTCTCAATGACGGGAAGGATGCGGGGGAAATACCTGGCCCTCCTTGTTGGAAGCAATCAAAGGCCAAAACAGGATCGTAACCTCGCCCTGAGAGCACGTGGAGCAATCTTCTAGAAAAAAAAAGGGGCAGTGGAATGAATCCATCGTCAAACGCGCTTCACCTTCAAATACAGGGGAGAACTCAGACGTTAATGGTGGTTGTCGAAACGTCAATGTGGTTACCTGATGTTAGTAAAACTGCCGGGGACAGTGTACCACGCGGTCGCCTCCGAGCCTTCTACATACTCAAGGAGAAGATGACCTTAGGGGTACCTCGAGTCACCGTGGTTGCTCGACACCGCCTACATCTAGGGGCAGAGAGGATGAACGGATTTCTTTCTACATCGCCTTCGAGCCTGTGCCAGCCCCTGTGTAGTGATTAAAAAGGGGATGCTCTGGGGACGCTGAAGGCCCGAGTAGTGGCATGGCAGCGTGTTATAGACCATGGGCTATCTGGGCGAAAAAGAGGGCTGGGAAGGAGAAGGGGGCAGTTTCGCCGTGAACGCCGGAGATCTCACCCCGGAAAAGATAGGAGAAAAAGGGCTGGGCTCCCGATGGATCTCGTGTAAAGGTGGATCTTCAAACTAAAAAAAGAGGGATAGGAAGAAAAGGAAACGGGGCAAGGCCGATCTCTATGGATCGTCGTCGGCGAGCCAGAACAGTACGTCCGACATCATTAGCGGAAGAAAAGGACATTGAAAGGACGCCTAAGCGCACGAACGGAGGTCGTCGGCCCAGCCAAATTATTTCACTGTCAATGAAGCCATCAGGGGGGGGAGGGGAAGGGGGGCGAAGCTACGCTGTGGGGCCTTGCGCTCCTCTTATGGGGAGGATGGAAAGGTCGGAGAGGGAGAAATGGTTCGCCACGGACCGGCAGTCTGGGACACGCTAAGGCGAAAATTAGAGGGAAAGAACGGGGTGGGAAAGCAAATGAGCCAGGCGCACGATCACGCCCGTGCGCGATGCCTCGCTTCTAGAAAGTAAGAGAGAAAAAGGGAAAAAAGGTCAGTTGACCCTACCACCAGAAGAGTCCTGTGCGCCAACGACTCCCTTCTCGAAAGGGAAGAGAGAACTAGATGAGACAAAGGGAAAAAAGGAAGCTATGGCTACCTGACGTTTACTGCACGCTCGCCTACCTGTCGTGGACGCACTCCCGCCAGACAACGAAGGAGGAGGGGGAAAGCAGATCCGAGGGGAGCTCTGAAACGGATGGAGTAGGAAAAGAGAGAGAGAACACTAGGCGGTCTTAGAAAGGAAAGCTTCGTTGGGGGTGGCTAGAAAAAAGGTAAAGACGAGGTATTCATAAGTCTATCCGCGTAGCTTCGCACACTGATGAAAAGGACTAGTAGAAGCTGCGACCCGGCCGCACGGACGACGTCACTTGTTTCTCACAAGACTTGCAGCACCGGCGGAAATAGGGACATGCACAAGAACTTTGGGCTTTTTCTAAAACGAAGAAGCGCGAAAGGGGAAGAGAGGCCACGATTCTCAGGAGGACAGGGAAGATGCGAAAACGTACGTTGAAGATCAAGGGCTCGCGACGCCTTCCGTGGCGACCGGAGCGCTCTTCAAATGCAAAGGGGGAAAGGAGAAAAACACCGGCGCTACGGGGCAACCCGAGAGTTCTCACAAAGGGGATCTGAAAGTTAGAAGGACTTTAATAGGCAACTTTATAGTATACTAAACGCAAGGAGTGGCGCTCTGCGCTGTAGAGGCGTTGCCCTTTGAATCATTAAATCGAAAAGTGAGTAAGGGAAAGTCAAAACCAAAGGTAAAGGCTGGGCTCTCCTCCGTCCATCCATCCTTTCAAAGAGAAAATGCCTCATCGCACGGAGTTGAAGAAGGCCAGTCAGAAAGGAGGGGGGAATTGCACGCGCAAACTAAAACATGCCTAGATGTATCTGTTTAAGGTCGTGAAGCTCCGCCTCCTCACTGCAAAAGCACCGGGGGAGCCGTCCAAGCGGGAGGCGCACTATGGAGGACTAAAAAGACTTAAATTCTACCAAGTCCCCGGGCAGCAGCGGAATGAATTCTTTGGAAGACGAAAAGAAAAATTGGGAACACGAAAGCCCATTAGCTCAGCTCCGATTTCACTAGTGAACATAGATGTGAGCAGTAGTGTAGAGACAACCACCGTGGGCGTCGCTCGTCACGCCGGGAATAGAATATTAAGGGAAGAAAAGGGAAGGGTCTAGAAAGGAGGTGGCTGAAAAGCTTTTTACACCGTAAAGGGAGGCAAGCCCTAGAGGACCCACATTGCGCATTTCACCACGGAAAACCTCGGGTAGGTCTTATTGGACGGAACAGGACTAAGGTCTCAGGGGGAGAAGAGGGATGCCTTTCCCTTACGTTCCGATTTTGGCTCCCGACCTTCGCGCTACATGAGAAGGGTGGGGGGGGAGAGAGTCAAATGTCGTTGTGGGCGCCTTCTCGGGGCGATAAAGAAAGAAAGTCACTTCAGGTGGGCGCATAAACGAACAAGGGGTAGAACAAAATCTGCTTCTAGATCACCTCTACGTCAGAGGAAGAAAGAATTTTCCGAGTACCCGCGCTTCAAGCTCGGGCTCTAGTCTGATTGCGGGCGACGCTCTAAGGACGGAAGGAAGGGTGGCAAGGGCCGACTCAGTCGGAGGGGGGAGGTTACTAGAAGAAGGGACGGGAATAGGGGAGAGGCGCGTGAGGGGTGTCTGGAGTCTTCCAACGAGTCCCAGACGCGAAAGGGGGGTCCAAAGAGGAAGAGCTCAGTAGCACGATGGAGAACAAACCAGATCTGACGGAAGGATAGGAGACGCTCACCCCAGAGACTATCCCAAGAAAAGTATGAGGGGGCTCTTCGACGTAACTGGAGACAGCTAAGGAAAGAGGAAAACAGGAAAATAGGAATCAAGGGTTAGAGATGACCCGTCCTTGGTTCCTCTAAATAGGAAAGGGGGCAAATCGGGGGCGTCGCGCCGGTGGGCTCCGGGGAAAGATAGAAAGACAGGAGTGGGAGATATACAACGAGTTGTTTTCGTAGGTCGGTACGCTCGATTATTTCAGATCAGAAAGAGAAGTGGGAAGAGGAGGCGCCGCATTCGATACAAACCCGAAAAAGAAAGGGACGGGGGGGATCCCTAAACGTCATAACGATCTTCTTGTCCTCCAAGGAAAGAAAAAACTAATGGATCATCAGCTGCGAAAAGTGTCGTGGTCGCGTCTCCTGCAGATCATTACGAAGGCCCGAGTTAGAAGAGAAGTTTGAAGGAACTGTATCCCCTCGACTAAGGTCGCCGCCTGGGAAGGATATCCAGATCCGCGCTTTCTTGATCATATCGAGCTCGGGAAAAAGAAACAGAACGAAAAGATTATGTAAGGCTTCTCGCGTTTGGAGGGGGGGGAGGAAGGGTTACAGAACCGCCGTCACCATACACTGATCTTCCAATAAAAAAGAAACCTCTAAAGGGAGGTTGGGGAGTCGCCGCGACGCCTCTTTGAGCCGGGGGAACGAAAACAAAATCTGAAAAAGGGAAGGAAGAAAGGAAGGAGAAAAACAGAAAGACCGAAAACCAACGACGAGCAGCGCGATTGGGCGACTGTAAGTGGTCCTCCTCAACTGAAATTCAGGTTGCGGAACACGTTCTCGAGGCCTCGAGTCCGTCGGTCGAGAGTGGAAGTGGAGCGATGCAAGCCTAATCAACGAAGTAAGTTCCGAGGCTGAGAAAAAGGAACACTCCAACAGCCTCGGCCAAATTACTGAAGATAAAAGGCACCGAGATAGGCGGATGGGCTCTGCAAGCAGAGCAGACGAAAGGGAAAGATCGCACCATTCTTTGCGGCATCGAGGCAAAGCCGTTAAACAAAAAAAAAGGGACAAGGGGACGGAAAAGAACGCGCGGCAGTGAGCCCTCTATCACTATCTCGAGGGGAGGGATGAAAGGGGAGGCTGTCTTCACTCGCACGTCAAAGAAGAGTTCTAGAGCGATAAAAAAAAAAATAGGATAAAAAGAGAGATACTGCAAACCAGTGGGGCCGCATCTTGGCTTTCAGGCATTCCGGGAAGCCCTAATCATCCCCGTCAGCGCCGCTGACATAGGGAGTTGCTTCGGTCAAAACAAGGGGGGAAGGAGTCGCAGTGAGGCAACAGGAGGTCAGGGGCTGGGGGGGGAAAGAACCTAACTCAACCACTTCATACTGCTGAAGTCTCCTCTCAGAAGGAAAAAGGATTCCTGTATCTATAGAGAATCACTCCCGGCGAAGATCTTTATCCTGGGAGGGACTCAATCCATGAGGGGACTGTGAGAGAGAAGGACGGTGCGCTGCTCCTGATACCGAACCAAGATAGAAATAGGCGGAGGCGAGAACGTCTGCTGGGGGACTCAACCTGTGATTCCTATGAGGAAAGAGAGGGATTCGAATCTCGTGTCATCTTCTGGGTCCACTAGGTGATAGAAAAGATCGAACGGGTCTGTTTTTCTTGGAAAAACCTTCTCAACAGATAGGGGAGGGGAGGGACGCACAGGAAAAGCCGTTGCGAGTGCTGATCGTTTGCTTGGGTTTACTTCCACAGTTCGGGGAAGGAAAAGGAAAGAAAACCTTCACACGCTACTGTCCGACGCTCGACATCCTCTGAAGTGCCGGTCAGGCTGGGTCACAAGATGCATAGAAGGAGGGGAGGGAAAGAAAAAAACTGAGACGAAGAGAGGCTAATCTCCCTGACGTAGGTCGGCCACCTTCTCTTTCTAAGAGAAGGGAAAAGGGGGGCCGACGGACGGCAGCGACACGCACTGGCGCTGAAATAAGAAACTTTATTAGAAGGGCTGGGGGTTTTGGGTCAGGTGGACGGTGGAAAAGGAATAAGTAGTGGATATCAACGTACCCTCTGGTATCTCTTCTGGAAGAGAAAGGGAAAGGAGGAGAGAGTCGCTGAGCGATAGCCAATAATAAACGTAAGAAAAGTTGACCATACCCCATACAACGATCGGCTCATCAAACGTCTTAGGGGGGGAAGAAGAATTCAGCGCCCCGGCGCACTGAAACTAGAAAAAAGAAAAGAAAAAGCTAAAGTTCCTCCCCATTTAGAGGGGAGACCTGGAAAAAGGGAAGGAGCAGACCTTGTGTCTTTTAGGGGGGGAGAATTGTACCTGCTACTCCACTGCTCACGCCGGGTCTAAGAAATTCATCTTTGGTCGGGGGAGAGGAGTTGGGTAACAAGGCAGCCCTATCATCTAGCATCGGGGTCTTCTACATCGGGGGAGAAGAGCTGAAAAAAATCTCACACCTTGCATGAGGCGGGCAGGGCGGGGGGTGTCAGCTTAAAGAAAAGGAACCCACTCACGATCCAGCTCCGGAAGCCGGTGCTCTAAAAGGAAAGATAGAGATCAGGGAAATAAAAAGGCCGGCGCTTCACTCTCCGTCAAAAATACAGCTTCTCCCAGGAGAAAAAAGGATGGGATCCGGCTGGCGCGGAGTTAGTGTCCAAGGTACCTTAGGAGGTAGGGGGGGGAAAGAGGGGAGATCAATTCCGGGCTCAGGTTGTCAGCGGTTCTCCACAGAAACATGGCAGGAAGAAGTGGTGGATCACAAGCGAGGGACAACACTAATTAACTACTACTAGAATGTGAAATTTCGCTCGCAGCTCAAACACGTCAGGAGCGGATAACTTTTGAAAGACAGAAAGATTAAAAAAAAAAGAAAAAGAAAAAACTTCTCGGCCCGGCTATCACGTACCGTGGAAACTCTTTCTAAGTGGGGGGGGAATGACGAGCTCAATGTGGGGAGGTCGTCCTCCTTTCGGAATTCAAAGGGGTAAGATTGTAGAAAAGAGGATCAATTAGACTCTTCACTTAGCCGACCCACGCTCGAAGACATTTGGGTAGGAGACAAAAAAGGGAAGAAAATCTAGGAAATATTAATTCGGGCAGAATGTTCTTCATGCACTGTTCCAATACAAGGGAGGGAAGGAAGGAAAAAAAGGCCTCGGACGTTGCTACGTCTGTTAGACTGTGCGCATTTCCGTGTTCATTTCAAGAGGCGGATAGGGGGAATCATAAAAACGCTCTGGCTCCGGGGTATGCGGCACGTGACGGGAAGGGGGAGCTTCAACGCCCAGAAAAGAGAATTCGAGGAGGCTAAAAGGAAGACTGCCTTAGTCTGCTTCCTCCTTCTGCACCCTCCTCAAGGAGGAGGGGGAAGTCTGCTCAACTCGGTAGCGTCTGCTGGCGAGCACAGCATTGGACAAATGGTACTTCGGACATCCTTCTCTGAAAAGGACCAAGGAAAGCAAAAAGACCTAACTGCCGAGCAGATAAAAAAACTGATGTCGTTCTCATCTAAAAGGAGAATGGGGAAAGGTCCTCCAGCCAGAGATCGTTCGAAGATCGCGTAAAAAAGCAATCGAAGGAGAGGTCAGAGGGGGGGGGGGGGGGTTTGGCAAAAAGGGAAAAAAAGGTGTGTTGTGGGTATGAGGTGCGGAAGGGTGAGGATGGGAGAGCGACTAACTGGTTCCTCCTTACTTATACCTCCTAACTAGACACTTACTGGGAGAAAAAGAAAAAATTGTTGGACCTTCACCGACATTCGAAGTGCGCGTCAGTAGTTCTCTGCTACCTTAGGTCTCAGCCAAGAAGAAGGGGGGGAAACCCGATGAAACAGTGTTGCGCTTTGCTCCAACGAGCGACGTTGAATTTCGGAGGGGAGGAAGGAGGAGAAAAAAAACGAGGGGAGGAGGAGTCATCGATGCGACATGAATGAACGCGTGCTCTCCGATGAAAAAACCTCTTCTTATATCAAAAGCAAAGCAACCCCACGACGACTTTTCCTCTCGTGGATCTCGAAAAGAGAAAACAACAAACAAAAGGGGGGGGGAAGGAAAGAGGAAGATATCAAGTTAAGGGGGCCACCTGAGTAGTGGTGGTGCGCGCTGGAAGTATCTTCACTATACTAGGGGAAGAGGAGGAAGATTAGAAAAGGGAAAACGTAAGGTCTCACTAATTATCCTCCTCAAGGGGGCAATAGGAGGGGGAGAGATGAGAACCTTCGACTCTTTGGCGCACTAGTCGGTCAAAAAAACTGGGGGAAGAGGGGTAACTACCGTAAACTTGGCCGAGCGTGACTTTTGAAGAGCCCCAGACTTCGGGGCGCAAGACCCGATTCTGGCCGCAGCAGGGAAACCAGTGGATTCTACCTTACTTTTATACAGAAGGGAGAGAGAAGGGGGGGAAGTCGGTTAGAGAGCCGCCCGCTACTACAAAATAGATTTCTCCTCTCCCTTCAGGGCAGGAGGGAAAAGGATAATTCAGAACCCCTCTACTACGGGTCAAAGGATGGTCGGGGAGTAGGAGGGGGAGAGAGAGGGAATTAATACTGGAACCTCCGTCGTGAATATCTAGTATAGGAGGGGGACTTTAATTCATTAATAGAAGGAAGGTCAAAGAAAATGTATCCTTTTACTCGCAAACGCATCGGCCTGTCACCTCTCAAAGAAGAGATGAGAAGCGGAAGTGTGAATGTTTCAACGAAAGAGGTTGGGGGAGACTCTCATCTAATTGAAAGAGGAAGGAGTGGGGAGTGTGAGCTTCTCGCGTAATGGACAAAGACTTATGTCCTCTGAAAAGAGGGGGGGGTCACTATATGCAGCTTAACTCTGGAAAGAATTCTCAAAGTAAGAGGCAGCAATGAAGCGAATTCACTTGGGGAATCATCTAACCCCGGGGGCCACTCTAATCCTAAAGGGAGGAATAAAAGACGACACTTGACATGAATGTATCAGTGATTTTTCTCTCAACAGGAAAAGGACGCGAGGCCAACTCGCCGACGGAGAAATTACGAAAGGGAGAGTGAGAAGTCGTTAATCAAGCAATTATGCCAGGCGGCAAACCGTCTTCCCCAATCCGTGGATAAGGTGGAAAAAAAACGCCGCGATTCTGCCGACAAAGGAATGGAGGGGGAAGACCTGGCACAAGCTCCAGTTCATTGTGGATGCCGTTCAACGGTTCGGGGCTAGGGGGAGCAAAAGGGGCGAGCCGCCAGTTCTGAGCGTCGTGTAAAAGTAGTGTTGGGTATCACAGGCCGAGGTGGATCCAACGCTCCTCCAGTCTAAGGTCTCTCAATTACCCGGCTCCGGGAACTAGATACTGGTAGAGAAACAGTCGCTGTGATGGGAAAGAAAAGCACATAGGTCGCCTCGCTTCAAAACGCAGTATCATTACCATCAGTAGAAGGGCGACGTTCTTAGTTCTCCTTAAGAAGGGGGGAAGGCAGCAGTCTGCTTTCTAATAGTACTGGAAGTTATCTGGAGTAGAAGGGGGGGGGTTTGAGGGAAAAAGAGGAAGGGACAACACGAGCCCTCTTCATTGTGCCAGTATTTAAGGAGGAGAGAATCACGAGCTCTCCATACTAAAGCTTGTCAAGTGGAAAGGTTACTAATATGAAAGAATAAATAAAAAATGAAAACGTGACTTCGCACGGCTTTCCTTAACTGTAGCCATCTCTTACCAAGAGAAAAGGAAGACAGGATTGTCGCGGCTGCCCCGTCTTTGAGAAGGAGCAAATCGGTCCCTTTTGGGGGGAAATAGGAGTTGGTCGGAGAAGGAGGGCTCTCCTTTGATTGAGCCCTCCGACAGGGAGAAAAGATCGCGCCCTCTAGGGTGTCATAGTGGTAGAGGGAATCAAAAAATTGCGCGCGTAGGCGCCGAGAAGTTGTGTCTCTCGACCTACCAAGAAGGGAAAGTCAAAATCCAAACCGCCTAGGGTCAGAAGGAGCCTTCCGCGGGAAGAAGGGGATGATGCCTCAGCACCGTAAAAACTCACCAAAATACTGTCATAATGCTAGGCTATAAGAAGGGGGCGGGGTCAGGCAGTAGAGAAAGAAATCCCAGTCCAGGCGTGGGGAAAAAGAGTATAAGGGGAAGCTCGTCGATATACCAGGTCTTAGAAGGGATCAAATGCGAGCAGAATCGAGGGTTGACGGGAAATAACAAGGCGCGCGTGGCCACGAATGTCAAGTAGGGAGGGGGGGGGAAGGAGAGAACTCAGCGTTAGCGGGGGAGTAATAAAATCAGAAGTTGAAGGGGGAACCATCCAAGAATCGACACGAGGCACCGCACGTTACTGTTCAGACGGAAGGGGGAAAGGGAATCGTTGAAGCCAGTTTAAACAAAAAACACAATCTAAAGAGGGGGAAATCAGAAGTCTTGAGGAAGTCCGACAACGAGCCACTCGCGGGTTAGACCTGATGTCCCTCTCTGCCCTCCGATAGTGGGGGAAAGGGAAAAGTTATAAAGACGGACCGGTTCTAGGGAGGTAAAGAGGGAAAAAAGATATCGCTGCAAACTCCGAAAAATTGCCCATTCAGGAGGGAAAAGCCGACTTGTACGAGAAGATTCCCTGAGGTTCTGACGGGAATCTAAAGAGGGAAAGGCTAGCCAGCCTCATTTATGCTTGCCGGAGGGAGAGAAAAGAGAGCCTGGCGTGGAGGGGAGGAAAGAAGTGCAAAGCCGTAACATCCTTTTCCCTCTGCAACTAACCAAAGGGAAAGAAAAACAGGGAGCCCAGACCCCTATGCACTAGACGGGGATCTTGAGAGCATGAAAGTACCTGAATGGGGACAGTCAGTAAGGGGAGAACTCTTTCCGGGGACCCGAACGTTGGACGGGGGAGACTCGGGGAAAACAAACCGATAGTATGAACGGAAAGGGAGGAGGGAATCAACTGTGCCTATAAGTGTTATGTTAGGAACGGCGGGCAGGACCTCACGCGAGCCGTGTGTCTACGCAATAAGGAAAGAGGATAAAACCTCGTCATCGTGAAGGGTAATAGGAAAGGCGGTCCTTTGCCCGAAAAAGTTCCGACTAAAGAGGAATCTAATAGCGGGGCCTAAGGAAAGGATCCATCCTGAGTAAAACGTCTTAGAGATGTAAAAGGTATAGAAAGGAAGAACGAGACCGCGAGGGAGAATGGATTGGGCCTCCTCGTGAAAGTTCGCGAGCGGGGGCGGGAGTCCCCTGTCACTGATTCCAGGGCAGCTTAAAATCGAGAAAAGCGGAGGGAAGCGAGCTGAGAGTCATTCTTTTTACGCAAAATTTCAGAAGTGAAGAGGAAGGAAAGGAGGACTGATTCGCAGACGATTCTTCAGCTTCGGGGGGCCGTATTCGAGTGTCTGAGTCATAGAAAAAATTAAAAGGGGGGTGGCTCAACTTCTAAAAACTAAAGGAGGTAGAGTATCTACTGGGAAACGTAAACTTAGAGGTGCTCTCTTTTCCTGTGCTGGAGTGGGGAATTCCCCTGATGTTGCCCATGACGTAATAAACTGAAACAAGATCAGGGGAGCTGTAATAATTAGACAACATCCGTCGTGCTTCGGTGGCCGATCTCTATATAAAGACGCCGGGGAGGAAAAGAAGGGTATCTTAGATCAGTTCTATACCGCTTACGTCGGTCTTCCAGGACCTCTATTACGAACGGCAAGGACACCTAAAAGGGCTCGAAGTCCGGTCTACTCACGGGAAAAGTCTCTCGCCTTTAGGAAACAGGTCGGTGGGGGGGGGATGTTCGGGGGCATAGTTCTGGGAAAATTATTTCAAAACTTCTGGCAGAGTCAGGGAAAAAAGAGCGCGGACGACATACATGACTTTTCTTCTCGAGACCACGTCTAGCTATAGGGGGAAGAGAAGAGGATCAAAAAAATTTCGACCCGAATAAACAACATAAAGTCGGCTAGGTACTGGAAGGGCTGGAGGGGGAATAAGAGGCCCGCTCCCTCAATCTTCCCCCTACAGGGGAGAAAAGGGGTACTAGGGAGGAAGAAGAAAAGAAGGAGTCGAGAACAGGAGGACATTGTTGACTATGTTGGAAAGGAGATTTAGTATCAGTTAAGGCAACTCTCTGACTCAAGTATTGGAGGGGTTTATCTGGGGGGGCGTCAAAAGACTATCAGGGAGAAAGGAGAGGGTGGTCAGTAGTGCATCCAAATAGACTCAAGGAGAAAGAGAAATTCTTGAAAAAAACCTGTCCAGGAGGGAATATGTTTAGGAGCTGCTCCACATAAAGCATCACTCAAAGAAAGAGAGGGAAGGGCGGAAGGTCCAGAACTCTCTAAGACTAAATTACTGTAAGCCCCGCTTCGTACAGGGGGGGAGATTACAGAGAGAATAAGAGTCTAGGAGAAAACGAGCTATCGAGCAAAGTAATCTAGAACGTAGAAAGGGGTCCAATTCATTAGACTCGAGGGTATCTCTCCGAAGGAATGTGTAGAAGTGGCCGCTGATGGCTTACTAAAGTAAACTTCTCACGGGGGGGGAAAAGAAGGGGGGACCACCCTGAGACACACCAACTTTCTGAAGGAAAGGAATGCACAGGGGAAAAAAAAAAAGCGTAGAGAAATCACGGGTGGGAAGAATCAATCTGAGAAAACTTCTACGAAGCTTGCTTCGCACGAAGAAGGGGGGAAGAAGAGAGAAACTGTGAACGTCTCCTGTGGTTAGCGAAAGAGTACTTCCGGAAAGTGGACTGTTTCACGGAAGATGCGACGCTCCGCGTATAGCGTAGAGAATACCCTTATTTACATATAGGAGAGACCAGGGGTGGAAGGAGACAAGGGACTGGCTCACATATCTGGAAACTCTAGAATTAGGATACGGGATAACGGCTGGTCTGAGCCGGTGCAAAAGAACTTTGGGAGTCTTAGTCAAAGGAAAGGGAGAGGAGCGAGAGGGCGGAGGGGGGGGGGGGGGGGGGGGGGGGGGGGGGGGGGGGGGGGGTGGGGGGGGGGGGGGGGGGGGGGGGGGGGTGGGGGGGGGGGGGGGGGGGGTGTGTGGGGGGGGGGGGGGGGTGGGGGGGGGGGGGTGGGGAGGGGGGGGGGGGGGGGGGGGGGGGGGGGGGGTCTAGTACTGGTTGGGGGTGGAAAGGGGGAAAAAAGCATTTCCGCGGGTCAAGTAGCAGGTCTCTCAGGGGAGGAGAAAAGCGAACCGGCTCCGTTGGACGGTAACTGTACGAGGAGGAGAAAAGGAAAACGTAGGCAGAGTGCCGCCAGACGGCGTAACTGAGGATGGGGGAGTAGCTTCAAAAGAAGGCGTACATCAGAATAGCGGATCGTGCAATGGTGATGTGGAGAGGGGACTGCGGGAGAAAAGGAGGGGAAGGTTTGGACTTCAAAGGGGGAAACTCCTTAAAGAAAAGTAAAATGACAGACACTCCGCCTCCTCACTAAGAAGAGGGTCTTAGCCTAAAGCAGAAGGGGAGGGCAAAGGACGCGTACTCCAGCAGAAAAGTCAGACTCTTTTTGAAAGGGAGACGGCGGGGCACGAGCCTCGGAAGGGCGCGGCCGTCTCTTCTCGGGCATTGATAAAAAAAAAAGGGGTGAAAAAGGAGGGAGGGTCTAGAAAAAGCACGAAGCGGAAGAAAACTTTTTTCCTGAGTCCTGGCTCAATCAAAGACGGGAGACCTTGAGAGAGAAGCGTGCTCGTGAGACCATTCATCTCAGCCGGTTGAGAAAAAAACTTTCCGAAAAGGGAGGGGGAAAAAGAGGGGGAGGGAACTAAGGATAAGCAGGCGAAGAGGGACTCCTCATAGGAAAACCGGCTAATCGGCTTCAGATAGGAGAAAGACTGGTAAGGGAGGGAGGAGACACCTACGTCAGTAAGTTACGAGAGTCACCACCTACGCTGAAATGGGGACAACCTCTCCTCTGTAGAGATAATCAAAAAAAAAAGGATGTAAGGAAAATATTCACAGAGGAATCTTTAGGAAAATCAATCCTCTTCTTGGGGGGGCTGAAGTCTATCTTCACTACTGGAAGGGGGAGATCGCCCAGGCAGGAAAACTCAGTCTAACTATTCCGACAAGCTCCGGGAATTCAAGGAGAGAAACGATGAGCCTTCGCTACGTAAGAAGATCGTTGGGGGGAGAACATTCTCTGATCACTCGTTTCATCTTAACTGAACAAGGAACTTGCGATCGGGTGAAAATGGTCAA
>Ga0179593_1460539_pt1 | contig 14432 bp, 15 predicted proteins | sample CZODoug2_1_08_16_FD_185931 | JGI IMG/M metagenome (GOLD analysis project Ga0179593, IMG submission 185931) | Vadose zone soil fungal communities from Angelo Coast Range Reserve, California, USA - CZODoug2_1_08_16fungal (PacBio error correction) | ecosystem: Environmental > Terrestrial > Soil >...
TATGATGGTTTTCTCCAAAAGGGTAAGGATTTTCTAGGGGGAGCAACAAATCGTGCGCAGCGGATTGAAATCGGCAGAGGTATGAACTGTACAGGAGCTAGATAGGCGATGCCTTGGCTGGGTGAAGAGGGGGGAGCGCGTAAGAAAATTCCTGTACGTCTCAGTAAAAAAAAAGAGAAAGGATGAAGAGAGTCTTCCCTTGCCAAACAGGTCATGGTCTGCGAAAGAAATGAGGGACGTCCATCGCCGAAAAGAGGAACCGGACAAAATTATGGGGGGATCGAAACCGGGCAAAGTTGGATTTTCTATGGGGTGTGGGGGAGGGGCACCCGGGAAGGATTGTGGGGGGGGAAGATCGGAGACTATTCTTCCGCAGAGGAGAGAGAAGATAGAGTTTGAGACGCGCTTCGGAAGGTGTGGTGGAGGAAGAAAAAGAAAGGGTCACTACAGATGAGCATCCTTGCTATCGAAAAAGAAGGTGCGGGAGGGGCAAACAAAAGGGGGGCCGGCCAAGGGGGAGCAAGACTAGAGTAGGGCTCTCCGAATGAAGAGAGAAAAAAAAAGCGCTAGGACCACATTAAAAAAAAAAATTAAGGGCTAAAAAGGGAAAAGGGTCTGCTCCAGTGAAGAAGGATCACGTGCGGCACTGGGGAAATGAAGGAACAGGAGGGTTAGCGGCTGCTCGAGGAGAGAAATGAAAAAGAAAACCTCGGTTGCCATGAAGAAAAAGTGCTAAGGAGCAGGGTTATCCCCCCAAAGAAACGAAAAGAGCCAAAGGGGGAGAAGTATGGCAAGCCATCAGGAAAAGGAGGGGGGAGTACGATCATAAGAAACCTGATGGGTCCCGGTTTTGGCTCGGAACAGGTAGAGAATACAATGGGGCAGTCCAAATCATTCAATCAATTATGCGAAAGACCCTGATGAGCAAAAACCCTTTAAAAGGGGTCAATTACACAGGCGACTTGCTGAATCCGAAAAAAGGGAAAGGATTTAACCGGGTCCTTTGGATCATCACCCGAACTGCCGGGAAATCAGGGGAACCGTACCATTGGGGGGAGGGAATCAAGAAATGGGAAGGGGACACAGGAAGTACGCTCCAAGCTAAAACACCGATCCTAACAAAAGCCAGTAAAAGGAAAGAAGAAGTATCAAAGACCAGTCTATGTACTATAGAGGGGGGGAGTACAGTGGCAAGGAAGAAGGGTTTCAAAACCGCGATTGAACGTGACCTTCGCTAAAAACCATCCAAAGATCATCACAGGGAATCCGCGAAACCGTCACGGCTCCCGGTCTGGCCGGAATAGGAGGAGGAGAAAGTCGACTCGACGAACCTAGAGCGCGCGAAAATATCGATCGGTCGCGAAGCTGAAGGCATCGAGGAAGATTGCTATGGATATTAAAAGAGAAAGCAAAACAGCTTGAACATATTACTATGAGTGAATCGAAGTGAGTAAAGGGAGAGGGGGAAAAGGGTGGCTACTCTATTGGGGAAAAAGAGGATCCAGGCCTCAACGCCGGGGGACGCTAGCCGCAGAACGGGTTCGAACCAGGGTGGAGGAATCGCAACTGTCAGACGAGGAGACGCAGTCAAGGGGGGAAAAGAGGGAAACTAGGAAAGACTTAAAAGATGACACATTCAGCGGGCTGAGGAAGGGGAAATGCATGGTTCGAACTAAGAGGTTCCAGAACACAAAAAACGGATCGAGGGCAAAATGTGTATCTACTGGTGGAAAAGGGAAATGATGAACAGGCAGAACCGGCTAAAAGAAGAAAATAATGCGAGGCGAGAAAAAGGGAACCGAGCTGTATATCGGGAAGAAACTGGATCTTGAAACGGGGCCGAAGGGGAGCAATTGGGTTAAAAGAAACTCTTAAAAGGTTGGCCTCAAAGGGCGCAAGCAAGAGTCGTCCCGCGCTGGCGGAAGAGGGAAGGTCATAAAAGCATGTAGATCCAGAGGAGAACTTACTAACCCGATTTTCGGGAAGAGCGTCACACCAAAGGCACGAACCCAACCACGATTTCTTTTACTGACCGGGGGGGGCGGTGTCGAAAGGGACAAGTCCTGAGGAACATAATAAGACGGTGGGGGTGCGCAAACGAGCATTTCAGTAAATCTTCCTAGGCGATCTAAAAAAAAACAAAAGGAGAGAAGGAAAAGGAAGATCGAATTCTGTCTGCTCATAAACTCGCCTTGGAAACCACCGCTGGAAAGGAATCCATAAGAAACTAAACGAATTCGCAAAGGGAGGAGAAAACGGATCCACACCTAAAGAGGTACAATGGGGAAGCTGCCCTCGTTGTACTGGACTACAAAGAGTGGGGGTAAGGTCTACCGATAATAAGAAGACAAGGCGAAGAATAGGACCCTAAAAAGGGTCTGAAATCTATTAAGACGCCGAGAACGGGACCTGAGAGAACGGTAGAAGAAATACAACAATTCGGAAAAACAGAGAAAACAAACTGTTTAAATCAGAGTAAGCTACTCCGGGGAGAAAGAGCACAAAAAACGCGAGCGGTTAAAGTCCCGACGGGGACAGGATCGATCAACCTCCAAGCGGAAAAACGGATGCATCTAAGGTGGGGGGTGGGAAAAATGAAAGGCAAAACAGTCCTTTAGGTCTCAAGGAAGAGAAGGAAACGGCAACGAATCAGGGTGGCAAAAAAATGAGAACACTTAAAAGTTCCAGAAAAAGAGAAAAGATACTGAAGAAAAGGGCTCATGTGAAGTGGAAAGCAGGCCTGAATTACTAACCTCGTCCTAAAAAAGAAGGTGGGCTAGGCAGTAAGAAGGAGCATAGGGGGGAAATAAAAGGAAGACCAAGCACTTCCCTCATGGAGGGGGAGCAAGCAGAACTAGAAAACACTTTTAGGTGAAAAAAGAAAAGTGTCAACGAGCAGGGGGGTCCGGAGATGCACTGGCAGAGCACGCACGAATAGCCGCGGGGCGAAAATACGGCGTCCGGATGACGGGGTTCTACCCAAGGAAGCAATAAAGGGAGAGAAGAGTGGGCTGATCGGGAAAGGCCGCAACAGAAGAGAAGCCGTAATTCAAAGAAAGGGGGAGGACGGGGAAAGACCTTTTCGCCATTTCGGAGAAAGACCCCCTAAAGGAGGAATCGACGGGGGGAAGGTAAAAGGAAAGCGACTATTGACGGGAGGGAGAGATGAATGGATACAGAACTGGACGGAAATGGGGGAAGGACGATGAAAAAAGGAGAAGCCGTCTGTTTGAGGCCAACGGATTGGAAAAACCGCGGGAGATACAGAAACGAGAAAAGGTAAGTCCTTAGGAAAAGGGAGCGCGGGAGGGGAGGGAGAAAAGGACGGGGTCGCGACCGCGAGGTGCAGGAAGGGGAGGCAAAGAAGGGAAGTGGAAGAAGTCTACGCTTCCTTTCTAAAGAAAACTGGACCAAAGGGTTCGATATGAGGCTCCCCTAAGGTGCACAGAGAGGAAAAAACCAACCAGGCGTCTGGTGGCTCCTAAGTCGCCGTTCGCTTGCAATCTCCGGCACAGGCGCCAAAACAAAAGGTCACACCCTCGGAAAGGCAGCGGCCGAAAAAGAAGCCGAATTACAGAAGGGGTCGGCGGATAAAAAAATTAAGAAAGAGGGAACCGGAACATAGACCTGTAGGTGACCGTAAAAGATCCAATAATGAACTGAATGTGTCCGATGCAGCGACCAGGACCGGGACTCCCCCATCAAGTGAGTGAGTCAACAGAAAAGTTTGCACCCATCAAGGTGTTGAAGGCGGGGGAGACCCAGGACGGAAAGGAGGGAACTACGCAAAGTAAAAGATGGGTGGGTGGTTAATTTAGGTCGATCAGCAAGGAGCTCCTCCATAGGGGTCGACTCCACAAGGGAGCGAAGGTCCTCGATCGCTGCTCAGAGGGGGAAAGGAAGGCGAACGCTGGAAAGTTCCTATCGAGCCGGCATAAGCCAAAGCAAAACATCAAGGAACGTCACAATCAGAAAGAGAAAAAAGCAAACTGTTCGGAAGGCCGAATATAACCAGAGCCAATCGTTTTTTGAAAGGATTAATTCGCATAGGTGGAGAAGACCTAAAGAGGGACGGAAAAAAGGAAAGGTAAGGCAAAACCTCTGTATCATAGAGCGGAGATGGACAGAGAAAGCTCCTCCTTCCTACCAACAAAAATCCCAGGGGAGAGATTCAGCAAAGGGAAGTTAGGTACGGACAAAAAATACAAAGATCGTCAGAGAAAAAAGCGGGAAGGGGAGCCGACTGAACGGCTGTAATTAAAAAGGGGCCAAAAGCATGCACGGCCAGGGAGAACATACGCGCTTAGTGCCCACTCTTAAAGAAATTGAATTTGCCGGGGAAGACTCCGCCGGGCAGCTATCGCAGCGTGAAAGGGGGAGGGGAGAAGAAGTTCAAAAAGGCGTGTCGACCATTTCGAGAGCAATACACTAACAACGGGGGAATAGTTCAGATATCGTTTATACGAGGGTTCGGAGGGTTAGGTATGCGTGACCAGAAAAAACGGGCCAGGAGGAACGGGAGGAAAATGTGGTTCAATCAGGCTGGATGACCGGCCATGCGAACCCGAACGAATGAGGAAAAAGAGAATCGACCACCAACAAAAACTGAAAATAGATGATAGCTGTGAAAGACGCAAGGCAGTTGCGGAAACGCACCAAACCGCTAACAAACCGCGACCGAGGGCAGCAAAACGAAGGAACAGAGAGGACCAAAAAAAGGAAACGGGAGAAGAGGGGGACAGGGGAGGGGCAATGGATTTAAACAGGAGATGGCTGCATAAGTTCAGAAAAAGCAAGTAACCACCACTAAAGGCCCGCTTTTGGCTGGGGAGTACTTGAGGACCTCAATTCTTGTTGTCCATGGCAAAAAAGGAAAAGAAGGGGAAGGCGAGTGGGAGGCCGGCCTTAGCTTGTTTTTAAGGAAAAACAACTCCAACCTGGAACCATAATCGAGGAGCAAGCCCGTCGGATTTCCTGGGGCGGAGGGAAGGACCCTTACAATAAGGAAAAATGAATGAACTCAGGCGAGACCGTCTGGGTCGGACGAAGGAGAGAGGCGAGGCCGGAGAAGGGCCGGCCGCTAGAGCCGATGTTGGGCCGGAAGGAAGCTCTGAAGGAATCCCTTGCATGGGAGTCGTCGCACAACAGACGGGCAAATAAAACACCTTGATCCGTAAAAACGAACAATAAAAGGAGTGGGAGGGGGGGCTGAGTGGGATTTGGGGGAGGACGATGGGTAGGTTGCCTATGCGACTGGGAATTAACAACAGCCGATTCTACTGACGAGGGTGCAAGGAAATGAGAAGCGCTCTAGGCTCGATGGGTAAATGGAGGACGAAGCGGGTGACCTGGAAGGTTCCGCCGGAGGGGAATCGAAAACGATTCAGTGCGCGTAAAGACACAACCTGGGAGAACAGGAAAAAGACTATTGTGCAAAGGTGAAGGGGGCGAGCGTTTCTCTCCGAAGGAGTATAAAAGAAGAAAGGGAATCACGCCATCAGACACCTAGAAGCTCGGTGGAGCAGGGGGGGCTCAACTTACAAAGAGAAACGGGTGGTATTCAGAACGACAAGGGAGGGAAAAGAAAGGGCGGATTAAAGGAGCTGCTGCTGAAGGGACAAAGACTCATAAAGGCGGGGCTGACGCGTGGACACCCTTAAGGGGGCACCATCAGAGAAGGACCGAGGAAAAACAGCCGAAGTGTAAGGGGGGGGCCGGAGAAAAATCTGGACATAAGAGGTCAAGAGAACTTTTTACAAGTGGTTGGTGACGGTCAGCTAACGATCCTTCGACGGGAACGGAAATAGAGACGTGCTCAGGAGCAGACAGTCCGCTTAAGACAAGAGAAAAAGCCTTTCCACCTGAGGAGGGGGTGGTCTAAGCGGGCCACCGACGGGTGGAGATCAAAAAACGCGGAGCTGTATGGAGAAGTCCGTTACATTGGAAGGAGAGTCTCGCTAACAATCAAAACCGCACTAACGACTACCCCCGACAGAACACCAGGCTAGACAAAAAACGAGAAGGCAAGAAAGTCGTTCGATGGCGTGGGGCTGGGAGTGGTCTTCGTACACCATTGGCCATGGCTTATGCAAAAGGGGCGATCAAAAGGAGTGGGGGTTACTCCGGCCTTCATCAAAAGGAACCATCCCGTAAACGTCCTCCCTAGTGGGCGGCATGGGGACGGCAACCCGGACCTGTCCGCCCAAGGAGAGAGCGCAATGGGAGGAGGTGCCCATTATCAGTCATAAAAGCGAGGTCGTTGAAGTTACCTCAGCAAATGAAGGGGGGGGAAGTAGGATTGGAGGTCATTTAGTGGAGCTACGAATTGGAAAAAAAGGAACGCCCTCGGCCTGGGACCAATATCCACCGACGTACTGAAAGGGACAGCTGCAGTTTCGGGACATCGAAAAACGCTCAGTCAGAAGGAAAAAACACCCTAGGCAGGAGAAGCGAAGGTAAACTCGGGAATTGAGCTGGCAGGAGATCTGCATTCAGGTGGCCAAGGGGGGGCAACTTCGGTCAAAGAGAAAAATAGTGCAAGGGGTTGTTCGAGCCCTGTTGACGAAAATTAAAATGGGAAACAAAAAGGCGGCAAAGCGAAAAGGACCGCAATCCGCGGAGGGCCGAGGGAAGCCCGGAGAGATATCGATAAACGTCAACTGAGATGGGGGAAGATAGGAAAAAAAATGTGCAGAATCATCGGAAGAGGTGGACCACAAAAAAAATAATCAAACCAAGCAAAGGAAAGATCGGGAAAAAACAAAGACAAGGTCAAATCGAGAGTTCAGCCAGCGGGGGGTCGACGTACGCCCAACTTTAAGCCAAGTCACCCAAGCGGGCACGCACCACAAGATAATGAACGAACCAAAAGAAAGGGTGCGGGGTGCACTCTATGTAAGGAGAAGAATGACTTCGTAGGGGCATGGGCGTGTTGGGGTGGGGGGGCTCAGCGTATGAGGTTAGGAAGACACATCTTTCAGATTATCAGCGAAAACAAACAACTGATTATACGGGAAAGATAGAGAGAATATCAGGGCCCGTATAGGAAACGTAACAGAAACTGCAAATGAAAATGAGTAAAAAAATAAACAAAAACCGCAGTGTCAGGAAATACAAAAACAAGGTAATGACGTCCTAGACTTAGAAAAGGACGCGGGGGGAAAACAAACATCGTTCTATGGAATTTTCGTGCACGTTGAAGCTTGGCGCCAATCGTTCTATCACGGGTCGAACCTGTAGAAATTGACCCTGTTAATAGACAAGAGGGGGAACGAAAGAGCTCAACTAACTCTGACATTCCATACCTACCACCAAAAGCAACATCTCAATAACGGGGTGATCCGAAGCTAATTCCTTGAAACGGAAGAAGAGGAGGGGGAGGAGCTGTGGAAAACCTTTTTCGCGGAACGATCAAGCAACTAGGAAAAAACCGGTTGGGCCCCCATGAATAAGTGGGGGAACTCAAATTTAGGATTCGGAACGAAAAGAGAAAGCTACCGCAAGAATCTTCACCTGATCGTAACTTATACAGAATAGACACGTGAAGGACGAAAGGATCCGGGCGCTTACCGCAAGAAAAAATACGACCGACATATCCGCTAGGCAAGGAGCCAGAGAAAGGGGGCTCAGAGGTGGCATCTTGGGCACAGCAACTCAATTCGGCATCGATTGGGCAGTGGATGCGTCACTTTCAACTCACCATCCGTGAAATGAGAAAAGGAGAAGAGAAACAAAGAGACGGACGTCCTAGATGAAAAGGTAAGCGGGAACTCAGACGATGCCCCCAACGGGGACGGTGAAAAGCGGAGAGGGGCGCGTTAATGACATTGACGCAGAAAAAAGAAGAGCCAATCCGGCGGCTCGATCGAGGAACACATTCTGTAAAAAGCCCCCTCAAGAACGGAGCATGGACCTCTTAGGGGAGGGATTTACGCTACTGGTGTTGGAAAGAGATCGGTGGGGGAGGAGGCCCCTACGAGACCTTACTGACAATGGAGGTAAAAGCAGGTATATAGCGCCGAGTAAGGTCAAGCGGTGGGGAAAAGAGGTAGGTAAGAAGACAGCGCGATGTGGGGAAAGTACCGGCAGAGGTGGGCGCGCAAATTCGGACGCAATGAAGGGAGGACGAGAGCAAAGTGCCTAATCAAGCCGAGAGGATACTGGTTTAAGAGGAAAAAACACGAAGAGTTAGACATCTAACTCCCTCAAGAAAATATAGTCAAGAAGGCTGGCGCGAAAGAGCGCGGCGAATTATTCCGGCTTCTCTGCCTGGAAAACGGGCCGCACAGCAAGAGCAAAAAAACATTCATGAGCCCACAAATCATCAAAGCGACCGGACAGGAAGTAGTTAGGGGGGAAGACAGACCTAGCTTGCGCCTTGATCTTAACGTAAGGGGAGCCGGATCAAGGGCCGAGAGGCTGAAGGGTGGTATCTCAAGTTTATAGATTAAAGAAACCCACACAGGGGAGGAAAAAAGAAAGGGTAAAATTTACACAAACAATTGAAAAACGGAAGGGGAGGCCGGAGGCTACCAGGGCAATAACAGAGATCACTATTCCCGTAATAGAATGAAAAGGAGACATCCGCTGGTCTCGGACTCCAAACAAAGAACAAACGGCAGATAAGAAGAAAGATCAGGCGGAGGCCAGGAAAGATCAATCGCTGTCTAACTGAAAATCGAAAGGCCCATAAGCACAATCCAAAGTGAAAAGGACTCCCAATCTAACAAAGATTGGAACGTGAAAGAAACCGGGGGACTGAGTCTGGACGGAGAAGAAGGGAAAAAAGGCAGAGGAAAATGACCTCGGAAGTCTGGCGGCCGAAAGCAACACACAGGGCGGGAGATGGCAAGATGACAACCCTAAGGGAAAACGCGCTCCATTCCGACAATCAAGACTGGATCGACTTCAGGGTCAGTACCCCCCGATGAAGGGGAGGAAGAAGAAACAAAAAAAAAAAGAGTCAACATAACGGCGCACGGTCATCGAACAAAGGGCAGAAGTCCGTGAGAAATCACTAGATGAACGAACCGCCCTTAGACGGTCTGGAACAAGCAGAAAGACCACAGCTTGATGTTGCCCTCCGGTATCAAGCCACAAGCAAAGGCTAGGATAGACAGGGGGGGAAAAGTTTCGAACGGGCTCGAGCCATTCAGTCCACGTTTGAACGCATTGGGAAAGCATAAATACACGAAACACGAGGTTAAACGGGAGTGCGGTCGCTGCGGGATGTGGAGGTAGTGGAGGGTGGCAAAAAAGAAGAGAGCAGTCATAGTTTGGAGGGAGGTCGAAGGAAATGGGAGGGTCCAGCCAAAGAAGGGCCTTTCTCCATAATACAGTTAAAAATAAAAAAGATTAAATTTGTGGTGTAAAGTGGGAGGAATGGGAAAAAATAATCCAATCTTACAATCATCAAATAGCCAACACACAACAAAGGGAAGACGAATAGATTTATCAGCTTTGAGTGTTCCTCAATCAGGCGGAAAGTTCGGAAGAGAGACGCCAAACGTGGGCTTCGGAGCCGAAAAAAAATCTATGATCTCCTGAAGAAAAGACCTGACTAAATCTAGAGAAAAAAGATCATCTTTCATTGAAGTACCTGATTTGTTAAATTTTGGTTATTGAGAAGAGGAGTGAAAAAAAGAGAGTTGGTGGTTCTCTCGTGAGTTAATCCTTTAAAACCCGTGAGAGATCAGTCCTGGCAAGAGGTCTTAGGCAAGGCTGAGGGGCTTTTGTCACAGGTGCCAGAAAATTAATACGGGTTGGTTCCCGGCTAGTTGTGGGAGAAGCCTTTCGAAGGGATGGGTGCAGATACAATACATGAAGGAAAGGCGGGCGTAGCTCTCTTGATTTGAAGCGGGGGAGGGGGACAATAGGTTCATGACTTACATAAGAGGACCAAGCCAAGGAAAAATGATATGGACGAAGGATCAAAAAAAAGGACTTAGGTCGAAAAAACAAGAAAGACACGAATGTGTGAATATCTCGGCAACAAATAATCAACCGCTTGTAGCAGGTTACAGCGCACCGAGAAAAGCCGGCTATTACATCTCCCCCAGAAAAAACGAGGCAGACGCGTAAAACACGGTTAAAAACACGGGCGAACCGTTTGGGACAAAGGTTGTAGTACAATAGGGAATTAGGGGGACAGTAAATGGGACGGATGGTGGATGGCGAATTGAGGAGGCCTAAAAAGATTAGTGATACAGTGCAAAGGCGAAGAGAAAGGTGGGGGGGGAAGCCGACGCACTTATCGTCGCTGCAGATCGGTTTGGGAGCACGGGGAAGCAACTACGCGTGGAAACTGGGTGTCATGATCGAAGCAGGGGAGAGGAAAAAACCAAGCGGAAATCCCGAAAAAAGTGCAGGGGGAGGGGAGAGAGGGGAAAAAAAATGCTCTTGGTCTCTACCTGGCATAGATCAAGGCTCCAAGCAGGAAAATCAATGAAAAACACACAGATGGAGTTCGAAGGAAAAGGCAGACATGAAACATATCCACGAGGGAGCAGAAAGGAACACGACAGTGCGGGTTGGTGCTTCCTTCAGGGAAACGGAGATGGACAGGTCCGGGAACATTATGCTCTGGAGTTCTCCTGCAAATGTGCGGAAGGTTGCCATAAATAGAATCCGGGGACCACAGAGGACTGTATGAAGAGGACAAAAATATGTGGGGAATTAAGGAGGAAGGATGAGTCACAAAGGGGTGTCTCGAACAGCTTCTACGAAAAGTCCAGTCCAAGACTCTGAAGAGATAAAGGAGGCTCCAATAAGGGCTTGACCAAGATCCAAGTTACCGCGGTACGGTCAATTCAGAATGACGGAGGACTTTGGGACCGAACGGCGGGAAAAAACCGTTGGATCATAGGAGGAGGCCGGAGAGGGTCTAAGGTCAATCAGGAACACACTTTGTAAGAAGAGTTCTAGCTGACATCGGGGGGAAGACTGGCGAAACAAAAAAAGGGTAACAAAAAATCGAAATAGACTTAGCTCTCATGATCGAGAGGGAGGGGTCGTAGCAAGGTCAAAGAATGTTTCCCTGCACACACTGGGGGGGCGGAAGCGTGTACAGCGTAAAGAGGAAATACGATTCAGGAGGACAGATCATATCAAGTACGAAAGCGCAGGAGTCCCGATCCAGTAGGCGAGGTCGGGTTTCGGCAACCCTAAGCGAGGGACTGGCAACGGATAGGAAAAAGCCAGGCCGAAAAATCTATCGATAGGGGTTGCCAGCCCCCCCCACCACCCAAGGGGGGGGGCTGAACTAAAAAAAAAGAGGAGTGAGGGGGAATGGAAGCAAGCCACTGTTAACAAGAATGAGGGAAGCGGGGAGGATCGGGAAACTTTAAATTGGTATGGGGCGGGGGCTTACTCAGATTGGCCAAGGAGGAGAGAGACAGGCATTGCCTACCAGAACCTGAATCGGGGGTGCGGCACCGTGATGAAGCTCCTGAGAAAAACCATAAAAAAGTGTCAAAGAGTAGAGACTAGTGGCGAAAGAGGGGGAATGGGAAAAGGCGCCGTTGCGGTATCGACAGGGGAGAAAGATAAAGGAACGTTGCCATCACAGAGGCATTACGAGTCGAAAGCAGACGGAAGGTGTTCGGCAGGGGATCGCTGGCCGAAAGCCAAGGAGGTCAAAGAAATAAAAAAAGATCGGCGAACTCCAGAGCTGGATATAGAAGAAAGTTTCAAATAGAAGCTGGGAGAGCGCCGTGATTGGAGTATCAGACCGTAAGGGAAGCAATAGGGGACGAGAAATAACGAAAACGTGGAAGGTAAAACAAATTGAGCAAGAGACAGCAAGATCGGTTTAGACCATCGGGAGAAAAACGGCCTAATGGGATAAGAACAATCCCCGTCAGTTAGGCCGGGGACTAGTGAGTTTAGAGCGTCGAAACGGGGAAAAGAAAAAAAAATAACTACGAATTTCGGCTATCGACTGCATTCAATGGGTATCATGTGGGGGGAAATGACGAGGACGAGGGAGAGTCACCCCAAAACGAGGAGGATGAAATAGTAAATTCCAAGTGAGAAGAGCAGAAAGCATCGCTAGCCACAAACAGCTGAATTCTGATCAGCAGACATCGGAGGAGAAATGACGAAGGTCACTCGGACGTGTGAGGGGAGGGGCAGCGGGACTGCTAAAGACTGAGGGTGTGGAGCAAGATTTCTAAGGACGAGAGGAGATGAAAGTCTCTGCGAAAGAAGGAAGTTGCCTCAAGAAGGAAAAAGCAAGAAGGAAAAAAGCATTGAAAAAAAAGACGCGCAACCATGGAAAAACCAGAAAGCAGAAAAAAGAAGATTTCGAGTCTGGGACAGGAGAGCAAAGAGCAATGCGGGGGGTTAAGGTGTGGAACAAAAGAAGCGATCAACACAGGCACCGAACAACCGGTGCCATCAAGAAGTGGGGGGAAAAGGAAAGTAAAAGGGAAAAAGGTTAGCGAACGAAAGAGTAGAGGCATAGCACATGAAAAGAAGCGTCAATTAGTTCGCACCTATACCAGACAAAGCTCTAACAAAATGGCGATGGAAAAAAGGGGGTATAACCGGGTCAGTCAACCGATAAGGCATGCCGGAAGCTACATCGTGAGTCAATCGAGGAAAAGAAAACAGAGGGGTGGGAAGAAAGACTTGGGGGAATCAAAAAAGGAAACAGTGCAAGGGCGGGAAAAATGGTCAGTTTTCACGGGAAATCCCGTGTCATGACAAAGAGAGCGGAGACGAAAAAAGAAACGCCGGGAGCTTAAATGAACTTAGGAAGGGAAACCGAGCCCGCCCAGACGGGAGGTTGACATTCGCTGAGACGTATGAAAAATGGGGAGCGACAAAAAGGGACAAGTTATAAGATGAAAAGGTGCGCCCAATGGAACAGTCGGCTGGCCAAAGACTGGGTAACGAACCCTGACCCGCCTCAACCAAAGTCATCGGGAATTAATGAGGAGGGCGAACTACTGAGGGGTTTCTTATCTTGGAGTCGGGAGGAAGGGGGAGAGAGACAGGGCCCAATGGGTGTACGGGCCTGAGAGAAAATCCGCCGGGGAACGGGAGCAAAGGAGTAACAGTTGACGAGGGGAAAAGACACGCATTGTGGAAAATGCGCAAGGATCTAGTCAGACCGGACGGGCTGAACGCTGAGATAGATTGGAAAGTGGGGGCCTTAATAAGTCTACGGCGTAAATGACACTACTGAAAACCACCAGTGGACTGCAAAAAAAGATTCGAGACCCAAGCTCCAAAGGAAAAACCATGACTGGCCGGGGGCCCATACAATAGGATCTGGAAAATGGAAGGCTTATCGGAGTGCAACCGCCGCAGGGGAAGGAGCAAAGACAGGCCTTGGACAGGAGCCCCGACTGAACATTGGTCTAGACGGAGCAAAAAAAAAAGGAAGACTCAAACACAAAAGGGGGGAAAGGGAGCGCCTGACCGACAGCCGGGGACAAGGAAATGCTTTCATGAGAAGGAAACAGGACACACTATCAAGAAACGCTGAAGTTGGTCCCTATGCGTTGCTATCTGTTCCAGGAAAGAGAAACAAGACCGTTATTGTAACTCCACCACAGGTTAAAAACCCATAAATGTTGGAAAAGGAAAACAAGGGACTTGCCTTGTCGACAGAAGGGAAATCAATCATCAAGGGGCTAGAAGGGGCAGGAAGAGAAAAAAAGAAAACCGCAGAACAAAAGATAGCCGCTTAACAGATACAGTGACTCCAAACCTACGAGAAGGAGAAGAGTGGGGAAGTGGAATATCAGAAAAAAAGACATTAAGCAATAAAGGCATAATCCGGGGGCCTCCAAATCCCAGACGGAAAAACTTTGCTCAGAAAAGCCGTGGGGTAGGGTTGGGGTGAGGGAAAAAGGAGGTCGGACGGCGTAGTGCGCACGACCGACCTTGGCAAAGGGGGGAAGGAGGCGGGGAAAAAAAAGCTCCGGCACAATTCGATAGAGGGCTAGCACCGGCACTTGAAAAACTTCTTCCAAAAAAGGGGACGCAGAAGCATCAGTCGCCCCCTGAAAGGGTAAGACCTCCAAGACAACTACAATGACGAGCGCACTATGCCAAAAAAAAACGGGACAAAAAAAAAGAGGAAAGCTTCCAGGTTGCGAAAAAAGGACTACACCCGTCCTGAATCAGAAACGGAACCCAGGGGACTTACGGGGGAGGACCAAGGAGGGAGAGGGGGACTACGGTAAAAGAACCCATCAGCCACGCGTCCATTCCTACGAACGAGGGCAAACTCGAAACCATTCACACAGCTTGCCGCAGATAAGAACCGAACACGAAACCCAGTACAGGGTGATCGATGAAGAGGGGTATACGAGAGTTCAAGAAAAGGGGTGAGGGTATTCGGACAAGAGGACGCCACTCATATGTTTTCTTCCTAAATCGCCGTCGAGGTGGACGATAAAAGTCAAACAACTGCCAAGAGC
>Ga0179593_1538514_pt1 | contig 14432 bp, 18 predicted proteins | sample CZODoug2_1_08_16_FD_185931 | JGI IMG/M metagenome (GOLD analysis project Ga0179593, IMG submission 185931) | Vadose zone soil fungal communities from Angelo Coast Range Reserve, California, USA - CZODoug2_1_08_16fungal (PacBio error correction) | ecosystem: Environmental > Terrestrial > Soil >...
TGAGACGCCAAAGCTAAGGGAAACGTGCAGCACGTAATCACTGGAAGAGTGCACAAAAATTAAACTAACGGCACATCCTAAAGCACCAACTCGTAAATCACGCAGGTCGCAAAGGTGAAACAAAGAAAATACATGAAAAGCTCGACTTTTGGGGGAAGGAAAAAAAGAAGCAACACCAAGCGGGGGCCATCGGATTTTGGGAGACAAACCCGCAAGAGTTGGTCGCAGTGCCGCAACGAGGAAGTCAAACCGCGCCCTCCAAAACCATTCCGAGGCAAGGAACTGCAAAAACCGCTCGGTGAGGAAAGGTTAACCGCCACCGAAAAGACGGTGTTCCAAAGAAGCGTGGGGGAGTGCAAACTGGGGAGGTGAGTTGGGCGGCAAAACCGCGGAAAAATCCATTGCCGGGAAAGAGGACATGGCCAAAGTGAAGAATAGACGGAGTTTGGGAAAGGGGGGGATACAAAAAGAAAAAAAAAGTTCGTCAAGAAAGAGCCGGGGACACAAAAGCAAGCTCCCGGAACTGACGGGGACTGGAGAAAACTTTGTCAGGGAGCGGGGTAGACTCGGGCTGGTCACCGCGGGGTGTAGGAGAGCGGGGATTTGCAAGCATCAACCCGCCGACAAATGCACAAGGCTATGCCCTTGGCGAAGCGGGATGGGGGGGAGCTGGGGGGCTAAGGAAAAAGCCAAAGAAGCGGTATGGCGTTCCACCGGGGGGAAAAAATGGTAAGGCGCGGAGGGGAGGGAAATGTGAATTGAACAGGACGGGGCGAAGTGCAGGCCTTCCGGTGAACAACGCCAATGGACGAACCTAAATCTGCGATGAGGGAAGAGGGGGAGGGGGAGGGTTGGGCAACTCCGCAAAAGAGGGGTTTAAACGAAAGAGCGGAGCAGAAAAAAGTCACCAGGGAATGGACAGGAACATAACAGAGGGGTAAATTCTCAAAACACACGACTGCTCGGGCCCTGGGGGGGGAAAAGTGAAAGGCGCGAGATAACCCTCTGCAGGACGGACGGGGGGCCGTCGGGGGTTGGGAAAAAAAAAACCGAAACCCTTTCAGGGTGCAGAGCCATGAAAAACGTTTGGCAAAAGAGGATCGATAAAATGCAAAAAATCCTACCCCTTCCATACTTTGGGGGAATCAAGATCTCAAAGATGGCCGAAAGCGAAAAAGCCTAACTGTACGGAAAACCGAACTAGCCGAGAAGGGACCGCGACCCGAGAAGGGGGGGTGGTAAAAATGACGGCGGAAAATGCCCCCACGAATCAAAGAGATCATCTAGGGGGCGCCGAATACTGGGGGGCGCATGGGGGGACCGGTTTCAGATAGCCTGTCCCAAAAAATCACGCCATCAGGGAGTATAAATGCCCATCGAGAAGGGCAAGACTAAAAGTGGGGGCCTTGGGGAGGGTCCGGTGTATTGGCAAAAAATGCGTCCAAAAGAGAAAAAACCGGGGATTAGTCCACCAATCCAGCGACCCGTTCGGGAAACAAGGGCCAGTTTTGGCATTTTTCGCTTGTTCAACAAAAAGAAAACCGGCGAGACCACTCCATGCGACCAGGGGAGGAATGGAATAGGAGAAAGGAAAATGTCAGGGGGGGGTTTTTCCGATCTTGTCGGACCACGGTTGACGGAATGAGAGATCGAGGGAGGGTCGAGGGGACGAGTTTTGTTGCAAGGGATTACATGTAGGGGGGGAGTCACGAAGAAGTGAACGACGACAGGAGGGGGAACGTGCGCCTCTGGGCCAAGGGGGAATGAGAGAAAGAAAAAAAAGGAAAGGAGACCAGCGCACCAAAAAGGGAGAAAAAATGAGTGGGAAAAAGAGAGGGGGGTCTAACCAATAACAAGTAAAAAGGGTTTGAAGGGGCAACCCAAGAAGGGGGGGTTTGGGGAGGGGGCAAATTGAAAGAAGAACGTCGACCGGGGGGAGAGCAGCCTCCGAAAGGGAGAAAAGAAAAGCAGCCGACCAAGGGGCGACTCTTGAGGTAAAGGAGGTCTCGTAAGCGGAGGTGACAATGAAAAGTCACTGGACAGGGGGGGGGGGGAGGGACCGTAGGGAAAAACGGCCCGCTTAAAAAAAAATGTGTCCGAGGACAATCAGACAGCAATGGATGGAGGCGATGACAATGTGAAAAAAAGTACCCCACGAATAAAGGGGCTGGAAAAGAAAACGTTCTCAACCATAAAGGGGACGGTCGGGAGAAAGGCCCTGCCCGGCAGGCCAAAGTCACATCTGGGGTGGAGTGGACCTAAGCGTCATGGGGGTCCAAAAACCCAAAAAAGGGGACAAATGGAAGGGGGGCTCAAGGGCGTTGGCTTGGGGAAAAAGCGTGGGCGTCGAAGGACCACTTAAAAAAGGGAAAGAAAAATGAGAAAGCGCAAATGCAAGTCCCATGGACTCCATGGTAGGGCGGAAGGGGCCTCTGGGGGAGGGAGTTCCTGGGAACGCACGCCTACCCCTGCGAATACAACTAAAAAAAAAGCCCCCGTGAAGGGCGCCGGGGAACTGTCGGAAGAAGCGGGAACCAGGTTGGCCCGCCGCAAAGGGGCTTGTGTGGGAAGAAAAAAAATCATCGGAGACCACAAAGGACGCTTGACCTGAGAATCACGGGTTTGCCGGGACACGTGAGAGGTACCGCAACGATTGAGGAGGGGGGACCCTGGAAGGGGGGGGCGCATTGGAGGTACAAAGAAAAGACGAAAAAAAGCGGCCCTTGAAATCCAACTAGTGGGGAGGAGGGATCCAAGACGGTATGAGGGGTTCAAAAGCAAGAATTGTCGACACTACCATAAGGGTAGGCGTTTTTCCACCGTCACGGCTGCAAGAGTAGGCGAAAAAAGCCCGGTGAGAACACTGTATCGCAAAAAGTCAAAAAGAAAAAAGGGGCCAACGAATGAACGCCCTTTTTCTATGGGCCCCCCCCGGCATGGCGGAAACAAGGTGGATGACAATGGGGGGACAGGGGGCTGGTTTAAATTGAAAAAGACCTGTGATTTCCGGAACGCGCAGAGGCAGACGCCACGAAATCTGGGGGAAAAAAAAATCATTGATCATGTAAAAAATCCGCAGGCCTTGACGAGCAGGTGAGGGAAAGGCCGCCGGCTTGGGGGGGGAAATGGAAAAAAAACGTGCACCGGAAACCCCCCAAAGAGTGTTTCTGCTCAACAACGGGTGCGCCAAGCAAAATGGGGGTATCCCTAAGGCGAATTAACGCCGATTAAGGCAAGGCAAGAGGTACAATCCGACCAAAGACGCGGGAAGAGAAAAAGAGCGAGAATAGGGTTCCCGGTCGCAGAAATGAGGGGATGAGGGGGCAATCCGTGCTCGGGGGGCAAGGTAACGACCGTAATGTTGGGAGGACGTTGTGGGGAAGCGGGGGCTCTGCCCGTTTGGACAGCAGGGATAGGGGGGAAGGGTGGAAAAAAAAAAAGACCATCGGAATTTACAAAAGCACCGCCCCCTTGTTGGACGGGAAAAACCATTCCAAAAAAAAAAAGCCTGGAGTAAAAAGATGAAAAAAACCCAAAAGGTGCAGAAGGGATTGTGGACCAGCGAGCAATTGTCATGAAGAAGGCAAATGAAATAACAGGGGGGGAAGTCCGGGCTCACGTCCTCAAAACCAAAACAGAAAACAACAAAAAGGAGGATGGAAGTAAAAGCGATGCTGGCCGGCTTTCAGTCAATATTCGTCGTGTACAAAGCGACAAAACTAAGAAAAAAAAAAAAAGGCCCAAACAAATGAGGTGGTGCCCCTGCGGTTGGTCTAACGACGGTGGAAAAAAAAAAGGAGTCTTAGTCTCTAAATAAAGGAATGGCCGAAACTCCAAACGTCAAAGCAAATCAAAAACCCGAAAAGAGACACAAAAGACATATGCGAATCATTAACGGGACGGGAAGATTGACCCCCAAAGCAATCCCGGGGGGCCAGAGAGACCGCAAGTCAAAGGAAGAAAAAGGGGGAAAAATCTTATGGCTTCAGAAAAAGACTGGTCTCCCGTCGGAGTTGTCGATGCAACGGGGGCAGAAAAAAAAAAAGCGAATCATGCTTCGGCGGACGGGGGCCAACCGACAAGCCAATACAAAGCAAGGAAACCGCGTGACCCAAACTGTCGAAGCGGCAGAACCGAAAGGGGAAAAAGAAAGTCTGAATCCGCCAAAAATGACAGCGGACGAAGACTAGGTGGGGGCGGGGAAATGAATTTCAGAAGCTGGCCAAGGAAGCCCCTGCACGCCTGCTGGTCGGAAAAAAAGAATGGATAACCCATACCCCATGTAAAATGAATGACAAACGGCCGGTCCAATTAAAGAAAAAAAAGGGGAGCAGCAGGAGTTCCAGTGCAAAATGAACCCGCGTACGGGGCGATGGATTCAAAAAAAAAGGGGACCGCCCTAAAAAGAGAAACAAGAATGGGAGTTGCGAAAACACATAACTGGCTTCGGTGAAGGATTGCGATGGAAAAGAAAAAGAAGATTGATGCGAATAAAGGGGGCAAGATGAGGAAAAAAGCAGGTCGTGCAAAACTTGGCAAAAAAAAAAAAAAACTCAGGAAAAAGGCGGGGCACCTGCCCATGCACAGAAGACCGGGCGCCAAGGGGGAAAAGGTGACGCGGAGGGGGCAAAAAGTTGCCCGTCGTGGGGTCAGAAGGGGAGGAAGGTTAAAAAAAGAAGGGAAACCGGCCCGGTGACAACGTGGGTCGACGTGCCTTATACGGCCGAGGAAAAGCCCAAGGGGGTCTCATGCATGCTCGGGAAAAAAGGGAAACACGGAAAGATGGCCCGGCAACAGGGGCGAATTTGCGAGATGCAAGGAGACGTAACTCGACGTCCACATACACCAGGAATTTGCAAAAAACCAAAAAAGACAACATGGATGAGAAAACAGAAAAAGCAGAAGGTGGAAAGAACAAACTAAAGCAAAGGAAACAAACATATGGGCAAGGCGGTAAAAAACAGGAATCCCGGGGGGGGGAAAAACGGGCGGCTTCAGAGCCACTGGTCGGGAGTCGGGGGGGGAAATAAGGGGGGGGGGGAAAACCGACCGGCGGCACATCGCGGCCACTGGCGAGGGGACTGGGAAAAAGCCCCATGACAGGCACATCCTGAATGTCAACAAGCACAGAGAGACGCACAGTGCCGGAAGGAAAAAGTCGCCTTGAGCGGAGAGAAATGCCGGCGAACGAAGGAGGTTCATGCTAATCCTGAAGTGGACAAAACGAAAAACACGAGAACGGCCCCTTGCAAACCAGCAACGCAGGGGGGAGGGGGAAACCGAAATCGGACTACACGAACAGCCGCACTGGAATATGACCAAAGAGGGGGACATCCTCAGGGGAAGCCCGGGCCAAGACCGTCACGGGAAGGGGGAAAAAAAACTCCTGCGCCATGAAAAAAGAGAACTTGCCGAAAAAACCACCAGAGCAGGGACCATAAAGAGTCGCCATACCCAAGGACGGGGACCGACGGAAAAGAAGAAGACATATCCTATTCAAAGCCCACAAAAGGGGGGGGGGACTCCCTGCTGCGGAGGAGAAACAAAAAAAAAAGGGGAGTGACAAGCGAATGCCAAAACGCCATGAGGAACACAGGGGGGAAGGGGGGGGGGGATTGGGGAGCAAAAAGAACAATCCTTTTCAGACCCTGAAAGGGGACAAAGAATCCCAAAAAAGTTCTATGAGGGCTAAACGGACAGAGGGCGAGGAAAGAAATCGGGGCCACCGGCACAACAACAAAGAGACGAAAAAAAAAGGAAGAGAGCGGTCCGCCGAGGGAAAGCCGCCGGGGGGGGAGGAGGGGGGACAATTTGAAAGGGGAGGCCGGACTCTTGCGGGCAAAAGGAAACGGTGGCCGCTCAATTCAAAAAAACAAGGCGAAGCTGTCGGCGCGAAAAGGGAAAGGGGTCCGCCGGCATGGGCCGACCAGAGGACAAGGCAACGGGGGGGGATTTTGCCCAAAAGCAAAAAGCCCGGGATCAGAGCCTTGACGGACACCCCAAGGCAAACGGGGCAGAGAAAAAAATTGATACGCGCCCTTGCAGAAACAAAAAGGAATTACTCCATAGGGGGGGAGTATGGAAGGAACGCGGGGCGGGTCGACCAGGAAACTGGGTGCGCTGGTGCCGGACGGCAGGAAAGGAGTCGCCGGTAATTGAAAGAAAAACTCACCCAGGAAAAAAAGAAGGAGGGGAAGAAGGCGTCAAGAAGGGGGGAGGGGAGGGGCCGGAAAAGGGAAGAGAGGGGAAAAAAAGACCAATGTTCGGTCTTTCGGGGAAAGAAACCGAAACGAAATCAGTCGTGACAACGCAAGAAAGAAATCAAAGTACCCGAAGAGGAACACACCATCCTCAAAGAAAGGGCATCGGACGTAAAGGGGGATTGTGCGGCGCGGGTGACGACGGGAACAAGGAAAGGGTCTAAAGCCCTGCCCGATCCGAGATGAAAAAACCCCGGGAAAGAAAGGAAACCGGGGACAAGGTGCTCCAGGTTAAAGAAAGGAAAGCGGAGCTATACGAAAAAACAGGCCGATGGGGTAAGAAAAAGGAAGAAGGGGCAAGCAAAAGGTGATGGGGAAAAATGAACCCGCATCACCGCCACCATAATGAGCGGTGGCAGGGGGGGAAAAAAAAGGACAAGCGACACAAAACGAGAAAAAAACTCAAAGTTGGGGAAAGAGAGAGGAAGGGACGGGGGGGAAAGAAGAATTGCTTCCGTCAAAAAGATCAAAAGGGTTCCTCCCGCTCCAACACGCGTTGGTCTATAGCAAAGGGGCCGAAAAGATTGGAACGGAAAAACAGGCACGGAGGGGGGGGGGGAAAAAAAGCGCGGTCCGAGTGGGACCAAGGGGGAACTCGGGGGAGTTCTGAAACAGAAACGAAGGGCTCGAAAAAACCACGTCAAGGAAAGGAGGGAAAACTAGTAACATCCTAAGGGCAACCCCCGAGAAAAAACAAAAGCAAACCTGGTTCCCGATCGACCCGATGCCGCAACCATAAAAGAAAAAACCGTCCGTAACACAATAGAGGGGGAAAAGGAAAAGCGGTACCAAGAAGGAGGGGGGGAGTGTGGGCGATCCAGAATCAGAAGTGCGATGATCAAAAAACATTTTGGGAAAAAACAAACTGGGGACTCATCAGCTAGAAAACAACAAACGAGGGGAAAGGAGGATGGGAGTCATCGCTCAATAGGCAAAAAAAAAAAGGCAGCGAACGAAGATTGCAGCCCAAGCAGAAGGGGGGAATCGAGGCGGCCAGAAAAAAATTGAGAATGACTGGCGTGTCAGGGTAGGGATAACGAGGACGAGCGGGGGAGGGGGCCACTCGTCCAACCAAAACACGAAACCAGCCGGAAAAGATTCAACCCGACCAGAGGACAGAAGGGGAGGGGACAAGACGGATCAAGAAAACCAGGGGGGGAGAAAAAGAAACTCCCGGGGACGGGCGGGGAGTAAAGCCAAAGTTTGGCACCACCCAGCCGCATTTTCAAGTGGGACCAGGAATGGAAATAAACGAGATCTGACAAAGTCGGGGGGCACTAAAAGAAAAGCCGAAACCAAGTTAGGAAATCTTGCACAAAAAAAGGGATACGTTCACGAGAAAAAAAAAGAGCGAAAAAAGTGTTGATGCGCCCTGGAATGGTAAAAAGGTTTCAAGAAACGAACGCGGAAATATGGGGAAGGATGAACGGAAGGGCAAAATCAACCAGGGGAACCGGTAAAAAGGGTTGTAAGTACGGAGGGGGAGGTGGACAAAGATCGGAAAGGGCGGGGGGTCGAAAGGCCGGATAGGGCCGTCGCAAGCTTCAATCACGAAGCTGAAAGAAACTGGGGAGAGAAAAGGTGTCCAGGGGGAGGGATTAATCTCCGGAAGCAGTGGAGACAGAGAAGTAAGGGGAATTTTCATCACAAACGCGCAGAACGCAGCCACATTCCGCAGGAGGACCCTTGCAGGTCAAAGCGGATTGGAGGGTTTTGTCGGGAAAAAAGATCGTAAAAGGGGCAGACGACGGAAGGGAAATAGCGGCGAAACGGAAAAAGGGGAATTGAAAGGATGAAGGAGGGAAGAGACGTAAAAACGAGCGGGTCCATAGCGGGGAAATGCTTCACCAGGGAGGGAACCCGCAACCGACCCCGAAGATCAAGGGGCCACGGGAATGGGGGAAAAGGTCTTGTAGGGAAATCGCGCCCCCGGGGCGGTACCCAAGGGCATGGGTGGAAAAGCCGGCAAAGAACGAACTTAAACTGGCCGACGAAAATCGCGAAGGGACGGAATAAAAAAACAGGGGAGAAAAAATTGTGTGTCGGTCAAGGGGCAAAAAACGGATCTCAAAAAAGCGGAGGGTGTGGTGTTCCCCGGCGCACGGATAAGTGAAAAAGAACGGCCTCCGCCGGCAGGAGCTTGGCCGTTGGCAAAGGGGAGGGAAAACGTCCGGGATAATAAAAAGAACGGGGGCCACTTGTTAGCCGCAGAAGCAAGCAAAAAAAACAGAAAACCGAAAACTGGCGGCACCAAAAAAACCAAAAAAAAACAAAAAGAAAAGAAAAAGTGGTGGCCGGACGCGACTTGCACGAAGATCTGGCAAGAAACATCAGAGAAAAAAAGGCGGAGGGGAAAAGTTGTAGGTCGGGGCGAGGGATATTTTCAGACGGGCCGACAGACGGGGAGCAACCCCACCGGGGGGTCAGCCTGACAATGGGGAAAGGGGTCGAAAAGGGAAACACAAGGAGGGCGCCCAAGAGGGGGAAAAAAACCGAGACCCGAAGACATCCAAGAAACTGCAACTCCTGGGACAAGTTTGGGGGGCATTTTCGCACCATCCCAAGGGCCGGCCGAAAATCCTGCAGGCAGGAACGCGGAAGGGGGGAAAGGGAATGGAAGTGTTTCCGGATCAGACTCTGCCCCGCCTAAAGGGGAAAGCCTAAGGGGGGGACGATGTCGAGGGTAAAGCAAGTTGGGTCTCGAGGGGGAAAATTCGAGGGAAAGAAGAGAGGAGGAACTAGCAGATATTGAAAAAAAGAGGGAAAAGAAAATGAATGAGAAAGGGCGAATGACGTGTCATCCGGATTGGGCAAAAACTCCCTCATAAAAAGCGGGAGGTTGTTTGTGCATGAAGAAATCTAGGGGGTCTGAGGGGGCAAAAAGGAGAGACGGAATTGAAACCGAATTGAACAAAGAAAAAATAAAGCTGGGGGGATCCTCAGGAAAAATCCGGCGAAGGGGATAACCGGTGCTCACTGAGAGGCGAAAAAAAGGAAAACTTCCTGAAGGGCCCGTTGAAAGGGGAAATAAAAGCCTCTTTTCATGGTGCAAGGGAGATAAGAAAACCCAAGGATTGGGGAGAGCACCCAGAATTCCCAAAGAATCCGCCACAAAAAAGGGGACCATGAAGCCGCCCAAAGAATTGAGGAAAAAACGGGAGGGCAGGGAGGAGCCGACCAAATCCCTGTTAAGAAGGTTTTGCCTGAGAAGGGAAAGTGTGGGGAATCTCCCACATGACCATCCTTTGGGGGGGGGGCAAGCATGGAAAGGGGGGCGTGCAAGGGGGGGGGGGACGGAGGAGGCAAAACCGAGCGGATGGCAACGTGCAAAATAGAACCACACCACGGCCTGGGTCGGCCGTGGCGGGGCTGAGCGGCCCTTGCCCATGCGGCCGCCCTGAAGGGAAGGCGTTCTGCAATGCGGTTTACCGCCGCCCCTTCATAAGCGACCGGCAAAAAAATGTAAGTAAAAAAAGACCCGCCGAGCAAAAAATCCAAAACTCAAGAAAAACGACGGGGCAAAAAGGCTGACGTATCGAACGCAGGGGTCACCAGACGGGTTATTATCAGAAGAAGGGAAAGGGAGCAGGTGGGCAAGAAAAGGAGGGGAAGAATGGGAGGTGGGGGGTACAAACAGAAAGATTCTTGGCCCCCTTTAAATCGCACCCGGGGGAATAGAAGAAGAATACTTGGCGGAAATTCGAAGAAGGGCGAACAGAAGCGTTAGAGGAACCTGGGGGGCGAGAACGACCTTCTGAGAGGGTCGTAGGAGAAAAAAACAAGCGCCCCCCGGGGAAGTTTGACCCATTCAATCCGCCGAAAAAAGCACTGGGAAGAGGGGACCCAAGTAAAATATCCCGGCGCCCGGGAAAGGGTGTAGACGCATGCCGACAGAAAGGTCCCAATGTTAAAGTGGGCGTGTAAAGGGGGGGGTCGGATTTGCCCGACAAGACGCGTGAAGCCAGGGAACGGGATAGGGAAGCTACACGAACAAGTTTTCGAAAAGGGAAACCCAAGCTTCGACTGCGATGGACCTCCATTGAAGAAATGTCACTCTGGAACGAACGCGAAAGAAAAAAAAAGATGTGAGATTTTCGAAATAATTCGGCTTCAAAAAAGAAAGGGAATGCAGGACAGGGGGGGATTTGGTCCCAGTAACGCAAAAACGAGGCGGAAATCTGAGTCAAAGCCGGAAGGGCAGAAAAGGGAAAAAAACAGGCAGGACGACGGAAGACCAAGATCAAAGCCATTAAGAGAAAATCGCACAGGGGATTTTGCCGTGCTATCGCAAAACCGGGCGGGGCAAGAACAACGGAAAGTTCGCCAGATGGGTGTTCGGTCCGAGAGGAGGGCGGGTGTTTCCGGGAAAGCGGGAGTACTTAAGCGGAAATCGTTTCTCCACTAAATACCGTGGGAAAGGGGGTTCCACGGCGAACCCGGGAATGGCAAAACCGAAAGGGACGGGAAAGTTTAGGGAATGAAATGCATTGGGGGAACGCGTGTACCGAAATGCCAGTAATTGAAACCAGGAAGCGCCTCACAAAAGAAAAAAAAAACAAACGGAGGGGGAAAAGAGAGGAGTTGCAAGGGGCAAAGGATGGGGTGGCCCAGGAAGGGGGACCAAATGGAAGAAGCGGGACATCGGAAAAAGAGCATCCAACACAGGGCCTGGGTGCCATTGGGGTTGCAAGCAAAAGAACTCCCCGGTGTGACAGGAAACTGGAAAAATTGAGAGGGTCAGAAAATTAAAAAGGGAGATGGTGGAGAGAAGCAAAACCACGCCTACCAGCAACCCACTAAGAAGAAAAACCTATCTTAACGAAAAAAAAATTCTTAAAAAAAAAATGACATGGGTACGCACGGTGACTTTGCAAAAAAAAAGGACGCCTCCCCGGAGGTGCAGATCTAACCATGGGAATCGAAACCCGGCACAGATGCTGTTCCGGCTGTGGGAGAACGCTGGAGACGTCTTTACACCGGCGGCCCATACCGAAGGGGGGAAAAATCGAACAGACTGGCCCACACCGGCCGCGTCAAAAACCATAACGCAAAAAAAGGGTGCGAAAGCAAACTTCAACGACCGGAAAAAAACATTCACAAAAGACAGGGCCAAAGCACTGCTTAGACGAAACAGCTCGCCAAGGGGGTCTTGGATTTAAAAGAATTACCGAGGGAACGGCGGGAAGCCCGCCCGTGGAAATCTGAAATTCCAGGACCGAGGTGAACAAAAAAAAAAAAAGGGTAATGAAATAAAAAAAAAAGCGAAGAGGGTAGAGAGAAAACGGCGAGCCTGCCAGCCCCCGTTGGGAAACGGTAAAAACGGGCGAGGAAAGTCACCCGTGTTTAAAAAAACCTACGGCCACGAGAATGAAAGACAAACTGTTCGAAAAACGGATTCTGTTGTCGGGAGGAGGCGGATCCGGAAAAAAAAAAACATTGATAAGAAAAGGTGGCAAAAAACGAGAAGGCCGAACGCTCGTTGGACTGACAGACACAAAAAAAGAAAGTCGAAGGGACAACAGGGCAAACGGAAAAAGGGAAAACAGAATAAACTCTCAAAGAACGAGCCGTTGACGCGAATAGGTCAGCCGGTTGCCAGTCGGTCCGGCCGAATAATATAAAAACCAGGGGGGACGGCTGCCTACAGCACGCCGGAAGGAAAAAAAGGCGGCGGGGAAAATAGCCCTGCTCGTCTCACAAGGAGGAGCACCCTACAAAAAAAACACTGAGAAATGCCCCCCAAAACAAAAAACAGCGACGTGAAGTTGAAAGGAGCGCGGTGGGCTAATCCGCTCCCCGGGGCATCCTACGGCACCTACAAACAAAGGGACAAATACACTCACGGGAGCCCAAACCTAAAGGGGGGACGTAACTGAACTTTCGCCGCCAACAGATGCTGAACAGCCAGGCAGTCGCGACGAACCCGTAAATAACAGGAACGGCAAGAAGAAACAAGCCAAAGTGAATCTTGAGATAAAGGGGGAAATTATGTAATGCCGACGCCAGAAGGAAGAGGTCGGAAAAGGGCCAAAAAGGAAAAAAACGGCCACACACGGAGAAAATGGGAAACATGGGGCAGAACGCACCTACATACCCATTCAGCAAGAAAAAGCAAAGATACCTGGTCGGGATCGGGACGCAGGAAAGGACTGGGGAAGAAGCAAGGTTGGGCCCCACCGAGAAAACGAAAGGGGGCTCCAAGGAAGACCCCCAAGCGGGATTCTTGGAGAAAGGCTGACGGCAATCGATGGGACCGGCCGGGTAGGAGAAAACAGGGCAGCAAAAAAGAACAAATACATTGCTCACCGCCAGGGGTCCCCCGTGAGGATGATGGGTCTCCAATTTAAAAAACAGACTCGACATCCCAAGGAGAAGCACCGCCAAGCCAAAAAATCCGGAAAAGCATTTCCCATTTCAAGGAAGACTGGATGCCCTGCGGGAACAAAATCACAGGTTGATGGGACAAGCGAAAAAAGCCAAGGGGTTTCAAAGAAAGGGTGGGGATCGGTGTTCGCGGACACACCGCAACACACCCCCATGAAATTTACAGGCCTGACCTCGGATTAAAAAGTCCGATTGAGATGGACAGATATCGGCACAAGGCACCACTTTCACAAAAAAAAAAAAAAAAAAAAACACCCCAACAAACGCACCACAAATAAAAAAAGGGACACAACAAAAAACCCAAAACAAACCGCCCGGAATCACGGCGAAAATGAGAGCTTTTCTAAATGACCAGCAAGTTCCCCTCAGTGTAGCGTCCTCAAGTTACCGGGTTGGGACGGCACAAGGCGGTATTTTACGGGACCGGGGGTTTGCCGACCGTCGGCCTGAGAAGATAACCGGAGGGAGAGGGGGAACGCCGGGCGTGTATGTGGAGGACACCTAAGTATTCAGAGAGATGAGGGAATAGATCGGAGGGAGGGTCCTCTGGTGTGTGGCCTCAGTGGACGTAAGAGAAGGAGGGTGAGTTCTAGCTGGACAAAAAGGGCAGCGCTTGTTCGAATGATTGCAAGATGCCCCTGCGAAAAACAGCTGGGACGCCAAAGGGGACCACCGGGACCGGGGTAAATTGGCAAGGAAGCTCCCCAACCAGCGCTGGGTGACTAGAAAAAAAAAAAAGAACAGACGCAGATGGGGGAAGATGCGCCTGCCGAAAACAACATACTCAGCAGCGGAGAGAGGGCGCTTCCCGAGTCGTGCAAACGTCAAAAAGACGAAACACTGAAAGTCGGCTGCGAAAAAAAGGGAAAGAAAACCGGCTTTCACCGCCCCAACGCCGTATTGACGAAAAAGACCGCCAGATCAACAGGGCCAAACAGCTGGAACCACCACGGGGTCGAGCCGGCCCCTCAAAAGCCCTAAAGGCTCAGAAAGAGGGTCGCTTGGGTTACGTCAAACCCCTCGCGAAGACATGTTCATTGGACGCCGGGGAAAACAGCCTTCTAGGAACGGTGGGTTCCCGAAGGAAACAACAGCTCCAGAAAAAAAAAGGGCATGGGCGAATGGCATTTGCGGCGAGGGTTGCCTGCGCGGAACTACCAAATGCAAATAAACGGGTCACAAAAAGGGGAGATTACCCCGATCCACAAGGGGTCCTAAACAATCCAGGCGCTGCTTGGGTCAAAGCATTATTACGAAAAATTGCGGAGAGATGAAAAAAATCAAACGTAACTTTCCCCGCCCGACGACGCAGAGGGGGGGGGGATGAGCCAGAGCAACCCCCCCAAAACGGCGGGTGAGTGTTGTGAAAAGACAAAAAATAGGCGCTCACACGAACCCCTTTTTAAGAGACGAAAAGGAAATCCGCCTTGGTAGCAAGTCCGCCACCGGAACCACGCGCTCAACGCCCAAGATGGCGAGCTTTAATTGGACGGGCCGAAAACTGATGAAAAAAGGCCAGGACAACGCGAAGAAAAAAAGCCCGCGGCCCGACCGGCCCCGCCCGTCGCGTTGGGTTGTGCTACCGGAAGGAAGCGACAATCCGCCGGTAAGGAGCAAAAGATCCGGGCCCGGACCGAAACGGCCAAAAAGGGGGGTGGCCGACATCTACAGCGCAAAAAGAACACAGCCCGGGGGAAAGAATATGGCCCATCCCCAAAAAAAAGAAAAGACGCAACATGAAGGGGGGGCGGGATCCGCAGTTCGATGCAACGGGCCAGAACACAAATA
>Ga0179593_1335692_pt1 | contig 14431 bp, 13 predicted proteins | sample CZODoug2_1_08_16_FD_185931 | JGI IMG/M metagenome (GOLD analysis project Ga0179593, IMG submission 185931) | Vadose zone soil fungal communities from Angelo Coast Range Reserve, California, USA - CZODoug2_1_08_16fungal (PacBio error correction) | ecosystem: Environmental > Terrestrial > Soil >...
CTATAACATTTCTGGGCGTGAAAAGGGGACACGCAACGTTTTCGCAAGAAAAAAGGGAAAAAACCGCTTGGGGACAGCGACTGAGTTTGGGAACTAACGAGCAACTGAAACTTGAAAAGGACAAAATTTGGGTCCGGAAAGAACCTACGCCTCTGGGGAACGCAACGTGCATTGGGAATTGTGAAATCATTACCCCTAGATAGCGTGATGAAAATAAGGCCATAGCGTAGGGGGAAATAAGACAGGACGTAACCCTTACTTTGAAGGGGGGAAGAGAACGTAATGGGGGCGGGAGCCACGTCCCGGGGCCGCGACTGGAGGGAGAAAAGAGATCAACAATGGGGCGCAAGCCTAGCCTGTGTGGAAAACCGCAAAGAGGACATCATGGATTCCTGTATAAGGGGGGGGGGGAGAAGTGGGAAGTTTCCTGCATGGAGGACGCTCGCAGCATGACATGGTATGGAAGAAGTCTGCGGCAGCCAGAGCTCTACATAGGGGGTGGGAGGCACGGTCGGGCGAAAAATACTTTCGAGTCGATGTCCACAAACGTCACAAACTACACGTGTTAGCGGTGGGGGCCCAGGAAAATTGAACTGTAACATGCCTAGGGCGGGAAAAGGAGGACAGGAATTGGGGGAACGGTACTTGGGGGTATTCCTGTGATTACCGGGAAAAAGACGCAGCCCGAAAACCGGGGGCCCAGAACATTAAACTTAATTGTGGGTGCGCAGTTTGAGGCTAAGTGTGGCCGGAGCTCCAAACTGCACGAAATAGAAGAGAATCGCACGTAAACAAAAAATATGACCGCCTCGCAAAGAACTAGGACAACGTCAAGTACCACTCCGGCTGATTGCAGGAGCGATGGCAGGATTAGAAGGAGCAAACAAACGAACCTCGGGGGACGGTGGGGGGAGGTGGGTCAATCTATTTCCTATGTGGACAAAAACTGAAAAAATGGAGACGCTACAGCGAACCACGTCGAAAAGCCAGGGGGAAGGGAATTAAGCAAAAATAGGAAAAAAATCGGCAAGTCGGGGGAAAGTAGCAAGGCTAACGGAAAGCGCAACCGACTATCCGGTGTGTACATGCAGGGAAGAGAGGCCAAAGGTAACGACTTAGAGGACACATTGAAAGTTCAGGATGAGACAGAACCTGGCCATTTGGACCACTCTTCGAACTGTTGGGGGAGAAAGGGAGGCGTAACGGAGCAAAAGTATTGTGTTGTTATGACACTTTTACCTCAAAAGAAAAAATTCATAGAGGAACCTGCACATCAATCGCACGAGGAAGTGGGAGAGGCACGAAGGTAAAACTGAAGGGTCGTCGTTGAAAGGGGCATTACTGGAAGACCGGAAGGAGGGATCTGTCTCAGACACCCGGGAAGAGAGCGAAACCAGAAGAAAGAAAGGACGAAGGCGCGAAGAAATATTCGGGAAACAGAGCTCAAAAAGTGGTTCGTAAAAGGGGGGGCTCAAAGAGGGGGGAACGCGGAAGAGAAGATAGCACACACGGGAATTATTCAAAAAAGAAGAAAGAAACGGAGGGGGGGAGGGGGTTTTGTAACATTCCGATGAGCGCAGCCACCGATAAACGTGGGGGGAAAAAAAAAAGAAAGTGCAATTTGCTACTCATTACAAGTGTCTTATCAGAAACAACGCGATGAACTGAAGAGGCAAGAAATGGCAAAAAATCCGATGAAGGGGGGGGGGGGGGGGGACCGCGCGGGCGGAAGAGAGGGGGGGGGCGGTGGGGACAGGGAAATTCGTTTTAGACGGATGGGGATTGGGAAACTGATCAAGATGGAGGAAAAAGAAGAATAATGGCGCAAATCTTTCCCTCTCTCAGAGAAGGGAGTTATCTCACGAGAGAGGGTGATTACAACCATTACGAAAAAGGGAGCGTTTACGGCCTAAAGGAGGTGTTCCCATAATTTAAAGGGGTCAAAAACTCTCGAGAAGTCCAAAAAACACACAGAACGACAGACCCCCTCGGGGGCAAGAGGTCCGGCTCGGCAAAAACCGATGTCGTTCGCAACCTCGAGCTTCAGGGAAAAAGGTGAGTGGACGAAAGGGGGGCGAAAACGGCCGCGATTATCATGCAGGGGGTCCGGGAAGATACTGTCCCCACTTACAGTAGTCGTGCCGGGCTGCAGTAACAAAGCAGAAAGGAAACTAGGACGTGACCCTGGTCGAGTTATCGGGCTCTACCTGGGGATCACCACTGGGAAACAAAAACAAAGGCACAACAATCATATCTTGGGTAAGGGACAACGAGATATAATTGGCACGACTTCACCAGTAGCAGTCGTTTTTTATCAAGGGGGGGGGGGGGGGGTGGTTTTCACTAGTTCGACAAAGGAGAAGAACTGTGGGCGCAGGACTTTGGGGGAAAATCGCCAAAAACCAAAAGCGCCGCGCCGAGTTGGTAAGATCTTTTTTACAGCGGGGTGCGGGGGTCCATCAGAAGGATGCTCAGCCCGAAATAACAGTCAAAAGAGGGAGTCAGAGAGAGCTGTGTTGAGGGAAAAGGAAAGGTCGGGCATAAAGAAATTTTCGTAGGGCGTTTCTTCGCCAGTACGGGTGAAGATCAGAAACAGTTGGCCAAAGCACCAATTTTAGTGGGCAAAAGGACAACCAGAGGGGGGATCTGAAACCTCAGGGATCCACTTCGATAAAGCAAAATGAAGGGAGTCGATTATCTGTCTGTTCCTCAGAAGGGTCTTTGTAGGAGAGGAGTGGTCCGGAAAGCGTGAAACAACACAACGTTTATGAGAAAAGAGAGAGGAGTCACTTTGGAAAGGGTAAAAAACGCCAGACGGTCGCTATAACGATAGGCGGGCGTAAACCGATCCTAAAAAATCCTCATTTGGAAAGGGGAGAGGTCGTCAAGAGTATCTACGGTTTCAGAACCCTCGGCAGAAATAATTTTTTACGGGAACTAAGGGGAGAGGAAGTGGCCAACAAAAAGATGACGGTAACGCGAAGAAAAGCCCGACGGAAAGAGTTCGTCCTAGCAGGTGCCGTTTTAAGGCGTCGAACCGAAAACCCGAGGATATAGTTGGGACTCAAGATCGAGGGGAAAGGTAGTTCTGGATCGGAAGGAAGCACTGATGACACACTAAAAAGGCAGTAGGGTCGCGAAAAACCATATCTTCGCACAACTGTCGAAAGGAAAAGAGGGGGGAAATTTTTAGGTGGGGACGAAGTTCCAAGGAAGATAAAGATGGGAAAAGGGAAGGAGACCGTGACGACCTAAGAAAAAAAGGAGATAGCCTGCTAAGGTGGGGCAGGGGAAAAGTCTAATCCGCTTGTTCAGCGGACAAGGGCTGCTGGTGGAGTTGGGAAAGTGGCAGACAGGGTGGAGAAACTGTCTCGCGTCAAGCACATCAGCGGGGGAAAACACGTAACCGTGCCAGGGTAAACCTGGAGAGGAAAGGCACGACTAGGTGCAGTCATTGGGTAAACTGATTAAAAGAAGGGAAAAACGGACGAAAGACCGATGGGGGAGACGCGAAAGTGTGGCGCATGACACGGCACCGATCTTGGTCAGAATGCATCGGGAGTAGGAAAAAAAGAATCCAAGAAGCAGACGCGGGGGGAAGCTGCTGGTGATTTCTCGGGGGAGGGCGGAAAAAAAGGCGGACGAAGGAGGGGACGAGGGCTGAAGAGGAAAGCCTTCAAAAAAGGAGACGGTGGAGTCAGGGCCGAACAAACGGGGAGCTTAAAAACCTCGAGGTGACGCCCAATTAATAAGTTGGGGAGAGAAAAACTTAGGGTCTGACTTCTAGGGAAGAACGGGGGCTAGGGGGTGAACCACCTGAGCTATAAACGTAATCATAAGTACGGGGGAACTACGAAGGAGACGAAAGGGTCGGACAGGGGCGATTTCATCAAATGGCGGAAAAGGAGTTGGCCTCGGGGGGGGTGGGATCCAAGAAAGAGGGGGAAGCTTTCGCAATTGAAAGGATGACTTTAAAGCACAGGGTACTATTGGCGCGATTATGAGGAATTTAACTAAGAAGTCGGTTGGGGGTTGAAAAGAAATAGAAAACTTCCGGGGACTGTGAACGTAGGGAGAGGGGAAAGGGGGGACTGTCGAAAGGAACGCCGCACAAAAGGGGCCGAAAACTGCTAAAAAAGGCGCTATGTTAAAAAAGAGGAAACGTGAGAAAAAAACCCGGCAGTATCAGAGTATGACGTGAGCCGAAGTGTGAAAACCGGCAAGTAGCAGGACTTAAAGGGGGGTCCAGGAAGAATCGGAAAGAAGGAGGAAGGTTATAAAAAGTGGCAGACTTCCCTAAAGGGGGGAGAAAAATTGAGTGCGAGGAGAGAGAAGAGTTCTTTTCGAAGGAAAAAAGAGTCAGGGTTCAAAAAAAGGATTTCATCTCTAAATGGAGACAAGGGACCAGACATGAAGAGTGAGGGAACAATGGGAGGATCAGAGTGTCAGAAATGTATGAATTAAGAAGGGGGGGGAACTATAAGGGGGGGACACAGGAACGGGGACCTGGAGGAAAGTCACCGGGCTAAAGGGAGGGGGGGGACGCAGGGAGAGAAAACCTTTCGAACTTGGGGATACATTTCACGTTCCAAAGGGGCGGTTGTGGAAAAAATTGCTTAATGAGCAGGAAAGGGGGGACGAAAAAACTTGGAAAAATGTAAGGAAAGGTCAAGGTGGGATTAACAGTGGAGTTTGCGGGCAATCGGATAGAAGGGCAAATAAAAAATCCCCTTAAGATCGCGGGTTTGGTCAACGCCGGGAGCCTGAAGAAAACTAAAAAGAAAAAAAAAAAAGACACAACAGGAAGGAGATTGGGGGCGTACCCATTTAGCGAGATATGGGAGGGCCAGAGGAGGAAAGCCGAAGGGGAATGGACTATTATAGATTAGGGGAAGCTGGTTGGTAGAAGGCCAAATTACAATCCTCATCGAAAAAGGCCGGAAGGAAGGGTTTTAGGGGTAAAAACTTTTTTCACGAAAAGCGGGGGCGGGGGGGTGGAAAAAAAGTTCTAAAACATGATAAAGATAATAACCTTACTTGGCCAAAAAAAGCACCAGGAAAGAAAGAAGGTACCCTAAGACGCCTGTGAATCCAAGGTAAAGGGAATGGGCAAAAAAAACGCGGGGGAGATACAGTCTGGACGAGGGAGTCCAAAGAAGACACAGTAGAGGCGGAAAAGGAGAAAAACCCATAGTTTGGGAAAAAGAAATGGCGGGAAGAGAGACAGATGAACGTTCACAAGGCACAGAAAGGATATCTAAAAAAAAACGCTTAGAGCAGTGGGTTGCACCGGGAAAAGGGAAGGGAAAAAGTACGAAAATTATAGAAAGAATTGACAGAATCTATAAAGTCTTCGGAACCGAATAAAAAGAGTCAGAATTTCTCGGGAGTATGAGGAGAACTACATCAGCGAAGGAACATGTAGGGCGTCAAGAAGAGGGGGGGGTCAAACCTGTTACTTAGGAAACAGTTTAGGGGTTGCCTAATTCTTTCGTAACGTAAACAGACGATTAAACGGGGGGAAAATAAGTAAGATCTTCAAAAGAGATACATGGGGAATGTCCTGAAAATGAACATTGAAAACGCACGTACGGGAAAACAGATCTGAGTCAAATGGGAAGAAATAATGGGGTGGGGAAAAAGTGACAAGCGGCATGGGGAATATGGAGATCAAAATAATGAGAGGAAAAAATAGTTGTTTGTGGGCAGTCCAGGGTGCGTTGCAGCGCACGAGGGGTGTAAAAACGGTGCAAAGAAACAGAAAAAAGGTCTAAGGGATAGAAAGCTCAACAAAAAAAGGATTTATGGAAAAAGAGAGAGAGAGGAGAACAGAGGTCCTTCGGGGCACATTACAAGGCAAAAGAGGGAGAGCATAAAGGACGGGAAACACAATAACTGGTAGAAGACTGGGGGTTTCGGCAAAGAAAAAAAATAGGTGACAAATGACAGCTAGGGGCAATGCAACCAAGGGGAAGGCATAGGAAACGACCCTCTATTAGAAAAGGGATCTAAAATTTTAAAAGGGGCCATCAAGACAGGGCCCAAAGGATACAGCGTGATGGGAGAAAGAGAAAAAGGGAAAATCGATGGGGGGACCAGGATAAAGTCAGGGGAAAATGGAACTCGGGGGGGGCCTCAGATGGTACGGGCGGGGAGTGGGCGATGCGAAAAGGGGAGACGATAATTCTTGAGAGACTAGAGAGGAAAGAGACGTTCATCGCAAGAGTCGTAGGGGTTCTCGACGCCCGAAGAAGAGGACACATGGGAAGTAAGGGGTAAGTGGTTCTTAATTAGGGGGGGGAATTTAACGCATTAGCTAGCAAGTCGGGAGAGAGGACGCGTGGTGTTGGATGTGACAGCTAGTCTCGGCAAAGGAGAGCTAAAAACGATTGGGGGGGGAGGAATCGAAGGAAGAAGGGGCTAGTCAGGACCCCGCCAGATCAAGAGGACGACAAATTGACGGGGAGGGGTTGCAACCTACGTGAAATTGGAGCAGCATTCACGGAAGAGGGGGGCAATTAAAAATGGGAGGGGCAGGACAGGGGGGAATGTATCAGTCTAACAGAAAAGGCTTCAAACCAAAGAAGAAAAAAAAAGTTGTGGTACCAACCGAACATACCGAAAGGTGGTGAAGAAACTATGACTCGGCTGAGCAAGAAGTGGGAGGAGGCACACCTTCGGCCGAAGATCACCTAAGGAGACCTGAACTCAATGAGTTCGGATGCCCGAAAGGAACGAACTAGGGGGACTTACTCCATTCTTTAGTAAAGATCAACACCTCACGGGGGAGGAAAAGTCCTCTACATGATCCGGCGGACCAAGAACCTACTGCGTGGGAGGTGGGGGTGTTCAATTCGTTGAACAGGATTTAACATCAAAAGGATTGTAAAGACCCTGAGGGAAAAAACTACAACGAACACTGGGGCCGGGAACGGGAAGGGGGAAAGTAACACATATGGAAAAAAATCAAAAGTAGGACAATGTATCAATTTCTAACGGCTAGGGAAGGACCAAAAAGGTACCCCTTGGTTTAAAAACTCTATGGGCTTGTGAAACCAAGTCCACAAGGGGGTGTGGTTCATGAATACATGCTTTAACAACACCCTAGAAGGCCAAAAAGGGTGAAAGACAAAGAAGTCTTACTCTTGGGGGGATCAGGGAGTAGTATCCCGGAATTCAAAAAGGGGTTTTTGTTTCTAGAAACCTGACTTGAGTCGGTCCACCGCCAACAATAATAACAGCTCCTGCAAAACATCCATAGCAACCGAGCCCGGGGACGTGCAGGAAGGGTAAGGACATTGACACGTCGTGCGGGCAAGAATGGATACTGCAAATGGACCGGAAACGGTTATTTAGGGCGCATAAACCATAAGGTCGAAGGGAAGTGCCGAGATCAAGGGAAGGGTAGAAAGAAAAGAGGTAGAACAGAGAGGAGGTTTGGCGGAAAGTTTGAAGGGGGGACCCGCTGGAAACGACGACAAGCAAAAAGAAACAATCACAAAGTAAAACGAAAGAAGGGCATGAAAAAGGGAAAACACATAAGTTAATTTCTCGGTTAAGGAGGAGGGAGCTCCAACGAAAAATGTGGTAAGAAGATCTTGAAATTGTCGACAGGATTCCCTCAGTTATTATCGTATAAAAAAACCCACGACGCGTCCAAAGGAAAAAAGTTGGGAAAGAATGGCATCCTGAAAATGGGCAAAAAAAAGTCGAGGAGTAGTTGTGGAAAAAAATTCCCTTGGGAGACGAGGTGAGTGGGGAATCTCGCGATCGGGTTGAATCGAGACGAGCTGGCATTCTTACACTGGGGAGATCTACTAAGGAGGGGGTAAGTGACGGGAATGTGGCACCAATTCATCGCACCTATCAAAGGGGGGGATCTCAGAGGGAAAAGTTGAAATAGGGTATAGCACTCATCTCATCGAGGAGTCCAGAGAAGTAAAAAGAGCAATGGTAGGCATCTTTACAGGCTGCTGAAACCTTGATTGGAGGAGAGCTCACAACTCATTAAAGGGGGGCAAGATGGGGAAGAACTCTTTAGCCACCCGGCCGAGATTAGACAGGGGGGGAAGGTGACTGGGAAATTCTGTTAACACAGACGAAATGCAATTCAGTGCAATCGGGCATAAATCAAAAAACCCTATGGGGAAGTGACAAACTGTCTAATTGTACGGAGCTATACGGGGTCCCTTGTCACAGAAGGCAATCAAAATAGAGCGGGGTGAACAGGACTAAAAAATGAAGCTGATTGTGCACGAAATTAAAAGTCTCTCTTCAGAATGGTAGCGGGGGGGGGAGTGAGGGAGGGGGGGATAAAGAAGAGAGAGTGGGAGGGAGGGTGGTGGCAGAAACGTCCAGGGTCAAAGGGTGACACAAAATGGGAAATCACGCCAAAAGTACAGTCGACGAGTGGGGAGGAATAGCAGCGGATCACCATACGGTTGGTTGGGGGGGGGAAACATAAAGAAAATCGAAATAAAAGAGAAATCATGAGTAAATGTAGAGGGGGAAGAAAACGTCAACAGGGGGGCCATACAAAAAGGGGGCGTATTAGTGCGTCACAGGAAAAACAGGGAACGAAGGTTGAAACAAGAGGCCTCCACGTATTGGTCCAAAGGCCACAGAGGTCGAATAGGCACACTTAGAGAAGAATACGCCCAAGGGTCACTTATGGATAGGTCAGAGGGGATCGGCATTTCCTCGCGGAGGAGAGAAGGGACGGGGAGGGGGTACCAGTGCAAGGGAAAAAATCTCGCAAAACGAGAGAGGGAAAAGGAAGGGGCAGAGGAACACCGCTTCTAGATAAGAATAAGCCGCACAGCCGAGAACGAGAAAAATCAATCATATCATTGGAAAACCCGTGTGACTATATGAACGGGAGGAGAAGGTGTAAGACTCGGAGAAATATGGTGGGGAAGAAGGGGAAAGAAACATACAAATTGAAGATGGGGTCTGGAAAGGAGTGGGAAATAGCAAATGAGTTAATTTAGAAAACAACTCCCTAGAAAAAGGAAGGCATTGGAAGAACGGGGAAGTTGCTAACCTCTGCGCAACCAGCACTCTAAATCATTGAAAGAGGGGAGGTGAAGGGGTTCGGATCGGGGACTCCTAGAAGGGGGAAAATCAGGAGGGGAGAGGGAAGACAGGATAGAAACGACTAACTGCGCGGGGTGGGCGAAAGTCCACTTAGCGCATAGGGGCACAGTGGGGGGGGATCCCTGGAAGACAGAGAGAAACAAAAAGTAGAGCTATAATGCAAGTAGGTCAAAGGATAAGGGATTTAAAGGATGCCCAACGCGAAACTGTTGAGTTTGGCAGGGAAGGGTGTTCACGTTGTATAAAGGTCGACAAAACCTCAAGAGAAAGGTGTGACCAACGTGTTCAACGTGGGCCCGGGAAATGTGATCCGGCGGCCAAACGCAACTTTCGCAGGGGGGAGTGGGTGGGAAAAACGGCTCGACTTAACAACGGAAAAATACGCTGTGGAGAAAGTCAAGTTGTCTCCTTAGCGGGGAACTCAAATTTTGCGGAGTGCGAGTGGGAGCCGAAACACACGTCGACCGGACAGAAAAGGGCCGACTTGCAGGTTCAGGGGGGAGTCGGAAGCTTAGATGCATATATGCTGGAAAAAAAGATGGGACAGTCTGAAAGAGAGGTACAGCAACAAACGAAGAGGTGAGAGAATGGGGTGGTGGCCGAACCAGATTAGATAAACTCAGGATATGAAACAAATTTTAAAGAAGTGGAATCAGACTTGAAAAAAAAAGTCTTGCTCAAGATCTTCTCTAAGTCAACATCCCATAGAGACAGGAGAGATCTGTTGCCTACAAATAGACGACGTAACATCCTGAGCGCGGTATGAAGGTGTCATTATGGATCCATTGAGGGGCAAAGGGATGTAGAGTCTGTTTGGTTTATAGAGTCAAAGAGGGAATTATAGCAGGGAGAGGGGGAGGGAAAGGGAGCTACTTTTGGCGACTGGGGGCAAGTCGGAAGGTAAGGGGGGGAAACGGCGTGGGATGGGGTAGTTTGTGTAAATTAATGGGAAGGGTTTACTGGATGGGGCGAGATGGAGATAATCGACTTAGAAAGCTTCGAAACCAAAAATTCTAAAAAGGCTCGAGAGGGGGCTAAAAAATAGGGGCTTCGAAAGGAAAATAATCTGGACGATAAATAGCAGGTGTAGATACGAACATGGCGGAAATTCGTTAATGGTCCATTAAAGGGCTGTGGGAAACGAAAGACGAAAATTGAGACCAGGCGGAAATCGTTGGGGCGAGGGGGAGGGAGGGGGAAAAATTATTAAGAAATCTTTAGAAGGGGAGGTTGCGGAATCTAAAAGATTAGTTGGTATCCAGAAACAACGCATCTAAGGGAGAAAGTCTAACCTTAGAAAAAGAGGAGAAATAGGGAAACCTGGTCTGGTCTTGAAGCCATTTATTCATGACCTTAACAACCGATAAATGAAAAATTGGAGGATGAGGGCAATTCACAAACCGGCTATTTTTTCGACCTGGGGGTGCTCCAGTAGAATTGAGAAAAGGCGAAGTGGGGCTAGGTTTTGTAAAAGCGTTTAAGAAGTCGAAGAACGGTGCAAAGGGAGTTCGATCGGTGTGTTGGGTCAGCATTAGGATCGTAAATAAGAACTCAACAAAAACGGGAAAGAGAGTATAGGCAAGGGACGGAGAAACCTAATCGCTCATGAAACTCAGGAGTGGAATGAGGAAAAAGATAATTCAAAGCACAGTTAACTGCAGGATGGAGTGGGGGACTACCCTAAGTGAGAGTTTAGCGTCGTTGCATTGTAGTCATGTCTCAGGCAAAATGTAACCTTTCTCCGAATCGAACCCTAGCCACAATTCACAAAGTAATTGGGATGTACGTTTGATTGCTGCTGTGATTGCCGTCAGTCTGTAGAGTCACCCTCTTCAAAGTAATTGCACACACTACACCAGTAATGAGACATTGGACCGATCGCCTGCGAAATTTCAAGAATAGAACCAAAAGCCCGCACACGGGTGAGAAATGTAGGGAAGCGGGGCGGGGTTGACATACGGGATCAAGGAGGAAAAAGGGCGCCACCCAATATGGGGAAGCGGAGGCAAAGATACTAGAGGAAAAAAGTAAAGCAAAGAGGGTAACGAGTAATCGAATCCAGAGCGCGCTTCAAAAGTTTTTGACCGGAACGACGGTAAAAAAAAAACACAGTATACAGGGACGGACAAGAACTTCTAGGCGCTACAAAATACCGAAGGACGACAGTTCGTGAATATAGGAGGCTCCGTACCGCGACTACTTAAATTTGAGTTCATAGACAAAAAAAAGGTGGGGACATCTGAACACGGGTGCATTTTTGGATAAGTTTTCAAAGGGACAAAAGAATTCTGGGTGGTCATCTACTACTCATCAAGATATACGGGAAGCCTTACGGTTTTCAAAGGGGGAAAAAACTGCACTTGAGAACCCTGGGGGCAAAACTGTCGGGACAGGTACGACCACCCCCTGGTGTGTACTTAAACACTACTCAGTGACTTGTGCTAATGGCTTGGCCGCAATAGGAAAGACTCTGAAAATTAAGGTGGTTTTTGCAAGTAGTTCGTGGAAGACAACCTGGGCGTTCAACGGTTCGCAAGCATGATCGGTGGAAGAAAGAGACTCTCAAAGACAAAAACACAAAAGGATAGGGGGGGGAGATATCTTATAACGATGGACATGATGGAGTGAAAAAAAGGGGACACGAAAGGATTGCAAATATCAGAAAACTTGCACAAACCTACTCTTGGGTCATCAGATAGTGTTGCGGACAGAAATATATTAAAAAAGACAATCGGTGGGCAAGTAAAAAAATTGGTCCACCTGAAAGGCTCTCTGGTGTTACCGCACAGTTTTGCAGGGGAGAGTGGGAAAGAAGGAAGCGCGATGAGATCGTCAGGGGATGACTGTTGCCCGGATAATTACTAGTGGACGAAGGGGGGACGTACGTGGGGGGGCAGGAGGCGAATAATGGGCCCTGGGTAGACTCAACGAGCAGTCGCACCATTAACTTCTGGTACCGGGGCGACAAACCGAGATCCCCTGGGGTAGAGGGGGCGAAGGGGCGGGCGGTGAACGGTAAACATGAGCGCTAATAAGGCGGGCGATCCACGGATTTCGTGGAAAGCGAGAGGGTCTCGGACAAATAAAACAACTAGGGGGGGGGGGGGGTTGGGCGCATACGCGGGAATCCGGCCGCGTCTATGAAAAAGACACGAGAACCTGGACAAACAGTGAGGTGCGTTTACCAATTGAACTGGGATACAAGAGGTCGGGACACAGGGGATCTGTAATCCTGATTGGGGTCAAACTTCACTTGGTGACGAGGGGGAAGGTTAAAATACGAACCCTGAAATAACGCCCGAAATCAAAGGGGGGAACCGAAAGACCTGAAGTGTTGGGGGGGGGGGGGTTCCGAAGCTATGGTAGCGGATGAGGCAAGGATGGGGCCGGGATAACATGCGGCAACGACCTATACACTGAGAAAATATGGAGGGCCCAGGGGAAGAGGGAAGCTCAGATGTATAACCCATGGGATGAGAAAACCCGGGTGCTTGGGAAAGGGAGGCGATTAAGAGATATGCGGGAAACTCAGACTGGCGGGGGGTGGGGGACATGTCTAGGACGAGGGCCCAGACTGCATGACAAGAATCGACGAAAAGGAGAACCACGGGTCGTCCAGATATGAAATCAGAGAAAAGGACAGGGTCGGCCCTCAAGGATCAGCGACGTGAAGGCGCAAAACACGAACGGTAGCCCGGGTGATACTACGCGATTCATGGGTTAGTCGGAAAACCAATTTGGTGTTCCAGCAAAATGCGAAAATCTGAGAAAAAAGCCCATTTTCAACTCAGCTTTACTATTTTGGGGGAGAAAATGGATGGACATGTAAAAACCTTGGGTGGGGTATCACGAATCTAACAAAAATAAGTCATAGCGAAGACCGCCCCATCCCACGACGCGGGACGATGAAAGAAGGGGAGATTCGGATTGGGGCGATGCATGAAATGGAAAGGAAAAGCAAAAGTACGGCAGGGGGCTTGACTGATCTCAAACGAAGGCTAGTTCTATCCTATACGGAAGGGTTCTCGAAGGGATTTTCAGGAATCAGCAAATTTGGGGACGTCAGGGGAGTCAAGGGCCGCTTGAGGAAGCCGAGTCTAAGGAGCAGATATGGAAACAACTTCGGACATGAAGTGACGACAGCATCGGGGAGTCTGGAACATGCAGATTAAGACGGCACGAAAACGGGGGGTTCGAAAAGAGCGTCAAGTGCGAATCAGATCATTAAATATCATAAAACCAACGCGGAAGTCAACGCAGGCAAAGGAAAAGGGGGGACATCCGAAAAGTGCCGGCCGCGGGGGAGGAATGCGAGTGTAGGCAGGTAAAGGGTGTAGAAATTGTATGGGAAAAGTCTGCGGGGTAGTGAGAGTTGACACGTCAAACCACTGGTCGAGACTCTGACGTAAATGGGGGATCAGAAAAAAAAAAAGGGTGCGGAAACAATTAGCGGTCCAACTGAGGTTGTTAACGGGGTGACGGAATATGGGGTTCAAATTGGGGAACAGTTATTTTAACACCACAGAACGACGGTTCGTCCAAGAAAGGCATACAGCAAACGGAGGTGCAAAGATGAAGTCTTCCGAGGCTGCTGGCTAAAGAAAAGAGAGCAGGCGGAAAAAGATTCTGGCCGCTTTGACTCCAAAAGCAGAAGTTCTCTTAGGAAAGGTCAAGAGATAACCAATGAGGAAGTAGGGTGAAGCTGCGAGCAAGCGCGGAAACACTGGGGGAGAGGGGAAATGGACGATTTAGGGGCTCGGAACCGGTGAATAAACACACAAAGAAAAAAGAAAACCAGCAAGGCTTGGGTCAACGGAAGGACGGGAACGTGACTATTCACCAACGGGGGTAAAGTGGTGCAGGGGCGTCAAAAAAAACTGGGGGGGGGGGGGGTGGGGGGGGGGTGTAAGTTATCATAAAAACGGGGGGTTGGGGGGGTCAAAAAAAAGGCTCGTGGGGGGAACTAGGGCCAAAAAAAACCTCACGCATCGGGTGGAGAAGGTTGGTAGCGTACGGATGTTGTAGGGGGGGCCTGATTCCTGGAATTCAGATCTCCTAAATACGCGGCAACTCAAAGGAGTCCTACGGGGGTGCGAAGCGAACTGCACCCAAATGAACGAAAGTTTAGGGAAAAGGGCGGGTGCAATGCCAGTAACAAGTAACTCGAAATCCGGGGCAAGCGAGCTCGGGCTTGGGGGTGGTCCAAGCAAAACAGATTCGAAAAAAGGGGGATAACTTTCGACCAGCTGAGAGCGGCAATATAGTGATAGTCGGATCGGCTGGCATCATGAAGAGTCGTGATGAGAAGGGGCGCTTTTCAAACTGTGCAACAAAA
>Ga0179593_1411163_pt1 | contig 14431 bp, 16 predicted proteins | sample CZODoug2_1_08_16_FD_185931 | JGI IMG/M metagenome (GOLD analysis project Ga0179593, IMG submission 185931) | Vadose zone soil fungal communities from Angelo Coast Range Reserve, California, USA - CZODoug2_1_08_16fungal (PacBio error correction) | ecosystem: Environmental > Terrestrial > Soil >...
CTCATGTGCGGGGGTGGAATGTCGGTCGGAAATCGGGGAATAAGTGCCCCAGAAGGCCATATGAATCCGATCAGCAAAGTATATAAATGAGACAGCAGGGAAAGGGGGAAACAAAGACGGGACAAGGAAATAATAGGAAAACTGGGTGCCGAGAAAGAACGGTTTGAAGGGTCAAAGGATGAGCTTTCTGGCACCCAACGGGAGGAGGTTTATGTCCTGAGGAATGAATAGGAAGGGTAAAACCAAGGGCGATTCTAAGAAAAGCAAGAAGAGCAATCGATAACCCAAAGGGTCTAAGGAAACACGAGACCACCAGTTAACGGAAAGATGCGATACGCTGAAAAACCCCAACGGGAGAGACAGCCGAGAGGGGAACACCAGTAGAGCAATGGGAAAAAGGATGGAGATAAGAGGAAAAATTGCAGGTTGGGTTCCACCAAGGGGGCACAGGAAAAGGAGCAGGAACCGCAAAGTATATGGGGGACGCGATCGGTAGGGGCAGACAGAGGAAAAAATAGAAAAGTGCGTGACGGGCGGCCCAAGAAATGGGGTGGTCGGAACACCAGACCGGCAGAGTGGGGGGGGTGGATCGATTCTGCTCCTTAACTCAAAAAAGGTGTAAGAAGGTGTCTGAGCAGGAGGCAAACCGACAAGGGAGACAGGAGAAACATAAGGTTCTCCCAACCACACATAGAGAACTGTCAAACTGCGGAGAGGGATTGCGTCTTGCACTGCAAAGAAAGAAAATATGGGAAGGGGAATAAAAGTCGACGAAAAAAGCTAGGGGAGGGGGAAACTGCGAAAGTTGGCAGAGAAGACTGGTGCAGGGGGAACAAGAAAGGGAAGGGTCGGCTGGGGGGTAAATTGCAAGAGAAGGGAAGCAGCATAATTGACCGCGCCTAGTACAAAGAGTTGGGACATCAGAAAGAAAAAAAGGTACTCAGTCATGCAGAAATAGGGGAGTCTAGAACTAGTTGTGGGGGATCGGGGAGGACAAAGGAAAAAGCGGGGCAAAGGAGAAAAAAGAAAGAAAGACGCTCAGTTGGGGGAGACGGATGGGGGCACCCCAGATGCGTATATGAGAGAGGGATCCTCGTACGACCCCGGTGGCTATATGGATGCCCAAAGTAGTGGGGGTGTGAACATAGGGGATAGACGGATGTGCAAAAGGGAGAGGGACTCCGGAGCTTAAACTGAAAGAAAACTAGGCTAATCGCGACGCTGGTTGTGGGGGCGAACGAAAGGCTATGATTTAAACCAGGAACGACTGTCGACGCTTGACAACTTTGGGTGAAATGTGAAGGTAACCTGATAAGGCGGCTTCAATTTGCGGCCTAGAACTCCGGCTAAATCGCTCGGCTCGGGAGGTGCTGGGAAAAAAAAAAAGAAAACGAAGACGGGCTGGGTGAAGAAAGTTCAGGAACGCGGTGCTAAAGTGACCGGTTGGTTAGCTAGCCATGGAGCGATTTGGGGGTAGGAAGGGAATCAAAGAGTCGGTCAGGGAACGTAGCGAGAAAAAACGCGAAACAACCGGGGGGGCCGGAACAAAAAAGCGGGAGTTTCAAACGAGTCCCAGAATATGGGGCTACCGGGGATCCCCGGAAAGGACTCAAAGAATCAAAGGTGTTGACGGCCACGAAGAAGGGGGTCAAGGGGAAGCTGAAAACATGGTCCACTCGAAAGGATAATGAAGAAAGAAGCCACGAAGCTCTGTAAGCGGCTTTGCGATCCGAGCAAAGCCGGGGAGATCGTCGGACGCCAACGGAAGGGGAGCACCGGTGGAGCGAGGGGTCCTTGGTTGAAAGGAGTGACGTAGTCAGAAGACCCACATGAAATAGAAAAAAAACAGGGTGGTGGGATGAGAAAGGTGGGGGTTCCTGAAGACGGTTGGTTGGCGAGGGGTTACTGCCTCCGAAGCCAACTCAGAATACTGAACCAAACAGGCCAACAGAAGGGGTAAGAGAGTAAAAGAACAGATGGGATGCAGGATGAAAAGGGGTCCCGAAGTATACGTATCGGGTTCTTTCATAGGCCGGGAAGTTGGGGGGGTGAACAAACGGCCGGCTGCCATAGGTATTGCGAGTGGTGCAGGGCGACGTATTAGACCAGTTCCGGTTTGTTTGTGTTTTACGAAGCTTGATGTCCATGCAAACGGAAAAGGTCGGAAAGATGGCATGGGTTATAGTGTGTCCGGGTAATCATATAGAGACAGGTTTGGCACAGGAAAAATCCGACAGGGAAGGGTTGCGGTCGGTAAAAAGCCTGCAATGTTGTCGTCATCACTACCGAGAGCCGCTAGCAAGGCTCTGAGCGCATTGGTAAATGAAAAAAAAAAAGGGCGCCAAAAAGGTAGAGGGAATCCCCGCACGAAAAAAAGCTTTGAACAGAGGACTGGATAAACCGGGGCCTAAATCTAACGTAAAAGAAAATAGACCCTGAAGGGCCCCCAAATCGGGAAACGCGGAGAGAAGAGAAACCCGAACGAGGAAAAAGAGGGGAGGATTTAAAGAATGAAGCGTAGTCTTCTTAAGGGGCGGTATCCGTCTCGTGCATACGAGGAAAATATCGAGTGTTCCAAGAAGGGGGCGTTAGGGGAGATACGAGTCAAGCGCCGGGCTCTCAGCAAGGAAACTCTTCGTAAATCATTAGCGTAGAGGAAAAGAGGCTGCGAGGGAAGCTCGGGAGAAGGTCAAAAATTGTCAGGCGGAGGACGATATAGAAAACCCTTCCGGGAGGAATTGTTTCCAAATTAATGGTTAGCTAACCACTGGAAATAGAAACCAAAATGAAACTCCTGTTACGGGGGGGGGGAGGAAAGCGCGGAAAAAAAGGGAAGAATCAGGTACCGGAAGGGTGTCCGGAAGACCGTCGGGCCCTCAACTAGAAAGACAGGATTTACCAAAAACACCCCCTCAAACGTGCAAATGACTACAATGGTGAAAAAGTACAGAAAAAACAGGCGCGGTACCAGTTCGGGTAAAGGCCGACACGAAATGGGTACTTTCGACCATTCGGGAGGACCGGTTTTTCGCGGACGAACCATGAAGACATTTATGCGAACAAGGGAAAGCGTCAGACCACCAAAGGAGAAAAAAACATAGGCACGATCACACCAACATTGACAAGGGAGGAGGGGGAAGGGCTCATCGGGGTCATTCTACGGTGAGCTTACAATTACCCCAAAATAACCGGGGGGGCCGTAACGAGGGGACTGTGTAGAAGAAAGACCGGGAGAAGAAGGCCAGCAAGACCGACGAAAAAAAGGACGCGTCTCCGCGAGCTACGTAACCATTTATTTCAAGGAACCAGAACATCACTTCACGGGGACGGGGGAAACGTCAAAAAACCTGACAGATTCAAAGTCGTCAGGGACGCCACCGGTAAGCAAGGGTCAGTTTCCTTGGAGAACGCGGCCTTAAGTCGGGGTTTGGAACGTTGTCAATGCGCCGTGGTCAGCAAGACAGGGGTCCGATACTCGGCGACAAAAAAAAACAGCTCTAAAAAAAAAAAAGGAGTCTCACACCACCGAGTTCAGGCGCATTGTGGGGAAGAACGACAGAAGTTCTTCAACATCCAGAGAGGGATCTAGACCAAAAGGGGCACAGGAAGCGGGTTGCTAACAAGGGCCAAGGCATGCCAAAATGGGACAGCCCCAAACATTTCCTGATCGCCGAAGGAGATAAACTCATGCTGCCTGAACGTTCGCCAAAAAAACAAAATCGATTAGACCGCAGTTCGTATAGTACGGGCAGAGTTCAAGAAAGCGACCAAAACAAGACGTCGTGGAATGGAAACAAAAAAGGAGAAAATTTGTTGCCATATACCGACGGGGGTTCTCGACGGGAAAGACGAGATAACGCACTCGGGGGAACAATTCAAGAGAGATCAAGCCGCTTCATGACGGTCTTCTATGGAGTGGTAGGTCATGCGCAAAAAAAAAAACGGTTTATGGAAACCAATATGTTAAGACTTAGGAGTTTGTCGGGAGATGTTTGAGGGAGGCAATTGGGGGAGAGGAGGGGCAAACGGGGGGGGTGGCTGAACAGGTGCAGATCGGAGAGTAGCCTACAAGAAGAACAAAAAGGCTGGAGGTCGACGCAAGGTGGACGGAAAATGCCCAGATTATCAACAGCACGCAATGGAAGAGGATAAAAAGGAGGCTTCTTCCTCGACTTGGGGAGTAACATCATATATGGGACTGCCACAGAAAGCCGCTACGCGTGGTTCGAAGGAGAGGAGGGTCTGCGAAGTGGATAGTGATACTAATAGAAATTGGTCTTGGAACCCGGAGGGAAAACAGAAAACAAAAGGGAAAAACAAAAACCATCATGTGAAAAAGGAGGAGGGAAAGCAACGGGCTGGGAAAAAATAAAAGCGGCATTAATTCCGCCAACCGTCAATCCACCACGAAGAAGGGAAGATGAAGCGGGTGAGTCATGGCTATGTTCTTTCCTGAATACCTAAAGCGGCGTCAAACAGCGGGAGCAGGCGAGGAGCAACGGGTGTAAAAAAAAGGGGAAATTAGCGGAATTTCTTCAATGATTCACAAAGAATCACGAGCTAGCTAACGGAGGCTAGCAACAAATTTGTGGGGGAAAGGGCGGGGTCGCGAGTCCTACCTGGTGGGAGTTGTGTGTGGAAGAAGCCTGGGAGAAGAACGGGGGCGGCTCGAACCGCGATCAACTGATGGTGAAGCGGGGCAGTAATAAAACTAAGAAACGATTGACGCCGGGGGGTTCATAAAGAAGAGGATCGCGAGACGTCTCCTTATCGGCCATAAAAGCGGGACCTAAGGAGACGGGGCGAGGGGACCGGGAACAACGGGGATTTCCGTCATCAAATGATATCTAGGGCTATGGACGTCGTCTGGCTGGGCACGGATCATAATAAAAAGGAGAATACACAATCATCTTCACTGTAAGGATATATATAGACCGAGGGAAGGAGGAAAAAAAGGACTTGGTCCTGTCGGAAATATTGGAATATACGTTGCCAGCAAACAAAAGAAACCGGAAGGCCAAAGAATAGAAGGGATGCGGCCATGACAAACCCCCTACGAGAAGGACTTTCAAGGCAAAGAATAACGGCCGACTGGTATGACTCCTAGCAGTTTTTCAGCGGACAGCGCTGAGGCTGCACCCAAAGGCGGACTGGGGCCAGGCCATGCACGTCACCTATTCAAAAGAGCCGATTCAAAAAAAAGATCGGAATCAAACCAGGTAGGGTGGACACCGACCACAAGGTAAAGGAAAGAGAGAGAAACGGTGAACAATAGGGGTTGAGCAAGAAGGGATCCCAAAAGGAAGGCATGTAACGAGGAGAAGTACAAAGTGAGTTTGTTCCACCCGGGGTTGCTGCGCATTGCTACCAGGGGGGAACTGAATTTAGCTAGAGGGTAATAGCAAATGAACATCAGGCCAAAAGCAAGAGCCAGAAGTGCGGGTCGGCTTCCCCAGACTTGGGGATTGAGTTGGAAGTCATGGGGGTTTGGAGAATCATGCGGAGCAAACGCTTAGAAAAGAAAGGGGGGGTGTCTTCATGACGGCGCCGCGGTATCAGGGAAAGAAACAAGTACTGCGGATAACTATAGACCTTTGACCAGACCCACCTGTCGACGCGGAGGTGAACTGAAAAACGGAAAGATTATAATTGGCTGACGATCAAGTCGGAACTGGGATCGTTCCCTGCGCCGCTTGTGTTACGTAGAAAAGATGGGGGCAAATTCGCAACCTGCAGGGGGTATCTAGAACACTTGGTGATGTCTAATCTAGTCCGGAGCAGTTGGGGAAAGGCAAGGAGCGATAGTAAAAAATATGTGCCTCCTAAGATACGAGAAAAAGCACAAAGGCCTCCATTATCGGCCCAGCACGAGGTGGTGGGGGGAAGAGGGCACAAAAAAGCACGGTAACCTGATAAGCCTAATGAACGCGAGAAGGGATATATAAGGGAAAAAAAAAAGAGGAGCGGCTGAGTAGAAGAGGAGGAAACAAGGGCGAAGGCAAAGGAGGAAGAAGTTCTCGCAAATAGGCTGTGCAAAGTGTAGACGGACGCTAGCTTCTTCGTGCAAAATCTAGGGCAGAGGGGGGGGGCGAACGGGACAAAGGAGGGGAAGAGCAAGTCGAGACTTCCATTCTGACACCTTTTTGGGGCAGGTGACATGGATAGCGGCTGGCAGGGGGGTAGGGCTAAAAAAAAAAAAAGCCAGTACGGCGCATGCTTTGCGGCGGGGAGGAGAGGCTTTTGGCAGTGAATGAACTCGGTGCTCCTCTCCAACAAGGGGGGGGGTGAGACGGCCAGGTCTGAGTGGAGTACAACGACTGTGAAAGAGTTGACAAAAAGGAAGAAACGGGACCAACGTCGAAAAAGCAACTGTGCTCCGGAAAAAAGAAAATGGGCATCGTCGTAAAGAAAAAGGATGTGAGTACCGGGTGGCGTCCGTCTAATGCTCCAGAATCGCTCCCGGTTGTTGAGAAAGCGGTGTCACCAACAAAACCGTTCAGGCGGAGCGAGAGAGGCTCAGGCCCTGGTAGCTCGAGGAAGGGGACGAGCGAGTTATTCGGCGTGCGGAGAATTCGAGCCTCTCGCGGAACAGATAAGGGGGGGGAAAGGTTTCTCTGCGAGGGGGAAGGGGGAAAAACTGCAGGGGTAGTCGAAAAAACGATGGAGGCATGCCGAAAGTGCAACATTTTGGGGAGGAGAGAGAAGGTGGTGATCAAGGCGCCGGGGGAGGAAGGGGCCGGGGGAAACCCAGGGTGTCCAGCTAACGAGAGACCAGTCCGACACAGGGTCGAGAAGGCGAGGCAATCTGGGTGGCAGGAGGAACGTTTCAAGAGAAGAAAGGATAAATCGATTCATCGAGGTAGTTATTGGGGAAAAGGGCGGGTAAACTGTGTATTGCACGGAAGTTGGGAAAAAGGACGTCCTTCCTGGAAGGTGAAGAGTCCAAAAGTGGGCAGCCAGGAAAAGAGATCCTGAGGGCAACGGGAGGGGGGGGACATTGGGAGTTGTCAGGGAGCAGGAGTAGGTAGAAGAAAACAGTAAATGGCCAGGCACGCTCAAGGGTGAAGGTCTAAGGGTTATCCCGCCTGAGTTTTGCAAAAAAAGAATGCTACGGCGGAACTCGGTGCCGAAAGCCGGGCAGAAGGAGATTGTATGTCAAAAAGGGCAAAAGAAAAGAGGAAGAATCAGGAAAAACGAGGAAAGGGGCAAAGAGTAACTAAACCTGGGGGAGGAGAAGGCGTAGAAAGAATAAGCGTCACTGCGACATCATCTCGCTAACAACAACGGTTATTCAAGTAGAGATTGAAGGTCAGCCGGAACGAATAGATATTGCATCAAGTCCGGGGGAAAAGCGCAAAAAGTTTGAACAGAAGCTTTGGGCAAAAGACTTGCAGTCTTTAGTGAGGAAGGAAGGACATGACGAGACACGGGGGGACAAAGGTCCCGCGTCGTGACAAAAGAAATAGATGAGCACTTCCGCCTGCGGGGGGAGCGCGGGGCGTGAGAGGGAATTGGGGAAGCGTACCACGACAACCCCGGGGTATTATCGGTAAATTGCAAGTGCTGTGATCAGAAGACTTCCGCTGAACGTGGAAAACAGCGAAAATAACACGCCGTTTTCCTAGGGCGCTCGCGTGGAAAAGGGTGAAAAAGCCATGGTAAGGAGACAAAAAAAAACAGCAAATCGCAACTACACTCTGAATCAGGCACGATGCCCATCGCCGACCATAAACTATTCGGTCATCAATAGAAATACAAGGGAAGTACGCCTTCAGAAATTATGGCGAGAAGTTCGAGACCAAGGGGAGGAGGTGGGGGAGCGGCGTTGGAAAGAGGCGGAGCACTCACATAGTACAACACAGGCTCCACACAATCTTCGCACCACTCAGGGACCAACATGCAGGGGACCTGGAAAAACGTTGGAGAGGGGCGTCACCCAATGACCATCGCCGAGATAACCGTGAGTCAAAGAAGGGGCGACGAAGATGGCAGCGGAAAGGCTCCAGCAAAAAGGGAAAAAAAGGAACTAACGCTACAGGGCGAGAATTGACGATACGCGAAAGAAGGCACGGGGGTTCTAGCAAAAAAAGGGAGCAAGATTCGTTGCTTCATTAGCGGAGCACACCGTAAAGAAAAAAATGGATGTAGACAAAAACGCATCACGTTTGTTGAAGGGGTCACGGGGGCGACTTGTTGGACGCGCAGACAGGTCAGATCGAGAAGAGAATCGGAGCTATACATCGAGACATGGAGCAGCTCAACAACGCGAACGGCAGTATGGGAAAAGGTTCATGATTTATAACATCCCTAGCTAGAGAAAAGGACAGGCTAACGCGCCGAGCGAGTCTGAGAGGTACTACCCGGTAAAGAAGTGTAGAAACGGACCAAAATTTTCCAGGAAGAAAAGCGGAAGAGAGATGAACTTGGCTCGGGAAACAAAAAAGGAGGAGGGAGAGGAAGCGGGGGCAGTTCGAGCTGCAGAGTTAATCGCTGAGGGAAAGACATTCTCGAGGTCACAAAAGACGAGACTTGTTGCATATATAAATATGGGACGATGAGACCAATATAGTCGCACGAACGCTGGTGCACATCATATCTGGGCAAGAAAGAAAAAGGAGAGGAGCTTCATGCGGCAGTCGAACATGGCACGTGGGTGGGTTCCAAGAGCCTTACACAACGCGTTGAGGAGAAAGAACTAATTGGACCGGGGAGAAGGGGGGGGCGGCTCTTCTAGGTCGGTGGCCAATCTTGTATGAGAGAGCGAAAGTTGGGAAAAATGGCGCGCAGTCTAGGTAAGAAGAATAAAAAAAAGGGAGGGGGAGGAGACTATCCGTCAGGTGGTGCAGGCAAGTCCAAATAGGAGAGGAAAAAAACGGAACTTCCTGAGGTCGGAAGACCTGCTCGGCAAACATAGAGGGGGCACGAAAGACACCAGAGAAAGGGGAGAAGATCGCAGGGGTGGAGGGGGAAAGAATTATATATGATCCCTCCTAGACTTGTATGAATCCAGCGAGAAGGCAGAAATGCTACACACCTGTAAACTCATTACGGGGGGAGACAAAAACAACAAGAACTTCGGGCCGAAACTCACATAACAAGGATGGGGACACCGCCACTCAGGGAGGTCGAGGGAAAAAATAGGCGATAGGAAGAACCTATATCTGGAAAAAGAAGTTGAATCGTTAAAGTGCCATCGAGCAGGTGAACTTGTCAAGGGCATCGTACGGTAAGCAGTCTTCAATCGGTTTAAGGCAGCTTGAAAATGTGGGAGAACGGACGAAAAAGCTTGGTGGCAAACGTGGTACGCTCTGGTCAGGGGGGGGGGGTCACTTGGGTACCGTACTGAAAAACACCACTGGGGGCACTCGGGGAGCTGGCGAATGAGAGGGAAAGAAGGGGGGAAGCGCATTAATGTCTTCCTACGAACTATTACCAACGGACCTGGGTTCATAGAGAGACTCCGCCGGAAATGAGCATACAAAGGACTACAGTTATTCCTGGGGACAAACTGACAAGGTAGGACTCGGCGGAAGTCTCTGCGTATATCGTGTGTTCCATGATCCGGATTACAAAGATGGGAAAGTCTTGACAGCCAGGTCGACCCGTACGACGGCAAGCAAAACTGCATCGAGACGAGAGACCAAAAAATGGGGGGAAAGAAGAGGTGCAGTGATGTGCATGTAGTATGTTTTCAGGGTAATGATATTTCCAGCCAGAATTCCGTAGAATGAAGATAAGGCCAAAAGGATAGTGCCCAGCCAGAAGCCTCCGGGGACCCCCGGATCCTACAAGCTTTCCTAATTGAGGAAGCTCAATAAGTCGGGGGTGGAAAAAGGACAAGCGCGATCTCTCGATTTAAGGTGGGTGGTGTGCAACAAAAGGTTTATAGCGGGCAGAAGATGTGAACCCGGTCAAAAATCGAAAAAGGCCCGATCTGATAAGGGGGAACAGAACAGGCTTAAAAGGTACAAATGAACAAGGGAAACGATGTAACATAGGGACCAAAAAAGCGTTAGCCACTCAACACAATGAAGCCGGAGAAGAATAAGACAGTACGAGCCTTTACAGGTTGGGGGCCAAAAGTTGATCTCGGAATGGGGCGAAAACTATTCAAAAAAATTGGCGATAGGGGGGAGAATGAAAAATCGAATAATCACATCTCCAGAGTGAGGCGCTACAAGAACTTGGGGGAAGGTATTTGGAGAAAAGAAAAGAGTCCGAGGGTTTTGTTTCGGACAAGACATTCTGCTTCGCTGACGAAACAGGGAGAATGATTCGTCTTTCTGCGCGACGTCGGAGAGGCAAGACGTACGACGGGGCCGGAGAAGATACCGAAGGGAGGACCACCACCATCTACTTCGAAACGAAAAGGAGCGGACTGAGAGGGAACTTCGATCTGGGGCTGACAAGCTATCTAGGTAATCTTTCCTAGCACGCTGGTTGACATCTTGGCAATTGTGGGGCACCCGGAACCCTTTATCGGGAAGCCAGCTTGGTGTGATTATTCAGGAAAAAAAAAAAAAAAAACCGAATCGACTGATCCGAGGGGGGGGGGGAAAAGGGGGGGACCCGATTGGACGTCGAAAGAAAAATAGGTATGAAAATATTGTTACTCCGACATAACAACTCTAACTAAAAAAACCCAAAAAAAAAAAAAAAAACCACAAAAAAAACAAAAACAATCGAGCCTACATGAGGGAGCGGCAAAGTTGTGGGCCGCGAGTGCCCATCACAACATAGGGTGGACAATGAGAAGCCGAGACCGCCTCCTGGTGGATCGAAAGGAATGTTCCAAAACAAATGCAGGGAGAAGATCGGACCCAGGCTGGAAAAAGTAGGGAAAGTTGGGCCAGGAAGAAGATGTGCTTGTGCGCAGCGTTGAGGGAAAAAGAGGGGAAGCTTCGTTAAAGCGAAACTGCTGGAAAGAGGGTTGTGGGGGTCGGGCCCTGAAGGGAAAAAGACTTCAACGATTTACAAGGGGGGGGGGGGGGGGGCACGGCAGGAATCTTGGGAAAGTAAAACATCGAGTCGGCGCGTTTGCTGGTTGGGCCCAGGACTAAGAAAAAAGTCGGTGGGAGCCTTTCGGTGGCTCAAGCCGGGGGGTGGGTGGCTATCTTAGGAAAACGCCGATCGCGTCTAAAAGAGGTGACCGTCTAGGACACAAAAAAAAAGGCAGAGCGCAAAAAGGAAAAAAAATGGGGGGGTGGGGGGGAACAAATTGCCACGCGACCCTCAAAGGCATGAGCGTAAAGTGGGAAAGGGACGCGGAATGAGACAATCTTGCTCAAGGGGGTGTCAACGGTCCACGCTACGTGATCTGGCATTCCAAGCGGGAGCGCGCAGCCGGAGCTCTCTTTCCTCGGGGATTGGGGAAGTCGCCGTCCGTCAGATAGGGGAAGGAGCACGTAATGTAGACAAACGGTTATCTGGTCATTTTAAGAATGCGTGACCGAACGAGACCGCAAAAGGGAGATCCGAATGGTTGAATGATCGAGAAGATTTTGGTTGGAATGGCACGTTTAGGCGATTTGCATGAGCAGCCGAACTTCCGGCATCGCGCGACACCACAGTCACGAACCTTGCGGATAAAGATCTTATGGGGTCGAACCGGGTTTATCTCGATTATTACGAATATCTGTCTTCTATGTTTGGGCAATAGGGTGCCTTCTGGAAGACTGTAATTGCGGGGGGAAGGGAGGGATCTTCCGGTAAACCATGCGGGTTAAGCATTGGCGCCAGGGGCACGCGAGGAGAAGGCTCACTGGGAGGGGGGGAATGGTTTGATTTTTCCTTACGCGGAAGGTAGTAGAGAAAACGGTTTGGGAAATGGCCAGGGCATTAAGGGGTTTCGGTCTATTCGACCCTCCCAAAGTTTGGAGTCATCACTACGAGAGAAGGGGACGCGGAACGCGCATGCTAGGGGACGTCCTCCCCTAGGTTATTGCACGGGCCCGAGAAAGTGAAAGGATAACCCACGAATGGAGCACCGGGGGTCGTATCAAATGCTAACTTCACCGCAATAGAGACAAGCTTCCGCAATAGAACTCAAAACCAAAACAAAAAGGAGGGAGGTAGAAATATATAGAGGGAAGGGGTAGGCAAGAGCCTATTCTTCTAAGGGGAGTGTAGGCAGAACATAAGGAAACCAGGTTTCTCCCTTGGGGGAATACTGCGGGGGATGCTTCTATCTAAACAGTCATTAGGATCGAAAGGGGTGCCATTTACACAACGGGGAGGGAGGGAAGCATTATAGGTCCTTCCTGCGGAGGGGCGCGTCGTTATGCGTGGAAAATGGTCAAGCCCTAGAAGACCCGTCCGATTGAGAGGGGAAAAGGCAAAAATTACTGTTAACTACCCGATTAGGACCATCGGGGGAAACCAGGGGAAACTCCTTTTTCCCTAATTCTCTCGCGAAAAGAAACAAACATCAGAAGCGGAACTGTTCCATATCGCAGATCACTACATGGACGACGGCACCGATTGCCAAAAAGAATAAATATTGGAGTCATCAAATACTTCAGCGCCTTTCAATTAAACGCCACTTGGCAACATGATGCCAGATGGTTGCGAATCTCGGAGGAGATGAATGGCAGGGCGGAAGAAATTAAACAGTCATCCAAACAAAACCACAATTACCACACTCTCGAATAAATCAAAAGCTTAGATGAGCAAAAGTGGGTATACTAGGTCAAAAATCATTTCAAAGGGAAAACCTCTCCGAGATAACCTTTTGGACGCCATGGCGTACGACGATCTGGCTTCTCTACTTCGAAGAAGCAGAAATCAGTACGGCGAGAGATACCAGGTTGGATAAAAGGGAAGAGATACAGCTAATAAAATGCGGGGTCGTTTGCAAAACTTATTCAACAACTGGAAGAAAAGGCTGGGTGGAGATCAAAAACAACAAAAACCACTCACGCAAAAGGGTAATAGAATCAATAATTGAGGGGGGAAGAAAGAGGGGAAACTTCCACTAGGTGGAGTGGGTAAAACATGAAATGTCGCTTTCTTTTGTTTGGAGCGAGAGCGAAGAAGAGATCGTCGGAGACAAAGAGAGACAGGGGGCGACTTCCAACCGCGTTGAGCCAGTGGACACCGAGTGGGGGGACTAAACTCGTCCTTAGACGAAACCTCACTTGAAGAAAAGAGGGGGGAAAGGGACGAACTGGGAAAAAAGCTTTGCATGCCCTGACAGGACAACAAAAGTTGGGTAAAAAAAAGTAAAACCAAAAAAAGTGAAATCCTTCTGGAAGCAGGGTAGCCCAGAACCCGCGCTCGAGTAGGACGCAGTTCCTCATCTCAGAAGCTCAGAGTTCGGCAATACACGGGAGACAAAGCCCCGATGGAAACAATTGGCCGACTTGGGGAACCATAGGAAAAGAGGGGTAGCGAAGAGAAGAATCCAGAAAGAGGGGGGCAAATTAAGAGCAGAGAAAAAAAGAGACGTGGAAATTCGGCTTCTCATGGGGGGGCCCGAGGTGGGGGATAGTGACGAGTTGAGGAGAAATCTGGGCTGAAAACTTTTGCCTGCTTGTGAGGCGGGAAAAATCGAATACAGAAAGATAGGCAAAGCTTGACCATGAAAAAGGGCCCTGGGCGATTAGCCGACTAAAGCAAACCAGGCTGGACGGATACCGTAGGTTGCGGAAAAATAACACCATATGAAGAAACCACAGATTCAGGAAACAGATGAAATAGATCTTCTTCCCCGTCGAAATTGATCGAAAAGGATCTGGACGGGGGGAAGACGAGCCAAAAAAGTTCAGGAGCTGGACGTGAGGTCTATAGGGGATCCGCCTTATACTGGTCGGCGCAGCAGAAAATGATAACCTGCTTGGAAAAAAGGAAAAAGGATACATTCGGAGTCTATCACAAAACAAGACGGCAGGGATGAAGAAAAGACCCGACCCAGCTTTCCCCGCCAACTCAATCTGGCAGGGAGGTATTCCTATAAGAGAGAGTCACATCTCGTTGAGAGGGAAGCGCGGAAATCGGTGGAAACCAAAGTTAACAAGAAGGATTTCAGGCATGAATTCATCGGTACAGGCGATCGTTGCGACGGGCCGGCAACCTTTGGGGGGAAAGAGTGTCGCGACTTTTCCGTGAAAGGGGGGGCGGGTGTTACCGTACGGAAGGACGGTTGATATCTTCATCTCGAATCGCAAAGGGGGAGCCGGAAGAATCACGCTGTAAGGGTGAAGCGGTACATCCTTCAAAATAACCGGGGGGGGTGCCAGAAAGCGACGCGAAGAGCCGTCAACAAGAGTTAGGGGGGGAAGAAACAGACGGACTTAGTTCAACAACCTTTGGCAAAGCTGAGAGTTCTGACATCAAGAGTGGGGCATGATCGATCAATATGGGACGTGCTTTCTGGCTGCACGTATAAAAAAAAGGGAGGGAAACCAAATACGACAGTAGCACAGGAGCTAGA
>Ga0179593_1482579_pt1 | contig 14431 bp, 17 predicted proteins | sample CZODoug2_1_08_16_FD_185931 | JGI IMG/M metagenome (GOLD analysis project Ga0179593, IMG submission 185931) | Vadose zone soil fungal communities from Angelo Coast Range Reserve, California, USA - CZODoug2_1_08_16fungal (PacBio error correction) | ecosystem: Environmental > Terrestrial > Soil >...
CTAACAAGGGAGGACTATCTCGCGACGACAGGGGGGTTTGGGTTGGGGGTTGTGGTTTTTGTGGTCTTGAAAAACAGCGGGAAATCCTAAAGAGGGCGATACAGTTTCAGGGGGGGAGGGTAAATCGAAAATAGGGACACGCTTTTTAACAAGATTAACCAAGAGGACGGTCTAGCAAGGAGTGGGGATCAAAAACCAAGGGGGGGGCAATCACAGAACTGCCAGGGCGACTGGAAAGAAACTTTACTTTCAGAAGAGGAAAAAGCACGCAAAAGTTCAAAGCATTCGGCGGTCCGACGTAAAGTGGGGGTGAGCTCATGTGGGAAAGGTCAAGAGAGGTTCCAAACGCCATTCAGCTCGCGCAAGTGGAGGGCTTCAAGAGAGGGGGGCGACCAGAACAGCAGTTGGGAAGGAGGAGTGCCAAACTCGGCATAGGGAGTCGTGCAGGAAAAAAAAAGTGGGACCGTCGTTACGCAGGCATACCGCATGCTACGGTCTCTCAAGAGAGTGGGCAGCGAATTCAATGAACATTCGAAGGGGGGGGAGGAAGCGGCTTAACGAGACTTTCGGGAGAAAGAGGACAGGAGCACTCATGATTCTGGAAGTTGTTGTTGGGGGGGGGGTGAGAGCGACCAAAGGGGTTCAGGGGAATCTGCCTTTAAGTTGAGGACAAATCGGCAGCAGAATGGGACGCCCAAAAAAAGGAGGGTGGGGAGAGGCAATCTAAAGGAGGAAAAGGCAGGTCTCAAGGTAGAAAGACGACTCGCGAGAGGTCACATAAACCTGTCTTAGAGGGAAACTCCCTCAGCAGGGCGATTTGGGGGGGGGGGGGAGGAAGGCAAGGTGAGATAAAAAGTAAGATATGACCAAACAAAACAAGAAAAACCGAGGGAATGAGAACTCAACTTACTGGAGGGCTCGGTGGAAGGGAGCACGCGAAAAAGCGGGGCGCCTCTCCTAAGACGGAACAAGTATGAATCCGAAAAGGAGCGAGAGAAAGAAGCGATTTTGGGGAAAGTGCCTCTCAGGGGCAGGTTTGCCCGAGGGGATGAAGCATCACTTCGCAATCAAACCAACTGGGGGCTGGAGATTGGGAGAAGTTCCCCTGACCTACTGGAAAAAATGGGGGAGTTGTCTCGGGGGGAGGAAGCGGGAAGGGAAGGGAGGGGACGGCGGGAAAAGGGGACGGTCGTTTGCCAAAGGGGGACAGAAATGGCAAATGATCGGTAGTCCTAAAATCTCAAAGCCAAATGAGCTTGCTCCAGACCAGAAACTCAAAAAGAAAGAAAAGAGGGGGGGGACAGGGCACGCGGGTGGCCGATACATAGAAGTTGTGTCAAAAACAACGGCAACAGCGCCTGTACACTTTAGAATGGCCCAATAAAATAAAGGAAGAAAGCCTTGAACTAAAAATGGGAAGGAAAAAAAACGTGGAAAAACAGATCAAAAAGAAATGGGGGGAATGGACCCATGACTAGGAAAGGGTGACAACTACACGTTAACACGGAAGGGGGGAAATGTCCGGGGAAAGAGAGATGCCCTCTTCGTCTCAGACGGGAAGGAACCTTGATGCGGCCAAAAGGGAAGTAAAGGATTTCACCAGCCTTAGAAATTTGTGAGAAGAAGCGGAAGTGGAAAAGACCCCTATAGGTACCTGAAACGAGATTCAGATGGTTGAACTTCAAAGGGGGACGGCCGTAAAAATAAGAAAAGCACACGAGGGTTGGAGGGTACCAAAGGGGTCAACTTCATCTGAAAATCTCTAAAAAGCTCAATATCCCCAAGGCGCCTGCAGAGAAGGAGAGATATACTTCCCGGGATTTTACTGGGGGGTATCGGTGATCAGAAAATTCATCTTGGGCGAGGTCTGACGGGGCGCCAACCCTCAGATCTATGGTGGGGGAAACAGAAAGCAAGATTTAGAAGCCTCAGGCGAGGGCAAGGGAGTAAGCAGCATGCCGCTTATAACTTCCAGCCCACGAGGGGGGCACATTAATAAAAAGAGAGCTGGGGTGCTATTGAAAGCGCTCCGTAGAGCCGATTCGACGTCCGGGTCAGAGAGAATATAGGAAACGAGGGGAAAGATAGGAGGTTCGAAAACGTGGGGGGGGGCTGCCGGTGTTCGGCGCAAAAGCAAGAAATTCAAGGGAAAGAAAAGGCGAGCCGAGGCACCTGGTGACAAGGGAGAGTATCCTTCAACTCACGACTCACTGAAGCTGCGAAAAAAGTCGAGATGTCTTGGGCAGCGCCGCCGTCCAATCGCCGGCAAAATAAAAAAAAAAGGGAGACTCCCGAACATTTCCACAGGGGGACACAACAAAAAACAACAGTTAGAACTGTCGGAAATGCGAGGGTAGCAAAGGGGAGTTAAACAAGCCTCGCTTGACAGAGGGATTACTGGAGCAGTGGCGAAATAAAAAAGGGAATCACAAATCCGCTGCTAGGGGAAACCTCCCCAAAAAAAACACACGGCGCTCTTTGTAGAAGATTTTTGGGGGTGAAAGAAGGGCGCGGAAAAACGGGCTCCTCACTGGGACGGTATGTAGGTGCGGCTAACGCTATCTACACGTCGAAAGACCGCCGCGAAAAAGGGATGAACTGTGTTGTAAGCGCGGGCGGGGAGGTAAGGCGAATGCGCTGTCACTTGGCTGGAGAGGCAGGGTCTCGTCGTTGGGGAAAAAGGGAAGGTTCCGAATGAGGGGTGGTGGGTAGTAAAAAAGAAAAAGCGAGTATGGATCGTGGGAAAAAGCAGAGGGGGTGATTTCAAGTGCGTAAACCCGGAACGTCTAAGAGGGGGAAAAAGAAAGCCACCCCGGGAATGAGTGCAACTCCAGCTCTGCGGGTCGCGCGACACGAGAAGGAAAAAATTGGGGACACGGGTTGGGGAATCAGGATATCTCCAGCTCGCTTGAAACGGGGAGAAAAGAGAAAAAACGGACGTAGGAGGGGAGTTCAAGAAGAGAGGAGCGCACGGTTAAAAAGGCAAAGCCTGGAAATCTATCTGGACGTTCAAGAAGTGGCCCAGAGTCCTGGAAAGTGGTTCTCGAGCCAGAAGACGGGGAAGAGGGTATTTGGATACGCAGTAGGGTGCTGTGCCGTGAAATCGAGAGATCCACTATCACAAAAAAGTCGGCCCGCAGCACTTGTGCCCCCCTTGGCAAGCAGGGGGCAAAGATGGGAACAGATCAAGCTGGGAAATGGATAGGCTAGGTTAAGTACGGTGGGGGGGCAAAAAAGACCCCGCGAGTCACACGTAATCTGACACATGCATGGAGGCTTTTTTCCGGGGAGGAGGAGACCCCGACTGTTCGCTAACTGGGAAGGAGGAATCTCCCGACGCGATACATTAACGGGCAGTGAGATGACCGGTACTAAAAAAAACTACTTTTCCCAACCAGTAAACTAGTTTAGGGGCTAGGACAGGGGATGCGAAGTAAGGAAATGGGCGGCCAATTTCCGGGTATGACGGTTATCCCCTGGGCATTTTCAAATGGAAAAAAGCGGTAATGGTGTGGGGGGAAAAAGGATAAAATAAGACGGAGTTTCAAATTCGAGACAAAGGAATGTGGTGTTGGGTGGGGTGTCACTGAAATGGTGAGGGTGAAAAACATTCGGGGGGACGTCCGGATTGACGAGAGGTAAAAAGAGTAGGGCGTGACAAACAATGGTCAGCGAAAGGGGCCTCCGCAGACCTTGTAGAAGCGAGTCCGCGGAACTAGAGGTGGAAAAGGAGAAGACTCCTGGCAAGCGCATATCCGGGTCGTTCGGGGGTTAGCGATTTTCCACCAACAGGTAACGGGAAAGAGAAGGCATGCGAGACGGGGAACGAAGGTATTGTCCGGCGGCGAGATATTAGCGCCGCCAAAGGTCGATATCCTAAGCCTGAGCGGGCGAATAGCACGAAAGGGCCAGAGTCGGAGGTGCTTTACGCGTAAGAGGGCGGTAACGGAAAGGGGGATTGGGGAAGAAAGGCGGCAAGCCAGGCGGTAACTAAGGATGCGGGGGCGCGTGAAAATGTGAAAGAGACGGAAGGGGCGGTGGCACAAAAAGACGTAATTGAGGGAGGCGGCGGGAGACAGTATAATAGCTTTCGCAAAAAGAATTGAGATTCGACAATAAGACAAAATCAAGGAGGATGCCTCTCCGGAGTGAACGGCCGGAATGGGATCGGGGGAATACGAGGGTTGGAAAATGCCCTATAACGTTATTTGCAGACCAAGCTAGAGTGGGCCGAAGTCGGAAGGGCCCCCCGTTGCCCTTGGACGAAAACGCCAGAAAGAGCTCGAAAAGAAAAGAGCAGGGGAGGCAAGGTGAAACCCTCCCGTTGGAGGGGGATAACACCTCTGTTACTGCGGCCGGGGGCGGCCCCAAAGGAAAAAACCCGGGGGGGAAACGCCTCGGTCAACAACCGACCGTCACTTAATCATCGGCAAGAGTCTCCCGTAAGAAAAACGGAACAGGACTTACCCCTCGTCCACCGGTAGTAGGGGGGGAACAAAAAATTAGGGAACTCCCGTTGAAGGGGGTTATCGGCTCCAGTAAAAGGGGCTGGGTCCAGCAAGCAAAACGTCTGACCTTGGACCAGGAAAGGGGATGTAAAACTTGGGGGGGCAGGTGGCCGAAAACAAGCTCATTTATCGAACCCAACGAAGGGGTCAGATCACGAGTTGATTTAAGGAAGAACCCAAACGAGTTTATCTGTTCGGAGAAGGGGGAAGGAAAAAAAAGCTAGGGAGGACCGGTGAAAAAGAGACGTTTACGCGCCGGGGCGAGACAGAAACTCTGCCTCTCTAAATGAGCACCTCCCGAAGGGTTGGGTCCCTAATCGGAACAGTACCTCTTAAAATCACAGGAGAAACAACAGGAACGGGCGCGGATGTTGAAAAAATTAGGGGAGGAAGGGGAGTTCCGAATAATCGTTTCGGAACAGGGGGGGGGTCACCGCCCGGCTAAGAATGAGAGGGACTGCAAAAAGCTAAGCGGAAAGGGGGTATCTAGGAGCTCCATTGAACGCCTCAAGACCTGGGAAATGTTGTCGTAGAGGGGGCGTAAACGTTTTCGATAGAAACTGTTCTAAAGGACGCAAGACCGGGAATCGTGTGGGGGGAGAAGTGCCTAAGAAGTGCACTAAGGAAGGCTGTGTGTTCGGGACTATCGACACTTCAACAGCCCCTGATAGCTCAGGTATCTCCATAAGAACGACCGGTTTCCGACCTTTTTTTGCCTTTACCTCATGATTGTATGGCTGGAAAAGGTAGAGGGGTTCACTGTGCAAAAAGAAGCTTGAAAATTGGCGAATTTCACACAACTCTCAGGAGGAGCGGGGAAAAATTTGAAAGGGGGAGCGCTATGTCAGTAATGGTTAAAGCGGGGAATGACAAAGAAAAAAGGGGGGTCGGACGCTCTACCAAAAAAAGTCCCCGGGGTAGGGGTCAGATAACAGAAAAATGAAGCCGCTCGGACGGCAGGGGACATCCCTATGCATGGGGGAGACCCCTCGACAATGAGTGGGAGGAACCCGGTCTAAAAGGGGGTCGTCAAAGGCTTCTGGAAGGTGGGTACAAGATCACTCTAGTGTTTCGAGGAGAAAGGGGGGTCGGGAGAAAAGGGGGAAATAAAGTCAAACGCGTTCTGGGTATGTTGAAGTAAAAGAAACCTTGCGTTCAAGGTAAAGGGGCTCACGTAAAGAAGGGGGTAGACTTTCAAAAAGAAGGAAACCAAAAAAAAATGTGTCCGAAGAAAAAAGAACTAGGAGGGGATGTTGATGTATCTGTGATCTGCGGCGCAACCCCATCCGGGACGCTCCCCACCGCCCCAAAAAAGGTATCCCCCGCAGGAGCGCGCCCGATCGGTTGATGCCGCAAAGGGGGATAAAAAAGCCGGTCACCCCTCTCCAAGAAGCTACCACTATTTCTCAATCGGGGTATAGTGCAGAGGAGTCGGGAAACACGGAAGAAAAGGGAGGGAATTCGAGTCAAGACGTTAACACTAGGCCGTTTTTACAAACAAAAGCGGAGTCTACCTATTTAGACGAGCGAATGAATTTCATCGTCGACACAAACAACTTATTGATAAAATAGAGAGGGAAATTAAAGAATCAGGGATAAAATCTCGAGGGGCTTGCGGGAGACGGCAGATAAAGCCTTATCTCTAGGGTTCATTTGGTTTTTACTGTTTAGAGATCGGGCAACCTTCGGTTATGAACGTATGGAACCCGAGGGAGGTATGGAGTGGGGGGGTGAGGGAAGCTGTGTTTAAGGGGTAATAAAATTCTGACCGCGGGCGACGGGAAAACTAGGGGGCGAGTAAAGGACTTTTCCGAAGATCCACTACATGACATCAGTCGAGTTAGGTCAAAAGAAAATGGAGGGGTGTCCGAGCATGTTGGAGCAGCGAAGCTCTTTTCCTCTTAAAAAATCAGACACGGCCAGTGGGGATTACGGGAACGACTGCAAGTAGGGGGTGGAAGTCATGTAACCGGTGACGCTCGGCGCCATTGCATCGAAAACGCGTCGCGTCGGGTGACGACGTCTCAGACGACACAGTTAGGGCCTAAGGGAAGTCGAGGCAGGAATCACTGGAGGGAGGACTGTGTAGGCGCAGGCAAGAAAAGTTATCGAAAGATGGGATTTTGTTGTAGACGAATCGGACCAAATGGGAAAAAATGTCATAGCACGGTTACCTACGTAGCAAAGCGGGAAATGATGCAGGAAACCGAACGGAAGGAAGGGGGGGATGCAATGCAGGGCCAAAACGTTCCTGCGTGTTCCCGAGGCCCTCAACCTCGATAAATACATTGTAAAAAAAAGGGGGGGGGGGGGGGGGGGGGGGGGGTCAAGATCAAAAAAAAAAAACTTTGAACATCAAAGGGGAATGGCCCCGGGGGGGGGGTGGTCCCTGGGGGGCGGGGGGTGCGGGACAACAGCCGCTCCCCGTTCCGTAGGGGGGTCACACCCACCGTATGTGAGGGGAAACCACCCTGGGGCGGGTGGGGGGGTCTCGGGGGGGCCGACAACGGAAGTTTCGCTCTAACAACCCACCCCCCCCCCCAATCCACGGTGAAAAAAAACCACCCCTCTTGTTAATCGGAAACATCGGGGAGGGGCTATCACCAAGAGGAAGAAATTTAGAACGCTTTGGAGGGACTCCTTTCCAAAGGAGTAAGAGGAACCTGATATCAGAAATCACCAAAGCAAGTGCTGCATTCTACATGGGGTTCAAGGAAGCGAACGCCAAAAAAGGGGGAGGAGTCGATTAAGAGAAACGGTTACCGGATGAATGGAGCGCTGGGGATCGTACCTCAAAGTAAAGTTTTCTTACAAGAGATCAGTGCAGTCCAAAAAATAAACGATTAGGGGACTTCTCCTATGCGAGAACCTAACAAGAGAGCGGTAAGGGTGCGAGGGGGGGACGATGGACCGGAAGTTGGACACAACAGAGGCGGGGTGAAAGACGGAAAAATTTTCATCTGGTAAGGGAGGCTCTAAGCGGGCTGGTCCGCGAAATTTTCCACAACTGAGAAAGTCCATAACAAAAAAACGGCGCAACGAGGAGCGTCGAAGCCTCTCTCAGGGGGTTCAGGGACCAAAGGGGATGGAAAAATACTTGACATTGTGGGTTTTAGCCACCTGGGGCAATTTTCTACAGAACTCAAGGCGAAAGGGGGCAAGGGGGTCAGAAGGCAGTAGCGGGTGCTCATGGGGAAAGAAGAGCACGTGAAGACTAAGACACGGATTCCGAGATAGGCATGTTTACGAAGCCCGTACGAGAATTTCATTCGGTGAAAGATACATCAGGCTCTTAGGAGAAAGGGGAGGAGGGGGAGGGAGGGACAACCAGTGGGGAAGGTGATGAAGGTGGCCTCCGTATACAAGTGTTTTGTAGTCGCCATCGACACGGGACTCAAAAGAGGGGCGACAACGGGGAGGGGGATTAAGTTGGGAGAAATTATGGGGGCGGCTCATAGGTGTCGGTACGCACGATCGCAATAAGGGTGTTGGTTCCCTGTCGGTGGTGATGCAGGCATCGGTGGAAAGAGTCTAGCAAATTCCAAACGAGGAGTGTAAAGGGGTTGGGGACCGAAATGCACGGAGAAGCAAATTACCCTTAATTGGTATTTATCGGGTAGAGCAATTCTGTTGGAGTATTGTGCTTATCGGCGTCAGGGGCTCCGGGCGAGAATTGGTGGGGGGGAACGGCAAGCAGGAAGCTTAAGCGAGGCGGAAAGGAACCCGAAGCTGTATCGCCAGTAAGGGAGTTCAAACCTCCTTCGTCAAGGTCCTCACACAGTTGCTAGACGGAAGAACAACGAACGAAGAGATTGGCTTTATGGGCCTCCGTATCGGAGGCGTGACATCGTTGAGCGGGGGGACGTAGAAAACCAGGTCGTTAAAGGAGGGTTCGTGAACCTTGGGGGCAATGGTTGTTTGTTTAAGGGGGTGTGGGGGAAGGACGCTAAGAAATGAAAGGAGGGAAACTGAACGGCTCGAGATTCCAGGGGGGGAATCTGATGCCGACCCTCTATACGATAACTACTGGAGGGGAGGAGGATAGGGCGGGGGACGCCGTGAAAAGTTCAATTGAGGAGGAGAAATCCCCAAATAGGGGCCCTCCGAAACGGGGAACAACCGGAACACCAACACTCAATGTGTGGGGGATCTGTAAACTGTCGGATTAGCGTTGAGAGGAAAGAGAGGAGGACGCTTTTATGTTACTTGCAAGGGGGATGGTCAGAGTATCCAAAGTGGGTACGCTTTCCGCTGCAACCTCTGATCTCTAAAAGCTTTTATACTTGGGTGCAAGCGAGCTTGGCAAAACTGGGATCCTCACTGCGTTCGGGTCAGAGGGGTGTGGTATGGGGAGTGCTACACGCGGGCAGCGCGCGAAAAAGCTGGCGAACGGAATACGGAGGATCTCGGGAAGAAAAGATGTAAACCTTGCTGATGCAGAGGGCGCGAGGGGGGAGGTCATGGCACTGGGAGGGTGTGGGAGCCAGCGAAGACTGGTAAGAATTTGGTGTGTGATTCGAAAGGACAGGAGGGAGGAGGGGGCCACCGCAAGGAGAAACAGAAAACCACATGAAAGGGGCCCGCGCATGAAGGGTAGCTGCCAAAAGAGACGAATCGGAAACGTGGGGGAAAAAAGTCAGGGATATAAAGGGACCTCAGGCTGAAAGGTTAAACTTAGAATCGAGCTCAGAAAAAAACAGGGGGTGTAGATATATATGCTATTTCCAAGCAGCCAAGTCCTGGAGGGAAGTCGAACGGTGAAAAAAAAGGTGACAATATGGCGGGCGACTGGGAAGATTCAAGCTGATTGCCCTATTGATGGGGTGGAAACGGTCAAAGCATCGGGGAGGAGGCCGAGAAAGCATTCAAAACATTTGGCGGCGGCCACTAGGAAAATGAAGGAAAACGGAGTACTTGATTGGGGGGGGGGGAAACCTACACTCATCATAGAGGAATGAAGAGTATACCGAGAAAGGGCTTCCCGTTAGAGATGTCACAAGTTAAAGCCTCGGATGAAAAAGAAGCAACCAGTTTTCCGCGGAAAGGGGGAAGGCGGGGTGAAAGGAGGGCTGCTCCGACGGGTACACTAGTCCCGCCAAACAAGAAAGGGGGAGGTTAGGATACCCGCTGGCGGCCAAAGACTCTGCGGAAAGACATCTAAAGAAAAAAGGGAAGGGTTATCGCGGCAACGTGGGGTGGAGGGGGCACGGAAGGTGGGAAGGGGGGAAGACCATGCAAAAGGAGGGTGATGGCCCATGCCATTCAATAGACGGGAAGTTGGCGGGATGATCTACTGCGCTAAGCGACATGGGGTGTAACCATAAAAGGAAATGTGTGGTTGGGGGGTGTGGCACGGTGGAAATGTCGCCCAAAGGATCCGGATGGGAAATGCGAATTGAAAACGAGCGCACACGGCTAGAGGAGAACCTGCCACAGCGCAGTAGGGAAGTGGAACCTCGTTTAGACTAGACATGGAAATGACGGGTCGGGCGAATAAAATCCCCTAAAATGGGAGTCAATCGGGGAAAAAAAAAGTTGTTGATCACCGTTGGTTGAAAACATCTCAAGAATGTTTCTTCCCCAAAACCGCTTTCACTTCCGATTTTCAGCGATATAACGACCTCCGAAACCGATGTCGATCCGGGGCAGGTCAAAAAAGGAGCCGGCAAAACAAGGCAAGAGGAAAATATTGACGAGGTTTCCTATGGAGTAGCCAGAGGGGTGCGGTTCTGGCAGGAAGGGCGATCCAATGAGCGCACTACTACTTGCATCGATTGAGCGATTAATACTATTACACGGGCGGGGGGAAGAAAAGAGGAGGGAGGAGGACGAAGATAAGGACCCGAAAAGCAAATTGAGAGAACCGAGACGCGAGGGAAGCTCGTCCGGATGAGGAACGCAACTGATTATCTTTAGGAAGCAGTGATGGGAAATAAAGTAGTGAAGTTGGACAAGTGTCTAATACACGGCGTGTCAGAGACGTCAAAACGCCAAACCGGGGTTAAAGGGAGAAAATGGAAAGACGATCAAATCAAGCTGCAGTCAGGGGAATGGGCGAAAGAAAATCTTTTATACGGGACCGGGGCCAAAGGAAGGTTGACGGTCCGTTGGGCCCGCATCGGTCAAAAACCGTTAAAAAAGATGTCAGCCTTCTTCAAGAACAAGGAAACTGGGAATTCCGCACGTAGGGCGCTTCAAATGAACTATCGGAAAGAAACAAATGCAGTGTGTAGGGACAACGGAGAGTCAGGTAAGGACAACGTTCAGACCCGGAACTTGGCCAGTCTGTGGGAGCCCCCGGGGTGGACCATGCATAGTCATGGTGGCTGGCCTCCCCAAAACCGACAACCGGCCAAAACAGACTCGGTAGCTTGCGGAGACTCGCATCTGCTGAGGTAAGTGTGCGGAGAGAGACTGCAGCATTACCGGGGGTGTAAAACCCGGGCCGAAGGGACTGCGAGAGACTTTACTGACCGCCTCCTAAAGAACGCCTAATTTGGGGGGCAGAGGGGTCAGGAATCGGAATTACTCCACAACTTTCCCAGGGGAGTGGGGTATTTAGAACGCAGTGGTGAAATGACCAGTCGTTGGACGGGGTGGAAAAGGCAGCAAGAATTCGGGTCCAAAAAAGTCAAAACCGAGGAGAGTCTATGGGGGCGCTCGGTAAAAAAGCTCGCGCTTCATTCGGGGGCAGGTTGCCTCAGGGGGGTTAATGCCGCGAAGAGGGTCGAGGGCAACGAAAATTCAAAAGAAAAAAAAATAAGTGAGCTGTGTGCGCTGGAATATGGTTAATATAATGAATCTGGGGGGCTGAGGGTCTGAGGGAGAGAAGAGGCCAAAGACGCGACCAGGAGAATCCTCGGGAGCGGGGGTGGTGCCAGGAGCCTACTCGGGGTGAAGGGGGTACCATTAATGTCGGAAGTCGGAGGGTAACGTCGGGACGCGAACAGGCATTTGAGTGCGGAGGGCCGCGACAATGAGCGGGTCGGTGGGGTAAGATCAAGAGGGCGCGCCCTTCTCTAGTCGGCCGTAATTGGTGAAGAAAAGGGGGGGACTCGAAGATGAACTCATAAACACAAGTCCAAGAATCTTGTCGGAGAACGGGGCTTCTTCGTGGAGTCAGAGGGAAAACACTAGGGAGGTCCTAAAAGGGATAAGGATGTAATGAGCTAGCGGAAAACTTCGTGATGAGCAGTGTCGGCCTGGGGATGGGGTAGCGCGTTCATAGTCCTTAGCGGGGGTGGTGCGTAGGTAAATGGGCGAGGGAACCCGACTGGAAATGCACGTCAAACACCGGTGCTTGTGCGTTGGGAGTTGCCGAGGGGGGGCATCTCTGCTCATGAAATGCTCGAGAAGTGGAAAAACTTGGGCCAGTTCAAAACAGGAGGAACCAAAAGGAAGGACAACCCCACCACCAACCCCGTCATCACGATGATCGTCAGCGGTGGCGACCTAATTCGGCGAAACGTCCGGAACGGCGAACCTTCAGTGCCGGGAAAGGGCCGAGGAGGATTTCAAGTGACAAAGAGGGGATCACCAATACGTGTTGAAAACCGGACAAGCCGGACCGGGCGAGGGATGGGTATAATGGGGGGGGGAGAGCTTTTCGGGTTCTGACAGTAAAACCTGAAAGGGAAAAAGGTATAATCAAGGGCGTCTTAACGACACGTTTTCCGCGGGGCAAAACGGGAAAAAATTAGAGGTGGTGATCGAGGATTCTTTGAAGGGCTCGAAAACAAAAAACAACGGGGATGGAGGGAAGTAGGAAGGGATTAAAGTCAAACGAGAGAAATAGAGAAGAAGGGGTTTGCCAGTAAAACCGCAGGGGGGAGCTCACGGAACGCCTTATTCGAAGATGAAATTTCATGTGTTGGGGGGGGCACTGGTAACGACATCTTCACCGTGAGGTTGTATCAAACCGATACACCATGGAAAGAGGTGGGGAAATGGAGGTTTACGATGGGGGGGGGGCAGATCCAGGCCAGTGAGACTGGCTACGGCTCACGAGGTGTGCGCAGTCCCTGACTTTCGATGAAGAGGAGTCCTTCAGCATCAATGCAAAGGAAGGGGGGGGGGGGAAAGTGGAAAGGTCAGTCAAGGGGGGTGCGCGCATCAGGAATGGCAAGCGGAAATCAGGGGGACGTCGCAAACAAGAGAAGAAAAGTGGGCTTACGTCACAGGCGGCCACTAAAGGGTGAAGCTTATTCCTCGAGCGCCAGGAAAGAAACGCGTAGATTGAAAGATACCCAAGAAAGGCACGAACGAGAAAGGGCCGCAGGGCCGTCGAGGAGGAAGAAGTCTCGCCGGGACTTGGAGAACGAAGGCAAAGAAAATAGATAAATCTCGGTAAAAGGAAGGAAGGGAATTTGGGGTGTGGAAAGAAGTGCCAAGTGTTGAACGTCAAAGAGGGGGAATTGGGGGTGAAAGAAGGGACTTTAACGATGGAGGGGGCCAAGGGGGGGGGTGGGTAAAGATAAAGCGTCACGAGCGAACGTACTGCAGTTCCCCGACTAAAAATAGCTACATCATGACAACTCCTAAACAAGTCGGGAAGGAGAAAATGAAAAATAAGGGGCGCCTTCGTTGGGGTGGGGTCTGGCTGAGAGGACCCAAGAAAGTAATGGTTACGTAGGATTCGTTTAGCAAACGCTCAGTTAGGGGGTACAGTGGCGACGTGAATCTTCGAAACTGCGAACTCTACGCAAGCTTCCAGTGAAGCGCGGGGCATTGGGATGCGGGAGAGTACCGCCCGTGGGTGCAGAAAGGCTTCTAGGGAGAACGGGCCTCGACAAACGATTTATGGGACTGAGGAAAAGAACGCGAATAACACTTCCTCTTCTTAAGTTGTCGGGAAGGGGGAAGGACCTGTCATAAAAAATGGGGGCGGGTAGGCAAAAAGGAAGGATTCAAAGGCGGGGTAAAAAACTCGGGAAGCTGTAGCGGTAGCGGGAAGCAGAATCGTTCAAGCCGGGAGGACGAGAACACAAAACCACCGCGAGTGATGCGAAGGCAAGGTCAAAAAAGGGGGTGCACCGGCTTCTGGGTGCCGGCATACAGGGGATTTGGTGTGCTGACAATTTGTGCAAAAGGGTGCTGTAGATAAAATGGTAGACTGTGCAAGGCTGGGGATGACTGTGTTGGAACCGGGGGCTCTGGGGAGAAAGGCACGTTGAAAAACATCTCAAATTCAACGGATGGACCAGTATTCTGTTGGAAAGGCAAGTAAGGGTAGGGGGGAAGTGCAGGGGGGAAGAAAAGGGTTTTAAGGGCAGTTTCGTCGTTCTTCATAGAAATGCATACAAAAAACCAGGAACAGGTGAGAGGAAATTCCGTTTTGTCACCGGGGCCTGTAAAAGATGGGGGGTGTATTCCCTTAAAGCTCACTTTGACAGAGGCAAAGAGAAGAGGGAGGTGTGGGGTGTCGAAAACGAGGGTTATTGTAAATTACAACCCAGGGGGGTTGAAAGGTGTGAAAAAAAAAAGATAGGCACTCGTGGTGGTTATTAATGGAAATTAATGCACTTTTCAAAACCTTCTGGAGTAAGTTCAAAGAACGGCAGGCGTTGGGGAAGTCCGGAGAGCTTATTACTCCGGGGTAGGTGTTCTGGCCGAGGAAAATTGGGGGCGGAGGTGAGAGGTCGTGACTGAAAAGCGGGGGGGGGAATTCAAAATATAGGGGGACAGCGAAAGACACTCGAGCAAACGTAAGTCGCCGCGAGAGGGATTCCTAGGAAAAACGCCTCGAAGGCTGAGGGCCTCATTCGAAGAGAAAGAATCTGGGGGTCTGGGGATTTACGAAGTCCGCTGCTTCAGGGGGTGAGCAGGGGCTCGAAAAGTCGTGTCGGCGAGAGGCCTATAGAGCCTGGAGAGTGCGGCGGCGGGAGCAGAGATTGGTGTGTGGGGGGGTGTGCTTGTTGGAAATA